>Ga0268386_10000717_pt1 | contig 21585 bp, 24 predicted proteins | sample RVTome_15_FD_200260 | JGI IMG/M metagenome (GOLD analysis project Ga0268386, IMG submission 200260) | Soil microbial communities from uranium-contaminated site in the Upper Colorado River Basin, Wyoming, United States - RVT150D86... ...
CGAGCGCGGCCGCGGTGGTCGGCATCGACCCAGAACCGGCCGCGGTGGCGACGTTGGCGGCGAAGTCGACCGGACCCTCGTCCGACTCGCCGACCCGCAGGCGGTTGGCCAGATCCACCCGCGTCTTTGCCTCCCCCGGACGCAGCCGCAGCCGATACCGCAACCAGCCCGTCGTCGAGGTCGCGCCGAGGCGGCGGCCCAGACCCCGGGCGTCGGCCTCCCGCACCAACCGCAACCCCACCGCCGCCTGCCGCGCCGCCAACGCCTCACAGGCCACGATCGCCGCGGCCAGATCATCATCGGACAGCGACCACACATCCGCCCCCGCCGCGTCGTCGAGTGCCTCGCCCACGACATCCAGCGCGGCCACCACCGGGTGACCGATAACGCCGAGCGACGTGCCGTCCATGAATCCGAGAATACGAACCGGCACCGACAAACAACGACGCTAGAAAGCGCCGCACAGAAATGTGGAAAGACTTCCAAGTATGCCGCGGTCAATTGTGGACAAGGAAATTGCTACGGTCTCGATTTCGGTGTGAGGCGAATGGCCAGGTAACCCCTGCAGTCACGAGCGAGGGAAACCCAAGAACGATCACGGTGCCGCAGCCAAGCCGAGCGTCAAGCGATGAGCCGACATCAGCACATCCTCGTCTGCCGCCTCGCGTTGGACGGACGGTCCGCAGACATGGCTTCTCCGCGTCGACATGAGTAGGCCGGCGAATTTCCGATCGTCGATCGACATCCCACCGGTCTCGGTGTGGGCGCCAACGGGGCCGCCCACACCAAGACCCAGGCCTTACTGGGCGAAAGCCTGGAACTCCGCCGCCCGGACGACGAGAGCTTGCGAGCTCGCCGTCCTGCAGTCGGTGTTCGCCCGTGGATCGGCGTCCTGTTCACCCGCGTAATCCGGAGTGCCCGTGCACTGGTTGGTCACCACCTCCAGGCGCAGGTGAGTTGCCATGGTGTCCGGGATGTCGAACGTCCGCAGGATCAGCTCGGGCGCACGCGGTCGCGGCGCGACCGAGGGGAACGCGTCCGCTGGGCTCGTGAACACCGGGCTGAAGTCGGCTGCGTCCGTGCAGTTCACCGAGCCCGTCGCCGTGCACGACAGCACCCGGAACTGCCGGAGCGCCGAGAAGCGGCTCTGCCCACCTGCGTCAGGATCTCCCGTCACCGGTGGCCGCAGCATCGCGCTCACCTGGACCCGGTCCACCTCGTGGGCAGCGTCGCCCGCGAGGTCCACCGTCACCTGCTTGCCTGCGACCGGAGTGCCGATCGAGGCCCAGTTGGTGGCCTCGTCGTCGTCGACGAGCCGGGCCAGGTTGATCCCGTCGCCACTCACCGTCGCACCAGCGGCGCTGGACGCAAGGTTCATGGGCATCTGGACGGTCAGCGTGGTTGCCCCTGCTGTGACGTCGACGGGCCCTACCCGCACGTGCCCTCGACCCGCAGCCGTGGCCAGCAAGTCGTACGTGCCCGGCACGAGCTGCACGGTGTTGCCGAGTGTGGTCGCCGGATCGGTGTCCGCCACTGCGCGAGCCCGTGCCTGGTAGTCGCCCACGAACAGCCGGGCACCCGACACGACCGCTCCGGCCTCGTTGACCGGCACGAACGTCACGGCGGCTTCGTCCGCGAACGGCGATGCGAAGCTCGGCGTGGGGTTCGGGTCCGTATGACCGTTGCTGGACGCACCCTCACCAAGACCACGCTTGGCGAACGCGTTCCACAGCAGGTCCTGGTTCGCCCCGCCGAAGCGGATCATGTCCGCCGCCAGCAAAGCGTCCCGGGAATCGACCATGCTCACCTGGGAGACGGCCATGAGCAGGTACGAGTCGAACATGAGCTGTGCCCAGCGCCGGTTCCCCGGGCAGCTGGTCACCGGCGTCTCGCCGTTGGCGCAGGACTTCTGCAACGCCGCGTTACCGGCGCCGTAGCGTCCGATCAACGCCTGCCTGATGTCGAAGTTGGTGGCACTCCACACCTCGCCCGACGCATGGACCTGCAGCCCGACGAAGTCATAGTCGATGTGACTGTAGTTCAGCGGGCTGTCGCTCATGTTGTAGTTGCGGATGCCCGCAGCCGGGTCGCTGGTGACATATTCCCCGATCGTGAACGCCCGGCTGCCCGAGGGCGCGTAGCCGTGTTCCGCGAGGTACTCGACCGCCAGGAGATCGGACCAGCTCTCGCTCATGCCCTGCGGCGAGCTCAGGCCGTTCCTTGGGCCGGCGACCATCCGGTTCGTGATGGCATGGCCGTATTCGTGGGCGATCACCGACATGTCGAAGTCCCCGTCCACGCACGGCGCGTAGAAGGCACCGGCGATCGGCTGCCAGAGGTACATGTTGGTGATCGGCGGGTGGCCGTCCGGCGGGGTGATCTGGTTCGCGTTGTCCCGCGCCGCGAACGTTGGTGGACCACCGGAGACACCGCCGGCCTGCGCGTTACCCTGCTCCGGGTCGTTCATCTTGCCGCCCCGGCCGAAGTTGTCGTCCTGCAGGTTGAACGTGGCTTCGGTGAATCCGAGGTGGTACGACCAGTCGTGCATCCGGTTGTGCATTGCGAACAGGTTCGCTCGCGCTGCGTCGATGTCGTTGCGGAGGGCCGTCTCGAAGACCGCCGGCGAGCACTTCTCCCTGAACCACTGGTTGGTCCACGCGTAGGTGTACTCACGGTCCGGTCTCGGCGTCGCCAACTCCTTGCCGACCTTGAAGGGATCGTTGCTGAACCAGTTGTGGACGGCAAAGGAGTTGTTCCCAGAGGTCGTCTCGGTCGACTTCTCGTTCGACGCTTTGACGTCCCAGGCGAGCGGCGACGCGGGCGTACCGACGACCTCGTCGCAACCGGGCCCGGGCAGGAAGCACCACCGCACGCGCGTATCGGTCGACGAGTAGTCGACCGGCGGCGTGTTCGGGAAGACCTCCCAGGCCGGGTTGTCCTCGCTGTGGTCGACCAGGTCCTCGCGGACGAGCACGCTACCGTCACGGCCGTCCACATACGTGGTGAAGCCCACCGGCTGGGCGTCGTCCTCGCCGATCAGCACGACCTGGTACGCGGCACGTGCGGTGCCCTGCGGTACAGGTACGGCGACGAGCTCCACGGATTGCACAGCGGCCTCATCGACACCCGCGTCCGCCGCGGCTATCTGTGCGGCCTCGTCGGCCGACAGTGTCGCGGCCGCCGGCCGGCCGGCGTCGCGAGCGAGCGACGAGCTCACGTGCCAGACGGCGCCGTCGCGCACTCCGGCGACGAGAAGGCCGTCACGGCCCGCCTCGAGACCGCCGAACCGCTGCCTGAACAGCACCGCGGCGCCTTCGCCCATCGGCGCGACGGTCACGACCTCGAGTGCCGCCGCGCCGCGCTGGGTGAGACCGAGCAGGTCGCGGTTGGCGGCGACGTACGCCTCAGCGGCTGCCACCGGGTCGGCGGACAGGCCAGAGGCGAGCGGATCACCGGTCGACGTCAGCGTCGCCGGTGTGCCGAAGTCGTTCCAGCGGGCCAGGGCACCGACCTCATCCGCCTTGGCCTGCTGGCGGGCGGAGGGCGCGGCCCGGCCCTTTCGGTTGTCCTTGTCCTTGGTCTCGACCTGGTCTCCTGGGAACCGACCGGGTCCTTCGGGTGCTTGGCCCTGTCCGGGCGCGGCGACGCTGCCCGGTCCTATTGTGAGGACGAGTGCCGCTGCGATCAGCGCGGCAGCCCCCGCTAACGCACGGGATGGTGTGCGCACGGTCCCTTCACCTCCTCGACGGCTCCGTTGCCGTCGTATGTACTCGGTGGAAGATTGCTCCCCGTCAAGGACTTTGTGAAGACCTCCGCGCGATCTTCTTCAAGATCAGTCACGGCTGCAGGCGGACGACTGGTTCACCCACCGGCGGCCGGGCTGGGCACGACCCCCATTCGGATGCCGGGTCGTGGGTCAGTTGTGGACGCCACCGGCCGCCACGTGGATGAACACGGACCGCACCTCGTCCGCGGTCGTCAGCGGATCCACGGAACCCTCGACCGGCTCGACGGCACTCTCGAGGACCTCGACCTCCGGTTCCGGACCGAACGTGATGAGAGTGAGGTAAACCGGCCGCTGCGGGTCCTGCGCCTCGGCGAGCCCGGCGGCGAGCTGCTCGGCCGAGATCGATCCGGGGTCGTCCTCGTTGCTGCCGTCGGTGAAGATCACCACGTGGTTGGGTGTGCCCTCCCGGTAGCCGTCCCGCGCCGTCACGTACGCGGCGAGGGTCGTGTCGTAGAGACCCGTCCCTGTTTCGCTCACGGTAAGGGCGGCGACGGCGCCGTCCAGGCGCTGCCGCTGTGCGGCGTCGAGCGGGCCGCGAGCCAGAAGCGTTCGATAGTCGCGCGGGGGATCCAACAGCGAGCCGAACTCCCAGAGGGCAAGTTCGGACTCGTCGGGCAGGAGTTCGGCAAGCTCACGGGTCCCGCTGCGCACCAGGTCGATCAAGCGCGCGTCCGATCCGGGAGGCACGTTCGACATCGAACCGGAGACATCGATGACGACGAGCAGATCGGACCTGCGGTCCTCGGGATACCAGGCCGCGAAGACGTGGTCGGCGTTGTGCGCGCCCAGCGCTTCCATGGGCGCCGCCGAGGACTCCGGAAGCTGGTCGGACGCTCCCGGTGGCGGCCCCCCATCGGGACGGCGGAGACCGGCCTCGGCGAGAGCCTCGTCGGACTCCGGCCCGGTGAGTGCGTCCAGGACGCGCTCCAATGGCTCGGTCAGCGCGGGATCCTCGACGGCTGCCGCCGTCGGCATCCAGGTGTAGCGCATGAGAACCGAGTAGTCGGAGCCGGGCAGCAGGGTGGAGTTGCGCACCGTTGCGGCGGCCGTGCCGCTGCCGCTGGCCAGCAGGGGGATCAGCACGTACTCGGCGACGAGTCCGACCTCCCCGTTCTCCTCGGGGATCGCGTGGCTCGGCACGGTCCGCGTCGACGGCAGCGCGGTCATGAGCGCCTCCGCCGAGGCGTCCATGCCCTCGTCGATCCACACGGCCTCAGCGACGGCACCCACGCCGACCAGGCCGTCGCCCGAACCGCCCGGGTCACGGACCACCATCCGGACTCCCGAGTCGCTCGTCACCAGGTCCGCCAAGGCCCGCCAGCCGCCCCCAGCCTGCTCGATCTGCGCCGCGGTCGAGTCGTCGCTGACCATGTAGATCGGACTCGTCGCCACGACAGTCCCCGATCCACCCGCCGGCTGCTCGGCGAGTGCCACCGAGTCCGCACCGCCGGCCCAGGACGTGTCATCGGGGATCCAGACGTGTGCACCGAGCTCTGCAACCTGGGCCGCGGCAGCACGGCCATCCGCGACCGTGATCTCGAGGTGCACGCAGTCCTCGCCGGACTCGAGCGGCCCGGCCAGGTCGGTCAGCACCGGTTCGAACGAGCTCGCGGTGACCACCGTCAGAGTCCGGGCGCACGGCGACGCCGACGGCCCGTCCGATCCGACGACGCCGCGGATGACGTCGCCGCCGCCGAGAGCCAGCGCGGCAACGGCACCGGATGCCGCGACCGTGACGAGCAGAAGAGCAGAGACCGCGCGGATAGACCGGCGCTTGCGAGCGCGGTGTCGTGCCATGTGAGCCGTCCCCGCAGCCCGACCGCGCGGACACCCTCGCGGCGTCGCGGAGTCGAGCTTCCTGCTCGTCGGACCAGTGCGGCGGCAAGCATGTCACTGATCCGCAGCTACGTCACCGGGTCCGGCCAAGTTCCGCCGGTGTGACTCAGACGAGCGAGTCGTCGTACCCGGTGGTCAGGGGGCCGCCGGCGTCGCCGGTGTTGACGACCCCGGTGGGCTCGATGAGCACCGCCTGGACCTCGTCATTGGCGACCGGGCAGTGCTCGACGCCGCGCGGTACCACGTACATCTCGCCAGCGGAAAGCACGACGTCACCGTCACGCAGGCGGATGGTGAGCTCGCCTGCGAGGACGAGGAACAGCTCGTCGGTGTCGTCGTGGGTGTGCCAGACGAACTCGCCCTGGATCCGGACAATCTTGATCTCGTAGTCGTTCAGCCGCGCCACGACCTTGGGCGACCACCGCTCGGTGAACATGGAGAAACGTTCGTCGAGGTTGACGCCACGATGTGCCATGCCTGGAGTATTCCACCGGCTCGTGCATGGCCGGCTGGTCCGCGGGTAGGCAGCGATCATGTTCGAGGGGTTCCGGCTCGACTGGATCACGGTGGGCGAGGTGGTTCTGCGCGTCCGCCACGGCGGTAGCGGTCCGCCGGTCGTGCTCCTGCACGGGCATCCGCGTACCCACGTCACGTGGCACCGAGTCGCACCGCTGCTGGCCGGACGATTCACGGTCGTCTGCCCCGATCTGCGCGGGTACGGCCAGTCCTCGGCGCCACCGACGACGGCCGATCACGCTCCGTACTCGAAGCGAACGATGGCCGGCGACGTCGTCGCCCTGATGCGGCTTCTCGGTCACGACCGCTTCGCCGTCGTCGGCCACGACCGCGGCACCTACGTGGCGCAGCGCCTGACGATGGACCATGCCAGTGCCATCACCCATCTCGTCGTTCTCGACGGAGTGCCGATCGGAGACGCGCTGGCACGTGCCGACGCGCTGTTCGCGCAGCGGTGGTGGCACTGGTTCTTCCTCGGCCAGACGACGAACCTCGCCGAGCGGGTGATCAGTGTCGATCCTGATGCCTGGTACGGAGGATCTGCCGAACAGATGGGAACGGAGGCGTACGAGGACTACCGGCGAGCGATCCACGACCCTGGCACAGTCCACGCCATGTGCGAGGACTACCGGGCCGGTCTGGGAGTCGACCGGGACGCCGATGACGCGGACCGCAAGGCAGGACGCCGCATCGCGGTACCGGTGCTGTTCGGCTATGCCGGCGGCGACGACATGCACGTCCTCTACGACGACCCCGCCGGGATCTGGCGCGAGTGGGCGACGAACGTGACCGAGATCCGTTTCGACTGCGGCCATCACATCGCCGAGCAGGCACCCCGTTACCTCGCGGCAGCCGTCGCCGACTTCCTGTCGCAATGAAGCGGCAGACTCGGTCGTATGGCGGGCAAGCGAAGTGCCGGCATCCTGCTGTTCCGCAGGGCTGGGACAGACGTGGAAGTTCTCCTCGGGCACATGGGTGGGCCGTTCTGGGCCCGGCGCGACGCCGGCGCCTGGTCGGTGCCCAAGGGGGAGTACGGGCCGGACGAGGAGCCCGCCTCCGCAGCCCGGCGGGAGTTCGAGGAGGAGCTCGGCCTGCCGGTGGCGTCCGGCGAACTCATCGCTCTCGGCGAGATCCGTCAGTCCGGCGGCAAGGTTGTGACGGCGTGGGCCGTCGAAGGAGACCTCGATCCCGATCACGCCGTGCCCGGGACGTTCACGGTGGAGTGGCCGCCGGCGTCCGGCCGGTTCCAGGAGTTCCCCGAGGTGGACAGGGTCGAATGGCTCGATCTGGCGCAGGCGCGGACGAAGATCGTGGCCGGACAGCAGGCCTTCCTCGACCGGTTGGTCGAGCTGCTTGGAGATCACGAGGACTCGTCTTAGAAGGGAGTCACCATGCCCGTCCAGCTGAACCACACGATCGTCTCGGTGCGCGACAAGCACGAGTCGGCGACGTTCATGGCCGAGATCCTCGGCCTCGCCGAGCCCACCCCATACGGACCGTTCCTGGTGGTGCAGGTCGACAACGACGTCTCACTCGACTTCGCCGATGCCCAGGGTCCGGTCCATCCGCAGCACTACGCGTTCCTTGTCGGTGAGCCGGAGTGGGACCAGATCTTCGATCGGATCCGCGCGCGTGGGCTGACGTACTGGGCAGACCCGGGACGGTCGCGACCGGGCGAGTTCAACACCAACGACGGCGGCCGGGGCGTGTACTGGGAAGACCCCAGTGGTCACTTCCTCGAGATCATCACCCGGCCGTACGGAAGTGGGGGATGACGCCGCCCCGCTGAACCGATCCTGACACCACGGCCGGTGGAAAGGCGTCTACGCGGCCGTGTCGGTAAAGCGCGATGCCCGGGTCCGGTGCTCCTGCGGGCTGATGCCGCGCACGCGCTTGAACGCCGCGCTGAGAGCGAACGGGCTGCTGTAGCCGACCTGCCGCGCCACCGCGCCGACGGTGGCATCCGGCTCGCGGAGCAGGTCCGCGGCGAGCGTCAGCCGCCAGCCGGTCAGGTAGGACATCGGCGGCTCGCCCACCAGGTCGGTGAACCGGCGCGCCAGCGCCGCACGTGAGACGCCCGTGGCCGCGGCCAGGGAGGCGACCGTCCAGGATGCGGCCGGGTTGTTGTGGAGCATCCGAAGAGCGCGGCCCACCACCGGGTCACTGTCCGCCCGATACCACGCGGGGGCGCCGGAGTCCGGACGTGCGAACCAGGTCCGCAGGACGGAGATGAGCAGCAGGTCGAGCAGCCGGTCGAGCACGACCTCCTGGCCCGGGTCGTCCTTGACGATCTCGTCACCGAGCAACGGGACGAGGGAGCGGTTCCAGGCACCATCCGGAAGCACCACCAATGAAGGCAGTGCTTCGAGCAACCGTCGACTGACCTCGCCGCGCATCTGATAGGTGCCGATGAGCATCGTCGTCGAACCGTCCGGGTCGTTCCCCCAGGTGCGGACGCCGAGATCCATCGCCTGTGCGAGGTCCCTCCCGTCCGGCGTGGTGCAGCGCTGGCCGGGGTGGATCACGACCTGGGGCCTCGTCGCGGGGTCGTCGGCGAACGTGAACGGATCCGGGCCGCGGGTGATCGCGACATCCCCGGGGACCAGTCGCACCGGGTCGGCGTCGTCGGGAACCACCCACGCCTCGCCGCGCATGATCGCCACCAGGGACAGTGGCGCCCGGTCCTGAACGCGTACCGACCAGGGCGGGTCCATGATCGAACGCAGGAGGAACGCTCCACGGGCCCTTGGCCCGTCCAAGAGGCCGGTGAGCGCGTCCATGCCCAAGATCGTAGACGCGCGGATATGAACGTGAGCCTCTGGGCCATGGCACGTCTCATCCTCAGCGGCTTCACTGACACCAGGTGAACGCACCGGAGGCTGGGAGCCCACCACGACGGTGGTCCGACGCGGATGGAGGATTCGATGGATGCGGTCCGAGCCATGTCCCTGATCGCCGCAACGATGTCCATGGGGCTCATGGCGGGTGTCTTCGGCCTCTACGCCCATACGATCATGCCCGGACTCGGCCGAACCGACGACCGGATCTTCGTCGGCGCGTTCCAGGCGATCGACCGGGCGATCATCAATCCCTGGTTCCTGGCCGGTGGCTTCGTGGGAGCGCTCGTGTTCACCGCCCTGGCCGCAGTGCTTCATGTTCCCGCGGACCGGCGATCGGTGCTGCCGTGGATCGCCGTCGCGCTCATCCTCTACCTGGTGGTGTTCGTCATCACCATCGGCGTCAACGTCCCGCTGAACGATGCGATCAAGGCGGCGGGCGACCCCGACCGCATCGCCGATCTCGCCATGGTGCGCGAGCGGTTCGACGAAGCCAGGTGGGTCCGCTGGAACAACGTCCGTACGCTGGCATCCACGGCCGCGTTCGGCTGCCTCGCGTGGGCCCTGGTCCTTTTCGGGCGCGCCACGTGACGCGCCGGCTGATCCCGGCGTGGACCGACTCGATCAGTCCTGGGTGGTGACGGACAGGATGTTGCCGGCTGGGTCCTTGAACCAGGCGATGGGCGGGCCTACGCCGCGGTTGATGCCCTTCTCGTCCTGCTCGAAGCCGTCGTACCGCTCGAAGCGCACGCCTCGCCTCGTCAACTCGTCAACGGCCTCGTCGACGTCCTCCACCGGGAAGTTGAGGATGGTGAACGACGCGGGGGTGTGGCTGGGGCTGAGGTAGACGAGGATGTCCCGGCTCCCGGAGATGTGCAACGCCATGAGGCCGTTCTCCGGATCCACGTCGGACATCCGCAGGCCCAGGGTCTCGCTGTAGAACGTCTTCGCCTTCTGCAGGTCGTCCACCGCGAAGCCGCTGTATGCCTTGGTGTCGGCGAACATGAGTGCGTCCTTCCGTTGGTGGGTCCGTGGGATGGGTACCGCTACCACTGAGACTCCGAAGCGGCTCGGCATTCATCGCTAGTGTCGATACAACCGAGGAGGGCCGACATGAGCAACCAGATCCTGGACGAGGCGTACGAACGCCTCCATGTCACCGGGCCCGAGTTCGGCGGCGACGAGGAGGGCGACAACGGGCTCTCCAACCACGGACCGATGGCGGTCGAGGTCCTGGTCCGGCGGGGCCACGAGGTGGACGTTCCTCGATGGGTCGACGCCTACATGCCGCGGCTGGAGGAGCTCCCTCTGGCCGGCGACCGGATCACCGGCCAGACGTGGCGTGACGCGCTGGGAGACGGCCGGCGGGTCGGGGACTGGACGGCGTACTTCTCGAATCAGATGACCGAGCATCCGTGGCGCGACGTGCTCGCGACCTGGTGGCCCCGGCTGCTCCCCGGCATCAGTGCCGGCGCCACCCACGGGGTCATCAGGGTCGGTCACGCCGCACGCACCCTGCTGACCGGGAACGAGGGTCCAGCCGCACAGACCGAGCTCGCGCACGGGCTGGCGTTCTGGGCGGCCCGCTGGCGCTCCGTCCCCGGCGTCACAGCCCCGGCCGGCACCCTGGACGCGGCCGCTGCACTCGATGCCGTGCCCCACCTGACCGTCCAGCACGGCGTGATCGCCTCGCGGATCCCGAAGCTGGCCGACCTGGCCGGCTGGTCGGCGTCGCTGACCTCCCTGCGTCCCGCGGTCGACGTCGCGGATGTCGAGGACCGCCTCACCGACCTGATCGATGCCGCGACCGTGCGGTATCTCACGCACGGGTACGGCAGCCCGGTCCTGTTGGTGCACACCGCCACCGCGCCGAACGCTGTCCTGCACACACTGCCCGTTCTGCCACAGCGGATGTGGGCGCCGAGCCTGGCCGCGGTCTGGTCGGCGAGTGCCGCGATCCTCGCGATGTACGAGCCGGTCGCCGCTGCGCCGCGCGCCGAGCTGCCGACGGCTCCGACCGCGGCCGACCCCGCCGCCGAGACCGTGGAACGCGCTGCTGCACACGGCGACGAGCACGTCATCAAGTTCACCGACACGGCAGCCGAGGTCTTCGCCCGCACCGGCGACCCGGATGCCCTAGCGGCCGCCGTCCATTCCTCGCAACTGCTGGAACCACGCGGCTGACCACCGGGCGGGACGTCGCCACCTGCCGTGCCGGCGTGTTGCAGGACCGTGGTGTCATGGACGGATGAGCCGCGCCGTGGAGCAGTCCAACCGCCGCCTGCTCCGTGCCCGCGACACGATGGACCGCACGTACGCGCAGCCGCTGGACGTGCCCATGCTCGCGCGTATCGCCCACGTCTCCGAAGCGCACTTCATCCGGACCTTCCGCGCGACGTTCGGCGAGACCCCGCATCGGTATCTGCAGCGGCGCCGGGTCGAGCGGGCGATGTTCCTGCTGCGCGAATCCGATCGAAGCGTCACGGAGATCTGTGTCGACGTCGGCTTCACCAGCCTGGGGACGTTCAGCCGGACGTTTCGCGAGGTCGTCGGCGAGTCACCCACCGAGTACCGCCGGAACGGCCATCTCGGTGCTGCGCCGACCTGTTTCACGAAGGCCTGGACGCGGCCGAGCAGTTTCGGATAAGCACCGGCGTGCGGCGGTCGTCTAGCGTCGTCGCCATGCTGAACTCCATCACGCAATCGCAGATCTTCGTCCTCGATCAGGACGAGGCGCTCGACTTCTACGTCGGCAAGCTTGGGCTCGAGGTCAACACCGACCAGGACCTGGGCTTCATGCGCTGGCTCACCGTCAACGTGCCGGGCCAGCCCGACCGCCAGATCCTGCTGGAGCTTCCGGGCCCGCCGGCGATGGACGAGGCGACGGCGGAGCTGGTCCGCGAGCTGCTGACCAAGGGCGCCATGGGTGGCTGGCTCTGCATCAGCACCGACGACGCCCAGAAGACCTACGACACCTTGCGGGCCCGAGGTGTGGAGCTCACCGAGGAGCCGACCCAGCGCCCGTACGGCATCGACTTCGGGCTGCGCGACCCGTTCGGCAACGCGATTCGGATCGGTCAGCTCAGATGATGACGACCGCCGGCGCGGTCAGGTCCGGCTCGCCGACCGACACGGCCACGACGACGACCCGGGCGCTGTTGGCGTGCGGCGTCGTTGCCGGCCCTCTGTACATGGCCGTGGTCGTGATCCAGGCCCTCACCCGCGAGGACTTCGATCTCATGCGTCATCCGGCCAGCCTGCTGAGCAACGGCGACCTGGGCTGGGTCCAGATCGCCACCTTCGTGGTGTCCGGCCTGTTGACCATCGCGTGCGCGGTCGGGATGTGGCGGGTGCTGCATCCCGGCAGGGGCGGGACCTGGGGACCGTTGCTGGTCGGTGCCTACGGAGCCGGCCTGATCGCCGCCGGTGTCTTCGTCGCCGACCCGGCCGACGGCTTCCCACCGGGAACTCCGCCGGGCCCGGCCGACCAAGTGAGCTGGCACGGCGCCGTGCACTTCGTCGTCGCGGCGATCGCCTTCCTCGCGCTGATCGCCGCCTGCCTGGTGTTCGCCCGTCGCTTTGCCGGCCTCGGGCAGCGCGGCTGGGCGGCGTATTGCGTGGCGACCGGCGTGATCTTCCTGGCGGCCTTCGCCGGAATCGCTTCGGGGTCCGGCGCGCCGGCGCTCAACGTGGCGTTTGCGGTCGCGGTGCTGCTCGGCTGGACGTGGGTGTCGGTGATGGCAGCACGGCTGATGACCGAGGAGGCCTCAGGCGGTTAGCTCGCGCTCCAGTGGAGTCCGGAACTTCTGGCTCACGCGCACCGGCCCGAGCCATTCGCCGAGTTCGGCCGCCACCGCTTCGACCGCTGCGCTTGCTTCGGAGCCGACGTCCTCGAGCAGCCGGAAGACCACCTCACCGTCCTTGCGCTGAGCCCAGCCACCGACGATGCGGGCGTCCCACCAGACCGTCGGTCCGGCATTGCCGTTCGTGTCGAACAACGCCTTCTCGTGCCCGCAGAGGAACCACTCGCGTGCCGACCAGCCCATGACGCTCGGGTCGAGCGCGGGCAACAACAGGGCATGCGGCTGGGGAGCCCGCGTCGGCTCGAGGTCGTCGGCGAGGGCGATGCCCGGCACACCGTCGAGGTCGACCTCGGCTGGGCCGATCTCGGAGAGCGCCGCTCTGGTCTGCCCGAGGCTCCATCCGGTCCACCATTTGAGGTCACCGACCGGTGCCGGACCGAAGGCCCGCAGCCAGTGACGGGCGAGCTCGACCCGCGACGCTTCGACGGGCAGGTCGGCCAAGCCGCCCGGCAGCCAGTCCTCGGTCAAGGCCCACCGATACTGCGTCGACAGCCAGGACCCGCGCGGCCGACCGCGGACGACCCGGCCCTCCGCGGCCAACAACGGAAGTACCCTCGTCGCGACGCTCTGCCTACCCTCGTAGGACTTGCCCCGGGCAAGCACCATCTGCCGGGCCAAGTGCGGCACGTCGGCGGACAGTTCCGTGGACAGCGCCTCTCCGCGGGCGGCGAGGGCGGCGAGTGTCGACCTCTCGACGTCCTCGAGCCAGGCCGGAACGTCGTCCGCGAACCCGGCCTCGGACAGGAACTGCACGGTTTTGCGGCGTTCGACGACGGCGATCGCTCTGGTGCACGCCGCGAGGACCACGGGTACCAACTCGGTCGGAAGCACGAACATGGTGCGTCGCATGCCCAGCGCGCGGACCAGCGTGCGGCCCTCGTAGAGGGCATCATCGAGCTGGGAAACTCGAAACCCGCGAACGCGCGCCCAGGCGGCGAGGTAGACCGACGCCGGGTCGGTCGCGTGCAACGCGATCAGATCGCGGACCATAGCGGCGACGTCGACCGCGCGTGAGGCCGGAGCCAGGTGGTGGCGAACGACAAGGCGTGCGCGCCGTTCGGCGACACCAATATGAACGGCGGACATGGCGGCCAGCATAGGAACCGTCTCCGCCAGCCCTGCGGTCACGGGTCCGGCCATGGATTCGGCAGGCAGCCGTCGAGACCGTAGGTCTGCTGGAGCATGACCGGAGCCGGCTCGCCGGCACCGGGGCATCCGACATGCCCGAACCCGAGGGCGTGGCCCACCTCGTGGTTGACGACGTACTGGCGGTACGCGTCCAGGTCGTCCCCGTAGGCCTCGACGCCGTGAGCCCAACGCTGGGCGTTGAGCACGACGAGCTCGCCGTTGCGGCACGACACCTCGCCACGGGTCCGCAGCGGTGCGCACAGTGCGTCCGTGGTGGCGGGCGTGGCGAACAGCACACGCAGGTCCCCGCCCGCCTGCGAACGCTGAAAGGCGTGGTCGCCGAGCGCGGCCCAACCGCGTGGATCCGCAAGGGTCGCGTCGACGATGCCCGCGATGTCTGCAGGGACGAACGGCAGACCCCCTTCGACCTCCACCGTGTACCGGAGCAGCGTCCCGGTGCCGACCGGGTCGGTTCCGCCGGGCGCGACGGCGAAGTCGCCGGTCCCCTTGGGCGGGATCTCGACAACGGTTGGGCTTGGCGAAGCCGTAGGGGTCGGCACGGCGCGCGCCGCAGGGGTAGGTACTGCGCGCGCCGTGGACCCTGGCCTCGGCACGCCCGGGACCTCGCCCTGCAGTGCGGGGTTGCCGGTCGACGGCGGCGCTTCCGCATGATCGGTGGTCACCGCGGCGCAGCCGCCCAGAGCCATGACGGCCGCCACGGCCGCGGCGGCAACGTCACGGGGCAGGCGGATGCCCGCTGGCACTGGGTGCACGTACCGAGTCTGTCCGGTCGGTGGCGCAGAATCACTCGGACGGTAGGACGGAGCTGACCGTATGCCCACGACCGACTGGATCCTGCACGTCGACCTCGACCAGTTCGTTGCCGCGGTCGAAGTACGACGACGGCCCGAGTTGCGCGGCCGGCCCGTCGTCGTCGGCGGATCCGGCGATCCGACCCAGCCGCGCATGGTCGTCGCAACCGCGTCGTACGAGGCGCGCGCCTTCGGTGTCCGGTCCGGCACGCCCCTGCGGGCGGCGGCACGACGGTGCCCGGAGGCGGTTTTCCTGCCGTCCGACCCGCAAGCGTACGAGCAGGCCTCGGCAGAGGTCATGGACACGTTGAGGACGTTCCCGGTGGTGGTCGAGGTGTGGGGCTGGGACGAAGCCTTTCTCGGTACCCGAACCGACGACCCGAGCGCCCTGGCCGTTGCCATCCAGCGCGAGGTGGCTGCCCGGACCGGGTTGTCGTGCTCCATCGGCATCGGGGACAACAAGCTGCGGGCCAAGATCGCCACCGGCTTCGCCAAACCGGCCGGCGTCTACCGGCTCACCCGCGACAACTGGATGTCCGTGATGGGCCACCGCCCGGTCGATGCGTTGTGGGGCATCGGTAACAAGACGGCGCGCAAGCTCGCCGACCACGGCCTGCGAACCGTGGCCGACCTGGCCACCGCCGATCCGGACGCCCTCGCCGAGCGGTTCGGCCCGACCGTGGGTCGCTGGTACCCGCGGGTCGCTCGCGGGGTGGGCGACACGGAGGTGACGGCCGCGCCATGGGTTCCGCGCTCACGCAGCCGGGAGGCCACCTACCCGCACGACCTCGCCAGCCGGGATGAGATCGAGGAGCGGGTCGCGAATATGGCCCGCGAGGTCGCACACGAGGTGATCGCCGACGGCCGGCGCGTCGTCCGGGTGGCAGTCAAGGTCCGTTACTCTCCGTTCTTCACCCAGACGCACATCCGCACCTGTCCCGAGCCGATCACGGACGTCGCCGACGTCGAGCGATGGGCCCTGCGTGTGCTCGACCTGTTCGACCTCACCCGCCCAGTTCGCCTGCTCGGCGTCCGGGTCGAGCTCGAGCCACTGGAACCTGCACCACGCTGACCTGCCAGCGGCGAGGTCGAGGTCGTCGCCCTAGGTTCCCCGTTGGGCCGCGCGCGACTCGAGGTAGCGCTGCTCGGGAATGCTGAGCGTGCGGCGCGCGGCCAGAGCGTAGTGGGCACACGCCGCCTCGCGGTCGCCGGCGAGGTCGAGCAGATGGGCGCGCACCGCGTGGACCCGGTGGTGTTCGCGGAGCGAGGGGTCGGTCTCTGCTGCGGTGAGCTCCGTCAGGCCGGTTTCCGGCCCGTGGACCATGGCGACGGCGACGATGCGGTTGAGCGTGACCATGGGACCGGGCGCGGTGCTGTGAAGGAGCTCGTACAGGCCGAGGATCTGCCGCCAGTCGGTGTCCTCGGCGTCGGCGGCCTCGTCATGAACGGCGGCGATCGCGGCCTGCAGCTGGTAGGGGCCGATCGGAGCGATGGCCAGCGTCGTGGTGATCAGGTCGACACCTTCGGCGATGGCCTGGGCGTCCCAGAGGCGACGATCCTGGTCGGCGAGCGGGATCAGGGCGCCGTCCGGGCCGGTCCGCGCCGGGCGGCGGGCGTCGGTCAGCAGCATGAGTGCGAGCAGCCCTGCCACCTCGCCGTCCTCCGGCAGCATGGCACGGAGCTGGCGAGTCAGCCGGATCGCCTCGGCGGTGAGCTCGACCCGATGCAGCGCCGATCCGGAGCTCGCGGTGTATCCCTCGTTGAAGATCAGATACAGCACCTGCAGCACCGAGACCATCCGCTCGGAGCGTTCGTCCTCCGGGGGCATCCGGAACTCGGCGCCACTGGCCTTGATCCGCTGCTTCGCCCGGCTGATGCGCTGGGCCATGGTGGTCTCGGGAACCAGGAAGGCACGCGCGATCTCCGCAGTGCTCAGACCGGCGACGGCGCGCAATGTCAGGGCCACCTGGGAGACCGGAGTGAGCGACGGGTGACAGCACAGCATGAGCAGCGTGAGCGTGTCGTCGACGGAGGTTGCGGGTTCGGGATCCGGCGGCGCGAGCGAGGCGGCGGTCTCCTCGCGGCGACGGCGGGCCGAGTCGCTCCGCCACTGTTCTATCCGGCGGCGAGACGCGGCTGTGATCAGCCAAGCCTTCGGGTTGCGCGGTACTCCGTCGGTCGGCCACTGGACCGCGGCCGCTAGCAACGCCTCCTGCACTGCGTCCTCGCAGGTGTCGAACCGGCCGTGGCGTCGCACCAGGATGCCGACGACCTGCGGCGCCAGTTCACGCAGCAGGCTCTCGATCTCGGTCGATGGGGTCACAGATCGAGTTCGCGCAGATCCAGAACCGGCCGGACCTCGACGCCGCCGTACGCGGCGTCCGGTGCCTGTGCGGCGTACTCGATCGCGCGTTCCATGGTCTCGCACTCGACGAGGTAGAAGCCGGCCAGATGCTCCTTCACCTCGGCGAAGGGTCCATCCGTGGTCATCGTCCGACCGTCCCGCACCGTGACCCGCTTGCCCAGCGACGGATCGGCCAGGCCCTCGGACACGACCAGCTCGCCCGATTCCGCGAGGGCCTCCGTGAGCGCGCGATGGCCGAGCCCCAGTTCCATCCGCTGAGCGTCGGAAAGTCCCTCCCAGGCCTGCCTGGACATCGGGTTGCTGTAGATCATGATCAGGTACTTCACCGGTTTCCTCCTGGGTCGCAAGTCGCTACTCACCATGTCGAGACTGTCGCCCCGGTCTCGACATACCGGGTGTCACGCGCCCACGAGGGGCACCCCGATCCGAGGTACGAAAGCCATGAGCGCAACCCTTCCCGTGCTCGCGGGCGTCACATCGACGATCATGTTCGCCTTCAGCATGGTGCCGATGCTGGTCAAGGCCGGCCGCACCAAGGACCTGTCGTCCTACAGTCTCGGCAACATCGTGCTCGTCAACATCGGCAATGTCGTGCACTCCGTGTATGTCTTCCACCTGCCCGTCGGCCCCATCTGGGCCCTGCACCTGTTCTATCTGGTCTCATCCGCGGTGCAGTTGACCTGGTACCTGCGCTACCTGCCGCCCTCGGAGAAGTCGAGGGCTGGCGGCCGAGTAGGGACGGGCTAAGCGAGGGCTAAGCGGCTTTGGCGGGCACCGGCAGCACGGCTACACCGAGCCATTTCTTGGCAAGTGACTGGTGGCTACTCGTGGTCGTCGAGTAATGGCGATCATCGAAGCCGCGCTGGCCGTGGGTGTCGCAGACGGCGATCAGGGAGTCGTAGCTGCGGACGACGAAGACCGAACCACCGTGTCTGTCAGACTCCCAGCCGCCGGACATGCCTTGCCCCGCGAACGTGCGGAGCGTTGCGAGGTAGCCCGTGGGACCACCGATGTCGCAATGGGTATGCCGTCCATAGATGTGATAGCCCCGCGGAAGGTAATATGGGCCGGTGAACATCCTCGCTCCCCCCTTCCACAACCCACGTTCCGTGGATGGAAGATCAACCTGTAGGGACGAAAGTCCCAGGAATGCTGAGCCCAAAGTCCCCGGCAGGCGGGCGGAATGAAACTACCCGCTCCGGCAACACCCATCTCTGCTCCACGGTCCGCCGTTTCCTCAAATACGCAGTACGAACCAGGAACCACCTAAACGAGACCGGACTCCTTTGGTCCTTCCTCCTGGCACAAGGGGAGCCGTGAAATCAAATTCTGACCCAGCGGAGCACATGCGCGAGTAGTGGCCACCAGGACACCGTAGCCCGCGTCAGTCATGGCCCGGTCCTGTTGGTGGCGGCATAACCTCCAGCCTGATCGCGGGCATGGCGGTTGGCTTCGTTACCGTCGACCTCAGTGTCGTCGGCGTACGGCGAACCATGATTCCGACCCGGCCCGGAGGGATCGGTGAGCATCGAGTTCCTGGTGACGTCGCTGGTGATCGTCGCCACGCCCGGTACGGGAGTGCTCTACACGCTCGCGGCGGGCCTGTCCCGCGGTGCCCGGGCCAGCATCGTCGCCGCAGTCGGGTGCACCCTGGGCATCGTTCCGCACCTGGCTGCAGCGATTACCGGCGCGGCCGCGCTTCTGCACACCAGCGCGGTGGCCTTCCAGACAGTGAAGTACCTCGGCGTCGCATATCTGCTCTACATGGCCTGGGCCACGTGGAAGGACCGAGGTGCGCTGACCGTGGAGGAGAACGCTGCACCACGATCGGCTCGGAGGGTCGTCACCTCCGGCGTCCTGATCAACATCCTAAATCCCAAGCTGACGATCTTCTTCTTCGCCTTCCTGCCCCAGTTCGTCAGCACGTCCGACTCGAACGTGCTAATACGAATGCTGGGGCTGAGCGCCGTGTTCATGGCGATGACCTTCATCGTCTTCGCCGTCTACGGTGTGTTTGCTGCAGCCGCGCGGCAGCACGTCATCTCCCGACCCCGTTTCGTGACCGGGATGCGCAGGTTCTTCGCGTTCACCTTCGTCGCCCTCGGCGCCCGACTTGCCGCCGAGTCGAGATGAGAGCGCGGCCCGCCGCGTGCCGTCCGGGGATGCGTTTGAGGCCACCTGACCCAACCGGTCAGCGATATCCGGTGACGTCTGCGGGTTTGCCCGCGTCCTGAACCTCCGGGACGTATCGCCAGGCATCGGGCCGGCTCCCGTCGATGTCGGTGAACCCGTAGATCCTCGCCAGTTGACCGCTGGACAACGACTGTCCGCTCCAGCGTCCCACGTCGGGATCTTGTGCGAGCGCGGCCACGGCTCGGCCGACGAACGCCGGGCTCTCGGAGATGGCGAAATGCGGCACGCGCTCCGCGGCGTCGCGCCAATTCGACTCGGTGACGCCGAAGGCCTCGAGCATCGCCTCCGAACGCAGCCAACCCGGGGTGAGAGAAACCGCCGTCCCGCCGTATGGCCGCAGTTCGTGCGCCAGAGCGAAGGCCATTCGGCTCACTGACGCCTTGGCCAGGTCGTAGAAGAAGGAGACCCGGTAGTTGGCTGAGTTGTACTCGTCGGTCCCGTCAGTCATCTCGACGACAAGGCCGCCGGGCGACCTGATGAGGAGGGGCAACGCAAAGTGGCTGGTGATGGCGTGCGTGTCGACGGCCAGCCGAAGCGTGCGCAGCCCATAGTCCAGATCGGACTCCCACACCGATGCGTTCCACTCCATCCGGGTGGCACCCCAGATGTTGTTGACGAGTACGTGCAGACCTCCCTGCTCCTTCTCGACACGCGCGACCAGCGCCTGCACCTCGTCGGGCACCAGATGATCCACCTGGATTGCGATCGCGTGCCCGCCGGCGGCCTCCACCAGCGCCGCGGTCTCCTCGATCGTCTCCGACCGGTTCATCTCCGATCGCTGGGACCTGCTGGTTCGCCCGGTGACGTAGACGGTGGCGCCGACCGCACCGAGTTGCACGGCGATCCCTCGTCCCGCTCCTCGGCTTGCGCCAGCAACCAGCGCCACCTTTTCCCGCATGAGACCGCCATTCCTCGCCATTGCTCTTCTGCTCCCTCCGACCTCTGTGTTCTTCAGGAGCTGCATTGTCGGGCGCACAATGGCCCCGCGTCAGCCAGCTTCGCGCACCCTGTCGTAGAGCAGGCTGATGGCACCGGTCTCGGTCGACGACATGTCGGTGAGTCGCCACGACGATGCAGGTAGCCCGTCCTCCAACAGGCGGGCGCCGCCACCGACCACCTCGGGACAAAGCGTGATGCTCAGGCGGTCCAACTCGTCGGCCTCGAGAAGGTTGTTGATGACACTGACGCTGTTGAGCACGATGATGTCCCCGCCGCCACCCATGCGCAGTCGCTTGACCTCCGTGGCGGGGGCGACGTCCACGATGCGCGTGTTGTTCCACTCGGCATCCTTGACTGTCGTCGAGAAGACGACCTTCTCGACGGAATCGAGCCACAGGGCGAATGATCGGTCGCGGGGGTCAGCGCTCTCGTCCCTGGCGACCGTGGGCCAGTAGCCGCCGAACCCTTGGTAGTTCTTGCGGCCGAGGAGGGCCGTCGTGGCCGGGCCGGTCACGCGCACCATGAACTCGCGGGACGCATTCGAGATGGCGTGCTGGGCGACCCAGCTCATGTCGGAGTCGCCGCCGCGGCCGGTCACGCGTCCGTCGAGGGAGAGGGAGATGTTGCCGACAACGGTGCGTCGAGTCGTGGTGTCACGCTGTGTCACGTCACGTCCTCCTGCTCATGGTGCCGGCTGACGGCGGCTGCATCGATCAATACTCTGCACGACCCGACTGGTCGTCGGCTGGGCTACGCCTGGGCGCGGCTGGCCGACGTCCAGCTCATGAGGATCAAGACAGTCCGGGCCACGGCCACGACGGGACCGAACGGCAGCGAGAAGCCGATCCAGAAGACGAGCTCGAGCGGCAGCAGCGCCAGTCCGAGGATCGACCCGGTGCGCCGACCGCCCCACAGCAGCCAGCCCGCCACGCACTCCGCTGCGCATACCACAACGAACGCGACGAGCAAGGGCACCGACACCTTCACGCCGAGATCCTCGAAGATCCCCTCACCGTAGGTCGGGTAGCCCATGACGTTGGCGATCCCGCCGCGGTCGAGGAGGTGCCAGATCGCCCGTTTCGCTCGGCGGTCGCGTTGCTCGTCGAGCCCGATCCTGCCGAGGCGGTAGGGCGGGCATTGGTGCCGGCCGCGTCCTCACCATCCGATCCATAGGCCGAGAGAGTGAGTGCTTCCAACGCCGCACCGACGATCGCCAACTGGTTGTGTCTACGCATGTGTTCGTCTTTCTGCTGAGAATGCGGCGCCGGCAGCGTCGCGGGGAGGGCAGTGGTCAGGCTTGGTCGGTGGG
>Ga0268386_10000719_pt1 | contig 21562 bp, 14 predicted proteins | sample RVTome_15_FD_200260 | JGI IMG/M metagenome (GOLD analysis project Ga0268386, IMG submission 200260) | Soil microbial communities from uranium-contaminated site in the Upper Colorado River Basin, Wyoming, United States - RVT150D86... ...
GATTGCAGGCGCGGCGGCGCTCCTGATCGCCTACCAGAAGCTCGCCCCCCACCTCCGTGTGCGCGTGCCCGGATCGGCCCTCACCGCCGACGACCTGATGGGACTGCTCCTGGGGCCCCGCTACGGGGAGGCCAAGACCGAAAAGGCGGTCAAGCGGTTCCGGAGGCTGGGGAACTTCCTGGCGGCGGGGCGCATCTACGAGGAGGCGGGCAAGCTCGCCGAGGCGGTCGAAGCCTACTCCGAAGGCAAGGAGTTCTGGGCGGCGGCGCACGTCCTGGAGCGGATGGGCAGGGGCGAGCGGGCGGCCGAGCTGTACCTCCAGGCGGGCGACCACAAGAAGGCGGCCCAGGTCTTCAGCGGGATCGGCAAGCCCTCCAAGGCCGCCGCGCTCCTGCTCGAGAAGGGCAACTCCCTCGAAGCGGCGCGTCTCTTCGGGGTCGCCGGCCAGTGGGACAAGGCGGCGGAGCTGTACCTCCGGAGCGGCTACCCCCAGCGCGCCGCCGAGGCCTTCGAGAAGCGAGGGGACCTGCTGAAGGCGGCCGAGTGTTACGAGAAACACTTCATGGAGAACGTCTCCTACAGCACGACCTACTCGTCCACATCCCCCTCCACGGACCGGAAGAGCTCCCTCCTGGCGGGCAAGCTCTTCGAGAAGGCGGGGCATCCGAGGCGCGCCCTGCACGTCTACGGCAAGGGAGGGTACTTCAACGAAGCGGCGCTGGTCTGCATGGCGATCAAGGAGTACGAGAAGGCCGCCGAGCTGTTCCTGCGCGCCGAGGACCCAGGCAGCGCCGCGGGCGCGTACCAGAACGCCGGCGACCGCGTGCGCGCGGCCAACCTGCTCGGCGAGGTCGCCTTCAAGGCCGACCGGATCCCGGAAGCAGCGGCCTACTTCCAGCAGGGGAAGGACTACCTGCGGGCGGCCGAGCTGTTCGAGTCGGTCGGCATGCTGGCCGAGGCCGCCGGGGCGTTCGAGGCGGGAGAAAGCCATGCCGCCGCCGGGGGCGTCTACATCCGGGCCGGGCTCAAGGAGCGCGCGGCGGCCAGCTACGAGAAGGCGGCGGAGTTCGAGACCGCCGCCCGGCTCTACGAGGAGTCCGGAAACGCCGCCAAGGCCGTGGCCCTCTACGAGAAGGCGGGCTTTACGTTCAAGAGCGGCGAGGCCGCCGCCCGCGCGGGCGAAAGGGACAGGGCCATTGCCCTCCTCCAGAGGGTCGAGGAGGGCAGCGAGCACTACCGCACCGCGACGGAGCTGCTCGCCCGCCTGTTCGTGGAGTCGGGCCGGCCGGGCCTGGCGGTGGAGCGGCTCCAACGGGTCCTCGGCGGCCAGGCCGTCGGGCAGGCCACTCTGGACCTCTACTACTGGCTGGCTTTCGCGCACGAAGCGTCCGGCAGCTTCGACACCGCCCTGGCCCTCTACAAGAAGGTGCAGGCGGAGGACCTCCACCATCGGGACGTCGAGAGGCGCGTCGCGCAGCTCCGGGCCGTCGCGGGCCAGCGGGGGGCAGGGTTGCCCCCGACCCCCGCCGTTGTGGTCCCGGCCGCCACCGTCGAGTCTGGGCCGCCGCCGGACACGGCGGCGGCGGTTCGCCCCGCCCCGCTCCAGGCCGTGCACCAGAGCGTCGGGGCCCCGCCCCTGGCCGCGGCGCCAGCGGCCGATCCATCCGTCCTCCCCGGCCCCAGCCCGGCGCCGCCGGCTCCGGCAACGCCGGGCAAGGTGCCCCGCTTCGCTCTCCGCGAGGAGCTGGGCCATGGACCTCTGGGCACGGTGTTCAGGGGGGAGGACCGGGACGGCCGCAGCGTCGCCCTGCGCGCGCTTCCGGCCGCGCTCGTCGCACCGCCCGGGGTGCTTCCGGCGGTGGTCGCGGACCTCAAGGCGGCGGCCCAGCTCTCGCACCCGAACGTGGTCAAGGTGCTCGGTCTGGTGGAGATGGACGGCCAACGCTGCGTCGTCACCGAATACGTGAAGGGACGGAGCCTCGACGTGGCCATCCGGAGCGGGGTCCGGATGAGCTTCCAGCAGGTCCACGGCCTGGGGCGAGTCCTCTCCCATGCGCTCTCGGCAGTACACGCCCGCGGGCTCGTCCACGGCTCGGTCCAGCCCTCGAACGTGATGGTCGCCTCCGGCGTCATCAAGCTGTCGGACCTCGGCCTGGGCCGGCTCGCGCATGCGCTCACGCCGATCGATTCCTACCGCGCGCCCGAGGGGCGACTCGACGTCGCCGAAGACCTCTACGCCCTGGCCTCCCTGATGTACCACCTCCTCACCGGCAACCACCCGCGCTCGCAGCCTCAAGGGTCGGCGCTGCCCCTGCCCAGCACCCTGTCGTCGGGGGTACCGGAGGCGTTCGACAAGCTGCTTCTCCGGTGCCTTCACCCGCGGGAAGAGCTGCGCCTCGCCTCCGCCGACGAGGTCCTCAGTGAGCTGAAGGACATGATGAGGATCGGGTGAGCGCTGCGCCCTGCCCTCTGTGCCGCCAGCGGAAAGGCCGCCGCGCCTGTCCGGCGAAGGGCGCCCTCATCTGCCCGCACTGCTGCGGAACCAAGCGCCGCGTCGAGATCGACTGCCCCGACGACTGCGCCTACCTGAGCGGCGCCCATGCGCCGGGGTGGGACGGCCGCGAGACCGAGCGACGGCGAGACGCGCGACGCCTGGCGCCCTACGCCCAGCAGCTGAGCGAGCCGCAGGCGCGGATGCTCTTCCTGGTGCTGGCCGGGCTCGCGGCGATACGCGCGCGCCGGCCCGACCTGACCGACGCCCTGCTCGGGAAGGCGGTGGAGGCGCTCCGTAAGAGCGCCGAGACCAGGAGCCGCGGGATCCTCTACGACCATCCTCCCGAGGACCTCCGCGCGTTGGGGCTCGTCCAGGAGCTGAAGGGCCTGTTTCAAGCCAGGGACCAGGCCGGGCAAGCGGTGGCCCCGGACGACCGCGACCTGCATCCGGTCCTGGCCGCGCTCGACCGGGCACTCGCGGAGACCCTGAGGGAAGGCGCTGGTCCTTGCGCCTTCCTCGACACCGCCGCCCGTCTCACCGGAACTCGAGCGCAGCCCTCGGGAGAACGACTGGGACCACTCATCCTTGAGCCCTGACCTCGGGTGTGACCTCACTTCGGCGTGTCTTGATCCCGGCCACTGTCGGCGGCGGCTGAGATCCGGGCGAGGGACGCACGCGGCAGGAACTCTCGCCTCCGGAGGGAGTTGCCGACCAAGGGCGGCGGGAAGGTGCAGCCAGCCGCCCGGCCCGGGCCTTGCACGATCCCCGGTCGCATGAGCCTGTCAGGGGACTTCCACACGATGGGGCTGGTCGACGTCCTGGCCTGGATCGACGACCGAAGGAAGACCGGGACGCTGCACCTCCAGCGCCGCTCGACCCGCAAGAGGGTCGTCTTTCGCGAGGGCGGCATCTACTCCTCGTGGTCCAACGACCCCCGTGAGACCCTGGGGCAGTTCCTGATCAAGGACCGCCTGATCACGGAGGAGGACCTGTTCAAGGCCCTGCTCCGGCAGGAGCAGCAGAATAGGCTGCTCGGCGCCATCCTGGTATCCGAGGGAACGCTCACCCCTCCGCAACTCAAGCGCGCCCTGCGGGCGAACGCGGAGGACTCGGTCTACGACCTCTTCCTCTGGCCGGACGGCCGCTTCGAGTTCCAGGATGAAGGCTTCCCCCGCGACCTCCTCGTCAACCTGGAGCTGGACACCAAGCACGTGATCGCGGAAGGCGCGCGCCGGCTGGCCGAGTGGCTGCGCGTGGCCGAGCGTTTCCCCTCGTCGGCGGTCACGTTCGAGCTTCCGGCGGCCTCGCGCGCCAGGGTCGAGGCCCTCGAGCCCCCCGTGCGCCACATCGCGGACATGGCCGCCTCCGGACGGAGCCTCGCGGAGATCAGCCTCGAGACGCGGCGGTCCGAGTACGAGACCGGCCTTGCGCTCTTCCGGCTCTGCGAGGACGGCCTCTTGACCGTCCTCCAGGCCGACGAGGAGTCGACCGCCACTGACGTCGTCGGGGCCATCGAGGAGCTGGTCCGGCTGGGCGACCAGCGGCTGGCCGAGCGGCGTTACGACGCCGCGGTCGAGGCCTACGAGGAAGCGCTGGTGCTCGACCGCCTCAACCACGCGGCCAAGAAGGGACTGGTTGCGGTGGCGCAGGGGAGGGAGCGCGACCGGCTCGCGCGGCACGTCCCCGTCCACAAGGTCCCGGTCCTCCTTATGGGATCGATGGCTCTCACCCGCGAGAAGTTCGATCCCCACGAAGGGTTCGTGCTCTCCCGCGTCAACGGCCAGTGGAACGTGCTGTCGATCCTGAAGCTCTGCCCGATGCCCGAGGAGGACGCCCTCCTGATCTTCGCGAGGCTCCTCGACCGCAAAGTGATCGAGCTGCGCTGACGTTGAGCCTGGCCGAGCCGGCGACGACGCTGACCGACTACCTGCTCGCAGTGGTCGGCTTCGCGCTGGGATACAGGATCCTCCGGAACGCGGAGGGCCATCTCTCCCGCCGGCTGTGGGCCGCATCTCTGCTGGCCACGGGTGCCGCCGCCCTCGCCGGCGGGACGTCCCACGGGTTCGCCCCTCGCCTCCACGCCGAGACGCTCACGGCGCTCTGGCGCGCCACCTACGGCTTCATCGGTGTCGCCAACCTGCTGATCCTCGCGGCGGCCGCGTTCGCCTCGTTCCGAGCCGTCTGGAGGCCTTGGGTGGTTGCCCTCCTGGTGCTACGCCTGGCCACCTACGCCGCGATCGTGCTCCCCAACCGTCAGTTCCGGTTCGTCGTCCTCGACTATGCGTTCACACTCGCCGTACTGCTCGCCTTCGCGGTCCATTCCCGGCGGCGCGGGCGTCCGGGCGGTGGTTGGATCGGGGCGGGGGTCCTCGTCTCCCTGGCGGGGGCGGCCGTGCAGCACGGGCGTCTCGCGCCCCACCCGGCCTTCAACCACAACGACCTGTTCCACGTCATCCAGACGCTCGGGCTCTGGCTCTTCTATGCCGGCGGGCGGACCCTGGCCGACCAGCGGAGCGAGTGAGCGCGGGGGCGCGGGCCGCACGACTTGCCTCCGCGGAGCCCGCGGAGCGTGCGGAGCGCCATGACGTTTGACCGTCGAGCCTCGACGTGGTTTCATCAGAGTGCCATGCGTCCTCCGGGCAAGACAGCCGCCGGGATCGTCGGCGTCGTGCTCCTCGCCGGTGCGCTCGGGATCTGCCCGTGCGCGGTGCCCACCGAGGCGAAGGACCACGGCTGCTGTCCCACGGAGGCCGCGGCGATCGGCGCGGCCTCCGCCACCTGTTGCGTCGGCCCCCCCGCTCCGGTCTTCGCCGGGACTCCCACCTCCGTGACTCCGGCGCAGAACTGCGTCCTGACGGTCGTCGATGCCACGGTACCCGCGCCGTCGGTCTCGCCGCTGCGCGCGTCCACGCCGGCGAGCTTCCCTACCTCTCCGCCCACCGTCCTCCGCATCTGATCCTCCGTCCGCGGACCTGAGCTCCGCGGAATCCGCTGCGCGTCGGGGCCGGCCCCGGCCGTCCCGGGACCGTCGGTTCGCCAAGACGAGAGGTGTTGGATGCTGCGAAGTCGATCGTGTCTCGCCCTGTTCCTGGCGTCGGCCTGGATGGCCTCGCCTGCAGCCGCCCGGGAGCACGTTGCCGGTCCGCCGGCCGAGGACGCGTTCCTGGCCTCCCTGGTCGAGGAGGCCTGGTCGCGGAACCCGGACCTGCGGGCGGCACGCCAGGAGGCGGCCGCCGCGCGCACGCGGCCCGACCAGGTGCGAGCCCTCCCCGATCCGATGGTGTCGCTGGCGTACACGAACGACGGATGGTCGCCAACCCTCGGCGAGCGCGACATGGCGAACCTCGCCGTCATCTGGAGCCAGGACCTGCCCTTCCCTGGAAAGCGCCGGCTCCGCGGCGAGATCGCGGAGCGGGACGCGGACCGGGCCGAGCTGCGGGCCGAACGGGCCCGCCTCGCCGTGACGGCCTCGGTGAAGCGCGCCTACTACGGACTTCTCCTCGCCCGCGCCCTCCTGGGCCTGATCGACGAGCAGGCCGAGGTCTGGAAGCAGATCGAAGGCGTGGCCCGCGCGCGATACACCGTCGGTCAGGGGGCGCAGCAAGACGTCGTCCGCACGCAGGTGGAGGTCACGCGGATCGGGCGGCTCCAGGCCGAGCAGGAGGCCGAGGCCGAGGTCCGCCTCGCTGAGCTGAACCGGCTCCTGGACCGCGCCGCCGGCACGCCTCTGGATCCGCCCGATGTGCTGCTGCTGCGCCCCTTGAGCGAGGACCCCTCGGTGGCGGTGGAGCGCCTCCGGAGCATCAGCCCCGAGCTGAAGAGCGCGGGCATCGCCCGCGACCGCGAGGGCCTGGCGGTCGCCCTGGCCCGCAAGGACTTCAAGCCAGACCTGACGCTGCAGGCGGGCTACATGAACCGGGGCGGTCTCGACCCCATGTGGCAGGCGAGCGTGGGGGTCCGGCTGCCCCTCGCCCGGAAGGCGCGGAATGGCACGCTGGCCGAGGCCCGGGCGCGCCTCGGCGCCGCCGAGCAGCGGTCGGCCGCGGTCCACCTGCAGCTTCGCTATCGCACGGAGCAGCGCCTCGCCGAGATCCGGGCCGCCGAGAGGATCGCCGTCCTTTACGAGAACGGGATCATCCCCCAGGACCAGATGTCCGTGGAGGCGGCGGTCGCCAGCTACCAGACGGGCAAGTTGCCGTTCGTGGCGGTGCTCGAGGCGCTCGGCACGCTGTACGGCGACCGCTCCAGCTACCTGCGCCTGGTCGCGGGGCACGCGCGCGCCCGGGCCAGCCTCGAGGAGGCGAGCCTGGAGCCCACCGCCGACCTCCCCACGATGGACACGGCGGCGGCCGGCGGAGCGGGCGCGCCGATGGGAGCCGGCATGGGGAACGGAACGACGGCCGGCGGATCTCGCTCGATGGAGGGCCGGTGAGGAGGCACGACATGGGCACGAAGACGAGACGGACACTCTGGGGGGCAGCGCTGCTGGCCGCGGCACTAGGGGCGGGCCCCGCCGGCGCCTGCCGCCGGCCCGCGGCCCCGGCGGCGGCCGAGGAAGCCCGGTATCGATGTCCCATGCATCCGACCTACGTCTCAGCGAAGCCTGGCGACTGCCCGATCTGCGGGATGAAGCTCGTCCGCGTGGAATCGCCCGCACCGGGCGGACCGGACTCCGCGACGGGCACGCGCCGCGACGGCTCCGAGGGCGGCGGTGCGCTCGGGCGGGCGGTCGTCGTCCTCACGCCGGAGCGGCGCCAGCTCCTCGGCGTCCGCAGCGAGCCGGTGAGGCGCACGGCGCTGGAACGGGTGATCCGGACGGTGGGCCGCGTGGCCGTGGACGAGCGGCGCCTGCATCACATCCACACCAAATACGAGGGCTACGTCGAGCACCTGCACGTGGACTTCACCGGCAAGTTCGTGCGGCGGGGCGAGCCGCTCCTCTCGATCTACAGCCCCGAGCTGGTGGCCACGCAGCAGGAGTACCTGCTCGCCTGGCGGGCGCAGCAGCGGCTCGCGGCCAGCGGCATCCCTTCGGTGGCGCGGGGAGGGGTCGACCTCCTGGAGGCGGCGCGGCAGCGCCTCCGCCTGCTGGACATCCGTCCCCGCGACATCCAGGCGCTCGAGGCCGCGGGGGAGGTCAAGCGGACCATGGACCTGCACTCCGAGGTGAGCGGTTACGTGGTCGCGAAGATGGCCCTCCATGGGATGCGGATCACCCCCGCCGACACGCTCTTCGACATCGCCGACCTGTCCCACCTGTGGGTGCTGGCCGACGTCTACGAGTCCGACCTGCCGCAGGTCCGCCTGGGCATGAAGGCGGACCTCTCGGTGCCGTACCTGCCCGGCAAGAGGTGGCAGGGCCCCGTCACCTACGTGGCGCCCACCGTGGAGGAGAAGACCCGGACGGTGAAGGTGAGGGTCGAGGTGGACAACGTGGACCACTCATTGAAGCCCGAGATGTTCGCCGACGTCCTCCTCCGGAGCGACCTCGGAACCGGGCTCGTGCTCCCCGAGGGCGCGGTGATCCGCACCGGCGACCGGGACCTCGTGTTCGTGGACCGGGGCGACGGGCGCCTGGAGCCCCGCGACGTCCAGGTCGGGACGAGGGTCCAGGCCGGCTACCAGGTCCTGGGCGGCGTGAGCGAGGGGGAACGAGTCGTCACCTCGGCCAACTTCCTGCTCGACTCAGAGTCGAGCCTCAAGGCCGCGCTATCGGCGATGGCGTCGGCGGCACCGCCGCCCGCTGCCGACCCGGGCGCGGCCGCTCCGGACGTCTCCGGCTCCCCCGTCGCCCAGCCGCACCGGCACTGACATGTTGGTCCGTTCCCTGATCCGCTTCAGCGCCGAGAACCGGCTCCTGGTCCTGATGGCGGCCGCGGTGGCGGTGGCCTACGGGATCTATACCTTGAGGACCATCCCGGTCGACGCCATCCCCGACCTGTCGGACACGCAGGTCATCGTCTACTCCCGCTGGGACCGCAGCCCCGACATCATCGAGGACCAGGTGACGTACCCCATCGTCACCGCGCTCCTCGGCGCCCCGAACGTCAAGGTCGTGCGCGGCCTCTCCGACTTCGGCTTCTCGTACGTCTACGTCATCTTCACCGACGGGACCGACATCTACTGGGCCCGCAGCCGCGTCCTCGAGTACCTGAGCAAGATCCAGCCGCTGCTGCCTTCCGGGGTGCGGACCGAGCTGGGGCCCGACGCCACCGGCGTCGGCTGGATCTACCAGTACGCCCTGGTCGACGACTCTCGGACGCACTCGCTCGCCGACCTCCGCTCCTTCCAGGACTGGAGCCTGCGCTATCGGCTCCAGTCGGTCCCCGGCGTGGCCGAGGTCGCCTCGCTGGGAGGGTTCGTGCAGCAGTACCAGGTCACGGTCGACCCGAACCGGCTCAAGGCGTACGACCTGGCGATCATGCACGTCGCCGAGGCGGTCCGCGCCAGCAACAACGAGGTGGGCGGGCGGCTGCTCGAGTTCTCGGGCAAGGAATACATGGTCCGGGGCCGCGGGTACATCCGGGCCCGGGACGACCTCGAGAAGGTCGTCCTCAAGACCGACGAGAAGGGCACGCCCGTCCTGCTACGCGACGTCGGGGAGGTGACGCTGGGACCCGAGATCCGCCGGGGCGTGTCCGACCTCGACGGGCTGGGTGACGTCGTCGGCGGCATCGTGGTGATGCGCCACGGCGAAAACGCCCGCGAGGTCATCCGCCGCGTCGAGCAGCGCCTGGAGGAGGTCCGTCCCTCCCTCCCCGCGGGCGTCCGCGTCATCTCCACCTACGACCGGTCGGAGCTGATCCAGCGAGCCATCGACACCTTGAAGCACGAGCTCCTCCTGGAGGTGGCGATCGTCAGCCTGGTGATCCTGGTGTTCCTCTGGCACATACCCTCCGCCATCGTTCCCATAGTCACGATCCCGGTCGCCGTGCTCCTGGCCTTCATACCGATGAGGCTGATGGGCATCTCCTCCAACATCATGTCGCTCGCCGGGATCGCGATCTCAATCGGCGTCCTGGTGGACGGCGCCATCGTGGAGGTGGAGAACGCGTACAAGAAGCTGGAGCTGTGGGTCGCCGGGGGCCGGAAAGGCGACTTCCACAAGATCCGGCTGGAGGCGCTCCTCGAGGTCGGTCCCTCGGTGTTCTTCTCCCTCCTCGTGATCGCGGTGGCGTTCCTGCCCATCTTCACACTCGTGGACCAGGAGGGCCGGCTGTTCCGCCCGCTGGCGTGGACCAAGAACCTGACCATGCTCATCGCGGCGATCCTGGCCCTGACCCTCGATCCCGCCCTGCGCATGCTCTTCACGCGGATGGATTTCGTCGACTTCCGCCCGCGCTGGCTGGCGTGGGTCTGGAACCAGGTGACCGTGGGACGCTACCGGCCGGAGGAGGAGCACCCCATCAGCCGGCGGCTGTTCGCCGTCTACGAGCCCGCCTGCCGGCTGGTCCTCCGCAACCCCCGCGCCACGATCGCCGCGGCCCTCCTCGTCGTCGCCACGACGATACCGGCGTACCTGGCCCTGGGCCACGAGTTCATGCCAACGCTCGACGAGGGCACGATCCTGTACATGCCCACGACGCTGCCCGGGATCTCGGTGACGGAGGCCGCCCGCCTGCTCCAGGTCCAGGACCGGCTGCTCCGCTCGTTCCCGGAGGTGGCGTCGGTGCACGGGAAGGCGGGACGGGCCGAGACCCCGACCGACCCCGCCCCGTTCTCGATGATGGAGACCACGGTCGTGCTGCACCCGCCCCACCAGTGGCGGCCGAAGGCGCGCTTCTACTCGTCGTGGGCGCCCGAGTGGCTGAAGGCCGCGGCGCTGCGGCGGATCTGGCCGGACCGCCTGTCCTCGGCGGAGCTGGTGGAAGAGATGGACCGGGCCCTGCGCATCCCCGGGACGACAAATGCCTGGACTATGCCCATCAAGAACCGCATCGACATGCTCACGACCGGCGTGCGCACGCCGGTGGGCGTCAAGGTCTACGGTGCCGACCTCGTGAAGATCGAGGAGATCGGCCGGCGGGTGGAGGCTGCGGTGAGCCGCCTGCCCGGCACGCGCAGCGTCTATGCCGAGCGGGCGGCCGGGGGCTATTTCGTCGACTTCGATCTGAAGCGGGAGGAGCTGGCACGCTACGGGCTCTCGGTGGCGCAGGTCCAGGACGTGATCCTGTCCGCGGTTGGCGGCGAGAACGTCACCACGACCATCGAGGGACGCGCCCGCTACCCGGTGAACGTCCGCTATCCGCGCGAGCTGCGGGACGACCTCGACGTGCTGGGGCGGGTCCTGGTCATGACCCCGGCCGGCGCCCAGGTTCCCCTGTCCCAGCTCGCCGACATTCGGCGGGTCACCGGCCCCGCCATGATCCGCAACGAGAACGGCCTGCTCGCGGGCTACGTCTACGTGGACCTCACCACCAGCGACGTCGGGGGGTGGGTGGAGCGGGCCAAGGAGGCGGTGGAGAGGGAGGTGAGCCTCGAGCCCGGCTACTCGCTGGAGTGGAGCGGCCAGTACGAGAACATGCTGCGCGTACGCGAGCGCCTCAAGGTCGTGGTGCCGGTCACCCTGTTCCTGATCGTGTTCCTCCTCTACATGAACACGCGCTCCGCCGCCAAGGCCGGGATCGTGCTGCTCGCGGTGCCGTTCTCGGCGGTGGGGGCGGTCTGGCTGATGTACGCGCTCGACTACAACGTCTCGATCGCCGCGTGGGTGGGCGTGATCGCCCTCATGGGCCTGGACGCGGAGACGGGAGTCTTCATGCTGCTGTTCCTGGACCTCGCCTACGAGGACGCCAAGGCCAAGGGGCGCCTGCGCTCCCGGGCCGAGCTCGAGGAGGCGATCGTCCACGGGGCGGTCAGGCGGATCCGGCCCAAGATGATGACCGTGACCGCGGCGTTCCTGGGCCTGATGCCGATCATGTGGTCGACGGGAGCCGGGTCCGACGTGATGAAGCGTGTGGCCGCCCCCATGGTAGGCGGGCTGGCCACGTCATTCCTGCTGGAGCTGCTCGTCTACCCGGCGGTCTACCTGCTCTGGAAGTGGAGGACGGAAGTCCGGGCGAGCGCCCTCGCGCACGCGGGCGGAACAGGGCGCTGACCGGCGCTCAGCGGGCCGGCAGGGCGGGACGGGCCGGCGCGGCGGCGGGCATCGCGGGCGGAGGGCCCTTGCGGGCCTGCGGAGCTGCGCGCCGCGCCGGCGCCGAAGGGCGGAGGGTCTCGAGGGACTCCGCGATCAGCGTCTCGGCGGGTGGAGCACCATCGGCGAAGACGAAGACGTGGATGTGGTTGCGGTTCCGCTCGAAGAGCGCCTCCAGCCGGCCGGCCTGCTCCAGGCCCGCGACGGCGGACAGCAGGTGGGCCTGCTCGGTGGCGGTCATGCGCCCGGTGTAGACGTCGAAGGCCAGGCCGGTCGCGTGCGGGGGCGGGTCGACCGCGGTCGCGTTCCGGTTCGTCCGCCGCAGGCGCTCCTGGTAACGCCTCGATCGGACGAGGGAGGTCACCGGCAGGGGCCGGTCGAAGACCTCCTGGTACGACGCGGCGATCCGCAGCAGGACGTCGCGGGCCTCCGGGCGGATCAGGCTGAGCAGCCGTCCGCGGAACGCGCGGCGACCCTCCGCTTCGTCGAGGTCGTAGTCCCGCCGGTCGAGATCGTCGGCGGTCTGATGGAGCAGCCGCAGCCGGCCGGCCAGCCGGCGTCGTTCGTCGTAGTCCTCGTAGAGCGTAGCCACCCGCTCCTGCCGGCGCATCAGCCGGTCGGTCTCCCGCTCCAGCCTCCGGACCTCGGCGTAGAGGACGCGGCGCCGGGTGGCCGCCTTTCGGGGCAGCCGCGCCCGCGCCGTCCGGAGCCGGGCCACCTTCTCCTGGAGCCGGCCCACCGTGTGGTCCAGGGCGCGATCGCCTTCCTCGAAGGCCAGGTAGTCGGAGTAGAGCGGGATGTCCAGCCCGGTCTCGCGATCGTAGTAGGAGAACTGCTCGCCGGTGGCGTGGGCGCCGACCCCGTACAGCACGTAGGCCTCTCCGACGGGGCTCATTTCCACGAGCTCCCCGGAGCGGACGAGCGCGGCCAGGTCCGCGTCGTCGCCGGGAACGGCGTAGTCCCGCTGCTTCGTCGCCGCCACCTGCACGGCCAGGAACCGCCGCCGGTCGTCGTAGTGGAGCAGCTCCGGAGGCACCGGCACGATGGCGCGGTTGCCCACCCGCTCGCGCCGGTCCTCCTCGACCCGGCGCGCCGCCTCTTTCCAGCTCCGCAATACGACCACACCCGTGTCCTCGGGCGGGGCCACGGTCGGCTCCGGCGGCCAGGGCGTCCGTGACCCCGTGGCGGCGAAGGCCAGGCCCAGCGCCGCCGCCACTCCGATGATGCCCGGCCAGCGCGTCACCGGGCGGGGGCGCGGGAGCAGGCGCGCCGGAGAGGGGCGCAGCCGCTGCGGACCCGGCGGCGGCCGCCGGGCCGGATCTTCTGACAGGCCCGCACCACGAGAGGGGCTGTTCCGAGAGGCCCGGCCGTCGTCGATGGTCATGGCCGGCCCCGGGGGAGGGTCATTGCGAACCTGCGCAGGGTACCTCAAAAAGACCCGGCCGGCGAGCGGCTTCAGCCCGCGGGAACGATCCGGTAGACCTCCCCGTCGTGGTCCACGATGTAGACCTCGCCGTCGGCGTCGGTACCGAACGCGCTGACCTGGCCGACCCCCCGCCCCAGGGGGGCGGTCCAGTCCCGCTGGTCCACGGGCCGGCCGCCGTCCAGGCGGAACGAGCGTATGAAGGCCGTACAGTAGTCGCCGTAGAAGTAGGTGCCGTGATAGCCCGGGAGCCGGCAACCGCGGTACACGACGCCTCCGGTCACCGAGCAGCCCTCGCCGTGACCGTACTCGACGATCGGGAGCGTCAGCCCCTGGGTCGGGCACCCGGACGACGGCCGGAAGCAGCGGCTCCCCTCCATGACGTTCCAGCCGAAGTTGTCTCCCCCCTGCCGGGAGGCCAGGTCGATCTCCTCGACCGCACCCTGCCCCACGTCGCCGATGATCACGTCTCCGGTGGCCCGGTCGATCCCGAAGCGCCACGGGTTCCGCAGGCCGTAGGCCCAGACCTCGGGCAGCGCCCCCGCGCGTCCCACGAACGGGTTGTCCGCGGGCACCCCGAACGGGCTTCCGGCGTTCACGTCGATCCGCAACAGCTTGCCGAGGCGCGTACCCAGGTTCTGGCCGTTGCCCTGCGGGTCGCCCCCCGACCCGCCGTCGCCGAGGGCGACGTAGAGCATCCCGTCGTTGCCGAATGCGAGACCGCCCCCGTTGTGGTTGGAGAAGGGCTGCCGGACGAACAGCAGCTCGCGCTCGCTTCCCGGGTCCGCCGTGTCCGAGGCCGGCGGGGAGGCGCGGAACTCCGAGACGTGGGTGTCCCCCTGGCGGTCGGTGTAGTTCACGTAGAACCGGCCGTTCTCCGAGTACCGCGGGTGGAAGGCGAGCCCGAGCAGCCCCCGCTCACCGCCGGAGCCCACCCTCGACACGATGTCGAGGAAGGGCGCCCCCACGAGCGTCGTCCCCCGCAGCACGCGGATGCGCCCGTCCTGTTCCACGACGAACACCCGGCTGCGGTCCCCCGGCGCAGCCTGCAGGTCCACCGGGTCGTCCAGGCCCCCGACCACGCGGGTCGTCGTGAGCGGCGGCGTCCCCGACACCGGCGTGCCCGCGCCGCAGGTCCCCGGTGCCGGGGTCGGCTCGGTGGGGCTCGGCGACATGGCTGGTTCGCTGGCGCAGTGGGGGCCGGCGAGGAGCGCGGCGGCGAGAGCCGCGGCTGGCGAGAGCGGTCGGCGACGCCCTGATCTCATCCGGTGCAGGCGCTCAAGCCCGGCCGGTGGCCTTCGCCAGTATCCACAGAGGGCCGACCATCAGGTGGGTGAGGTTGCGGAAGAAGGCCGGGGACTTCCCCTCGTAGACGTAGTGCCCGACGAACTGGAGCACCCAGCCGAGGACGAACAGAGAGGCCGACACTGTCACTCCCAGCGAACGGCCCGCCGCCGCGAGCGCGACCGAAGCGGCGAGCATCAGGACGGCCAGGGCGGCGTCCAGCGTCAGGTAGTAGACGGTCGCGAGCACGATCAGCGCCTCCGCCAGGGTCACGGTGAAGCCGAAAGCGGCGAAGAGGGGTACCTCGCCGAGGAGCCCGAAGAGGCTCAAGACGATCAGCGGGATGCCGACATAGTGGCAGGCCCGGTTCCCGGGGGTCCCGTGGAAGGCGGCGTAGTCCGCGAAGTGCGCCTGCAGGACGGGGGTCATGGACGCCTCCTCGACGTTTCGGTCGTTGCCCTCAGCGCTGGAACGCGGCCCTCGAGGAGGTGGGGCAGCTCGTCGGGAGAGAACTGCAGACCCGTGTAGAAGGGCCCGAACTCCGCGTACCAGACGCTGGCCTCGTCGAAGCGCATCTCGTAGACGAGCTTCTTGAACACCACCGGGTCGTCGGCGAACAGGTCCACACCCCACTCCCAGTCGTCGAAGCCGATCGACCCCGAGATGACCTGGGTCACCGACCCGGCGTAGTGCCGGCCGACCACCCCGTGCTCGCGCATCATCCGCGCGCGCTCCTCGAAAGGCACCGCGTACCAGTTCCTGGCCTCCCCCCGGCGCTTGTTCATCGGGTAGAAGCACACGTATCGCCGGGGGGGAACCGGGAGGAACAGCCGGCCGGCCACGCGGTGCCGCTGCTCCTCCATCTCGGCGTCGAAGGCCTGCTCGAACTCGGGGGTGCCGTTCTTCAGCCCCTTCTCGGCCAGCCGCGAGTGGACGAGGCCGGTCATCTCGTACAGTCCCAGCTCGACCACCGACACGTACGAGGTCGTGGGCTCCAGGAAGGGGACGATGGGAAGACCCGCGACCTCCAGTTGGGCCGCTTGAAGGGCCTCGAAGCCGCGGCGGAAATGGACGAACATGAGGTCGCCCTTGTGGCCCAGGAGCGCGACGGCCGAGGTCGCGCCGTCGTCACCCCGCTGGAACCCCGCCAGCACCCGGGCCGATTCCTCCGCCCACGCCGTCCTCTCGCCGGCGGGGTGGGACCGCCAGGCCTGCCGGCGCAGCCGGAACATCTGGTGCAGGACGCTCCAGCCTTCGAGGGTCTCCGGGACCTTCGGGTCGTGCATCGCCTGTGCGCCTCCGAAGACCTCCATCTTACGCTACGGGCGCTACGGGCACGCCGGGTCGGAGGACGGTCCGGCGGAGGCCTCGGGTAACATCGTTTAACCGTACGGGGGCAGCCGTGACTTGGACCGCCCGCAACTCTCCCCGACAATGATGTGGTTTGGGCGGGGCGGCGCAGGCCCCGCAGAAGGGTTCCCGTGCCCCTCGCGTCGCGACGTGGCCTCCCCTTGTTCATGCTCTGCCTTCCGCTGGTGTCCGCAGCCTGCTCGCGCAGCCAGGGTGCTCCCCGGCCCCCCGGCGCGGCGAGACGCTCCCTGAGCGTGCGGGTGGCTCCGGTGGCGGTCCAGGAGGTCATATACCGCATCTCTGCGCTCGGCTCGCTGGAGGCCGAGGAGATGGTGCAGGTGACCGCCGAGGTGGAAGGCGCGGTCGCACGGGTGGCGTTCCACGAGGGCGACCGCGTCACCCCCCGGACGGTGCTCGCCCGGATCGACCCGGAGCGTTACCGGCTGGAGGCGGAGCGGGCGGAAGCGACCTACAAGAAGGCGGTGGCGGACCGCGACCGCGCCCTCGCCGACCTCAAGCGCCACGAGCAGCTCGCACTGGAGCAGCTCGTCGCCGCCAACGAGCTCAACCGGGTACGGGCGGAGGGCGATCAGCTCGCCGCAGAGGCGGAGGCGGCCAAGGCGGCCTGGGAGATCGCCCGGCAGAACAGCGGACGGTCCGAGGTGCGGCCTCCCCGGAACGGGGTGATCAACACCCGCGCGGTGGATACCGGCCAGTTCGTGAGGACCGGGACCGTGCTGGCGACGCTGGTGGACACGAGCCGGCTGCGGCTGAGGTTCAAGGTGTCGGAAGGCGAGTCGCTGCGGGCGCGGGAGGGGCAGGAGGTGGGCTTCCGCGTGGCCGCCCTCGGGGCCCAGGAGTTCAACGGGACCATCTACCACGTGGGCGAGGTGGCCGACCCCGCCACCCGGCAGGTCGAGGTCCTCGCCTGGGTGCGGAACCCGGGGGTGCTCAAGCCGGGCTTCTTCGCCGAGGTCACCCTCGCCGCCGATGCCCGCAAGGACGCGGTGGTCGTCCCCGAAGGCGCGGTTCAGGCGAGCGAGCAGGGTTTCGTCACCTACGTGGTCGAGGACGGCAAGGCGCGGCTGCGGCCGATCCAGCTCGGGCTGCGGACCGGCAGCGGCCTGGTGGAGATCCTCTCGGGGGTCGGGGCCGGAGAGGCGGTCGTGGTCGAGGGATCCGACCGGTTGGCGGACGGCGTTACCGTCCAGGCCCGCGAAGAACCCGGCGGCGACGGTGACGGCTCGGGCTCGGGCTCGAGCTCCGGAGGGCCCAGGCAGGACGGCGCTCCGATGTCCGCCCCCGGAGCCGTCCGGTCCCCGGCCACGGGAGGCCAGAGATGAGCGACCCAGGCGAAGATCCGACGAAGGGCGACGGCTCCGGCGGTGCTAGCGCGGAGCCGCGGGCGGGCTCCGCGGGGTCGGGACCGGCCGCGGCCGAAGACCCGAAGGCCATCGCCTCCGGGATGACCCTGGCCGACATCTCGATCCGCAACCACGTGTTCGCCTGGATGCTGATGGCCGCCCTGATCGGCTTCGGCCTGATGGCCTTCACCGGGGCGGGCGGTGTCGTGCAGGGCCTGGGCGTGAGCCAGAACCCCGACGTGGACTTCCCCATCGTCAACGTCTCCGTGACCTATGAGGGCGCCTCCCCCGAGATCATGGAGACCGACGTCGTCGACTTCATCGAGGACGCGGTCACCGCCATCGAGGGGGTCAAGCAGATCTCGTCCACGTCCCGCCAGGGCTCGGCCAACATCACCATCGAGTTCGAGCTGAGCCGGGACATCGACGCCGCCCTTCAGGACGTGCAGACCCGCGTCGCCCAGGCGGCCCGGCGGCTGCCGCGCGAGCTGGAGCCGCCCATCATCAGCAAGAACAACCCCGAGGACAACCCGATCATGTGGCTGTCCCTGGCTGGCAGCCGCAATCCCACCTTCCTCGCCGACTACGTCCGCAACGTCCTGCGGCCGCAGTTCCAGACGATCGGGGGCGTCGGCGAGATCTTCCTCGGGGGCTACCGGGAGCGGAACATCCGCGTCTGGTTCGACGTGGTCCGCATGGAGGCGCAGGGACTCACGGTCGACGACGTCATCCAGGCCGTCCAGCGGGAGCACCTGGAGATGCCCGCCGGGCGCATCGAAACCCCCGAGAGGGAGATGAACGTCCGCGCCGAGGGGGAGGCCATCGACCTGGAGTCGTTCCGCCAACTCGTCGTCGTCTATCGCGACGGCACTCCGATCCGGCTGCAGGACGTGGCGGTGGTGGAGGACGGCCTCGAGGATCGGCGGCGGCTGGCCCGCTCCGACGGCCAGCCCTCCATCGGGTTTGGGGTGAGGAAGCTTCGGGGCGCCAACGCAGTCGAGGTGGGCCGCGCGGTCAAGGCGCGCCTGGCCGAGATGGCCCGGCAGCTCCCGGAGGGGGTCCTCCTCAACGTCAACTTCGACAGCACCGTCTTCGTGGAGCACGCCATCAACGAGATCCTCTTCACCCTGGTCCTCGCCGCCGCGCTGACGGGCCTGGTCTGCTGGGTGTTCCTGGGCTCCTGGTCCACCACGCTGAACGTCCTCCTGGCCATCCCCACCTCGATCCTGGGCACGTTCATCGTGATGTACTTCTTCGGGTTCACCCTCAACACCTTCACCGTCCTGGGCTTGACCCTGACCGTAGGCATCGTGGTGGACGACGCCATCATGGTCCTCGAGAACATCTACCGGCACCGCGAGATGGGGGAAGGGAAGGTGAAGGCGGCCTCGGTGGGGGCCCGGGAGATCACCTTCGCCGCCGCCGCCACCACGTTCGCGATCGTCGCGATCTTCCTCCCGGTGGCCTTCATGAAGGGGATCATAGGGCGGTTCTTCTTCCAGTTCGGGGTCACCATCTCGGTTGCGGTCCTGATCTCGCTCCTGGAGGCCCTCACCCTGGCGCCGATGCGCTGCTCGCGCTTCCTGGAGGTCGGCCATCGCGGGAGCCGCTTCAGCCGAGCGGTGGACATGGCCTTCGCGCGCCTCTCCGCCCGGTACCTGCGCGCACTCGGCCCGGCTCTCCATCATCGCGGGTGGGTGATGGCGGGCTCGCTGGGGTTCTTCGTGCTGTCTCTCGGGATCCTCCGTTTCCTTCCCAGCGAGTTCGTCCCCAAGCAGGACTCGAGCCGGTTCCAGCTCCGCTTCCAGACGCCGGTCGGCACGAGCATCGACGCCTCCGACCGCGCGTTCGCCCGGATCGAGTCCTACCTCGACACGCGCGCGGAGGTGCAGCGCTACTTCGGGTTCCTGGGGGGGTTCGGTGGCGGCCAGGTCAACACCGGGATGATCTTCGTTACCATGAGGGACCCGAAAGACCGACCGGTCGACCCCGGCCGGGGACGTGCCCTGACCCAGCAGGAGTTCATGGACGTGGTGCGGGCGGGCGTCAACGCCATCCCGGGCGTCTTCGCCGTCCTGGTGGACCCTTCACAGCAGGGCTTCAGTCCCACTCGAGGCGGAGGCTTCCCCGTGGAGCTGACGGTCAGGGGGCGGGACTGGGACGAGCTGGCCCGCCTCTCCCGGCAGGTCATGGACGAGATGCGGGAGTCCGGCCTGGTGACCGACGTGGACAGCGACTACCAGGTCGGCATGCCGGAGGTCCAGGTCATCCCCGACCGGAACAAGGCTGCCGATCTGGGGATCAGCATGGCCGACATAGGCCAGTCCGTGAACGCGGCCATCGGCGGCCAGCGGGTCGGGAAGTTCAAGGACCAGGGCCGGCGCTATGACATCCGCGTGCGCCTCCTGGGCACCCAGCGCCAGCGCCCCGAGGACATCTCGCGGCTGCTCATGCGGACCGGGACCGGCGGCCTGGTGCGGCTCGGCGACATCGTCCGCATCGAGCAGGAGCCCACGCTCCAGGCCATCACCCGCAAGGACCGCGAGCGGGCCATCACCATCTTCGCCAACGTGGCGAGCGGAGCCTCCCAAGCCGATGCCATCGCTGCCTCCACCGGGATCGCCGCGAAGGTCCTGCCCGACGGCTACCGGGCGATCCCCTCCGGCAGCAGCCTGGCCTTCAAGGAGTCCTTCGACTCGCTCGTCTTCGCCTTCTTGATGGGCCTGGTAGTGGCCTACATGGTGCTGGCCACGCAGTTCAACGCCTTCACGCATCCGTTCACCGTGTTGCTGGCGCTCCCGTTCAGCGTCAGCGGGGCGCTCCTGGCCCTTTGGGCCTTCGGCCAGTCCATCAACGTCTACAGCATGCTCGGGGTCATCCTCCTGATGGGGATCGCGAAGAAGAACTCGATCATGCTCGTGGACTTCACCAACCAGTCGCGGGAGCGCGGCGTCGAACGGCACGCCGCGTTGCTGGAGGCGTGCCCGATCCGGCTGCGCCCGATCCTGATGACCTCCATCGCCACGATCGCCGGGGCGCTCCCGCCCGCCTTCGCGATCGGACCGGGTGCCGAGCTGCAGCGGCCCATGGCCATTGCCCTCGTCGGAGGCATGGCCGTGTCCACGCTCCTGACCCTGTTCGTGGTCCCGGCAGCCTACAGCGTCATCGACGACACCGTGGCCTGGAACGAGGACCGACGCCGGCGGGGGCTGGGGGTTGTGGCGGCGCTGGCCGAGGCCCGGGCGCAGCGGACCACGGCCCACCCGGAGCGCCTGGCGAGCTGACCGGGCCGGCGAGCGCGGCCTTACGCCTGGTCGAGGATGCCGCTCAGACGCTCGCGGTAGCCGCGGCTGAGGGTTAGGCGCTTGCCCCCCTGCAGGACCACGACGTAGTCGCCGTGGAACAGCGGCTGCAGCTCGGCGATCCGGTCGAACCGCACGATGGTGGAACGGTGGATGCGCAGGAAGCGGGCGGGGTCCAGCTTCTGCTCCAGGGAGTTCATCGTCTCCCGCAGCAGGTGGGATTCCTTGCCCGTGTGGAGCCGCACGTAATTGCCCGCCGCCTCTATCCAGTCGATCTCGTCGACCTTCAGGAAGAAGATCCGGCCCGACGAGCGGATGACCAGGCGTTCGAGGTAGCCCTGCGGCACCTTGAGCCCCTGGATGAGGGCGAGCAACTTGCGGTTGATCTCGTCCCCCTGCCGGCCGACCTGGGCGCGCGCCCGGGACAGGGCCTTGTGGAACCGCTCGCGGTCGAAGGGTTTCAGCAGGTAGTCGACTGCGTTCACCTCGAAGGCCTGGAGGGCGTACTCGTCGTACGCCGTGACGAAGACGATCGCCGGCATGTTCTCGACGCCGACGGTCTCGATGACCCCGAACCCGTCCAGCTCGGGCATCTGGACGTCCAGGAACAGCAGGTCCGGCGATTCCGAGCGGACGGCCGCGACCGCCTCGTTCCCGTCGCGGCACTCGCGGACGACCTCGACGTCGGGCTCGTCCTCGAGGAGCGCACGGATCCGCTCGCGCGCCAGGGGCTCGTCGTCGGCGATCACGGTGCGGATCTTCAATGTTCAATCCAACGGATCCCGGGGTCCCCGAACGGACGTTTCCTCTCTTGCGATTCTCTACGTCACCGACCACGGCTGGGTTCAACCGCCAGCGCGCGTGGGCACGTTCAGGTCGTTGAACAGCGGCGGCACGACGGCTCCGGGCCGACCTGGGGATGCCTATCGGGAACTCCAAGCGGTTAGACGCTGGATCCGTGGGCAGGGTCTGGCGTCCCGTGGGCGGTCGGTCCGATTTCCGCCTCCGCACCGGTCGCACGATCGGTCTGGCGGGCGGTGGGGGACGCTTCGCTGGCGGGCACGTGGATCGGGGAGGCCTCCAGAGGGATCCGCAGCGCGACCTCGAGACCTCCCTCGGCCCGGTTGCGCAGCTCGAACCCATGGCCGGGGCCGTAGGTCTGGCGCAGCCGGGCCTGGGTGTTGGCGAGGCCCACGCCGCGACGCAGGG
>Ga0268386_10000720_pt1 | contig 21531 bp, 17 predicted proteins | sample RVTome_15_FD_200260 | JGI IMG/M metagenome (GOLD analysis project Ga0268386, IMG submission 200260) | Soil microbial communities from uranium-contaminated site in the Upper Colorado River Basin, Wyoming, United States - RVT150D86... ...
GGGTTGCATCAATAGAAGCCTGAAGCGCAAGCGAAGGGCGACAAGCTACTTGCTTCGCTTGCGCTTCAGGCTTCGATCCATCGATTCAAAGTTGACGGACCACTACGTACTCCGTGCGGACACGGAGATTCTTGAATATGAAAACTCACATCACCGACCAGCAACGCGCTGCGATCGCGGCGGAGGGAAACCGGCCAATCGAGGTCGTCGATCCGCAGACGAGCCGGCTCTACGTCCTGATCTCCCGCGAACAGTACGAACGCCTCAAGCCACTGTTCGAAGACGAGCCGCTCTCCGTACCGGAACAGCGAGAACTGCTCCGCCGGGCGGGGCATCGCGCCGGGTGGGACGATCCGGAAATGAATGCCTACGATCGGTACGACGAACTCAGTTCTCAGGACTCATGAAAGTCAGCCGCAGCGACGTCGTTCTCGTGGACTTTCCCTTCAGCGACCGCACCGGGTCGAAGGTCCGTCCCTGTCTCGTCGTTCAGAACGACCTTAACAACCAGCGGCTGGACGATACCATCGCGGTCACGATCACCAGCCGCACGCGGTACGTCGCCGCGGAACCGACGCAACTCCTGATCGACGTCTCCACGCCCGCCGGACGGCAATCCGGCCTGCTGTTCACATCCGCCGTCCAATGTGAGAACATCCTGACGGTCGACACAAGTTTTGTCCTCCGAAAGATCGGCAACCTGCCGCCGGACGTCATGCAACAGGTCAACGAGTGCCTGAAGGCGGCGTTGGAAATTCCTTGAGTCCGCCGCTGGCGCTCGTCTCGTTCTCTGAATCGTGCGCCCCCGACCGCTGAAGCTGACCGCCGAAAGCTGAAAGCTCCTCATGCTTCAAGGCGTCCTCCCCGTCTTCCAGACCCCCTTCCGCGACGACGATTCGATCGACTTCGACGCGCTCGACGGCGAGATCGAATGGGTGTTCCGCTGCGGGGCGAACGGGCTGGTGATGGCGATGGTCAGCGAGACGCTGCGGCTGGCGACCGACGAGCGGGAGCAGCTCGCCGCCCACGTGTGCCGGCAGGCCGCCGGGCGGGGGGTGGTCGTGATCAGCACCGGGGCGGAAAGCCACCACGTCGCCCAGCGGCTGTCGCTGCACGCTGAGGACGCCGGCGCAACCGCGTTGATGGCCATTCCGCCGGTTTCCGTCGCGCTGCCGGAAGGCGAGCTGTTCGCGTACTACGAACGAATTCTGCGAACCGTGAAAGTCCCCGTCATCGTGCAGGACGCCAGCGGTTACGTCGGCCGGCCGATGTCGATCGACCTGCAGGCCCGGCTGCTGCACGAGTTCGGCGACCGCGTGCTGTTCAAGCCGGAAGCCGTCCCCATCGGCCCGCGGCTCTCCGCCCTTCGCGACGCGACCGGCGGCCAGGCGAAGGTCTTCGAAGGGAGCGGCGGCATCGCGCTGGTGGACAGCTTCCGCCGCGGCATCGTCGGCACGATGCCGGGGGCGGAAGTCGTCGACGCCGTCGTTGCGTTGTGGAACGCGCTGCAAGCCGGCGACGACGCGCGAGCCTACCGCATCTCGCTTCCCCTGTCGTCGCTGGTCGCGTTGCAGAACTCGCTCGACGCGTTTCTTGCCGTTGAGAAGTACCTGCTGGTGAAGCGCGGCATTTTCCAGAACGCCATCGTCCGCGGCCCCGTCGGATACGTACTCGATTCCGAAACCCGAAGCGAAGTCGACCGTCTGTTTGACCAACTGATGATCGCGCTCTGAGAGCCGCTTGCGGTTTCGCACTCACGACCTCCCGCGCCGATTCCCGCAAAATCGCTGTGCGCATCGGTTACAATTCCGTCATCCGCAATTCGTCTCCCGGAGGACTCCCGATGTCGAACCCCATCACCCGCCGCACGTTGTTGAAGTCCACGGCCGCCACGCTCGCCGGTTCCGCCCTGCTCGCCGACTCCGCCGCCCAACGACCCGGACGCTCCCAGCGTCCGGGTCGCTTGAAAGGCCGCATCAACCAGTCGATCGTACAGTGGTGCTTCGCGAAGCACTGGAGCGTCGCCCAGACCGCGAAGATCGCCGTCAAGCTCGGCTGCAAGAGCATCGAACTCGTGTCGCCGAAGGAGTGGCCCACGCTGAAGAAACACGGCCTGACCTGCGCGATCGCCAGCATCGACATGGCCCCCGATCCGCCGTTCGTCAAAGGCTTCAACAATCCAAAACACTGGGACCAGGTAGTCGCGGCGACCAAGAAATCGATCGACGCCGCCGCGGAGTTCGGCTGCCCGAACGTCATCGCCTTCACCGGCTACAAGTATCGCGACGCGCTGAATCCGAAGAGCGGCGCCATGTCGCGCGAGGAAGGGGCCGCCAACTGCGTGAAGGGCTTCCAGAAAGTCGTCGGCCACGCGGAGAAGAAAAAGGTCACCGTCTGCCTCGAAATGCTCAACACCCGCGACGACACGCATCCCATGAAAGGGCACCCCGGCTATCAGGGGGACGACACCGAATACTGCATCGACATCATCAAGAAGGTCGGCAGCGAGCGGCTGAAGCTGCTGTTCGACGTCTACCACGTGCAGATCATGAACGGCGACGTCATCCGCCGCGTCAAACAGCACAAGCAGTACATCGCCCACGTCCACACCGCCGGCAACCCCGGCCGCGGCGAACTCAACGACAAGCAGGAAATCCAGTACCCCGCCGTCATGCAGGCCCTGCTCGACGTCGGCTACAAGGGCTACGTCGGCCAGGAATTCCTCCCCACCGGCGACCCGCTCGCCGGTCTGACGCAAGCGGTGAAGACTTGCGATGTCTGATGCCAGTCTGGTGTGTCGCCCACAAGGACACGTCCATTCACAAGGGGGAACGCGGATTCAACGGATCGAGCGGATTTACGCGGATCAAGAGGAAGGGGACGGAACGGCAGAACCTCAATCTGATCAGTGTTTCTTTTCAGACCTTGTTTTCAGCTTTTCTCAACATCGTTCTGCCAAACCCTCTTCTGATCCGCGCAAATCCGCCCCATCGGCATTGCAATCGGTCGAAGTTTTTGCACGGTGCGCTGAATTCTTCGCCGCGCCCAGTCAGAGCCAACCGCTAATAGACGCTGATGGACGCTGATTTGAAGAGGTTTGGATTAGCGTTCATCAGCGTTCATCAGCGGTTTCTTCTTCCGGCTGACTGAGTGGAATCTGTGCCGTGTTGATTTCCCTTTGGTTTCGGCTTTGTCGCTCTAAGTTAATCCGCGTTCCCCATCGTCGCATCGACAGCGGTTGCCAAGCTCGTCTTGCAACCGGGGACGCGGGAACATCATCGAAAATCCACTGGTCTTGACGCCGTCGCGGGCCGCGCGTATGCTCCCGCTCCTCTCCGTCTCTCCCCTTGCGATTTCTCTCCGCCGCTGTCGGTCGGGCTTTCCCGCCTGACCGAACCAGAGTCACCCCCCAGAATCCGTTTCGCGTCAGGCTGGAAAGCCTGACCTACGATCGACGGCTGTTCCCACCGAACACGCCGGACGGGAGACCGCGTCTTATGAAATTGTCGAACTGCCTGCCCGTCGTGTGCCTCGCCGCGTGCTTCGGCTGCCAGAGCTTTCCGTCGATGACGGCCATGAGTTGGCCCTCGTTCGATTTCCAGAAGATGGAATTCCGCTCGCAGAATCCGAAGAAGGACGACGTCGACGAATTCAAGACGAAGGCCCGCACCGAGCTGATCGGCAAGTACACGACGATCAGCGGGTTGAACATGATCACGCTGGAAGGGGTCGGGCTGGTCGTCGGGCTGAACGGCACGGGAGGAGACCCGCCGCCGTCGGTGTATCGCACGGCCCTCTTGAACGACATGCGCAAACGCAAGGTGAAGAACCCCAATCAGATTCTGCGATCGCCCAACACCGCGCTGGTCGTCGTGCGGGCGTATTTGCCGCCGCTGATTAAGAAAGGGGACCGCTTCGACGTCGAGGTGCGGCTGCCGGGCAACAGCGAGGCGACCAGCCTCGACGGCGGCTGGCTGATGGAAACGTACCTCTCCGAGCGGGCGATCGTCCCCGGCCGCGGCGTGATGAAAGGGCACGTCTTCGCCAGGGCGGGCGGCCCGATTCTGATTTCGATGGGGGACGGCGACAGGGAATCGCTGGCGGGGGTGCTCCGCCGCGGGCAGGTTCTGGGTGGGGCCGTGTCGATGAAAGAGCGGAACCTGTTCCTCGACCTGCGGAGCGATTTTCGCGGGTACCGCAACGTCACCCGCATTGCCGACCGCATCGGCAAACGGTTCTTCGCCTACAGCAAGGCGGGCCTGCGCGAATCGCTGGCAAAGGCCAAGACCGACCAGCGAATCGAGCTGAAGCTGCAGCCGAAATACCGCGACAACTACCCGCGGTATCTGCAGGTCATTCGCAACATCGAATTCAAGGAAACTCCCATCCAGCGCCGCGTGCGGATGCAGAAGCTGAAGGACGAGCTCCAGGAATCGGCGAAATCCGAACGGGCCGCATTGCAGCTCGAAGCGATCGGCCTCGAAGCCGCCCCCGTGCTGAAGACCGGTCTGCGGAGCGACGACCCGGAGGTTCGCTTCCACTCGGCGGTCGCGCTGGCTTACCTGGGTGAGGCGGACGGCCTGAAAGTGCTGGCCGATGCGGCGCGGAACGAGCCGGCCTTCCGCATCTTCGCGCTGGCCGCGATGGCCACCGTCGAAGACGCCGAAGTCAACGTGCACCTGCGGGAATTGATGAACGAAAAGAGCGCCGAAACCCGCTACGGAGCGCTGCGAGCCTACACCACGCTCGACAAGAACGACCCGTTCGTCCGCGGCGAAAAACTGAACGACCAGTTCATCCTCCGCGTCATCGCCTGCTCCGGCACGCCGATGGTGCACCTGACGCGGCACAAGAAATCGGAAATCGTCGTGTTCGGGGCCGACCAGCGGCTGAAAACGCCGCTCGCTCTGCGGGCCGGCCGCAGCATCCTGGTGACGGCGCCGGCGCGGAGCGACACGATCACGGTGACGCGGTTTGAGGTCGGCCAACGCGAGCTGCGGAAGGTCATCTCGACCCGCGTGGCCGACGTCATCCGCACCGTCGCGGAGTTCGGGGCGTCGTATCCCGACGTCGCCGGGTTGCTCACCCAGGCCCACCGGCAGCAGGTGCTCCCTGGCCCCGTCGAGCTCGACGCCCTGCCCGAAGCCGGCCGGGTTTACTACCGCGGCCGCAAGACCGACTCGCGGGGCCGCAAGACCCGCATCGGCCAGAGCGGGCGGACGCCGAACATCTTCATGCAGAAAGTCGACGGCCGCAAACGCAAGGCGATCGACGAAAAGGACGAAGGCGAACCCCGGCCGAAGAAGACGACGGCGGAGAAGGAAAAGTCAAAAGACGCGAAAGGCCGTGCCAGCCTGACCGACCGCACGGATGAGGATGCGGACGACGCCGGTGAGCCGTCCTCGACGGCCAAGAAGAAACCGACCAAGGCGGTCAAGGCCTCGCAGCCGAAACCGGACCGCCAATGGTGGGACCCGCTGGGGTGGTTCGCCAGTTTGAACCCCTGGGCCGAATGAGGAACAGACGGGGATAGCAGAATCATTTTGCGGCAGAATGATTCTCTGGATGCAGGTCGATCGGGGAATGAAAGGGTGCTGACAGAAAGATTGATGACAAAGAGATCGACGAGAGCTGCCGTTCCTTTGATCGTCAGACCGACAATGTCATCCGCCAATGACAGCCGCGGCTGCGTACCTGCGGCTGCGACTCTGAATGACAAAACCATGTGACTCTCAATCTCAACAAAAGTCATTTTTCCGTCATCAATGTTTCTGTCCAAGGAGCCGTCCTGCCGGCGATGCCCGATGCCACATAATCATTCTGCCGCAAAATCATTCTGCCAGATCCCCGCCATCACCCGCCCATTGACTTCCTGCCGGCCGACCAACGATGCTGAAGTCGCTGGAACTCTTCGGATTCAAAAGCTTCGCCGACCGGACGAAGTTTGAATTCTCCAGCGGCATCACCGCCGTCGTGGGACCCAACGGGAGCGGGAAAAGCAACGTCGTCGACGGTATCAAGTGGATCCTGGGGGACCAGTCCCCCAAGAGCCTTCGCGGCAAGGAGATGACCGACGTCATCTTCAACGGCTCGCGCAACCGCAAGGCCGCCGCGATGACCGAGGCGGCGCTGGTCTTCGACAACTCGTCCGGCTGGCTGCCGATCGACGCGCGGGAGGTGCACGTCGGCCGCCGGCTGTGGCGCAGCGGCGACTCGGAGTACCTGCTGAACAACACGCCGGTGCGGCTGAAAGACGTCCGAGCGTTGCTGATGGGCAGCGGCGCCGGGTCGGCCGCATATTCCATCATCGAGCAGGGGCGGGTCGACCAGATCCTGCAGGCGAACGCCATCAGCCGCCGCGGCATCTTCGAGGAATCGGCCGGCATCAGCCTGTACCGCTCGCGGCGGGCGGAGTTCATGCGGCGGATGGAACGCGTCGACCAGAGCCTCGCCCGGCTGACCGACATCGTCGACGAAGTCGAGGCCCAGCGGAACGCCCTCCGCACGCAGGCCGAGCGGGCCGCCATCTACCGCGAACTCTCCGCCGAACTCCGCACCCGCTGGCTGGGGCTGGCCGCCGACGACTACCGCCTGCTGGAGGCGAAGGCCGGCGAGGCCGCGGCACGAATCGCCGAACACCAGTCGCAACTCGACCAGGCGTCGGCCGACCGCGAAGCCGTCGAACGCCGGCTGGAGCAGGTCGATCACGAGCTGGCCGAGGTCGACCGCCGGCTGCGGGAGAAGGACCGCGAGGTCGCCTCGCTGCGGGAAGTCGTCGCCGGGCATCACTCGACCATCCGACTGCAAACCGGCCGCATGGCCGAACTCGAAACCGAATTCCTGCGGCTCAAACGCCAGCGATCCCTGCTGGAAGACCGCGTGCGGGAAGGCACGCAGGAACGCGAACGGCTCGAACGCGAACTGCACGCCGTCGAGCAAGCCTGCCGCGAGCTGGAATCCGCGGTCGCCGGGCACACGGCGGACGTCCGCGAGTGCGAAGACGAGTTGCAAACTGACCGCGAAGCCGCCGCCGAACAGCAGGCGCGGCTCGAAGAGGCGAAACGCGCACAGGCCGGGTTGCAGGGGGAATTGCAGTCGCTGCAGACACGATTGCATTCCACCCGGTCGGCTGTCGAAGCCGAACAGCGGCGACTCGCCGACCTGCAACAGCGGCTCACGGCGGAACGGGAACTCGGCGAAGAGGCCGCAACGCGGTTCACCGAAGCCGAAAAGTTGCTTCACGCGGCACAGCAGCGCCGTCAGGAAGCCGACGAGCAGCGGCGGACGCTGCTGGATGAGCTTTCCGGTTATCAATCGTCGCTGGCGGAGCTGCGCGAAGACCGCAGTGGCTGCCACGCGCGGGTCACCGTGCTGGAAGACCTCGAAAGCCGGCAGGAAGGGCTGGGGATCGGCGTTCGCGAAATCCTCCGCCGGGCGAAGACGTCGGACTATCCCCCCTGGAACGGCATCGCCGGCACGGTCGCGGACCTGATCGACGTCGACCTCGAACACGCCGCGCTGCTCGAGGCCGCGCTGGGGGGCCGGGCGCAGTGGATCGTCATCCGCGAGTTCGCGCCACTGGTGGACTACCTGCTCGTACATTCGGCGCAGATTTCCGGACGCGTGCGGTTCCTCGAATTCGCACCGGAGGAACAGGTCGACGACGGCTCGCGGCAGTTGCGATTCCGGTTCATCGATGCCGATACCGTGGCGGATGCTGCCAGCATCCGCGCGGACGCTGGCAGCGTCCGCCACGGAATTGCCGATTTCACCGGCCGCCCCGGCGTCGTGCGGCGGGCCGACGAACTGGCGACATCGGACGGCGAATTCAGCGGGCTCCCCCAGCAGATCCTCGCCGATACGTGGATCGTCGAATCGCTCGAAACCGCGTTCCAGCTTGCCGCCGAAGCCGCTCAGTTCCCAGGGATTTCAGAAAATCCCTGCGAACTGCCCCGCTTCGTCACGCTGCAAGGGGAACTGCTCTCCGCGGACGGCACGCTGACCGTCGGCACGCCCCGCAGCGAGACGGCGGTCGTCAGCCGAAAGAGCGAGCTGCGGCAACTTAAGAACGAGCTGCTGCGGCTGGACCACCGCACCGGGACCGAGGAACGCCGGCTCGCCGACACGAACGAGCAACTCGCCGACGCCGACCGCGAACTGCAAGCGGCCGACGAAGACGTGCGTCTGGCCGCCGGCGAGCACTCCGAACGCAAGTCCGACCTCGCGGCGCGGCGGCGGGAATTCGACCGGCTGCAATCCGAAGCGCAGTCGGTCGCAGCCGAGATCGACCGGCTCGACGCCGTGGAACGGGAATTGTCCCGCGAACAGGCCGAACGGCAGTCGCAGCTCGACGACATCCATCGGCAGGAGCTGTCGATTCGCGACGCGCTGCAAGCCGCCGAAGAGCGGCACGCCGCGGACGAAGAGCGGCTGCACGCGGCCCGGCAGGTTCGCGACGCCGACCAGCTTCAGCTCGCGACGCAACAGGAGCGCCGGCAGGCTCTGCGGGACGCGTTCGCCCGCTCGGATCGTGACCACGAGAGCCGCATTCAGCAGCGCGACGAGGCCGTCCGCCGCTGCACGTCGACGCATGCGAAACGCCGCGACACGGAACTGGCCGTGCTGCGGACGCGGTCGTCGCTGGCGGAACTGTCGCTGACGCTGGAACGCGGCCTCGCCAACGCCGAGGAGATCGTCGCCCACAAAGACGACATCCGCGGCCGCCGCATGGAGTTCCACCGGCAGGAGACCGCGCTCCGCAAGGAATGCTACAACTTGCAGCAAGCGATTCATGCGGAAGAGATGATCGTCCAGGAATCCCGCCAGCGGCAGGAAATGCTGGCCGAACGGATTCGGGAGGAGTACCAGACGGAACTGGCCGATGCCGTCGAATCCGGCGTTTCAGCCTTCGAGGAGTGTCTCGCAGAATCCGTAGGACGGATTTCCAATCCGTCCGAGACCGAAACGCAAGGCGATCTGGACGAACGGACGGACGGATTGGAAATCCGTCCTACGCATGTCACGTTTGATAACGTCCGCCCCGAGTTGGAAGCGCAAGTCGAGCGGTTGCGGCGAAAATTGAAGTCGATGGGTTCCGTCAACGCCGACAGCCTCCGCGACCTCGACGAGATCGAAGCCCGCTACGAGCACCTCAGCACGACGCTGGGCGACCTGGTCGAGGCGAAGAAGCACCTCGAAGACCTCGTCCGCCGCATCGACCACAAATGCAGGCAACTCTTCCGCGAAACGTTCGACGCCATCCGCGAAAACTTCCAGGAGCTGTTCCGCAAGGCGTTCGGCGGCGGGGACGGGGACATCGTGCTGGAAGACCCGGACGACGTGCTGGAATGCGGCATCGACATCGTCGCCCGCCCGCCCGGCAAGGAGCTGAAGAGCATCAGCCTGCTCAGCGGCGGCGAAAAGACGCTCACCGCGTTCGCCCTGCTGCTGGCGATGTTCAAGCACCGCCCCAGCCCCTACTGCGTGCTGGATGAAGTCGACGCGGCCCTCGACGAAGCCAACGTCGAACGCCTGCGGGCCTTGCTGACGGAATTCCGCGTCAACACGCAGTTCGTGATGATCACGCACAAAAAACCGACCATGACCATCGCCGACCTGCTCTACGGCGTGACAATGGAAGAGTCGGGCGTGTCGAAGAGAATGACCGTCAAGTTCGAGAACATCGGCGAGAACGGCGAATTCCTCGGCGACGGCTCAAAGACCGCCGCCGCCTGAGTTGGAGTTCAGGCTTCAGCCTGCCCTTTGTGCCCGCCGCTTCCGCCACCACGGCCAGATCAGCCCGTCGACGGAGAACTTCCCCGCGCCGGTGAAGATCAGCGCCAGAAACGGAAACAGGTACAGCAGGGCCGGTTCCTTGCTGGCGCCCTGCCCCATCGTCCACGGGTCGTTGGCGTGCACGCCGAACGCCGCCACGGCCATCGTGAACACGATCGGCGCCGCCGCGAACCGGGTCGCGAACCCGGCCATCACCAGCAGCGCGCAGAAGAACTCGGCGGCCGTCGCGCCCAGCAGGCTCAGCGTGGTGCCGATGCCCAGCGGGTCGCCGAACTTGTCGAACTCGCCGCCGAAGACCATCTGCAGCTTGCCCCAGCCGTGCGTGAGCATGAACCCGCCGACGCCCAGCCGCAGAATCAGCAGGCCGGCGGAGGTCATCAGGTCTTGCCGTTTCGCTTCCATCGCCGCTCCTTTGCGCGTTGAGTGCCGCGATACGTTCTTCCGAAACCACCGTCAAAACGGCGGAGCAGAACCCCGGCTTCGCATGGAACTTCGCCGTTCGACGGCGTGACGGCGGCAACGTTCGAAGTGCTAAACTTGATAATCGTAAACTTGAAGCAGCTTTCGCACGACCGCGGCGAAGATGATCACAAAGATCGTCCAGATGGGAATCCACAGGGCCAGCCGGAGGAGTTGCGCGTCGATCCAGCCGTCGTTTCGCAGCAGCTCGGGATTCGACGTCGTGAAGGGGTCGGGCTTGACATCGGTGCCCCAGCGGGTTTTGTCCTCCCACTTGCGGCGCTTCCGATAGCGTCGGGGAACGTCGTCGTCCTCGTCGACATCGTCGGGCGCGGCGGGTTCCTCCGCCGGAACGCTCTGCGGAATCGGGCCGAAGACGTCGGCCTCGCGGACTTTGACGGGGCGTTTCGTCGCCGCCCTGGATGGCCCGGCGGCGACGCATGCTTCCGGGGTCGCCGGCAGCGGTTTCGCCGGCTCGACGATGTTCGGCCGCGCCGCCCGCGGGCTGTCGAACACCGGGGCCAGCGGGGGAACGGCGTCGAGGGCCGGTTGCGGTATCGAGGCGTCGTAGACGGTTGGCTGCGAATCTTCCGCGACCGTATCGGTCAGCTTCGGGATCTGGAACGTGACCCCGCAGCGAGGACAGGGGAGCACTCGCCCCTGCGCCGTCTCCGGCACGGTCAGCTTCGACTGGCACGATTCACAGACTGCAACGAATGTGGAAAGCATCGCTCGGCCCGCGAGGGATGTTGAAATGCCGCGCTTGGTGGTCTCATGAATCTACACTTTTCGCTCCGGCCGATCCAGAGAGCTTTTCGACTCGATCGAAATTTGGCCGGGACCGGCCGCGATCGGAGGTCGGAGGTCGGAGGTCGGAGGTCGGAGGTCGGAGATCGGAGGTCGGAGGTCGGAGATCGGAGGTCGGAGATCGGAGGTCGGAGGTCGGAGGTCGGAGGTCGGAGATCGGAAAGGGAAAACGCCCGGAACCGGTCCGAACTCCGACCTCCGACCTCCCGCCCCGCCACCTTACGGCAGCACGCGGCGGCTGCCGCGGTTGAGGTCTTCGACGGCGTTCTGGCCGCGGTCGATGATTTCGCGGCCTTCGCCGTGCAGGAAGTTGCTCAGCTCGATCACCGCCGGCCCCAGCAGAAACAGGTACACCGCCGGCATCAGGCACAGCACCGTGGGGAACAGCAGCTTGAACGCGGCGGCGTTCGCCTTGCGGTCGGCTTCCTGCCGGTGGCTGTCGCGGAAGTTGTCGGCGTAGTCCATCAGCGTCTGCGTGATGCTCGTTCCCATCCGCTCGGTCTGGATCAGCAGCGAGGTGAACGACTTCACCTCTTCGGAATCGATGCGGTCGGCGAAGTTTTCCAGCGCGCGTTGGAGCGTGAAGACGTTCGCCTGCTCGCCGATGATCCGCAGCTCGCGCGACAGGTCGGGGGCCGCCGTTTCGAGTTCGCCGCCGATCCGCCGCAGCGACTCGGGGACCGTCAACCCCTGGCTGACGCACATGTTGAGCATGTCGATCATGTCCGGCAGCGCCTGCTCGATGCGAAACACCCGCTGCTTCGCCTTTCCCCGCACGGTAACCCGCGGCACCGCCCAGCCGGCGCCGACGAGAAACACCATCGCCCCCAGAATCGGCAGCTCGAAGCTCCGCGGCGCGACGAGCAGCAGCGAGCCGCACAGCAGTAGCGGCAGCATCATCGCCACGTAACGAATCGCGGCCATGTTCGTCGCGGCGTGCGGGTTGTAGTAACCGGCGGACCGCAGTTCCTGCCGCGTGTCTTTGCGGCGTTGATCCGTATCGGGAAAAGACGCCGCCAGCAGCGGCGTGAGCCGGCCGAAGACCATGCCGGCGGAATCGGTGCCGGGGACGCTCGCCGGGTCGGCGGCGTCGTCGCGGTTCGCGCGGTCGTTCGCGGAATCGGCGAAGAGCCGGCGGTCGTTCCACGAGACGGGATGATCGGTGTGGGGGGCGTCCATGTGCGGTGCCATTCGTCGATCCTCCCCGTAGGACGGTTTTTCAAACCGTCCGTCCGGTTCGTCTTCTACTTTGACGACGTTTGAAAGTCATCGAGTCACAAGTTGTTCCCTTGACGGACGGTTTGAAAAACCGTCCTACGGAGAAGCGTCGTTACGTTCGTCGCGTGTTCCGCAGAATCCGCAGCACCCACACGGTGCCGACGAGTTGTAAGGCGCCGGCGACGATCAGCGTCAGGAATCCCCAGTCGTTGCCGGTGAGCTTGTCGAAGTAGTCCGGGTCGCGGAAGCCGAAGAACGCGAGGATGAACGGCGGCAGCACGAGCATCAGCACCGCGGTCGCCCGGCTGGCGATCGTCTGCGCTTTGAGCCGCCCGAGGAAGCCGATGCGGTCGCGGATCGTGCGGGCCAGCCGGTCGAGCACGCCGACGAGGTCGCCGCCGGTCTGCTGATGGACGGCCAGCGCCATCGTGAAGATGCTCAGGCTGACGACGCCGGTGCGTTCGGGCAGTTCGGCGAACGCGGCCTCGACGGAGAGTCCCATCTGCAGCTTGCGGCGGCAGAGTTTCAGTTCGTCGCCGAGCGGACCGTCGGTGTCGGCGGCGACGACTTCAACACATTGTTCGAGGCTGCGGCCGGTGCGGGCGGCGCGGGCCATTTCGCCGACCATTTCGGGCATCTGCTTGAGGATCTTCGATTGCCGTCGCGACCGCATCAGCATCGCTGCCCCCACCGGCACGCAGGCCCCGATCGCCGCGGCAATCCCCGTCAGCAGCAGGTGCTCGCGCACGACGAACGCCGCCCCGCCCAGCGCGACCGCGGCGACGACGCACAGCATCAGCAGCACGGCCGGCGACGTGTCGGTCCCCGATTGCACCATCAACCGGTCAAACCAGCCGTTGAGCCGTTCGGTCGACGAATCGGCAGCGGGATCGGTCGCGAAGCGTTCCTCGACCTTGAGGATGTCCGCGAACTCCGCCCGGGGGCGAATGTGGGGGAAGTGGGTGATGTCCGTGGCCATGGGCGGGGCCTTCCGTGGTCGTGTCGTTTCACTCCGTAGGACGGTTTTTCAAACCGTCCGTGGTATTTCATTATCCCGCTGCGGGCGTCGTCTCGGTTTGGTTCACTGATTCCTTGACGGACGGTTTGAAAAACCGTCCTACGGAGTGGCTGTCATTTCCAGTTCGCGCGGCGTGAACATCTCCTGCGGGAAGGCGAACCCCAGCGCCGCCAGCCGCCGCAGCGCGCGGGGTTCGTGGCCGGTGGCGTAGAAGTTGGCGTAGGCTTTCCCGTCGTCGCCGAAGCCGCTTAGTCGGCAGACGAAGACGTCGTCGATCTGGTATTCACCGTTCTCAAAACCGGCCAGCTCCGAAATGCGCAGGATCTTGCGTTCCCCGGAGTTCAGCCGGGCGATGTGAATCAGCAGGTGCACTGCCGAGCCGATGTATTGCCGGGCGACGCGGGTCGGCAATTCGGCCCCGGAAAGGGCGATCATCATTTCCAGCCGGTCCAGCGCGTCGCGGGTGTCGTTGGCGTGAACGGTGCTCATTGACCCGTCGTGGCCGGTGTTCATCGCCTGCAGCATTTCCAGCACTTCGCCGCCGCGGGCCTCGCCGACGATGATCCGGTCCGGCCGCATCCGCAGCGAGTTCCGCAGCAGGTCGCGCTGCGAGACGGCCCCTTTGCCTTCGACGTTGGGAGGCCGGGCTTCCAGCGAGACGACGTCGTCCTGCTGCAATTGCAGCTCAGCGGTTTCTTCGATGGTGACGACCCGCTGCGTGCGGGGGATGTAGCCGCTCATCGCGTTCAGCAGCGTCGTCTTCCCCGCCCCGGTGCCGCCGCTGATGAGAATGTTCAACCGCCCCCGCACCGCCAGTTGCAGGAATTCGGCAATCGCCGGGGCCAGCGACCCGTAGCCGATCATGTCCTCGAAGGTGATCGCGTCCCGCGTGAAGCGGCGGATCGACAGCGTCGGCCCCCGCAAGGCCAGCGGCGGAATGACGGCATTCAGCCGCGAGCCGTCCGGCAGTTTCGCATCGACCATCGGCGAGACTTCGTCGATCCGCCGCCCCGCCCGGCCGACCAGCCGCTGGATGACGTGCAGCAGATGGGCGTCGTCGGCAAAGCGGATGTCGGTTTGCTCGAGCCGCCCGTGCCGTTCGGCGAAGACGGCGTCAGGCCCGTTGACCAGCACGTCGGTGACGTCGGGGTCGTTCATCAGCGGTTCGAGCGGGCCGAACCCGTAGATTTCGTCCATGATCTCGCGGACCATGTCGTCGCGGTCGGCCTGTTCGAGGCGGGCGTCTTCCAGCGAGCAGAGATGGGCCGCCAGCGCCCGCAGTTGCTGACGCAAGTCCTGCTCGTCGAGTCGGCCGGCCTTCGACAGGTCGATCGCGTCGACCATCCGCGCGTGAAGCCGCGTTTTGAGCTGCTGAAACGCCTTGCGGGAATCGGGCGGGGCGTCGATGCGGGCGATCATGCGGCCATTCCTTCGGTGCGATGCGCTCAATCGGCCAGTCCCGGAGGGACGGCATGGAGTAGCCTGGGGCGTAAGCCCCAGGAACCGTGGCAACCAATCATCACAAGCCCCGGAGGGGCGACACGGATCGCGTTCACACCGTTGATGTCGCCCCTCCGGGGCTTGCTCGGTCTCCGGCATTCCGTCACCTTGGGCTTACGCCCAAGGCTACTTGCTGCCGCCGCTCCGCGGCTGTTCCTTCGTGCTTCGGAATTCGTCATTCCTTCGTCATTCGGTCTTCCTCATTCGTCATTGCTTCAGTGCGTCACCTGCAACTTGTAGATATATCGATTCCGGAATCGCCCGCGTTGTTCCGCGGATAGCGACGGGTCGGCCAGCACCGCGGTGCGCGTCACGAGCGTGCCGGGTTGAATCACGATCTCGCAGGAGCCGTCGCGCTGCGAGCGGACGGCCATCACGCGGCACGCAACGAGCCGGCCGCTGCGAATGCGGCACAGGCCGTTGCGGTTGGACGGGGTGAAACTGGAAAACAGCAGCACGATCCGGCAGCGGCCGACCTGGTCGGAGAGCCGCCGGCGAATGCTGATCGGCAGGTCGTTGAAGGCGTTCAATTTCAGCGGCGGCCCATCGAAGCGAAGCTCGCCACGGAACGCCTTCAGGTCGGCCGCCGTCACGCCGCGCTGCATCTGGCGGTCGAGAGCCAGCGGCTGCAGGGCGTTGCCGAGGTCGACGAGCTTGACGTTCGTCGGTTTCGACGCGCCGCCGCGCTCGCCGCAGCGCAGAACCATTTCCGGGATACCATCCGGCCGGTGCACGACGCGGCGGTGCTGCTCGTCCCACGAGAACTCGTCGCGCCCCTTGCGGCGTTCGATCTGCCCGCCCCACGAATCGAGCAGCGATCCGCCGTCGCCGGCGATGGCGACGTCGGCGATTGCCAGCGGCCACAGCGGTGCGTTGACTCCGGCGAAGGGCTGCAGGCCGACGACGTGGTTGTCGGCCGTCACCTCGGTGGTTCGCGACAACTCGCCGCCGGCGCGGCCAGTGATGCCCCGCAGCAGCCGGGCGACGGGGTTCCCGTTTTGGCGATTGCGGTGCGCGGTGACCGCGACGGACGTCGGTTGCTCGGGAGACTTGACGAACACGTTCCGCCCCGTGTCGGCGTCGTGCACGAAACGTCCGAAGCGGATGTCCCGCGGCGAGTGGGGATCGAGCCGGATCGGCTGGCCGGCGACCTGGTTTTTTTCCGCCATGCGAACGGCTTCCCTGCGCGCCCGCTGCAAGCGGCGCTGGTTCGCGGTTTTCGGGTCGTCTTTGAGTAAATCGTCGGAGACCAGCGCGCGGCCGGCGGCCAGAGCGGCGGATTCCGACGTGCGTTCCAGCTCGACGGACGCCGTGTCCGCCCACCAGATGTCGAGCACCAGCGCCACCGCCAGCAGCACGACCAGCAGCCCCACGATGATCGCCGGCGTCATGACGCCCCGGCGGCGACAGAAATTCGAATCACGACATCCGAAGCACGAGGTCGAAGGTCGAAGGTCTGCGCAATTCACGTCGTTCGACCTTGTGGCTTTCGACCTCCCGGCTTTCGACCTCCCGGCTTTCGACGTTCGACTGTTCGACTTTCGACTGACGGTAGCGGGGCCTTGGAACTCCTTTGGGATTTCGAGATTCGAATTTCGAGTTTCCATCGAGTGAGATCGACCAACAACGTAACTTCGTCGCACGTGGCGTCGCTCCTTTCTGTTCGTTGCCGACCTCGTGCCGGATGGTACGACGGCCTTCCAAGGCCGTCGCTCTTGCATGGTTCCTCGACGGCCTTGGAAGACCGTCGTACAGGTTCACAGCCGCGGACCGTCGGCCAGCCGTTGCCGTTTGGGTCCGCCGCCGGGTGGATTGACGATTTTCGGCCGCCCCGTGCTCCGGGACGGCTGCTTGCTGCCAGGTGTCTTCTGCATCACGCCGTCGTCGACGCGGCGGCCGTTCTGGAATCTCAGGGTGGACCGGGAACCCCCTTTGAAGCTCTCGGCGGTGAAGGAATCGTCCGGCGGCGCGGAGAGGCCGAGGATTTCATCGAGCGTCGCGCGGTCTTCGCGGTTGACCCCCACGCCGCCGTTGCCGCGGCCGTCGGGGTTGTAGCTGAGCGTGATGTCGCCGCGGGTGGCCGCGAGGATCAGGATGTTCGACTGGCCCGGCGTGAGTTCGAGCGTCACCGACGAGCCCGTGCCTTGCCCTAGCGACCGTCCGCCACCGGTGCTCAGGGCCAGCAGGCGAACCCCTTTGAACAGCGTGATCGTCAGCCCGCCGCGGAACCGCGAGCTGTTCCCGCTGTCGACCGTCGGCGTCAGATGCACGTCGACGTACTGCCCCGCCGCGATGCGGCCGTCGACCAGCGCGACGGCGTCTTTCAACGGAACCGACACGGCTCGCAGGCCCTTGCCGACCGAGAGCGGCGGCATCTCGCCGGGCTGGTACAACAGGTCGGATGTGATCGGCGTGCCGGCCTGGATGTCCTGCTTCACGACGCGGCCGACGATGGCCCGGTTCTCCAGCAGCATGCCGGGATGTTTGCTGAGTTCCGCGACCGGCATGCGGGCCACGCCGAGGTGCGCTTCGGCGACGATCGTCCCCGGCTTCAAATCGCTGATGGCCATCGGGACCGCGCGGGTTTCGACTTTGGGTGGAGCGCCCCCCGCGGCCAGCAGGTTCTTCGCCACGTAAGCCGCCACCAGCCCGGCGACAACCAGCAGCATCAACAGGGTGACTCGCGCGGGGGTGAGGAGTTTCATGGGTCGGCTCAGTTTCGTCGAGTGCGTGTCGAATTGGCGTCGCGGGTTCAACAGTCAAGGAGTGATGGAGTAATGGAGTACTGAATCCTCACTCGCCGCTGAACCCACTCCATCACTCCATTACTCCACTACTCCACTACTCCACTACTCCACTACTCCATCGCTCCCTGATCATTACTCCGTCGCCGGTTCACTCCTTGACCATCCGCGTCGTCGCCGCCAGTTCCCGTCCTCGCAGGTCGTAACCGATGGGCCACAGCAGGTTCGGCGCGGCGGCTGACATGGGGACGGCGACCGTCACCGCCACGACGTCGCCGGTGTGCCGGCCCGGTTCGACTGCAACCGACGCTGCATTTCGCAGCCGCGGTCGCAGCACCGAGCGGACGGCCGCTTCGACGTCGCCGTTCGACGAGCCGGGCAGGCTCGCGGTCCGCGCGCCGACGCGGCCGGCGTGCGCGACCGAGCTGCGAGCGGCGAACAGCAGCGAAAACTCAAACAGCGCGAACAGCACCCCGACAAACACCGGCAACGTCAGCGCCAGTTCCATCGACAGGAATGCTTCGCGCGCGGAGCGATTTGCGGAGACGGTTCGTTTCATGACCGTCATCATCGACGTGAAACGGCCCCTGGGTGGAATCACAACATCGGGCGCGAAGCAGTTCCCGCAGCCTGCGCGACCGGAGCAACCGGCAGAGTTTGCCTATGGCATGGGGTCGGGTGTCCAGAATTCAATTTTGCGGTATAACGCTGGAAGGTCCGGGCGATTCGAGCAAAATTGAATTCTGGACACCCGACCCCAACACGCTCCCGGCTCGCCGAATTCCGCCGGGGGGTTCTTGCATGCCGGGCGCAAATCCGGATAATCGAACGAAACTGCCCGTGTGTGGAACTCGTTCCTCCGTTTCCCCGTGTGATTCAGAACAGGAGTCGACCAATGTTGCGATGCTTTCTTGCCGCAGCGGTGAGTCTGGCACTGGTTTCGGCGGCTGCCGCTGCCGATCCCAGTGATGCGAAACTGAAAACCGGAAAGCCCGACCTGAAGTCGGCCGGCCCGCTGGCGATCGGGCCGAAGGGCGTGCTGTTCGTGGGCGACACCGTCGGCGCCGCCGTGTTCGCCATCAAATTGGAGTCCGGGACGACGCGGCCGAGCGCCATCAACGTCGAGGGCATCAACAAGAAGCTCGCCGCCGCTCTCGGAACGTCGGAAGGTCAGGTCCTCATCAACGACCTCGCGGCCGGGCCGAACGCGGTCTATCTCTCCGTCTCGCGCGGCCGCGGTCCGTCGGCCACGCCCGTGATCGTCAGTGTCGGCGGCGACGGCAAGATCACTTTGCTCTCTCTTGAAAAGGTGCAGTACGCAAAGGCCGAGCTGCCCAACGCGCCGCCGAACAAGGTCACGGGGAAAGGCCGTCGCCGCTCGAACGCGCGGCTCAGCTCGATCACCGACCTGCACTATGCGGACGGTAAAGTGATCGTCGCGGGGCTGTCGAACGAAGAGTTCGCCTCGAAGCTGCGGGTCATCCCCTACCCGTTCCGCACGTCGGCCAAAGGGGCCAGCGTCGAGATTTACCACGGTGCGCACGGCAAGTTCGAAACCCGTTCGCCGATTCGCACCTTCGTGCCTTACAAGGTCGGCGGCAAGTCCCACGTGCTGGCCGCCTACACCTGCACGCCGCTGGTGAAGTTCCCCGTTGCCGACCTGGAATCGAAAGAAAAGATCAAAGGCACGACGATCGCCGAACTCGGCAATCAGAACGTGCCGCTGGACGTCATCGTCTACTCCAAGGGCGGAAAAGACTACCTGCTGATGGCCAACAACCGCCGTGGCGTGATGAAGATCTCCACCGACAACATCGACAAGATCAAAGGCATTACCGAGCGCGTCGAACGGGGCGGCAAGGCCGGCCTGCCCTACGAAACGATCTCGAGCCTGCAGGGGGTCGTGCAGTTGGACAAGCTGAACGAAAAGCAGGCCGTGATTCTCGTTCGGGGCGAAGGGGGCCGCCTCGACCTGAAGACGATCGACCTGCCGTAGCCGCACGTCCCGTAGGCCGGATTGCCAATCCGGCCGTGAATCGGACGGATTAGCAATCCGTCCTACGGAAACCGTCATCCCATCGCCCCGGTCGTCGCCGACGGCCGGGGCGATCGCTTCTCTCCGATGGAACGCGCCATGCCAGCTTTCCGACATTTCCTGTCCCTGATCCTGTTGCTCGCCTTGTTCGCGCCCCGCACTGCGACGGCGGCCGACGAGGTTCGCATCGCCGTACGGACCGGCAAAGCGGCACGGGTGGAAGCGACGGGGCTCTCCGCCGCGCAGTTGCAGCGCCTCAAATCGCTGTCGAACGAGCAGTGGGCGAAGGTCTTCGCCGTTCGCGTGGCGACCAAACCGGACGCCGACGGCGAAAAGCTGCCCGCGATGCTCGGGCGGTGGAGCGTTCAAGTCGACCGCGTCGCCTTCACGCCGCGGTTTCCCTTCGAACCGGGGCTGGCGTACCGCGCCGTGTTCGATCCGCGACCGGCATTCGGCGGCAAGGGAAAACCGGTCGCCCAGCGCTTCACGATTCCGAAGGGCAAACCGCTGCGACCGCCGGTCGTCACGCAGGTTTACCCCAGCGGTTCCGTCCTGCCGGAGAACCTGCTGAAGTTCTACGTGCACTTCTCCGTCCCCATGTCGCGCGGCGAAGCCTACGAGCGGATCACGCTGCACGAAGCCGGCGGCAAACAGGTCCCGCGGCCGTTCCTGCAACTGGAAGAGGAACTCTGGGACCGCAGCGGCACCCGCTTCACGCTGTACTTCGAGCCGGGCCGCATCAAACGTGGGCTGCGTCCGCGTGCCGAGCTCGGTCCCGCCCTGGAGGAAGGAAAGTCCTACCTCCTGCGGATCGACTCGCGGTGGACGACCGCTTCCGGCCATCGCCTGACGAAGACGTTCGAGAAGAAATTCCGCGTCGGCCCTCCCGACGCCACGCAGCCGGACCCCAAACGATGGAAGATCGCCGTCCCCGCCGCCGGAACGAAATCGCCGTTGACGCTGCAATTTAAGAAACCGCTCGACCATGCGATGCTCCAACGGGTGCTCGAAGTGCGAACGCCTGCGGGACAGCGCATCGCCGGCACGATCGCCGTCGATCGCCACGAACAGCGCTGGCGGTTCACCCCGCGGGACGACTGGAAAGCCGGCGGGTTCGTCGTACGGGTCGAAACGACCCTCGAAGACCGCTCCGGCAACAGCATCGGCCGCGCGTTCGAAACGCCGGAGACCGGTTCGAAGAAAACGGCGATTCCGCAAACCGTCGAGCTGAAATTCGCCGTCGCCGCGCCGTGAATTCGTTTAGCCGCGACTCGAAGGCTTTGCGGAGAGGAGCGCGGAGTTGGCGCCGAATGCGCACGCCGCGCTCCTCTCCGAAGACTTCGAGTCGCGGCTAAACGGACTTTTCGTCATCCTCGTCGACGAACTGGCAGTGGAACCCCATGCACTTCACGCGCCGCTTCTGGTCTTCCATCGAGGCGGCCAGCAGGTCCTGCACTTCCGAGAAGCGGCCGGGGTCGAGGCCGATCGAGACGATCTGCTGGCTGCCGTCCATCCCCGCCACGACCGTGCTCAACACCGCGATCGTGCCGGGATGCTGCAGCGCGGTGATCACGTGCCCTCCGACCTGCTGTTCGAGCGACGCCAGCGGGGTGATGAACTGCGGCAAGGCGGGTTCCACCTTCCGCCGTGCGGCCGCTGCCGAAAGCTCATCCAGGCCGGACGATTCCGGCGACGTTTCCGGAGGCGGGATCTCTTCGCGGGATTGGGGCATGATCGGGCCAATCTGCGAGGGGCGGAGGTCGTGGTTTTGACAGTGTACCGCGCAAAAGCAGTCGCCGCGCCGCCAGCAGCGTGAATTCGGCTGGAAAGTGTGTGCGTCTCGAAAGTCGGTGGGAAATCTGAGACAATCGACGGTACGGGTTGACATAAATGGAATTCGATTCGTTTTCCCAAGGAGGGAAGCCATGAAAGGACTGCTGCCGGACGTCCCGCTG
>Ga0268386_10000721_pt1 | contig 21530 bp, 19 predicted proteins | sample RVTome_15_FD_200260 | JGI IMG/M metagenome (GOLD analysis project Ga0268386, IMG submission 200260) | Soil microbial communities from uranium-contaminated site in the Upper Colorado River Basin, Wyoming, United States - RVT150D86... ...
TAGGACAGGTTGGCCTCGGCGTAGTGGACAACGCCGAGGTCGCCATTGCCCACCATCGACTTGAGCCGGCGATTTGCCGGCTGCCGCCGGCGGTTGTGGCCGACCTGGAGGACTACACCGGCCGACTCGGCGGCGGCGATGGCTCGCTTGCCCTCGGCGACCGTGAGGGTGAAGGGCTTGTCCACGAAGATGTGTTTGCCCGCGGCCGCCGCCTCGGCGACGAGTTCGGCGTGGGTGGAGTGCGGGGTGGCGATGAGGACGGCCTCGACGTCGGGGTCGGAGAGCATCTGCTCGAGCGAGTCGACGGGCCGGCAGTCGTGCCTCTCGGCGAATTCGTCCCGGCTCTCCGTGGTTCGAGCGAAACACGAGACCACCTGGATCCCGGCGAGTCTCGCCTTCTCGGCGAGGTTGCCACCCCACCAACCGAGTCCGACGGATCCAACACGTAGCGGGCCCATATCGCGTCCTTTCATGGTCTGCTCAGCCATGACGCGACCCATTGCGCCGCGCGTTCAGGGTCGCTTGACCGTATTCGTGATAGTCGGTATTTTACATAGTGCAGAACAGGGCCCCAAACCCATCACTTCTGCGACGACTCTTGGCTGCCAGATCGGTACCGAGACGGGAGGAGATCAAGTGAAAACAGCGAATTGGCGTAGCAAGCGAGGTTGGTCGGGTGGTCGATATCTCTCGCCCGTGGCCCTGCTCCTGGTCCTGGCCCTGACGGCCGCGGCGTGTGGCGGCGACGGGGACACCTCCGACACCACCACAGGTGGCTCCGACACGACCGCGGGAGGTGAGACTCCGGCCGGTGACGTCGAGCTCCTGGTCTGGGTGACCCGTCCCTATTACATCCCGCCCGATGACTTCGTGAGCTTCACGGAAGAAACCGGGATCAGCGTCACATATGACGTCCAGGCGAACGACGACATCCTCCAGCAACTGCTGACGAGAGTCGACGCCGGTCAGCCACTGCCCGACGTCCTCGGTGCCGAGGACGCCTTCCTCATCGAGCAGTACGTCGAAGCCGGTTTGATCGAGTCCCACGACGAGATCGCCGCCACCTGGGAGGAGGAGGACCCGGAGCAGTACGGGCTGTTGTTCCCGCTGGCCTGGGACGAGACCACCCTCGACGGGGTCAAGTACGGTCTCTCGGTGACCGCCAACTTCGACGTCCTCTACTACGACACCGAGTGGTTCTCCGAGGCCGGTGTGAGCGTGCCCTTCGAGTCGCTCGATGACGTTCTCGATGGCCTGCGGGCGATGAAGGCCTCGCGGCCCGATTCGATCCCGTTCACGGTGCAGGCCATCGCCGGACAGGGTGTCACCACGCTGAAGACGATGCTGGCTGCGGCCGGGGCGCCGTTCGAGGGGGCCGTGCCCGACCTCACCTCCGAGGGCGGCATCTACACCATCCAGTGGTTCCTCGACGCTCAAGCGGAGGAGCTCCTGCCGCCCGAGGCGATCGCCTGGGGTGAGGACGAGTCCCGTGGCGCCTTCGTGGGTCGCGATGCTGGGATGATCCTCGATGGCTTCACCACCGCAGCCGACTTCTCGCTCGACGATTTCGCATACCCCGATCAATGGAACCTCACCCCGGTGCCGCTTACTCAATCAGGTGGTGGCGACGACGGCGTCGCCCTCTCCGCCGCCCGCACATGGGCGGTTCTGGCGGAGACCGAGCACCCGGACGAGGCCGCCCTCGTCCTGCGGTACATCGCCGAGACGCAGAACCTCATCGAGGCCGCCGGCAACGGGTCGGTCCCGATGCGACAGACCGAGGCCTTCGACAGCCCCGATCTCCTCGAGATCTGGCCGTTCTTCAACGATGCCCTCAAGGAGGCGTATCTGGGGAGCACGCCGACACCGGCCGGGCCCAACGCGGGGGACGTCGAGGCGATCCTGGAGCAGATGTTCGGTGAGATCGTCGTCGGCACCGATAAGACTGCAGAGGAATTGGCAGCGGAGTATCAGCCGCAGCTCGACGCGTCCTGACCGATAGAAACGGTGCCACATAGACTGCGCGCACCGAAACACCATGGAAGCGCTCCTGTCACCCGAGAGGGTCACGGGAGCGCTCTCCTGATCTACTCGGGCTCAACGTGATGGAACATTGACCGCGACCACGGCGCCCAGGCAGAAGAGCCCCAGCCGTCGTTGGTGGAAACGAGACCCGGGCCCATCAGGCGCCGGCAGTCAGTTCCTCGTCGGGCAGAGCAAAGTCACCCCCTACCTCTTCTCGTTGCCGTCGATCCTCCTGGTGGCGGCGATCCTCGGTTTCCCGGTCATCTACGGGGTGTGGCAGAGCCTCTACCGAAGAGAGACGATCGGTTCACCTCTGGAGTACGTCGGTTGGGAGAACTACGCCTCCATGTTCTCCTCGGATGCTTTCTGGCATTCGCTCAACAGGACGGCGATCTTCGTCATCGGGTCATTGATCGTCGGCACCGGTCTCGGGTTGTTCTTCGCCTTCGCGTTGTTTCGGGTGGTCACCCGTCTCAGATTCCTCAGGGCGGTCACCGTGGCCCCCTACATCATCTCCAACGTCGCGGCTGCCGTGATGTTCCGGATCCTCTTCAACAGCCAGTTCGGCACCCTCAACCGGGTCATCGAGTGGTTCGGGCTCGAGGGGCCGTCCTGGCTGGCCGACCCGAACCTGGCAATGGTCGTGGTCATATTCACCCAGGTGTGGACCGACCTCCCACTGACCATCCTCCTGCTGCTCGGTGGCCTGATGACCATCGACAAGGCCTATCTGGACGCCAGCCTCGTCGATGGGGCCACGGGTTGGACCCGGGCGCGGTTCGTCACGATCCCGCTGCTCGCACCACAGATCCTGATCAGCACCGTGTGGCTCAGCTACTCCACTCTGACCGGGCTCGGCGTGGTCCTCGCCTTGACAGGGGGCGGTCCACTCAAGGCCACCCAGACCATGGCCATGGAGATGTACACCGTCGCCTTTCGCAGCCTCGAGTTCAACCAGGCCCTGGCCATCGCCACGTTCATCCTCGTCCTCAATTCCCTCCTCACCTTGAGTTACGTCGGGATCGGCCGGCGATACGACTACGAGTCATGACCGAGCGATCCATGCGCGAAGAACCGGTTCTCAGCCGCTCTACGGCTCGGGCGGCCGGTGCGGTGATCGGAGGCCCGCCCGAGCGACAACGGTGGGTGGGGTCGCGGGCGAGGAAGACGCTGCGCAACATTCTGCTCGCTCTTCCGCTGATCGCCCTCGTGGTCTGGACCGTGACCCCATTCCTGGTCACCCTCTCGGTCTCGTTCAAGGAGAAGGCCGAGGTGTTCGCCGACCCGAGTCTGATCCCGGCGAGCCCCAATCTCGACGCCTATCGCGAAGTCCTTTCCAGTGACAGCTTCACGACATCACTGGTCAACAGCCTCATAGTCGGTATCGGGACGACGTTGCTGACCATCGTGATCGGAGTCCCGGCCGCCTATGCGTTCGCCCGCTTCAACTTCAGAGGACGTCATCTCCTCTTGCTGTTCACACTGTTGCCGCGATTGGTGCCGAGTCTCGGCATCATGATCCCCATCTACCGGCTCGCCGTCATCCTCGGCGCTCTGGACAATCGGTTGACGCTCATCGTCGTGTACACCGGGATGCTGCTCCCCCTGGCCGTGTGGTTGATGGTGGGGTTCTTCCAGCAGATTCCTCGCGAGATCGAGGAGGCGGCCACCGTCGACGGGGCAAGTCTCTGGGGGCGCCTCCGCTACATCGTCGGCCCCCTCGCCGCGCCGGCCATGATCACCATCGGTGTGCTCGCCTTCCGCGAGGCCTGGAACGAGTTCACCCTCGTCTTGGTGCTGACGAGCACACCGGGCAAACGCACCCTCCCCTACGAGCTCTATTTGATGCAGGGGATCGAGGGCATCGCCAACTTCCCGGGTGAAGCCGCGTTCACGCTGCTCACCGTGCTTCCGTTCGTGCTCGTCTACACCAGAGTGGAGAAGTACGTGGTGGCCGGTCTCATCTCCGGCTCAGGTAAGTGACCGCCGCCCCGGGTGGGCGGGGCCAGAGGCCGGTCGTCGTCGTCCCCGAGTTCCTCCCCGAGGCCCACTTGAGACTCCTCGAGAAGAGGGTCGATGTCGTCTACGACCCCGACCTCCATGCGGAGCGGAGCCGACTTTTCGCCACGTTGGGCGACGCGGCGGCCATCCTCATCCGCAACCGCACCATCGTCGACTCGGAATTGATCGCCGCCGCCCCCGGGCTCGCGGTGATCGGACGACTCGGGGTCGGGCTCGACAACATAGACCTCGACGCCGTGGACCGTTCCGGGATCGAGCCGTTCCCGGCCCATGGCGGCAACGCGGTCTCGGTCGCCGAGTACGTGCTGGGGCGATGTTGGTCCTGCAGCGAGGTGTGTTCGGTATGACGCCGTCGATGAAAGCGGGACAGTGGCCGCGACAGGGCCACGCATTCGGCCGCGAGCTCCATGGCAAGGCCCTGGGGTTGGTGGGGCTGGGGGCGATCGCTCGTGAGGTTGCCCGGAGGGCCGCCGGGTTTCACATGCGCATCGTCGCGCACGATCCCTATCTCGATGTCGACGACGGGGCCTGGGAGCTCGCCGACTCGGTCTCGTTCGACGACCTCCTCCGGGATTCCGACGTGTTGAGTGTCCATTTGCCGTTGGGCGCTGAGACCAGGGGCCTCATCGGCGCGGGGGCGCTGTCACGGCTGAAACGCACCGCTCTGTTGATCAACACGTCGGGTGGTGGGACGGTGGGCGAGGTCGCACTCGCCGACTCTCTCCGCACCGGATCCATCGCCGGCGTCGCTCTCGACGTCTTCACCACCGAGCCACTGGGCCCCGAGGCCGCCGCGCTGTTCGCCGACTTGGAGAACGTGATCCTGACCCCACATGTCGCCGGTAACACCGAGGAGTCGGTCGATCGTGTGGCCACCATGACCGTGGAGACCGTGCTGAGATCTCTTGGTCTGGGTTGACCGGGCCATCAGATCAGCAGCTTCTCCTCGTATTCCACGCGGGAGAGGAGATGGGGCTCGTCGTCGGTGACCAGGACCATGTCTTCGATTCGCACCCCGCCGCCACCTCGCACGTCGGGGACCCATACCAACGGCTCGACGGCGAAGACCATGTTGGGCTGGAACTCATAGGTGGTGGCTCCGGGGAGCGTTTCGCCTATGTATGGGGGCTCGTTGGCCCCCATCCCGATGCCATGGCCGATGAAGAGACTGAAGAGATGGTCCCCGAAGCCGTGCTCGGCGATCTTGGCGATGATGGCGTCGGCGCAGTCCTGGTTGGTGAAACCGGGCCGCATCTTGTCGATACCCGCCATGAGCCCCTCGTAGACGGCGGTGTAGATCTGCTGTTGCAACGTCGTGGGACGCCCCACGATGGTTGTCCTGCCTATGTCGGCGAAGTAGCCGTTCCACATGGCGCCGATGTCGATGAAACAGAGGTCCTGGTTGCGGATGATCTTGTCGGTCGCCAAACGGTGAGGAGGAGACATGTGCTCTCCTGAGGCGACGAACGGGGTGATCACATGGGCCATCTCACCCCCGAGCTGGAACAGGGTCTGCATCGCATCGGCGGCCACTTCCAGCTCGCGTCTTCCCGCTCTGGTTTCGTCGAGGGCTCTTTGCGTCACCGAGTCGCCGATGGCGCAGGCCTCCTCGATGACCGCTATCTCCTGGTCGGTCTTGATCCAACGGGCCTGCTGCATCACCGTGTCGCCGTCGATGAGCTCGATCCCGGGGAGATGTGCCTGCAACGACTGGATGAACGAGATGTTGGCCTGATCCACGGCGAGACGGCCCTTCTCGAGGTCCCTCGCCCGCAGCAGCGGCGTCAGAGTGTCGGTGACGAACCCGTCGACGAGCTCCCGCTGTTCCATGATCGGGACGGCATGAGCCTCGCCGATCCAGCTCATCCCGAATTGGGCCTTGTCGATCTCACCTCCGGAGCCGAGGAGCACGGGCTGCTCCTCGCCGGCGAGGAAGGCTCCGTTCAGCGAAGTCGTCTTCCCTGCGATCAGCTGGGCGCGCAGACCGGTGAGATAGCGGACGTTCTCGTCTTTCCAGACGAGAAGCATGTCGGCATCGGATTTCTCGAGTGCGTCTTGGGTCTTGGTCACCCTTTCCGCCCGGAGCCGGGCGAAGTCGTAGCGATCCTCCCAATCGACGGCGAATGGGCCCTTGGCGTAGCTGACTATTGCGCTCTCCTGACACTGGAACTCGGTGTCGACACACCTGGGGGCTCGGGCGGCATCTTCGGTCCGCGATCTGTCCTGTTGTCTATATTCGGTATAGTACAGAACGCAGCCCGGGTCGGGCAAAGTCCTGGCCCATCCATCCGGTGGCCACAGTGGAAAGGGCGCACATGACCGGTGAAGAACGGATCAGCCTCGTTGCTGCCTCGACCGCTCGTCGGGTGACGGCAGTGGATCTGGTCCGCGAGAGCCTGAGGTCGGCGATACTGCGCGGGGACCTTCCGGGTGACACCCGTCTGGTCCAGACCGAGATCGCCGCCCAGCTCGACGTGAGCACGACACCGGTCCGGGAGGCGATGCGTGATCTGGCGAGCGAGGGTCTCATCACCCTCGACAGCCATCGGATCGGCACCGTCCGCAAACCCGATTGGGACGAGATGCTCGAGATCGTGGAGATCCGGCGGGCGCTGGAGGAAGTGGCCCTGTTGCGAGCCATGGCCAACATCACCCCCGATCAGACGAGGCAGGCCCGTGAGCTCGCCGATCTGCTGGCCGGAGACGTCGACATCGGCACCTGGGTGCAGAAGAACAGTGACTTCCATTCCGTCTTCCACCGAGCCACCGCCACGGGGCGACTGGCCAACTTTCTGGTGTCGTTGGAGAGCGCTGGGGGTGTCTTCGTGGCGCAGGCCCAGCGCATCCATCCCGAGATCCGTAAGCGGGCCGTCGCCGACCACTATGCGCTCATCGAGGCGTTTGCGGCCAAAGACGTGGCCAAGGCCCTCGAGATCCAGTACCACCATGTGAATCTGCCCCTGGCCGCGGCGGAGATGGACGACTGACCGGCGGTCACCAAACGTCGGCGTAGCCGTCACGCATGGTCTTCATCCCCGCGGAGACGACCTTCACGTCGTTGACCGCCGACACCAGGGTGCAGCCTCTGTCGATCAGCAACCTGGCGTAGTCCGGGCTCGGCGTGACCGCCCCCCATGGTTTTCCGTTCTTGCTGCAGGCCGCAGCCACCCGATCTAGTGCCTCGAGACATCTCGGATGGGTGAGCTCACCGGTGACTCCCAACGCCTGGCTGAGATCGGAGGGGCCGACGAAGAGCAGGTCCACACCGTCGATGGCGGCGATGTCCTCTACCTCGGCCACCGCCCCTGCGGTCTCGATCTGGATGGCCACGAAATTGTCTCGATTGGCCCGGGCTGTGAAGTTGGCCAGTGGTTCGGTGCCGAATGAGCCGTCGTGGCCCAGTGGGTTGAGCCCCCTGCGCCCCCGGGGGTGGAATTTCGCCCAGGTGACGATCTCCTCGGCCTGCTCCGCAGAGGAGATCTGTGCCGCCATGACCCCTGAGGCTCCGCTCTCGAAGCACCGGGTGATCGTGGCGTAGTCGGTTGGCGGAACCCGCACGAAGCTCTCCAGCCCGTAGACCCGGGCTGCGGTCACCGCCGACTCGATCTCACGCACGGTGAAACCGGTGTGCTCCACGTCTATCCACATCCCGTCGAACTCACCCGTCGCCCCTAGGAAGTGAACCATGTTGGGGTGGAACATTCGGCCCACGGCAAACACGTTGAGCCTGTCCCCGGCGACCAGACGTTGTTTCAGCGTCATCGACATGGTGTGTCTCACCTCTCTACATTGCCTGCCGCTCCGGGGGGAGTGGCCCTATTCGGTAGAATGTATGATGCACCCTATGAGATTCGTTCGAGGTCCGGGTGGGGGCTCAACACCGGTCAGTGGGGATTTCGACGCATGAATGTGATCGACATGCACGCCCATCTCACCCCGGAGCGCTACAAGCAGGCGATTCGCGAAGATGGCAATTGGTTCGGCCTCGATGAGTCTGCAGGTGAGCTTCGCAATGGGCGATTTGCCCAGTCCCTGGACGAGCGTCTCACCGACATGGATCGTGATGGGGTGGATGTCCAGGTGATAACGCCGACGATCGGGTTCTACCAGTACGAGAACGCGATCGATGTGACCAGGTCGATACATCGAGAGTGCAACCAGGAGATCCACGAGGTGGTCTCGACGCACCCGGATCGATTTCTGGGGCTGGGGATGGTCCCTATGCAGGACACCCGCATTGCCATCGCCGAGATGGAGCATCTCGTCGCCGATCTCGGGCTGAAAGGGGTCATCCTCAACGACCACGTGGCCGGCGTCACCTACGACGACCCCCGCTTCCTCCCCTTCTTCGCGGCTGCGGAGGACCTAGAGGCCTTGCTCTTCTTTCATCAAGGCGGACAGACCGTGACCACCAAGAGAAACCCTCGCTACAAGCTCCCCAACGCGGTGGGCAACCTCACGGAGCGGACCCTCCTCTACGCCACGTTGGTTTTCGGGGGAGTCCTCGACAAGTTCGCCGATCTCAAGCTGTTGCTGGCTCACGGTGGCGGATACGTCCCCTATGGCGTCGCTCGCATGGACAAGGTCGCCGGAGCGCTGCCCGGCGATTTCGACGGGGAGATGCGCCCGCCTTTCGGCCCCAACGACGGGTTCGCTCACCTGATGCCACCGAGTGAGTACCTTGGGCGCTTCTTCTACGACTGCTGCACCTACAGCGGCCCGGTCCTCCGTTTCCTGATCGACACGGTCGGCATCGATAGGGTGGTGCTCGGTACCGATTATCCGGCCCCGATGTTCCTCCACGACCCGGTGAACTGGGTCCGTGGTCTGCCCGAGCTCGGCGAGTCGGAGAAAGAGGCCATCCTCGCGGGCAATCCCAACGCCCTGCTCGGGGTGTGACCTCCAGGTCGACAGATGTTGCGATGGGGTGTGCTGAGGGGATCCCCAACCGTTCTGTGAGGGTTTACGGCGCGTCACGCGCCGTAAACCCTCACAGAACGGTGATTATGGCCAACAGCGGCTGCCGCCACCGCTCCGAGATGGGCCCGGATCTGGTCAGGCGGTTGGTTGCGGAAACCTGGGGTTAGGGGGAGAGGTCATCGCCGGTCCGGAAGCGGATCGCCAGATCGCGCAACTCGGCCAGCAACACATCGGGGATCGGGATCCCGTCACTTAGTTGCTCGGCCTCGAGCCGGGCCGCCCCGTCACCGGGGATGTGGACCCGCCCCGGGTCACCGGCGGCCCGCAGCTCCCTGATATGGCGATCGATGTCGCCCTTGAGCTCGTCCACGGCGCGAAACAAATCGGGACGCATCACGAAGATGGCTTGCCCGGTGTTCGCCGGCCGATCCGGCACGGCGCGGTGGTCGATCACCTCGCTGCCAAACGCAGCCTGGTTGAGCACACCTGCGAGCAGCCCTATGGCGAGATTCAGCCCGGCGCCTTTGTACCCGCCGATCGGCACGAGGAACCCCTCGTCGGCGTGTTTCGGGTCGGTGATCGGGTGGCCATCGTGGTCCATTACCCACCCTTCCGGCATCGGCTCACCACGTTGTGCCAGGACCTTGATCGTCCCGTGTGATGTCACGGTGGTGGCGATGTCCAGTTGGAATCCCGGCTCTTCACCCGCGGGGATGGCTATGGAGATCGGGTTGGTGCCGAGGAGCGCCTCCTGCCCGCCCCAGGGGGGCATCACGTTGGCACTCGCCACCGCCATGTACATCGCGATCAAATCGCGCTCCATGGCCATATAGGTGTAGACCCCTGCAGCGCCGGCGTGATTCGAGTGCACGGTTCCCACCCAGGCCATCCCGCTGTCGAGGGCTCTTGCGATCGCAGTCTCGGTGGCGACGGTCATCACCACCTGGCCGAGGCCGTTGTCCCCGTCGATGAGAGCGCTGACCGGCGTCGATCGGGTGGTCGCGACCTGGGGGCGCAGGTTGATGCCACCCGCCTCGATGCGTCTCACGTATTGGGGGACCCGGATGATGCCGTGTCCGGTACGTCCGCGGAGGTCGGCCTCGAGGAGACGGGAAGCGGTCACATCGGCGTGCTCGGCGAGCACGTCGAGTCGGGTGAGGAGGTCAACCACGAACGTGTGGAGTCGATCGAGTTGGAACCTCACGACTCGAATTGCTCGACCGTCTCCCCGGTGTCGGCGAACGTCCGGGTCACGTGGGTGCTGCCGTAGACCCAGAGGATTCGCATTGTCGTCGATCCGGTGTTGACGAAGCGATGGAACACCCCGGTTGGGATCTGGGTGGTGTCGTAGGGCCGGGCCGGGATCTCTTCGCCGTTGATCACTGCCAGGCCTTCGCCCTCGAGGACTGTCACCTGCTCGACGGTGTTGTGACTGTGCAGTCGGATGCTGCTCCCCGGGGGGAAAGTGGTCACCCCCATCGTAAAACCCTGGCCCGCCAGCGGAGCGGGCGTGAGCCGGACACTCGTGATGCCATCGCCTCGTGCCACCGGCTCGACTTCGTCGAACTTGATCAGCTTCGCCGCTGCGCCGCCTTCGTTCATGCCATGAACCTACCGCCGTTGAGCGACAGGGTCTGACCGGTCATGAAGCCCGCGCCGGACGAGGCGAGGAACAGGATCCACTCGGCCACTTCCTCGGGTTGTTGATATCGGCCGAGCGGGATCGACGCCGCAGTGGCCGCCAACTGCTCGTCGTCACGGAGGCGTTTGATCCGGTCGGTCAGCACTGCGGACGGCGCCAGTGCGTTCACCGTGATCCCCTCGGGTGCCAACTCCACGGCGAGCGCCCTCGTCAATGCGTGCACGCCACCCTTCGCCGCCACGTAGGGGGGTGCGGTCTGCCATCCGGCGGTCTGCCCGGCCAAAGAGCCGACGTTGACGATGCGGCCCTCAGGCGACTTCCGGAGCAAGGGGAGAGCCGCCTTGGTCATCAGGAACATCGAGGTCAGGTTGACGTCGATGACCTCACGCCACTCGTCGAGTGTCGTCTCCTCGATCCCCTTGGCCTCGCCAAACCCTCCGGCGTTGTTGACCAACACGTCGACATGGTCGACCTCCCCCTCGATCACGGCCATCGCTTCCTCGACCCACGTCTCGGAGGTGAGATCGCAGTGGATGAAGCTGCACCCGTGGTTCCTCTCCGCGACTCCCGGGCCCTGGCTGTCGTCGATATCGATCATGAACACGCGGTAGCCGTGGCCGGTGAAAGCGGCGACCGTGGCCTCACCGATCCCGGTGGCTCCTCCCGTGACCACCGCGATCCTTCCGGAGACGTCGCTCACACCCCGACCAGGGCGAAGAGGTCCTCGGCGACCGAGGCTCGGGCCATCGCGATGGCCGGTGCGGCCGCCTCCCTGAAAAGCCACCTCGCGTCCTCCGACAGATCCACGAACTCGATGCCGTCCACCTCCAGGTCGTGACGCAGGGTCTCCTCCAGCTCCATCGCGGCGGAGCGCTGCACGGTTATGGCCTTACGTATGCCCTCGTCGACGGTCTCTCGTGAGTGGTCGGGCAGTGACTCGTAGGCCCTTCGGTTGGCGAACAGGCCCCTCGCCCCGTATAGATGCGCCGTCATGGTGACATGAGGGTGCACTTTGTCCACGCCATAGGCGACCGTGTTGGCCAGGGGGTTCTCCTGGGCATCGACGCTCCGGGAGACGATGAGCTGAATGGCCTCGCTGAGCTCGACTGCGACCGGGATCGCCCCCCAGCACCTGATCAGCTCTTCGTGGATGACGTTTGGCTGCATCCGGACCGACAGACCACGGCAATCCTCCGGGGCTCGGATCGGTCGTAGGCGATTGGTCAGGTGACGGAAGCCGTTGTCCCAGAAACCCAGAGCCTCGAATCCCGTCTGCTCCCGCACCGCAGCGCGGAGTCGGGCACCGAGCTTGCCGTCGAGCGAGTGATGCGCCGAGTCGAGGTCGGCAAAGAGGAATGGGGTCTCGAGGATGTTCAGCTCGTTGACCCGACCGCCCAGATAGCTCGACGAGAAGTAGCAGAAGAACATCTGACCCGTCTCCACCAACTCGAGGAGATCGGTGTTGGGCCGGCCCTCGCTCATGACATTCCAGGTCACGTCGACCGCTATCTCGCCATTGCTGGCCCCGATGACGTGGTCGCGAAAGGCGGCGAGACCGGCGCCGTGGGCGCTCTGCTCCGGGCCGTAGCCTCCAATCCACAGCCTTTGCCGGCTCAATAGACGAATTCCGGACACCGGGGGACGGGCATGGGCAAATCGTATATGATGCAGGATCAGTCTGTCGAAGAGAGTTGGAGTGGGTATGGCCACCGAACCCTGGAAAACCGATCGCTGGTTCTCGAGCCCGTGGAACTATCTGCCCGAGGTGACCCGGGACTTCAACTTCCCCGATGAGGTCACCATCCACGATGTCACGCTGCGTGACGGCGAACAGCAGGCAGGGGTCGAGTTCACCGCCGACGAGAAGGTTCGAATCGCCGAGGCACTCGCCGAGGCCGGGATCCATCGCATCGAGGCCGGGCTGCCTGCGGTCTCTCCCGCGGACAAGGAGGCGATCGACCGCATGGTCGCCGCCGACCTCCCCACCGAGATCTACGCCTTCAGCCGATGCATGGTCCCCGACGTCGAGTTGGCCCTCGACTGCGGGGTCAGCGGGGTGGTGATGGAGGTCCCCGCCAGTCACCACCTGATAGAGAAGGCGTATCGATGGCCGGTGGAGAAGGCCATCGCAGCCTCGGTCGAGGCGACGAAGTACGCACATGAGAACGGCCTGAAGGTGACCTTCTTCCCGATCGACGCCACGAGGAGCACCATGACCCAGCTCCTCGACGACCTCGAGACCGTGGCCACCAACGGGCACGTCGACAACATCGCCCTGGTGGACACGTTCGGCGTCACCTCGCCTCACGCCATTCGCTACTACACCCAGCGGGTGAGAGAGCGACTCGACGTCCCTCTGGAGACTCACTTCCACATGGACTTCGGCATGGGCGTGGCCAACAGCATCCTCGCCGTCGCCGAGGGCGCCTCGGTGATCCACACCACTGTCAGCGGGATCGGAGAGCGTGCCGGCAACGCACCCACCGAGGAGACCGTCCTCGCCCTTCTGACGATGTACGGCATCGACACCGGTATCAAGACCGAGCGGTTCACCGATATCGCCCGGCTCGTGGCCGAGCTGTCTGGTGTGACCCAGCCGGCCAACCGCCCGGTCACCGGGGACAAGCTCTACAACGTCGAGTCCGGGATCATCGCCACCTGGGTCAAGAACGTCGGCGACGACCTCCTCGAGCCGTTCCCGTTTCGACCCGAGTTGGTAGGCCAGGCTGCCCCCGAGATCGTTCTCGGCAAGGGGTCGGGTCTCGACTCGGTGGCGATCTGGCTGGGGCGGCATGGCATCTACGACGCCGAGACCAAGGAGATCGAGGCGATCCTCGCCGAAGTCAAGGGCAGATCCCTCGCCAAGAAGGGCCTGCTCGACGACGAAGAGTTCCTCGACATCATCCGGGAGATCCTTCCGGATAAGGTCGGATGAGATACACCGAGTAGGGAGTGATCAGAAGGCCAATGAGAGAAGCATTCTTCACGCTGAGCACGGACTGGAAGGAAGGCATCAATTGGGCAAACGTGCGCGAGTGGAGGCTGAAGCGCGCCCACGAGGCGATGGAGCGTCACGGTCTCGGGGCCTTGCTCCTGTTCTACGACGAGAACATGCGTTATGTCTCCTCGACGCTGACTCCCGGCTGGAACCGACTCAAGCCGGGTCTTCGTTACATCGTGCTCCCCAGAGGCCAGAAGCCGATCGTCTACGAGCAGGGCGACATCGGGTTCCACCTCGAGGTGCACAATCCGTGGATCCCGAAGGAGAACATCCGCTATTCGTACGCCTGGATCAAGGGTGCGGTTGGGCCGGCTGCCGACCAGCAAGTGAACAAGTTCGTCAACGCGCTGATGAACGACCTCGAAGAGGCGGGCGTCAAGGACGAGCCCCTCGGTGTCGACTTCATCGACATCAACCTGATCAGGGAATTCGAGAAGCGGGACATCAGCTGGACCGACGGTATGAGCCCGATGATGGAGGCCCGCGCCATCAAGAGCCCCGACGAGATCAAGGCCTTCTCCATCGTGGGAGCGATATGTGATTACGTCCACTACGAGATCACCAACTTCATCAAGCCGGGCCTCACCGAGAACGAAGTCGCCGCCTTCGGCTTCGAGAAGCTCTACTCGATACCGGGCATGGAGGACGTCGAGGACGTCATCGTCTCCTCCGGTCCCAATGCCTGGCCCAACTGGCGAAACTTCTCCGACCGGATGATCCGTCCCGGGGAGCTGGTCATCGTCGACCTCGCCGCCCTCACCTGGAACGGGTTCAAGTCCTGCGTCTACCGCACCTATTGCGTCGGGGGCAAACCCACCGATGAGCACCAGGAAACCTACGACCTCGCCCACAAGTGGCTCTGGGACTCGATCGAGGCGACCAAGCCCGGGGTAACCAGCGCAGACGTCGCCTCCAAATGGCCTTCTGCCAAGGAGGTGTGGGGGTACGAGGAGGAGGATCAGGCCGCAGCCAACTTCTGGGGTCACGGGCTGGGGCTCGCCCAGTACGACCCGCCGGTGATCTCACGGATCTGGTCCCTGGACCACCCGGTGGAGATCCAGCCTGGCATGACGTTCGCGCTGGAGACCCAACATGGCAAGCTGCACGACCACGGCGTCCGTCTCGAGGAGATGCTCTACGTCACCGACACGGGGATCGAAATGGTCTCCACCTACGCCTCACACGAGATCATCTCGGTCACCTAGTGGTGCCCCACCCAGGTGGCGGGCCCCTCACCCGTTGATCGCAGATCTCGACGCCCCACCGGGTCACGACCCGGTCCGGGTGGGGGCCAAGGCGGCCGCGCTCGCCGCGGCCCGGTCGGCCGGCGCTCCCGTCCTACCCGGGTTCGTCGTCGTCGCCGACGCGTCCAGATCGCATCTCGAGCTCGGGGCGAGGACTCTTCCCGAACGTGGCTCGGGTGGGGCGCGACTCGTAGTGACCGGGGCACCGATCGACTTCGCCGATGCGCTGGTTGCGGCCGGCGAGGACCTCGACGATCGGCTGGTGGCTCGGTCCTCCACCCTGCTCGAGTCGTCGGGGGAGTGGTCGGGGGCATTCACCTCCTATGTCGACGTCACCCCGGCCGAACTGCCCAAGGCGGTCGTCGGCTGTTGGGCGTCTGCCTTCTCCGTCGCTGCGTTGGAGCGACAAGAAGCCGCTGGCGTCGCGCCCGGCACGTTCCCGATGTCGGTTCTGGTTCAACCTGCTCTCCAACCTGAGGCGGGGGGATCCGCGGAGCTGGGCTCCGATGGGCGGACGACCGTGAACGGGATAAAGGGAGCACCGGCCCCCCTCCTCCAGGGATGGGCCACGGGTCACGAGGCCCGTTATGACCACGGTTGGTCCGGTGATGCCCTGATCGAGATGCTTGGGGTGCCCAATCTCGAAGCCATCAGGCACATCCTTGCGACGACCGGCGCCAATCGATGTGAGTGGGCGCTGACCGATCGCATCTGGGCGCTGCAGCTGGGAAGGGCTCGCTCGGTCCCCGAGCCCGTGGTGTCGGGACGGGTTGGCTCCGAGATTTCGGCCCGGCTCGTCGAGCTCGCCCGAACGTTGGTCCTCGCACCGGGGCCCCTGGGTGAGGTGATGGTCCTTCCCTGGGCGCTTGCGGGGATCCCGGAGGTCGCGCCGACACGCGTCGCAGCCGGGTCGCAGACCGCGGGCCACGCTCGTGCCTTGTGCCGTGAGCTCACCGAGGAGGTCTGGGGTCTTCCTTTCGAACAAGCAGTGGCCGCAACCAGAGACATCATGGGCGATCTGGGCGGCCCTGACCCGGGATCGGCCCTGTCCCGTCTCCGTCGTCTCCGCCCCGCAGAGGCGTCCAAGTCGGGGCTGCTGATGGGAAGTCTGCGCGCCTTGCGAGTCGAGCTGGCCGAGCGCGGTCTGGTTGTCGATCAGGAAGCCGCCTGGCATCTCGACCTCGATTCGATCGAGGCCGCGCTGGGAGGGAGACGGGTCATGATCCCGCCCCGGGTCGGCATCGGCCGCTGGGAGCCGCTGGTCGCTTCTGTGATCCTCTCCAGCTCGACACCGCGAGGAGGCACTCCGGCCTCACCGGGTGTGGGAGTCGGGCGTCGGGCTCACGTCGCCGATGTCTATGGGCGTCAGACCCACCGGCGCAACACCATCACTGCGCCGCAGCCGATTCCCAATCTGGCCAGCCTTCTCTGGGACGCCGCGGCTCTGGTGACCGCGACTGGCAGCCCGGCGGCTCATCTCTTCGAAGCGGCCCGGGCGCTCCGGGTGCCGGCAGTGTGTGGGATCGACTTGGGCCCGGCTCGCGCCGAGGTCGTCGCCGTCGACGGGCACCACGGGATGGTTGCCACTCTCACCCTCGATCGGGAGCTCTGAGAGTGGATGTCGGCGTGGTCGGGCTGGGCATCATGGGTGGGGCCATGGCCTCGAGCCTGCTGCGGGCGGGCCACCGGGTGACCGGGTATGACGTGGACCGAGTCAAAGGCGAAGAGCTGGCCGGAGCGGGACTGACCGTCGTCGGCGATGTCGAAGCCGTGTCTGCCGTCGCCGATATCGTGATTCTGTCGCTTCCCAGCACGGAAGCTCTGCGCCAGGTCACGATGAAGCTCGCCAAGGTCGGGGCGAAGGGTCTGCTGTGCCTGGAGACCGGGACTCTGCCATTGTCGGAGAAGATCGTCGCCAGGGACATGCTCAGCGAAGTGGGCGTCGAGATGATGGACGTCCCGCTATCGGGGACCGGGCTGCAGGCCAGAGATGCCACCCTCGTGATCCTGGCTTCCGGCTCGCCGGAGGCCTTTGCGCGGGCCCGGCCCGTGTTCGACGCCATCGGGCGGTCCAGCCATTACCTGGGTGAGTTCGGGAACGGCATCAAGATGAAGTTCATCGCCAACCTCCTCGTCGCCGTTCACAACCTGGCCACCGCCGAGGCACACACTCTCGGCATCGCAGCCGGCATGGACCCGGCGATCGTGCAGGCTGTCACGGAGGACGGAGTGGGCTCCTCGAAGATCTTCGAGATCCGGGGACCGATGATGGTGGCCGACGACTACCCGCCGGCAGCTCGGCTGGACATCATCCGCAAAGACGCCGGGCTCATCGCTGAGTACGCCCGCTCCCTGGGAGCCCCCACACCACTCCTCGACGCCGCCCTCCAGGTCTATGAGGACGCCAGCGCCGCGGGGTTGGGCGAGCTCGACGCGGCCGCCCTGTGTCGCCATCTCGAGCGGGTTGCCGGTTTGACGCGATGATCGGCCAGCCACTGCGTCGTCTCGAGGATCCCCGGCTCATCACCGGTCAAGGGCGATATGTCGACGACCTCTCACACCCGGGGACACTGCACGCGGTGTTCGTGCGCAGTGTCGAGGCTCACGCCGGGTTGGGAGAAGTCCGGTTCGATCCGCCATCGGGAAGTCGCGCCGTCCTGTTCACGACATCCGACCTCGGACTGGGTCGCCCGATGGGAGTGCAGAACCCCTCCCCCCTCATCCAGCAGCCGCTGACCTCGCCACCACTCGCCACCGACGAAGTCTGTTACGTCGGTCAGCCGATCGCGGTCGTGCTCGCGCCCAGCGCGGAGGAGGCCGTCGACGCAGTCGACTCGGTCTCGGTGGAGTACCACTCACTCCCGGTGAGCGTCGACCACCGCACGACACTGGCTCCGACCTCGCCGCCGGTTCACCGCGGGGCGACCTCGAATCTGGCGGCCACGTTGCGGGTCGGCTTTGGTGATGCTGCCGCGGCCCTCGGTCGGGCGCAGAAGGTGGTGCGTCTCGACTTCGACCAACACCGGGGAGCCCTCGCCTCGCTGGAGGGAAGGGCGGTGCTCGCTCGTTGGGACGAAGGTGAGGACCGTCTCGCCATGTGGACATCGAGTCAGTCGCCACACGCAGTTCGCGAGGCTGTCGCCAACTACTTCGATCTCTCCCCGGACCAGGTCAGGGTGACGACGCCTGACGTCGGCGGAGGCTTCGGCCCGAAGGCCGTCGTGCACCCCGAGGAGATCGTGGTCACTGCGGCGGCCATGCGCCTGAGAGCGCCGGTGAAGTGGACGGAACGACGCAGGGAGCATTTCACCGCTTCCATCCAGCAACGAGGGCAGAGCGGCAGCGTGGAAGTGGCATATGACGACACGGGGCGCATCATCGCCCTGCGGGCGAGACTGGTCCACGATCTGGGTGCTTACGTGCCCTATGGCGTCGTGGTTCCGATGACGACGATCCGGATGATGTCCGGTCCCTATGTGGTTGCCGACCTCGACGTCGAGATCGACTGTGTTTTCACCAACACCACCCCGACCGGGGCGATCAGGGGAGCGGGTCGGCCCAACGCCACGTTCATCTTGGAGCGGGTCATGGATTCCATCGCAGCAGAATTGGCTCTCGACCGGGCTGAAGTGAGACGACGCAACTTCATCCCCGTCGACCACTTCCCCTACCGCCTGGAGATCACCGCATCCGATGGCAACCCGATGACCTATGACGGTGGTGACTATCGGGCCGGTCTCGAAACTGCATTGGCTGCAGCAAATCTCGAAGAGTTCGGGGCCAGACGCGCCACGGCCGCGTCCGAAGGCCGGTTGCGGGGTTACGGGATCGCCTCTTACGTCGAAGACACCGGTCTCGGCCCCTACGACGGGGCAAGGATCGAGATCCTTCCCACGGGTGAGGTGGTGGTGGAGACCGGCGCCTCCTCCCAGGGCCAGGGCCACGCCACGGTCTTCGCCCAGATCTGCGCGGGCCATCTCGGGGTCGAGCCGGGTCGGGTCCGGGTCCGAGGTGGGGACACCGACCGGTACCCCCACGGTGTCGCCACGGTGGCCAGCCGCACCGGGCAGACCGGTGCCGCTGCGGTGCATGTGACGGCAGCGGAGCTCGCAGAGACGGTGAAACGATTGGCTGCGGAAGAGCTGGAGGCGGCGCCCGAGGACATAGTGCTCACGGGCGGTGTGGCGATGGTGGTCGGTCAGCCCGGTAGTGAGATCCCGCTGGGTGACTTGGCGGCCTCGACCCAGCCCAAGTCTGGTGGGTCGGTGCCGGTTGGCCAGCAACTCCCGGGGTTGTCCACCGAGCGGGTGGTCCCTTACGGCGGCAGTGCCTTCACCTACGGGACACACGTCGCCGAGGTCGAAATCGACGCCGAGACGGGTCACGTCTCGGTCGTTGGGTATGTCGTCGTCCACGACTGTGGCACGATCCTCAACCCGATGATCGTCGACGGCCAGATCGACGGGGGCATCGCCCACGGTCTCGGCAACGCTTTGTCCGAGCGGGTGGTGCACAACGAGGCCGGTCAACCGCTGACCACCAGCTTCATGGATTACCAGCTGATGACCGCGCTCGAGATGCCGCCCTTGACCAAGATCCACACGGAGACCCCGTCACCGACCAACGCATTGGGGGCGAAAGGGGCCGGCGAGGGGGGCACCATCCCGGCAGCCGCCGCCGTGGTCTCCGCCATCGAGCACGCTCTCGGCGGATCGGGGCCACCGATCACCCACTACCCGGTCTCTCCCGAGTGGGTCCTCGGCGCCATCCGCCGGGCCGGCGCGGGGACAGGCTGACACAGGGAGGACAAATGGATCTGGGGATCTCGGGGTGGACCGCCCTACTCACGGCCTCCAGCCGGGGCCTCGGTCGGGCATGTGCCGAGGCTCTCGCCGCCGAGGGGGTGAGCGTCGTCATCAACGGGCTCAGCGCCGAGAACCTGGACTGGGCAGCGGAGGCGATCAGGTCGTCGCATGGCGTCGAGGTCACCCCGGTTCGCGCCGACATAGACACGAGCGAGGGACGGGAGGCCCTTCTCGGGGCATGCCCTGACCCCGACATCCTGGTCAACAACAACTGGGGCCCGCCTCCCGGCGACTGGGTGAGCTTCGACTACGACGATTGGCTCTCCGCCGTGGAGTCCAACATGCTGGTCCCGATCATGATGATCAGGGGGGTGGTCGGGGGAATGCGGCGGCGTCACTTCGGACGCATCGTCAACATCACCTCACAGATGGTGAAGTCGCCGTTTTCCGTGATGGGCCTGTCCGCAGGTGCGCGCACCGGTCTCACCGCGGCAGCGAAGGCACTGTCCCGAGAAGTGGCCTGGGACAACGTGACCATCAACAACCTCCTCCCCGAGCGCATCGACACCGAGCGACAGGTCTACATGGCGCGAAAGAGGGCGGAGAGCGCAGGGATCACCTACGAGGCGGCCCGCGCCGAGATCGACGCCAGCATCGCGGCAGGTCGGATGGGCCGGCCCGATGAGCTCGGAGCCGCCTGTGCGTTCCTGTGCAGCACCCATGCCGGGTACATCTCGGGGCAGAACCTGCAGCTCGACGGAGGCTCCTACCGCGGCACGTTCTGAGATCGGACGCGGCCGTCGTTCTCAGCGACCATACAATGTCCGGTGGAAGGTCAGCTTCCCGTCGTGCCGGACTCGTCGACTCGGCTCCGCAGACCACGCGGGCGAGACCTCTGCAAATGAGGTGTTCGTGTGAGCAATGGTCTCAGAAGGTTGCGGCGCATGGCAGTCGTCGATGTGACGCCGCTGCGGGAGGCGCCCGGCTATCGCTGGTTGTTCCTCGGCTTCTTCTTCGTCTCGGGCGGCCGCCAGCTGACCGTCGTCGCCGTGCCGTACCAGGTCTTCGAGATGACCGGCTCGACGTTGGCGGTCGGGTTTCTCGGTTTGGCCCAGCTCATCCCGCTCCTTCTCTTGTCCATCGTCGGTGGGGCTCTGGCCGACGCCATCGACCGGCGCAAGATCCTGATGTTCTCCCCGATCGTCCTTGCCCTCACCTCGGCGGGGCTGATGTGGAACGCCTTCGCCGATACCCCCCTGATCTGGCCGTTGTTCGTCCTCAGCGCCATCAACGCGGGAATCTCGGCTGTCGACGGGCCGGCCCGTCAAGCCATGGTCCCCGGGCTCGTCGGGAGGTCTCTGCTGCCCTCGGCGTTGGCCTTGAATCAGACGCTCACCAATGTGGCGAAAGCGGCGTTCCCCGCGGTCGGTGGGTTGCTCATCGCCACTGCCGGTCTCGGGTTCACTTTCGGCGTCGAGACGGTGTGCTTTCTCATAGGCGGGCTGTTCATGCGGGGTATACCCCCGGTGGCCGCGGTTGGTGGGGGCCGTCGGCTCGAGTTTTCCTCGGTCGTCGAGGGCTTCCGTTACCTCAAGGACATGCGCGTCATCCAGGCGGCGATGCTCCTCGACTTGAGTGCCATGGTCTTCGGAATGCCCACGGCCCTGTTCCCCGCAATGGGCACGGAGGTCTTCGGCGGAGACGCCTTCACCGTGGGCCTGCTCTATGCCGCTCCCGGCGTCGGTGCCCTCGTCGGCGCCCTCACCTCGGGGTGGGTCGTCGTGGTCCGCCGTCAGGGACGGGCAGTCGTGATCGCCGTGATCGGCTGGGGGGCGGCGATCGCCATCTTCGGCCTCACCGGCTCGCTGCCC
>Ga0268386_10000722_pt1 | contig 21527 bp, 19 predicted proteins | sample RVTome_15_FD_200260 | JGI IMG/M metagenome (GOLD analysis project Ga0268386, IMG submission 200260) | Soil microbial communities from uranium-contaminated site in the Upper Colorado River Basin, Wyoming, United States - RVT150D86... ...
CACTATGTAACTTCTTCCACCTTTGAAATCAACTCCCAGATGGTAACCTTTTTGCACAATGAAAGCAGTCACACCAAGCAGGATAATAATAGTGGAAAATAAATAGGCACGCTTCCTTACCCTTACAAAATCATAGTTAAAATTGAATCTGAGTTTCCTGGATATGAATGTATTGAAAGAACTTTCCTTTAGCTTATTATGCTTATATAACCATTCCAGGATCATGCGGGTGATGAAGACAGCAGATAAAACCGAACAAACCACGCCGATCATCAACACCACAGCAAATCCTTTTACAGCACCTGTGCCGAAAATATAAAGGATCCAACCGGTAAGAAAAGTGGTTATGTTAGCATCAAGGATAGAGCTGTAGGCCTTGCTGTAACCGGTTTGAATGGACTCATAGAGCTTTCTGCCCTTTGATAATTCCTCCCTGACACGCTCAAAAATCAGTACATTGGCATCCACCGCCATACCAATAGTGAGCACCAGTCCGGCCACTCCAGGCAGGGTAAGTGTAGAACCCAGTTGTGCCAAAACCCCCATAATCCAGGCAATGTTTATCAATACTGCCAGGTTGGCTACAGTTCCACCCTTTCCGTAATACATCATCATAAACAAAACTATAAGCCCGATGCTGGCCAGCAGTGACACTAGTCCTTGCGAAACCGCTGCCTGCCCTAGCGTAGGGCCTACCACCGCCTCCTCCACTATTTTGATTTTTGCCGGTAACTTACCTGTTTTCAGTATATTGGCCAGATCCTGGGCTTCATCAAGGGTAAAGTTACCAGATATACTGGACTGACCATTGGGAATCTGTTCCTGTACCACCGGTGCTGTGTATACCAGGCCGTCCAGAACTATGGCCACTTGTCTTCCTATGTTCTGTTCAGTTAGCCTGGCCCAACGCCGGGCGCCTTCAGCATTCATGGACAGTGTAACTGAAGGACCATTGTCCTCGAATTCCTGTTGGGCACCACGGATAATATTACCCTTTAAGGCAGCCCCGCTGCCCCGGGCAATTTTTAGGGGGTATAATTCCAGTTCAGGCCCGGATTCCGTTAATTCCGGTTTAAATGCCCACATAAATATGAGGTCGGATGGGATCAACCGCTCAATATTCGGGTCGTTCAGGAAAGCGTTTATTTCCGATGTGTCCTGCAGATGGTAGATCATTCGGTATCCGGGTTTCATCAACTCTATGAAAGGAGCGTTTTTACTCAGGAATGCCGTTGTATCCGATTTTTCTTCAAAGCCTCCAACCAGATCAGACAGTTCTTTTTCTGGCGCCTGCTGTGTCTTAAGCCATTCATTATTGGCCATGTGCAGGAATTGTTCTATTTCACCGAAACTCCAAACCTCCCAAAACTCCAGGTTTGCCATGCCTTGAAGCAGTTTTCTTACCCTTTCCGGGTCGTCTACTCCCGCAAGCTCAATCTGAATACGGTTGGTGCCGGGCAGCCGTTGAAGGTTAGGATTGGCCACACCAAACTGATCTACCCTGTTTCTCAGTATTTCAAAGGAACGTTCCACGGCCTGGTTAAGCTCCGACTGGATAAACGCTATCACTTCCTGGTCCTCACTTAGAATGGATATTTCATCCTGGTTCTGTTGGTTGGAAAAGTAATGGGAAAGGCTTTTTTCAGGTTGCAAGTTTTTAAGTTCCTTTGCAAATAATCCTGCAAAATCTTCCAAAGCCGGGGATTGATCTTCCGTATTATCTAACGCTTTTAAGAATATATCGTCCCTGGTTTGGTCAGCCAAAGCCCTTACGAAATCAACTGCCGAAACTTCCAGGATCACATGCATTCCACCCTGTAAATCAAGACCCAGACTTAATTCTTTTTCCTTTAGTTCACCGTAGGTGAATTCCATGCCAAAGAGATCAACTACTGGTTCATTCCAAACCGAATCCAGGTAGCGATCGTATGCTGTTGCCCCTTTTTCAGTGGCATATTGAGCCGCCTGGTTTTCGATTTTTTGGGTGAAAAAAGTGAATGAAAGAAAAAGCCCGCATAGCAGGGATACTATGGAACAAATAAACACTATATAACCCTTCTGTTTCATTGGTATAACTTCAGTTAGTCAGATTTGAAATTGAGACGAACTGCTGGTAATAAGTTACTCGTTTGATGCAGTAATAATTTAAGGAACCGCCGGCCAACGCGCGGTGATTAAAAAATTATCAGGAATGACCGCAGGTAAAGATGACATTACCGGAAAACTGCGTCTATTATGAAAGACCTCACCCTTGAAAGTAAAAGCTAGCAAAGGATTAACCCCACGAAAAAGGTTCATCCTGATCAATCTATTACTGCAGAAGGAAAAAAACTTTATTCTGTTTATCACCTTTTGTTTTTTTATTACAGGCATATTCTATCCATATCCTCATATTGCCATGTGGATAGGGTTCTGCCTGGCCGCCTATTCAGCGGTAGCTAATGACAGCATTCAGACCATAGGAACATTCATCTCATCAAACGCAGACAAAAAATGGTGGGTGCTTTGGTTGTTTATCGGCACTATTTTCCTGGCCACGGTTACAGTTAGCTGGGTATTATATGATGGAGATGTTTCGTTTCAGCGGCTGGCTTCCAAGGGATTTTCGCAGGCCCCGGCTTCTTTCCATTTCCTGCAGATCAGCGCGCCTATATTTCTACTGGTCATCACCAAGTTAAGAATGCCGGTATCCACTACATTTTTGCTGCTGAGTTCTTTTACTACTGCCTCCGGTGCGCTTACGGAAGTTCTTACCAAGAGTATTATGGGGTATTTTCTGGCTTTTATTGTGGCTTTCATGATATGGATATTGCTTGACAAAATCATGAAAACATGGTTTCATGGCAAAGCTGGAACTCACTGGATAATATTCCAATGGGTTACCAGCGGGGTATTATGGACTTTTTGGATCGTTCAGGATGCTGCCAACATCGCTGTATTTCTGCCCAGAAGTCTTAATATTCAACAATTCCTGGCTTTCAGCCTGGTTATCTTTCTGGGACAGGGTCTTATATTCTATTTAAAAGGTGATAAGATTCAAAAAGTGGTCAATGAAAAATCTGAAGTAAGCGATGTAAGGCCGGCGACCATTATCGATCTTGTTTATGTCTTGATCCTTATACTCTTTACCTATGTCAATACTGTGCCTATGAGCACTACCTGGGTGTTCATTGGCCTGCTGGGAGGTCGTGAATTGGGTTTAAAGCTTCGAAGGGGCGAAACATTGACAAAGACCTGGAAATTAATTGGAAAAGATATCTACTATGCGCTATTGGGTCTGATAATATCCATTATCGTGGCGGTGTCTGCCAATGACCTGCTCAGGTCAGAGCTGGCGGGCTTGATTAAAAGTCTTACGGATAAATTGATATAGTCCCGATAATAAATGATCTCAAAGCTGCTTCAATGCTGTTTCTTTAGCTAACTCGGACATTTCAACCTGGTACCGGTTCAGGTTCTTATCCCTGACGATGGCTTCATAAACCAGGGAATTCCCCCTGTTGATCAGGATACAGTTCATGATCTCGCCTTTTTCTTCCAGGTGGCTTTTCACCGAAACCGGTATCAGTTCGGCAGGGAGGCTCATCCGGTAATCGATCAGGGTGCCCACATTGGTAAAGTTTGCCAGGTGCTCCAGGTTATGCCTGTAAAAAACGGCTTCATACAGGTCACCTTTTTCTGACCACTCCACGTTGATTGCATCTTTAAATTTTTTTAAAAATGCATTTTGACAGGCAGAAGGCGGAGTGATGCTTACCGGTCGGATAATTTGTTTAAAGAAATTCTTCAGATCCATATCATATGGACGATTTAATTGATCAAAGTGACTGCTTAATCTTTCAAATATTTCTCTCTGTAAAGGAAAAGCAACCTGGTTCTGGCCCTTTTCAAGCGCATTTTGGTGGTATTCTCGGTGATCCTGAGCGCCTGACTGATTTGCCTGATGGACAAATTGTCAATGTACTTCATAAACAAAAGGGCCTTTTCCTCGGGGTGTATAAGTTCAAATAGCGGCTCCAGTTTTTCGTAATTAATATTGCCGCCGACCTCTTCAACATCGGGAATATCATCCATATCCCGCTTCTGATTCCAGTTTGGATAATGCAGTTTTTTCTTCAGCCTTAAATAGTCAATGCAATGGTTATAAGTAATGGAATACAACCAGGTGGAGAAGCTGGCGTCTTGCCGGAACAATGATAATTTTTCGAACGATTTGGATAAAATATCGCCGGCCAGTATTTCAGCCTGTTCTTTATTTTTAACCAGAACCCTGCATTTATTCAGTACCTTTGGATAATATCGATGGTAAAGTAATTCAAAATAGCGGGTAGATTCACCTGATTTGAGCAGGTGGATAATTTGCTCATCTGTTAGAGATTTGTCTAACTTTTCTACCATAACCGGGGCTGGAGACCCAACGCACCTGGCAAGTTACTCCCGTGTCCACCGCTGAAATGAACCATTGAGGGTAGAAAATCCTCCCAGAATAACCTCTGATCCCTTGCCAACGATAAATATCCTCGATTCAACCAGTGAGCCATTGGATACCAGGTCATCCAAAACGAATCGATTAGCCCCTTCTTTTTCAATAGTGTTCCATTTAATGGCATTCACTGGAAAATTAATTTCATCGGGAGTCTCAATAATAACCCCTTCAGATTGATCGGCATTTACTTCTACTCTCATGCCATCCAATGGTGGATTATTGCTCTTGGTTCTCTCCCATATGTCGGTCAATGAATAATCCTCATCTTCTTCGAAGCGATAGTCTATTCTTATCCATCTTTGAAAAGATCCTAAATTTGATTCATTGAAATTTCCAATGATCAGTTCATTACCATAGGCAAGAATGAATAATGCTGATTCATCATAAGTTCCATCGCTAAACCTGTCCTGAAATACATATTCATGTTCCGAAATTTTTTCAATTTCCCTCCATTTTAGCTCACCTACCGGAAAAGATCCTGTGCTGGGACTACTGATAATTTCTCCCTCTGTCTCATCCTGATGAACAGTTACTTGCATACCATCCAATGACGGATTGTTACTTTCCACTCTTTCCCAGGTGCCAATAATGTCAAACTCCTCCGGAATTGGTCTGGGGTTAACCACAAGATAACCTGACTTCGTTTCGGTGTCGCTGGAATTTGCCCCGTTCACGGTTAAGGAAACACTGTAGGTACCGGATTCCAAATAATGAACTTCGGGATTCTCGTCTGTTGAAGACGATGGATCTCCGCCATCGAAAGTCCAGTTCCAGGAAACGGGGTCTCCGGTTGACTGGTCGGTAAAGGTTACAAATGCTCCAGCTTCTACGGTTGTGGAACTTGCCATAAAATTGGCTTCAAGTTGATCCATAGGCGGTTCCTCATCACTATCGGAACAGCTGAACAGCACTACCAGCGTCATCAATATAATTTTGGAAATGAGTTTCATGATTTCAGGCATTTAAGATTATTTAAAGGAGAAACTGTATAATTTATATAATAAGCCTTTTATTAACAAAACTTTAACTCTTTTATTTCCCAGGTGTTTACCATGATCTTTAAACATCAGAGTTAAAGTTTTATCTTAATAGGAAGAGGGCCATAGTGAATGATCATGGTGTTTTATGAAAGTTGTCAGTACTTCACTAACTTTATCCTTTAGAGTATTGCGCCGATGAGAAAACTGGCAGCTATCATGTTCACCGATATGGTGGGATATAGCGCCCTGACCCAAAAAAACGAATGGCTGGCACTGGATCTGTTGGATGAACACAGAGAGATCCTCAGACCCATCTTCTCCAAACATTACGGACGGGAAATCGATACTGCCGGGGACTCTTTTTTTGTAGAGTTCGACAGTGCGGTGGAAGCCACCAATTGCGCCATTGACATCCAGACCGTTTTGCACCAGCGCAACCTGAATGAATCTGCAGACCGGCAGATCCGTCTGCGTATCGGCCTGCATATTGGTGATGTAGTTCACCGTGAAAACCAGGTGTTTGGGGATGGAGTGAATATAGCGGCCAGGATGGAACCTCTGGCCCAGCCTGAAGGTATTTGCCTGTCGGAGGATGTGGCCAGGCAGGTCAGGAATAAGATAGATCTGCCACTGGTTCCTTTGGGTAAGGAAAGGCTAAAGAACATAACCTTGCCCATGAATATTTACTATGTTCAACTGCCCTGGCTGATTCCTGAGCAGCGTACCGGAATACCCTTTCTCAAGCAACATTTTACCCTTTTAGTTAGCATACTGATGGTGACCCTGACAGCTGCCGGGTTTTTCTTCTTTACAGCTCATCCCTTCGAAGCAGGCCATTCCGACGGTTCATTCTCAAAATACCGGCTGGCGGTATTGCCCCTGGTAAATATCAGCCAGAATCCCGAAAATGAGATCTTTGCCGACGGCATGACCGAAGAATTGATTTCCAGTCTTTCGAAAATTGGTGATTTAAGAGTGATAGCCCATACTTCGGTTAAGGGATACAAAGACCTGAAGCACATCGCCAGCATCCGGGATATCAGTCGCGAACTGAAAGTGGGCAGCATTATCGAAGGCAGCGTACGACGCTATGACAATAAGGCCAGGATAAATGTAAAATTGATCGATGCCACCACCCAGGAACCGATATGGTCCATGGATTACGACCGTGAATTAAAGGATATCATTTCTGTTCAGAGTGAAATTGCCAAAAACGTGGCGTATGAACTCCAAGTCAGGCTGGTATCTGCTGACAGGGAGCAGCTGGAAAAAAGTCCAACCAATAATTCCAGGGCGTACGAAGAATATCTGGTAGGCAGGTATTTTTTAAATCAACGGACTTCAGCCGGCATAAGCCAGGCCATTACCAGTTTTGAAAGTTCGATTGCACTCGATTCTTCTTTTGCCCTGCCATATGCACATCTGGCCTATGCTTATACCCTGGTGGGAACAGCTGGTTATGGCAATATCCAAAAAGAAGTTGCCGAGAGTAAAGCCAAAGCTTATGTATTAAAAGCCCTGGAAATTGATGAGACCCTGGCTGATGCGCACGCTGCGTTGGCTTATATTGAATTCAGGGTCAACTGGAATTGGACGAAAGCGGAAGAGGAATTCAAAACGGCCATCAGGCTGAATCCCAGCTATGCCACCGCCCATGAATGGTATGCCCTGTTTTTAGCAGTGCATTCAAGACTTGATGAAGCATTAAGGGAAATACAGACAGCAGTTGACCTGGATCCTCATTCTTCAAGTGTAAGTACCGGTTTGGCCCGAATCTATCATTTTCGGCAAGAATACCAGCAAGCCATTGCCCAAAACCTAAAGACCCTGGAAAATGAACCCAATTATGCAGAAGCGCATTTTGCCCTGGGGATGACATACTCCCGCATGAAAGAATTTGAAAAGGCTGCAGCTGCCCTGCAGAAGGCCCTGGAGCTATCCGGCAGGCGGCCGGTGGTGGCTGGCACTTTGGGAGTAGTGTACTCCAGGCTCGGCAAAATGGAAGAAGTAAAGGAATTACTGGCAGAGTTCGAGCAGCATCCGGCAAGTAATGACAGGTTATATGCCCTTAGCATGATAAAATACAGCACGGGTAAAACTGATGAAGCAATGGACTTATTGGAGCGCCTGTTTGAAGACAAATACGGAGTCTTGATCTACATGCAGATAGAACGGGACGAGTATGGTATTGGTAAGGACCCCAGATATCAACGCTTGTTGGAGAAAATGGGCTTCAGCAGCAGTTAAACATAACAGGCCAAATGCGCACATTAATTGTTTAAATGTTTATATTTTTTATTTCATATTTTATATATTAAGCAGCGCTAAATTATTATAGATATGATACAAAGATTATTCATGGTATTGGTGATCTCCGCCGGCTTTTCTGCATGTTCCAGCACTAAAATCACCAGCGACTATGACAATGAAGCTGATTTTACTAAATACCAGGATTTTCACTACCTGGGATGGGCAGAACATAGTGACCAAATCCTGAACGATCTGGACAAGGCACGCATAGAAAGTGCATTTGCCGATGAGTTTGCCAGGCGGGGGATTAAGTTTGTGGACCAAAGCGAGGCCGATGCCACAGTGTCCTTATTCCTGGTTGTTGATCAGAAAACCAGTACTACCGCCTATACTGACTATTATGGTGGTATGGGTTATGGTTATGGCTATCCCGCCTGGGGCTGGGGCGGTGGTATGGGCACTACCCGGTACCAGGAATATGACTATTTGGATGGCACCCTGGTAGTTGACGTTTTTGATGCCGGAACCAAGAAATTGGTGTGGCAGGGAGTTGCTTCAGGTACCATTAACGAAAATACCAAAAGCCGGGAAGAGCGAATCAAAAGAGTGGCCGCTCAAATCATGGACCAGTATCCGGTAGAACCAACGGAATAAAAGGACTTCTATCCTTAACGAAGTATATCGAACATTCGGAACTGATAATTTAAGTAAATCGCGTGCCGGTTCCCAAGGCAAATCCTTAAATTTCAGGCCGTATGCTGACCGGATCAGCCTGTAGGGCCTGTATAAATGGATTATCTCCGGCCGGATTCTGCCATCCAGCCAAGCATTTTTTGAAAGACCTCAGGAACCAGTGAAGGTATGTCCATATACCGGTCAATTTCCCACCGGAAACTCAGCTTGATAAAGGATTTTTCACTGAATATTTTACCCAGCTGCGCTGCAGTTAATTCCCTAACCTCGCGGTAGTTGTCCTGGTGGTAGTGATACTCCCAGGGATTGTGGTTAACACAGATAAACGCATTGGAAGTTTTGATCTGATCAATGTTGGCTGAAAGGGGCTCCCTGCTCATTTTCAGGTATTCCCCGCTTAAATGAAGGGTGGCGCTGAAAAAATTACCCCACCAGAACATAGTTCTGAATGCGAATACGTTATCCCGGTCGAACCGTCGTGGATAATCAAGCAGGTAATAGGGAAGTCCAAGATAATTTTCGCCTTTGCTGAGCTTACCGGATCTGGTTAGCACTCCATCAGGCCAGGGATATTCTGAAATTACAGCGTGCAGGCCTTTTTCTACCTGGCCTAGTAATGCTTCGATTTTTTTGCCAATGTGTACTTTGGACAGGAGGAGTTTTCGGTCAGTTAAAAACTCTATTTCTGGTTTGGTGAATACCTGGCCTTGATCCTTCATTGGAGCCGCCACCATTCCTTCCTGGGAAAGTTTTGGCCCAAACAGAACCGTTCACCTATAACCGGGTTAATTATTGGGAGGTTCATGCGTTCACTCTCGTTTTTAAACCTGATAATTGGATCAGTCCATTCATGAATCGATAGCTTGAATGCTCCCCAATGGATAGGCATTACTAATTGAGCATTGACTTCCTTTCCAGCCAGCACACTTTGCTCTGGCATCATATGAATGGCTTCCCAGGCTTTGTTGTACTGACCGCATTCCATCATTGCCAGATTAAATGGACCATACTTTTCACCAATTTCCTTAAAGTGCTGCCCGTAACCGCTATCAAGTGGTCATGCGACAGAATGACAGCATCAATGTCGGTTATTTCATGAAGAGGGATCGGTTTTTCATAATCAAAGCGCCGGGAGCCAAATGGAAATGGTGATGGAGATTTACCAAACATGGGGTCGATCAGGATCCGCTTGCCATCAATTTCCAGAAGAAAAGCAGAATGTCCATACCAGGTTATAAAACACAAACTGTCAGCCACTGTCTGGTGGTTCTGCCCGAATCTTACCGGAAGTGGTTTTTCGGGCTTGCCATTACTACTGCGAATATATTCCGGCAATGTGCCCATCAATTCGCCAATTGATGCGGTCTCAGTATCGGTTAAATTGATAAATCGTTCACTACCGTAAAAAGGTGACTTTTTAATTCGTTCCAGATCTCCTCCGGTGGGCTTTTGCCCCATTTGTGGGGCGGTATACATGAAGACCGTTACCACTACAAGTATCAGGATGACTAACCCCAGGCCAGTTAGAAGCATACCAAAGATAATTTTAACCGTTTTTCTAAACATTTAATTTAAAAAGGGAGCACGCGATCAATTCTCTAGAGTATCTGATACAGACAGGGTCCTGGAATTCTGCTGCTGATGAACGTTCCAGGATTTGTTCAGTAAGCCCAGAAAACTTCCCTTATTTAAATTATAAACTTTTTGCCCCAATAGAATGGCCTGACACTGCATCTGGTTTCGGTGTTCGTTGAGGAGAGCGATCAACAGGTATTTACTATCCCCGCTATTAAATTGTTCCTGGTTGGCTTCTACAAGCCTGGAAAGCAAAAAAAGATCGCGGTCTGTTCCTAAAAGGTCGGATAAATTATGTAGTTCATCTTCCAACATATTGAGAAAAGCTGGCCAAACGGCTGAAAGCAGGTCAATCTGATATCTCAGATATTTAATCCTCTTACGCCAATCATGAAAGTTTTCAGTGGAAGGAGTATCCAGGGATTTTGCCAGTCCTTTAACGCCACGCTGGTAAGTACGTTTGATGTTCGGTTTTATATCCTCAAAACTATTTACCTGTATAGGCCAGGAATCTATCTGCGTATATTTCTCCTTCAGGTTATTCCTGATCTCATTCAGGGCATCATGTATTGGCTTCCCTTCAACAGATTTTCTTTGAGTATCCAAAAAATCCTGAAATCCGCCGAAAACATTTTTATAGAGTTGCCGATCGTACTGACTGTAAATGAAATTCAAAGCTTCCAGAGCTGCTTCTTTATCCCGGATCTCGGAGATACGCCTGGCTTCATCACGAAAAAAGTAATTTTCTTCTCTGTAGAATGCATGACCTTTTCGGATCAATCTAAGCAAGGCCCGAATCTTTTTAAAGGATTTTCTCACTTCGTGTACCACCAAATGTGGATTAGATTCAGAATGGTCCGCTAAGAGGGTTAAACAGGACTGGCACGAATTTATTATGCTGCTTTTTAGAAATTCCGAAAAATCCTTTCCATCAATTTTTGCATTCATAACTCGTCAGTTCTAACTGTCAAAGGAGTTCATTAGCCAGGTTTGCCAGTTCCGAACGTTCTCCCTTTTCCAGTGTTACATGGGCATACAAGGGGTGGTCTTTAATACGGTCTATCAGGTAGCTGAGTCCATTACTCTGACTGTCCAGATAAGGGGTATCGATCTGGTGAATGTCACCGGTAAACAAGATTTTGGTGCCTTCTCCGGCCCGGGTGATAATGGTCTTGACTTCATGTGGGGTCAGGTTCTGCGCTTCATCAACAATAAAGAATATATTAGACAGACTGCGCCCTCTGATGTAAGCCAGGGGAGTGATCACCAGTTTCTCGTTATTAACCATTTCAGTGAGCCTGGTAGCTTCCTTGTCATTGTCAGGAAATTGGTTCTGGATAAACTTCAGGTTGTCCCAAAGGGGCTCCATATAGGGATTTAATTTTGATTTTATGTCTCCGGGCAAATAGCCGATATCCTTATTGCTCAGGGGCACAATTGGTCTGGCCAGATAGATCTGTTTGTAATTCCTTCTCTGCTCCAATGCCCCGGCCAGCGCCAGCAAGGTTTTACCGGTACCGGCAACTCCCTGCAAAGATACCAGCCGTACATTGGTGTTCAGAATGGCATGGATGGCAAATGTTTGCTCCGCATTTCTGGGTTTGATGCCGTAGACTGATTTCTTTTCCACCTTCTGAATACAATTTTCGATGGGATTGTAATACGCCAGTACGGAATTCTTGGGGCTTTTCAGGATAAAATAGTCATTGCAAATGGGTTTCTCACCGTTAAGAATATTGCCCGGTGCACAATGTCCTTCTTCGTACAATCCATTGATGATCTCTGTGTCAATGTGTTCCAACACGGTCTTGCCACTGTGAAGTTTACTGACATTCTTGATCTTCCCGGTTTCATAATCCTCTGCGATTAAATTCAGGGACTTGGCCTTTAAGCGAAGATTTATGTCTTTGGTAACCAGGATCACCTTTCTGGATTTTTCCTCCTCTTTTAGCTGCAACGCGGCATTAAGTATCTTATGATCAGCTTTTTCTTCGTCAAAGATCTTTTCTGCATCCAGTTTACTGTTTGAATTCATCAGGACCTTGAATTTGCCTTTGGAACTTCCGTTAAGTGGTATCCAGTTTTGCAGGGTATGATCTTTAGATAATTTGTCCAGCAATCTGATGAACTCCCGGGCCTCAAAATTCTTGATATCGTTGCCTTTCTTGAAATTGTCCAGCTCCTCCAGCACTGTAATGGGAATCCCTACATCGTGCTCGTCGAAATTCATTATGGCATCAGCTGCATATAGGATCACCGAAGTATCCAGTACAAAAATCTTCTTTTCCTTAGCCATGGAGATTGATTTAATCTGTTCTTTTAAGGTTTCTTTACTCATGCGGAAACAGCATTATAACAGTACCAGTCCTCACCTTCACGGGGAATTATTTGCAGTACTTTTGCCAATACCAGGGTGACCAGTGTACGGGAAGCCAGGTAGGGATTGATCCCGGCTATTTTTGCGAAGCTGGTTAAGGTGATGTAATTGTGTTTTTCCAGGTAGTTCAGAAGAACTTTTTCCTTTTCACCGTAGGTAAATCGTACCGCGGACCGCCCACGCTCCCTTTTGAGGATTTCCTTCATTTCTCGGCTTGCCTTTACACTTCGATCTGCCAGTCTTATATATTCCTGCCTCCGGCTTTTATACCTGCCCAGCAGGGTATAGTGTGGCTTACTTTCACTTTCAAAAATAGTACAAATTATTATAGATCTTTTAGCGCTGACAGGGATAATTTCGTACTTACAGCTAATTTTTGGGAAGCAGTATCTCTCTATGGCTGACTCCAGTGTATAAAGATCTTCATCAGCGGTTTTCAATCCCAGAACTTCACCTTTATCACCAATTCCAATTAATAATTTGCCACCCCGGGTATTGGCGAATGCTACAATTTCCTTTACTATTTTATCGGGGTGATTAACCTTGGTCTTGAACTCGACTGTTTCTGTTTCACCCTGTTTTATCAGTTTCCGGATCTCTGGCAATTTCATGACTACCAAAGTTAAAGATCATCCAGTTCATCATCGAGGTCCGGCATGGTAAACATTCCGCTAAGCAGATCCTTGAATTGCAGCCCGGAGACCAATGGTTTCTTACTGAGCATACTGTATTCGGCAAGTCCATGAAGTGCGAATTCCATCAGGAAATATCGATGGTGCTTTATAGCACCGGCCTGATATTTATCCACCAGGGCATTCAATCCCGGAACGTTGTCCAATGCTTTTTTATACTGTACTTCACTATAATCGTTCATCAAATCCAAAGTATTCCCGTCTCCAAACCACTCTGTAATACTCCGAAAAGGATTTTCTTCTTTTTTCTTCCTGAAATCATCAGGATTGGGGAAATAATTAACAAACTGTTGGCGTATAGCTTTCCCAATCAAATTATGGGCTACCAGACCGGGTCCTTCCTGTTCACCTTCATAAACCAGCTCAACTTTTCCGGTAATAGCCGGGACCACCCCTGTAAAATCTGATACCCTGATGGCAGTGGGTTTCTCCCCATCCCTCAGTGCGCGCCTTTCTGCCGCGCTCCACAGGCTTTCATAAGCTGAAATAGTGAGGCGGGCGGAAACTCCGCTTTTTTCATCCACATACTCACTTTGACGGGCTTCTACGGCTATTTGTTCAATCAGATCTTCCGCAATACCGTTCATGATCACCAAATTTTTTTGATCCCCGTTTACCCTTGATTCCTGCTGGGTGATCTGCTTGCCTACCTCGATTGATTTCGGATAATGTGTGATAACCTGGCTGTCGATCCTGTCCTTTAATGGGGTGACGATACTGCCCCTGTTGGTATAATCTTCCGGATTAGCAGTAAAAACAAACTGAATATCCAGGGGTAGGCGTAATTTGAAACCCCTGATCTGTATGTCCCCTTCCTGTAATATATTGAAGAGTGCTACCTGGATCCTGGCTTGAAGGTCAGGCAGCTCGTTTATCACAAAAATTCCTCTGTGACTGCGAGGTACCAGCCCATAATGGATTACCTGTGGGTCCGAATACGGCAGTTTCAACGAAGCGGCTTTGATAGGATCTACGTCTCCAATTAAATCGGCTATAGAAACATCCGGAGTGGCTAATTTTTCGGTATAACGCTGGTCTCTTGACAACCAGCCAACCGGGGTTTGATCACCTTTTTCTGCTGCCAGCTTCATACCCTGGGATGATATGGGAGATAATGGGTCGTCATTGAGTTCACTGTCGCGGATTACCGGTATGTATTCATCCAGCAAATCAACCATTTGTCGGGCCAATCGGGTTTTAGCCTGCCCTCTCAGGCCCAGCAAACAGATATTGTGCCTCGATAAAATAGCCCTTTCAAGATCAGGAACCACTGTATCCTGGTATCCCCAAATTCCCGGAAATATTTCAGCGCCAATGCGGATTTTCCTGACCAGGTTTTCCCTCATCTCTGATTTGATGCTCCTGGGCTGATAACCAGCCTGCTTCAATTCCCCTAAGGTTTTTATATTAAGTAGCTGTTCTCCGGCTAGTTCATGATAATTCATATTGACTCTCCTAAAATTTCTTTCTTCGGTTTCTTCGAAAATCTTCAAATACCAGGTTCCCCAGCCCCTTCAAACTGCTGTAATAGGCGTTGCCGTTATTGGCCTGGGTGAACTCTCTTACGAATCGCTGTAAATATGGATCGGAGGCAATCATAAATGTGGTGATCGGTATATGTAATTTACGACACTGAATGGCAAGATTTAAAGTTTTGCGCAGAATCTTCCGGTCAAGCCCGAAGCTGTTTTTGTAGTATTTGATCCCCTGTTTTATACATGTCGGCTTACCATCGGTGATCATAAAGATCTGTTTGTTACTGTTCTTCTTCCGGCGCAGCAGATCCATCGCCAGTTGAAGACCGGCCACTGTATTGGTGTGATAAGGACCTACTTTCAGGTAAGGAAGATCTTTGATCTTAATTTGCCAGGCATCATTTCCAAAAACGATAATATCCAGGGTGTCCCTGGGATACCTGGTGGTTATGAGTTCCGAAAGGGCCATGGCTACCTTTTTGGCGGGGGTTATCCGGTCTTCCCCGTAAAGGATCATAGAGTGGGAAATGTCGATCATCAATACGGTTGAGGTTTGGGTTTTATATTCATTGTCCACCACTTCCAGGTCATCCTGTGTTAACATGAATTCGTTGAATCCGTGATTGACCTGGGCATTCCGAAGTGAATCGGTGAAGGCAATTTGTTCAGTAGCATCGCCAAACTCAAAAGGACGCTGATCACTACCTGTTTCCTCCCCCAGACCGCTAACCGGTGTATGATGATCACCCTTACTGGATTTCTTTAACTTTCCAAAAATTTCCTCCAGGGCGGACCTGCGAATTTTTTGCTCACTTTTGGCGGTCAATTCCAGGCTGCCGGTAACCGTATTTTCCTCCAGATATCCTTTCTTTTTAAGGTCTTCAATAAAATCGCCTATCCCATATTCGTCGCCGGTGAGATTATGCTGCTGGTCAAGTTCATTTAGCCAGCTAAGTGCTTCCTCTACGTTTCCTGAAGTAACCACCAACAATTGCATGAATATCTTCAACAGATCTTCAAATCCCGGTTTACTCCTTTTAGGGGGAGGGATGTACTCCTGAAAGCGATACCCTTTCATATTTTGGGAACTTTTATCAATGGTGTACGGTTATCCATCTGATAATCAGGGAACTTTTCATATACTGACAAATCCATATACATGTACTATATTTATTATTATTAACAAATACACGGTACGGTTTATCCCTATATTTGGAGAAAATATTCAATAATATATACTATGTTAATTAAATTATTGTTTATAATTTAGTTAGCCCTTGGTGTTAAATACGGTAAAAGCTCATTAAAATGAAAAAGTCGTTAGCAGTTGTGTTTGGTGTGTTTGTATTCTTGTTCGCTACAAGCTGTACCCAAAGGTCCTGCCCCACCTATTCGAAGGTACCTGTGGAGCAGACTCACACTCAGGAAGACATTAAATCTTAATAGATCAGAACCGTTGTAAACAGGAAAAAGTCACGAACTAGTGACTTTTTGATTTTTTAGGAGTTGTCCTGAATACGTAGTCCCACAGAGGTGATGACACCCCAAAAGCCCTTTCATGATCCTTGTAGTGGTGTATCCCATGATTGATCCAAAGTGCTTTTAGAAAGTTATTAGGCGGTTGATATGCATGGACTACATAATGTACTATCAGGTATAGTGAGTAGCCGGTAATAAAGCCGGGAAGGAATCCGTAAGTGTAATCGCCCATTATCAGCTTAAACGTAAAATAAAGCAGGGTCACAATGACCACGCTTACCACGGGAGGCATAGCCAGGCGACTGGTATCTTTGGGAAATTCATGGTGCACACCATGGAATAGATACTGTATTTTCTCCCTCAGCCTGGTGTTGGTGATCATATGGAATACATAACGGTGTACCTGGTATTCTATCAGGCTAAATAGCAACAGTCCAATAAAGAACACTAAAATCTGGGTTAAAGCAGAATACTGGGAATAGATAAATCCCCAAACCATTAAAAATGCCGAAAAAGAAAGAAAAATGCTTACCGGAATGGCGGTATTGGTACGACTCAGGCGTTCCAGAATAGGGTTGTTAAACAGTACTCTGGTTCCTTTATTCCTTGGTCTTATGGTTTTCGTTGAAGCGCTCATACCTCAAATTGTATAAATCTGCTCAAATTTAGTGGTTTACAGGAGTTAACCGCAAAATTTAGTCAATTTTTATCATTGGTCAAGCTATTGGTTTATGAGTTTTCTCAATTATCCGGTGATAGAATTCTTCGTAACGGGGAAGAATATTGTGAACATCAAATTCCTGCGCCTGCTCAAGTGCGCCAGCCTTAAAGACCGGCAGGTTCTCATCGGATAGGATCTCTAAGGCTTTGCTTGACATTCCTTCCACGTCCCCTACCTCACACATATACCCGGTCTTTCCGTCGATCATCAATTCAGGTAATCCACCGGTATTACTGGATACCACCGGCACTTCACAAGCCATTGCTTCCAGTGCTGCCAGGCCAAAGCTTTCCTTTTCCGAAGGCATAAGGAACAAGTCCGCCACGGAAAGAACTTCTTCCACCGCTTCCAGTTTGCCCAGGAACCTGATATCGTCTCCTATTTTCAATTCCCTTCCCAGGCTTTCTATGTTATTCCTTTCGGGTCCGTCTCCCACCAGCAAAAGCCTTGCTTTCATGTGATTCCTGATGTTGCGGAAAATTTTTACTACATCCTCTACTCTTTTGACCTTCCTGAAATTTGAGGTGTGCACGATAAGCTTTTCTCCCTCGGGGCATATCGCTGTTTTAAAGTGATCTTTTTTTTGCTTTTTAAATCTTTTCAGGTCAATAAAATTTGGAATTACTTCAATGTGTTGGGTGATCTTAAAATGTTTGAAGGTGTCCTCTTTCAGGTCTCTTGACACCGCAGTAACACCATCTGACTCGTTGATACTGAAGGTCACCACCGGTTCATATGATGCATCTTTACCCACCAGGGTGATATCTGTTCCATGCAGGGTGGTGATTACTGGAATTTCCATGCTGTAGGTCCGCAGTATCTGTTTAGCCATATAGGCTGCTGAGGCATGCGGAATGGCATAGTGAACGTGCAGCAGATCCAGTTTTTCGTATTGAATTACATTTACCATGGTGCTGGCCAACGCCAATTCGTAGGGAGGATATTGAAAGAGCGGATAGGTTCTGATATCCACTTCATGGTAGAACAGGTTTTCATTGAAAAAATCCAATCGTGTGGGTTGTGAGTAGGTAATAAAATGGACCTTATGCCCCTTTTTGGCCAATGCAATGCCAAGTTCTGTTGCCACCACTCCGCTGCCTCCGAATGTGGGATAACATACAATACCTATTTTCATGATCAGCTATTACCCTTTCTATAACTCCACATGGAATCATAGATGGCGTCCTGAATCCTTGTACGTATGTTACTTTTAATAAGTTTAGTGTTATTGGCTTCAGGGTGAATCCTATTGGAAAGGAAAACATATACCAGATCAAATTCAGGGTCTACCCAAACTGCGGTCCCGGTAAACCCGGTGTGACCAAAAGTCGAAGCGCTGGCATACCTGGACACAGGATTTATTTCACCATTGCGTTCCGGTTTGTCCCAGCCCAGCCCTCTACGGTTTTCGGACGACTGCTGTGTAGTAAATTTCTCGATGGTTCCCTCTTGTAAATATCTGGTGCCACCGTAGTAACCATCCTGCAGGTTCATCTGAGCCAATATGGCCAGGTCTGTGGCATTGCTGAAAATCCCAGCATGTCCCGCAATCCCACCAAACATCGCTGCACCCTGATCATGAACCGTCCCACAAATCAGTGTGTTGCGAAAATAGTTGTCCACTTCGGTGGGAGCTATACGGTCGATAGGAAATTTGCATAACGGCAAATAGGTCATAGTGGCCAGTCCCAGAGGATGATAAAAATTTTGCTCCAGGAACAGCTCAATCGGCTGGTTAAGCTTGGATTCTGCCAGCTTTTTAAGCACGTAAAATCCCATATCACTGTACTTGTAGGTGTAATGTGTGCCACGGCGATATCTCGCGGGCCTCAACCCGCTGTCAAGGGTCCATTGCCAGAGAGAGTCCTGTAGCGAGTTAATGCCGTAAATCCCCAGAGCCACCTGCATTGGAAAATTTTGTTCGGGATAGGCACTGTATATAGTAGGATTTAAACCCACCTCATCCACAGTTCGTCTCCAGAAAGGGATAAATGGCAACAATCCTGCCTGGTGTGCCAGCAGGTCCCTGATCATAATGTTCTTTTTGTTACTTTCCTGCAGTTCGGGCAGGTAGTATGAGGCTTTTTTATTCAGGTCGATGGTGCCCCTTTCCTCCAGGAACATAACGGCCTGCAAGGTAGCAACCACTTTGGTGATGGATGCAATATCATAGAGGGTTTCATCAGTGACGGCATTTATACTGTCGTAGGTAAAGTACCCGTATGATTTCTCAAACACCACTTTCCCGTTCCTTGCCACCAGAACCTGGCAGCCAGGTGTGGCCCTGTCTTCAATTGCCTCCCGGGCAATTCTGTCAATACGGGACAATACCCTGGAATCCATTCCCACACTTTCAGGCAGGGTATAGCCAAGGCGGCCAATAGCTTCAGTAACTATCCCGGTACCGGCAGAAAGCGGTCCGCTGCTTACCGGAAGTTGGCCGCTGGCACCAATAGCTCCAAATAAAATTTGAGGTACCAGTTCCTGGGTAGTAGTTTGATCCTGGTAGGCGCAAACCAGATTATCGATTTCCTGTAAATATTCCAGGCTGTAAGCATTTCCGAATGCCACCACTATTACCCTGGTGCGCTTTTGCAGGTCTAACAGGAATTCCACGTCATCATTGGTAAGCCCGTAATTTCCCCTTCTGGAATTATTCAGTATATGCAGGCCAACCACTACCTGGTTGAAATTTTCCAGTTTGCCGAGAAGCTGCTGGTATTTAACACGGGTCCGATCGGATTTGGATATATTGAAATGATTGAAGTGTGCATACTTCGACAATTTTTTCTGGAAAGCATTGAGTTCTGCCGGGCCTATGGTCAAACTGGCAAAATAAGTGGTATCCAATAACTCGATTGGAATGGACCGGTCCCGGTTTTTAACTATGGTAATTGCTTTTTCAAACAGGGTGTTTTTAAGCATCCTGGCTTCAGGTCTGGTAAGGAATGACTGCAAATTATCCGTATTAACCGGTTGATAAGAATTAAGACCTGCCTGGTATTTGGCGGCCAGAATTTTCTTGACCTTGGTCTCTAAAACCTGCCGTTTCAATTGTTTGTTATCGAGAGCCTCTTTGATAGTTTGAACAGCCGTTGGCACATCTTCAGGAAATAACAGTACATCATTGCCGGCTTGCAGGGCCTTCAGTTCCAGCATACCAGGTGAATAAGAGGCACTAACCCCTTTCATGTTCAGGGCGTCAGTAAATACCAGCCCATCAAACCCATACCTCTGCTTCAATAATCCAGTTATCGCCGGCGCCGATAAAGTAGTGGGCAGATTGTCGGTTGAGTCCAGTTCCGGAACATATAGATGCGCAACCATGGTACTGCGCAACCCGGCGTCAATCAATTTTTTGAAAGGGAATAACTCCACACTTTCCAGTCTTTCCAGGTCATGATTTACTACGGGTAGGGTATGATGTGAATCGGTACTGGTATCGCCATGCCCGGGGAAGTGTTTGGCATTGGCCATTATCCCCTCTGATTCCAAACCTTTCATGTAGGCAATGCCCTTGGCTGCTACATTGTGCTTATCTTCTCCAAAAGAGCGGGTCCCGATTACCGGGTTGGCAGCATTGCTATTAATGTCCACCACCGGGGCAAAGTTTATGTGGGCTCCCAGCCGTCTCATTTGCCGGCCAATTTCTGCACCCATCAGATATATCTGGTGATTATCCCTGATAGCACCCAATGTCATTTGAAGCGGATAGCTTATGGTACTGTCCAGTCTCATGCCAAGGCCCCATTCGGCATCCATGGCGATCAGCAGGGGCGTTTTGGCCCATGACTGATAATTATTGGTAAGGTTAGCCTGTCTTAACGGTCCTCCCTGCATAAACAGCAATCCACCGATGTTATATTTTTTTATCAGTTTTTCAATTGACTGCTGGTGGTCGGAACCTTTACCGGAATAGGCGGCCACCATGAGCAATTGTCCGATACGTTCTTCCTCGCTCAGGTTCCGGTAGACACTATCAACCCAGTGCTGCTGCGATTTGTCAGAACTAACCTCCTGTGCAGTTAGCTCGTTAACTAACAGTAACAGAGCAGCCGATAAAAATACCCTTACTAAAGTCATCAAAGTAGGTGTTGTTAGGTCTGTTATTGGATAAATACTATTTCGCAATTGAAGTAAAAGTATGAAAAATTTTGGATATATTTATTAATAAATATGAAATTCCCTTCCCTTTTTAGAACTCCCACACCCAAGCGTTTCCACTTTGCACCCCGATATTATGATCCTATTAAAGAAGATATAGCCCGAAGAACCGCCAAAATTAAACAGGAACTGTCAGGTGCTGAAAGTAACAATTATCGCGCCAATATTTCCAATGCATTTGCCCGTAAATCTAGGCAAAGTAATAAATCCGGGCTTATTCAATTCTCGCTGATTGCCGGCATGTTCTGTACATTCTTTGGATACTTATATTACGGAAATATTGCACTTTACCTGCTGCTGGCGGTAATGGGGATATACCTGGTCCACCGGTTTGGGGGACTTTTTAAATTTAGATAGGTATTCCCTAAATTTGTCCACCTGCATTAGCGTTGACCCAATCCAGCCAGGACTGGTTGTAAAACCTCATGAAAGATATTATACAACTGTTACCTGATAATATTGCCAGCCAGATCGCCGCTGGTGAAGTAATACAAAGACCCAGTTCGGTAGTTAAGGAACTAATGGAGAACGCAATAGATGCTGCCGCTACTGAGATCAAGGTTATCGTCAGGGATGCAGGTAAAGCGCTGATCCAGGTGATTGACAATGGAATGGGAATGTCAGGAACCGATGCC
>Ga0268386_10000723_pt1 | contig 21493 bp, 19 predicted proteins | sample RVTome_15_FD_200260 | JGI IMG/M metagenome (GOLD analysis project Ga0268386, IMG submission 200260) | Soil microbial communities from uranium-contaminated site in the Upper Colorado River Basin, Wyoming, United States - RVT150D86... ...
CAACTCCCCCGTCGATCACGGCGCCCTCGCCATCGCCGCCGCGGCGATCCGGGCCCGGGAGCGTCTCCGCTTCGAGTACGTCGACGGTGAGGGCCGGCGCACCGACCGTCACACCGAGCCATTGCGGCTGGTCCACACCGGCCGCCGCTGGTATTTAGTCGCATTCGACCTCGATCGCGACGCCTGGAGGACGTTCCGGCTCGATCGAATCTCTGGACACCCGCGTGCGACCGGCATTCGGTCCTCGAAACGGCCTACCCCGGATCCGGTCGAGCTGGTGCAGCGGGGCATCGCCGTGGACGTCTGGCAGCATCGGGCCGTGGTGCGACTCAGGACGACTTTGCAGCGGGCCAGACAATCGATTGCGCCCACGGTCGGCTCGGTGTCAGCCGACGGCGAGGACGGCTGCCTTCTGGAGATCGGCGCCGACGACGTGGGATGGCTCGCCCGTTTCCTGCTCAACCTCCCGTTCGAGTTCCAGGTGGAGGGGCCAGCCGAGCTGCGTGCCGAGCTGGCCTCGATCGGACGGAGCCTCGCCTCCTCCTACTCCTGAGGGACCCAGGGGTAGGTTCCCGCCGATGTTGCAGGAGTTCAAGGAATTCGTGGCCAAGGGGAGTGTCGTGATGCTGGCCGTCGGCTTCATCATGGGAGTTGCCTTCCAATCGGTGGTCAACTCGCTGGTCGAGGACGTCATCATGCCGATGATCGCGATTCCATTTGGCCAACCCGACTTCGGCGACCTGGTGCTGGAGGTGGGTGACTCGGTCATCAGATGGGGGTCGTTCGTGACCGTGGCGGTGGTCTTCCTCCTCACGGCATTGGCGGTGTTCTTGTTCGTCGTCAAGCCCTACAACCTCTTCCAGGCCCGGCGTGAGGATGAGCCGGAAGAGGATGCCGGCCCGACCGAGATCGACCTGCTCACCGAGATTCGGGACACCCTGGCCAGTCAATCGCGCTGATCAGTCGTACCGGTAGAAGCCCGCTCCTGTCTTGCGGCCGAGGAGGCCGGCCTCCACCATCCTGGTGAGCAGGGGTGGAGAGGCATAGAGCGGCTCCTTGAACTCGTCGAAGAGCACATCGGCAACGTACTTGGTGGTGTCGAGCCCAACGAAGTCGGTCAGCTCCAAAGGCCCCATCGGGTGATTGGCACCGAGCCGCATCCCCGTATCGATGTCCTCTGCCGAGGCGACGCCGGCCTCGTGCATTCGAATGGCGGCGAGCATGTATGGCACCAGCAGCATGTTGACCACGAATCCCGCTCGATCCTTGGCTTGGATCACCGTCTTCCCGAGGCCCTCGGCGTAGGCCCGCGCCCTCTGCTCGGTTGCCTCTGCGGTCTTTACCGTTGTCACCATCTCCACCAGCGCCATCACCGGCACAGGGTTGAAGAAGTGAAGCCCGATCACACTCTCCGGCCTTGCGGTCACGGCGCCGAGCCGGGTGATCGGGATCGACGAGGTGTTGGAGGCCAGGATGGCGCTCTCGTCGGTGACGATTCGATCGAGGTCGGAGAAGATCTGCTTCTTGAGCTCTTCGTTCTCGGTGGCTGCCTCGATCACCAGCTGGCGGTCGGTCTGGTCGTCCAGATCAGTCGACAATATGATTCGCGCCAGGATCCCGGACCGCTCCGACTCACTCATCTTCCCCCGCTCGATGGCCCGGTTCAGCGAGGTCTGGACCCTTTCCAAAGCGGCCTCAGCCGTCCTGGCGTCGACCTCATGGATGACCACCTGACTGCCGGAGCGGGCGCAGACCTCGGCGATCCCGGAGCCCATCAGACCGCCTCCGATCACGCCAACACGTTCGATTGTCATTGGGTTTCTCCTGATCGGTTCGAGTGACCATCATTGCATCAACAGGTACCCTGGCCGATTCAGATGTCATACGACCACAAGGCGATAGAGGCCAAATGGCAGGAGCGTTGGGAGAACGAACGCATCTTCTATGTGTCCGAGGATGCGTCGAGGCCCAAGTTCTACAACGTGTGCATGTATCCGTACCCCTCGGGGGCCCTCCACCAGGGTCACGTGCGCAACTACACGTTTGGCGATCTGCTGACCCGCTACAAAACGATGCAGGGCTTCAACGTGTTGTCCCCGATGGGCTGGGACAGTTTCGGTCTCCCTGCCGAGAACGCGGCGATCGACAACGGGATCCATCCCAAGGTCAACACAGAGAATCAGATCGCGACGATGGCCGATCAGATTCGGCAGTTGGGTTCCATGTACGACTGGGATCGGGAGCTGGCGTCACACGAGCCAAGTTTCTACAAGTGGGACCAGTGGCTCTTTCTTCAGCTCTATGAGGCCGACCTCGCCTACAAGGCCGAAGCTCCGGTCAACTGGTGTCCCAAGGACCAGACCGTCCTGGCCAACGAGCAGGTGATCGACGGTTTGTGTGAGCGATGTGGCACCCCGGTGGTCAGGAAGAACTTGGAGCAGTGGTACTTCAGGATCACCGAGTACGCCGAGCGTCTCTTGGCCGATCTCGACACCCTCGATCACTGGCCCGAACGGGTGCGCACCATGCAGCGCAACTGGATTGGGAAGTCGGAGGGGGCGCGATTCACCATCGAGGTCGACGGCGGAGGCTCCTTCGAAGTGTTCACCACCCGCCCCGACACCATCTTCGGGATGACCTTCTGTGTCATGGCTCCGGAGCACCCACTCGTCGAGGAGCTCATCTCCGGGTCCGCTATCGAGCCCGAGGCTCGCGACTACATCGTCTCCTCGTCGCGGGAGAGCGAGATCGAGCGGATGACGGAGGGTGGAAAGACGGGTGTGTTCACGGAGGCGTATGCGATCAACCCGGTGAACGGTCGCCGGGTCCCCATATACATTGCCGACTACGTCCTGATGGGATACGGGACCGGAGCCATCATGGGCGTCCCCGGCCAGGATCAACGCGACTGGGACTTCGCAACCACCTACGGACTGGACATCATCCGAACGGTCCAGCCGCCCGATCATTGGGAGGGTGAGGCCTACCTCGGGGACGGTCCCACCATCAACTCCGACTTCCTGGACGGACTGAGGAGGGAGGAGGCGATACAAGAGATCATTGCCTGGTTTCAGGATCAGGGCATCGGTCAGGCCGAGGTCCAATGGCGCCTTCGCGACTGGCTGATCTCGCGTCAACGGTATTGGGGCAGCCCGATCCCAATGGTGAACTGTGACAACTGCGGGTTGGTACGGGTTCCCGAGGATGACCTGCCCGTGATGCTGCCGATGGTCGAGGACTACCTCCCCAAGGGTCGGTCACCCCTGGCGGCCGTCGCAGAATTCGTCGATACCACCTGCCCGGAGTGCGAGGGACCGGCGCAGAGGGAGACCGACACCATGGACACCTTCGTCGACTCCTCCTGGTACTACTTCCGCTACGCCGACCCCCACAACGAGAAGGCGATATTCGACCCCCCAAAGCCGGCTTACTGGATGGCTGTCGACCAGTACATCGGTGGGGTAGAGCATGCGATCCTCCATCTCCTCTATGCCCGGTTCATCACCAAGTTCCTGTTCGACAAGGGCTTGGCCAGCGTCGAGGAGCCTTTTGCCCGGTTGTTCACCCAGGGAATGATCACGCTGGATGGCGCAAAGATGTCCAAGTCGAAGGGCAACGTCGTCGACCCGATCGATCTCTTCGCGTCACACGGAGCAGACGCTCTCCGGCTCTATCACCTCTTCATCGGCCCGCCCACCGATGACACGGCATGGACGGCATCCGGTGTCGACGGCACCCGCAGGTTCCTGGAGCGGGTCTGGAAACAGGCCACCGACGAGCACACTTTCTCCGATCGGGAGCCCGACGAGACCGACCGGGAGATGCTGGGGGCCGCCCATCGGACGGTGCGCAAGGTGACCGAGGACATCGATCGCTTCCACTTCAACACCGCAGTGCCGGCGTTGATGATCCTCTCCAACGAGCTGGCCGACTACTTGTCGGGGTCACCGCGGAAGAAGACCTATGACGAGGTCTTGCGCCTGCTGTTGCTGATGCTGTCACCGATGACACCGCATCTCGCCCACGAGCTCTGGGAGCGAATGGGCTACGGCACCATGCTGGCGCTGGAGCCCTGGCCGACCTGGGATGAGGAGCTGGCTCGGGAGGAGATGGTGACCCTGGTGGTCCAGGTCAACGGCAAGGTCCGAGATCGCTTCGAGGTCTCGGTGGAGACCACCGCCGAGCAGGCGGAGCAGATGGCGCTCGACTCGGAGCGGATCCAACAATGGATCGACGGCCAGCAGGTCCAGAAGGTCATCGCACGCCCTCCCAACCTGGTCAACGTCGTCGTCGAGTGAACGCCGGCCGTCTGCTGCGGGAAACCGGCTATGACATCACGACGCTGCGGACGGAGATCGACCCCGTCGATCCCGATCGAGTGAACCTGTGGCCGGCGGGTGGCCTCCTGCGTCGGCTGTGGCGACCGGGGATCCGGGCGGTGACGCTCTGGAAGTGGGTACTGGTCGACCCGGAGACGATCGATGGAGACCGCGAGCAATTGGCTCGCCTGACCATTCACGAGATGGTCCATCTGCGTCAATTCGCGCTCCTCGGTTATCTCCGGTTCACGTTCAGATATCTCAAGGAGTACCTGAGCTCGAGGCTCTCGGGTCTCGATCATCGTGCCGCATATCTCGACATCTCCGCGGAGCGCGAGGCGCGCGAGGTGACGGACCGGATCAGACCTATCTGATCTCGACCTAGTCGGGCTCGAGAGCCGGATGGAGCATCCGGCCACCCTGGTGACAGGCTTCCCAAGCAGCCAATGGGGAGTTAGTAGTGGGTGAATGGGGAGTGGAGTGAATCGCACGGCTGCCATGGTGGCGCTTGCCGTTGTCGCGGTCGCCGTCGGCGCGGGGCTGGGCTCGATGGGGAACGTGCCTCCCGGGGGGCCCACCGATTCCCTGCCGACTGTCGTGGCAGCGTCGTCGGTGGAGGTTCACGTGGCTGGTTGGGTGGAGTCACCGGGGGTGGTCGCGGTACCAGAAGGATCCCTTGTCGCCACCGCCATCGAGGCGGCCGGTGGCTTCCGCCCCGGTGCGCTGACGGAGCAGATCAACCTCGCCGCCGAAGTGGTCAAGGGGGAGCAAATCGTCGTGCCCGGACCCGATGAGGGCCACTCGAGTGACGGGGGCGTCGAGACGGGCCTCATTTCGCTCAATCGGGCCGACGTGGGCCAGCTCGAACAGCTACCCGGTGTGGGCCCCGTCCTCGCCGAGCGGATCATCGCCCACCGCGAGAGCAATGGCCCATTCCGCCAGGTCGAGGATCTGCTCGAGGTGCCCGGCATCGGTGAGGCCAAGCTGGCCGCCATCCGGGATCTGGTTCGTCCGTGAAGGAGCATCCGGCCCTGCCGCCCCCGGTGTCACGGCCATGGATCGCCGTCGCTGTCGTCGTCTGGATCGTCACCTTCAGCATCACGGTGCACCGTTCACCGCCGGCGATCCCGGCCGGGCGATTCGACGGAGAGGTCGCTCTCGCGACCGATCTGTTCCAGGGGCGATGGGGCACCTGGGCCATCGGGGAGACCAAGTCGGGGGTGGTGCTCATGGATTTCGACGAGGTTCACGATGTCGGGCGTGGGGACAGACTGATAGTGATCGGCGCGAGCGACGGAGAACGGGGGACTGCAGCGGGTCATAGCTACGGGGCCACCCTCGACGTGGGGCAGGTGGTGTCGATCGAGGCCAGCCGATTCCCTCCCCACCTGGCGGGCCGTTTCATCAGACGCACCGTCATCGACCGGCTCCAGCCCTTCGACGACGGTCGGGCCCTGCTCGCCGGGTTCCTCATCGGCGACACCACCCAGATCGAGGAGCCGGATGTGGATGCGATGCGTCTGAGCGGGCTGGCCCACTTCGTTGCCGTCAGTGGCTCGAACGTCGCCCTGTTCCTGGCCATTCTCTTCGTGGCCACGGGCCCTCTGGCTCTGGGGCCGCGGCGGCGCGCCTTGATCGGCCTGCTCGGGCTCCCCCTATACGCGGCGGCCACTCGATTCGAGCCGTCGGTGATGCGCGCTTCGGTGATGGCCGGCATCGCTCTCACCGGCCGGCTGATCGACGTGGTGCTCGAGGCCTGGCAGCTCCTCTCGTTGGCGGTGGTGTCCTTGCTCGTGTTCGATCCCGGTCTCAGCCACAACGCCGGATTTCAGCTATCGGTGGCGGCCACCGCGGGGGTCCTGATCGGGGCCAGGTGGCGAGTGCGCGGGAGACTGAGCCGGGCGCTGGCGATAACGATGGGCGCCCAACTCGCCGTGGCCCCGCTCCTGTTGATCTACTTCGGCTCGGTCCCGCTGATGTCGCCGATCGTGAACCTGGTGGCTGCGCCGTTGGTGGCCATGTCGACGACGGTGGGAGCGATCGGTGTCGGCGGAATCCCGTTCCTGGTGGCACCGGCCGGGTGGTTGGCGGGTCTGGTCCTCGATCTGGCTCGTGGCGCCGCCGGCTGGCCCCAGCTCGGTCTCTGGGAGCTGGCCGGGTTGGTCGGCGCCGGGGCGGTCGTGTTGGCGCGACCTCGGGCTCGTCCCGTGGCTGCCGTGGTTGTGGTGATGCTGGTCTTCTGGACTGCGGTTCTGCCGGGGGAGCCCCTCACTCCTGGTGATGTCGTTGTGCTCGACATCGGGCAGGGTGACGCGATCCTCGTCTACGGCGGCGATGAGCGCTTCGCGCTGATCGACGGTGGGCCCGACCCTGCGCTCCTGGTCGACAAGCTCCGGGACTATCGGGTCAGGTCCATGGAGCTGATGGTGCTGACCCATGTGCACGCCGACCATGCAACCGGGCTTCTCGGCGTCGTTGGGCGGATCCCGATTGGCGCGGTGTGGGCCGCGACCGATCCGCACAGCTCCGGTGCCTCGGATGAGTTGATGGCGCGCCTCGATGCTGTCGGGTCGGAGACACTCACACCTGAGATAGGGAGACGACGCCGTCTCGGGGTGCTCACCCTGCGCGTGTTGGGCCCGGTTCGGCGTTATGCATCGCCCAACGATCAGAGCATCGTGCTCGAGGTCGAGGGGCCACGTGGCCGGACGATGTTGCTGTCCGGAGACATCGAGAGCTTCGCCCAGGCGGACCTCGCTCACGTCAGGGCCGACGTGCTCAAGGTGCCACACCAGGGCGCCGGAACCTCTGACCCGGATTGGCTGGCCGGAGTGGGGGCCAAGTTGGCGGTCATCTCGGTAGGGCCCAACCAATTCGGGCATCCGGTGGACTGGGTGATCGAGACGTTGGAGGAGTCGGGCGCGGAAGTGAGGCGCACCGACCACTCGGGCGACGTGATCGTCGGGCTGTCTTAATGTCCGAGCGTGCCGAAGTCTCTCAGCCTTGGTGGTGAGGAACTCGCTCTCGGGGGGATAACTCACGTGATGGGGGTGATCAACGTCTCGACCGAGTCGAAGAACACATACACCGTGGCCCGGTCGGTCGACGAGGCATTGGCGATGGCTGACCGATATCGCCAGTGGGGAGCCTCGCTGATCGACCTCGGTGGGCAGTCGACCCACCTCGACAACCCGACACTCTCGGCTGCGGACGAGATCTCACGAGTCGTACCCGCGGTCGAGGCGCTCGTTGCCGATGGTCATCTCGTCGCCATCGATACGTGGAAACCTGAGGTGGCGGGGGCCGCGGTCGCCTCCGGGGCGGTGATAGTGAACGACACCGGGGGGTTGGCCGACCCGGGGATGAGGGACGTGATCCGTCGCAACGACGTCGCAGCAGTCGCCGTGCACGTGGAAGGCCCCAACCCCCACGAGGTCGACCAGGTGGAGATCCGAGACGACAAGGCCAAAGCCACCGCCAACAGATTCGAGGATCTCCTGGCCGCCCTCGCCGCGGACGGGATCGAGAATGTGATCATCGACCCAGGCATCGCCCTCATGTATCGCAGCGACTACCAGGCTTACTCCCGACTCCAGCTGCAGGTGATCGCCGACTCCGAGCACCTCCACGCCCTGGGCAAGCCGGTGTTGATACCCATTCCCAGGAAGAGGGATGGTCATCGCACCGCGGTGTATATCGGCTTGGCCCTCGAGCACGCCGCCGACATCATCCGCGTCCATGACGTCGCTATGGCCAGTGACCTCGTCCGTCTTTTCGGTCGTGCCCCATGACTACCTTGGCGTCATGTCGTTGGTGATCATCGCCGGCCCTTCCAACGCCGGCCCGGGCGAGAGGGAGCAGATGCTCGAGGCCGCCTCCGATCAACTCGCCAAGCGAGGGGTGGCCCATGATGAGGTGGTGCGAATCGACGTGCCGGGAAGGGGCGCGGGAGAGAGCGGGGATGGGTCGTTACGCGGGGAGCTGGAGCCCATGATCCCCTTGCTCCAATCGGGCTCGCTATTCGGCGAAGCGCAAGGTCTTCAGATCATCGATGCCGAGAACCTCCAGAAGGCCGAGGCAGAGACGCTGGTCACTCTGCTCGAGGGAGCCGACCTCCAGTCGGTGGAGGTTGTGCTCGTGTTCAGTGGAGCCGTTCCCAGGGCATTGGGCAAGCTCGGCGCCGAGACGATCTCGGTTCGGAAGATGTGGGAACGACAGGCAGCGCAGTGGCTCGACGCGGAGATCAGGGATCGCGGGCTTCAGTTCGAGAAGGGGGCCGCCAACGCGCTATTGCAGCGGTTCGGGACGGACACCGCGAGCATGGGCCAGGCCCTGGATCAACTCGAGGAGGCCACCGGCAGGATCACCGCCGAAATGATCCTCGACCGTTTCAAGAACCGACCAGACGAGCCGACCTGGAACATCATCGACGCTATCGCCAAGGGTGATGTCGGCACCGCATTGCGCAGGCTCTCCGACTTCTTGGTCCACGGGCATCCCTTGGTGTACCTGGCGGCCCTGGAATCCGATCTCAAGAAACGCTCGCTGGCAGCGACCGCTCCGGACCAGGAGACTCTCAAGCAATGGATCGGAGGGTCGGATCGCCAGATCGCCCGGATGTGGTCATTGCGAGGGCGGGTCCGTGAGTCGTCGTTGCGCCGGGCACAGGAGGCTCTGGTCAGGGCGGATCGGGTGGTCAAGAGCCATCCCGAAGAGGTGCACCGGGTGACCTTGGAGAGACTGACGGTGGCCTTTTGCCGCTGGTACGGCTGAGGCCCGGATCGCTCCTACTCGGAGCGGAGTGCGGCCGCCAGACGCGCCTTCTTACGTGAGGCGGTGTTGTGATGGAGCACACCCTTGCTGGCGGCGATATCGATCTTGCGCTGGGCCTCTCTGAATAGCTCCTCTGTCGGCTCACCGGCCGCAGCAGCAGTCTCGGCCTTTTTGATGCTCGTCTTGAGATCGCTTCGGATCGACTTGTTGCGCCCGCGACGAATCTCGTTCTGTCGGTTGCGCTTCTTCTGTGATTTGATGTTGGCCATTGCCCTCTACATGTTGAAAGATCGGTCGATGACGGAGTCCCGGCGGCGCCGCAAAGTGGCTGGCCGGAGCCGACAACGGTAGCAGTGGCCGGGGCGAAGATACAATGTGTTGGGTCCACACCATCCTCATGACCGATCAATCGCGCATACGCAACTTCTCGATCATCGCCCACATCGATCATGGCAAGTCGACGCTGGCCGATCGGCTCCTCGAGAAGACCGGTGCCATCAGCCAGCGTGAGATGCGGGAGCAGATGCTCGACACGATGGACCTGGAGCGGGAGCGTGGCATAACCATCAAGGCGCAGAACGTGAGGCTCGACTACGTAGGGACCGATGGCCAGCCCTATGTGCTCAATCTGATCGACACCCCTGGTCATGTCGATTTCTCCTATGAGGTGAGCCGATCCCTCGCCGCATGCGAGGGGGCCCTCCTCCTGGTCGACGCCGCCCAGGGGGTGCAGGCTCAGACCCTGGCGAACTCATACCTGGCCATCGACGCCGGTCTCGAGGTGATCCCGGCCATCAACAAGATCGACCTCCCCGCAGCCGACCCCGCCCGTGCCGCCGGCGAGCTGGTTGGAATCCTGGGTGGGTCACCCGATGACGTGCTGAGGCTGTCGGCCAAGACCGGCGAGGGGGTCGATGACCTCGTGGAGACGCTGGTCAAGGAGATCCCCCCTCCATCCGGCGATCCTGATGCCCCCCTCCGGGCTTTGGTCTTCGACAGCTACTTCGACGCGTATCGCGGTGTCGTGTGCTACGTGCGTGTCGTCGATGGCCGGCTCGACTCCGGCGATGCCCTGCGGTTCATGGCCACCAACGAGGTGCACGAGGCGAGTGAGATCGGCTTCCTCACCCCGAAGGCCGAGCCCGTGGCGACGATCGGTGCAGGTGAAGTGGGGTATCTCATCACCGGGGTGAAGGAGATCGACCGGATCAAGGTCGGGGACACGGTGACCAGCGCGAGACGGCCGGCCTCGAATGCTTTGACCGGGTATGTCGACCCCAAGCCGATGGTGTTCTCAGGTCTGTTCCCGACCGACGGCGACGACTTCGAGAAGCTGCGCGAGGCGCTCGAGAAGCTGCGGTTGAACGACGCCTCCCTCGTCTGGGAGCCCGAGAACTCCAAGGCCCTCGGTTTCGGGTTCCGGTGCGGTTTCCTCGGCTTGCTCCACATGGAGATCGTGCGGGAGCGTCTCGAGCGTGAGTACGACCTCGACCTGGTGGCCACGGCCCCGTCCGTGGCGTACCGGGTGACGATGCCCGACGGGTCGGAACGGGAGATCAGGTCACCCCAGGACCTGCCCGATCCGTCGGAGCGCCTGGGGATCTCCGAGCCGTGCGTGAGAGCGATGATCCTCACCCCGAGTGAGTACGTCGGCCCGATCATGGAGTTGGCCACGGGAAGACGGGGAATCGTCGGCAACATGAACTACCTCAGTCCGGAGCGGGTGGAGCTCGACTTCGAGATCCCCCTCGCCGAGATCGTCTTCGACTTCTTCGATCTTCTCAAGTCGAAGACGAAGGGATACGCCTCGCTCGATTACGAGCCGGTTGGGTATCGGGAGGCAGACCTGGTCAAGGTCGACATCCTGCTCAATGGCCAGCCGGTGGACTCGTTCTCGGCGATCGTCCATCGCGACCACGCTCAGGAGTACGGGACCAGGATGACGGGACGTCTGCGAACCCTGATACCGCGTCAGTTGTTCGACGTCCCGATCCAGGCCGCAATCGGGGGCAGGATTATCAGTCGGGAGACGGTCAAGGCGAGGCGAAAGGATGTCACCGCCAAGTGCTATGGCGGGGACATCACCAGGAAGAAGAAGCTTCTCCAGAGTCAGAAGGAGGGCAAGAAGCGGATGAAGATGGTCGGATCCGTCGAGGTGCCACAAGAGGCCTTCGTAGCTGCCCTCAAGGTGGACGACGACTCATGAGCGAGTCGGTCGTCGAGCCGCAACGGCCAAGTGAGAACCGGATGACACCTAACGTCAGGGATCATCTTCATGCTTGAGGACCGACGATCCGAAGTGCTGCGTGCTCTCGTCGAGGAGCACATCAAGACCGGCGAGCCGGTCAGCTCGCGCGCCGTCGTCGAGCGATCACGACTCCATGTCTCGGCGGCGACGGTGCGCAACGACCTGGCGATCCTGGAGAAGGAGGGTCTGGTACTCCAGCCGCACACCTCCGCCGGTCGGGTCCCGACCGTGGAAGGCTACCGGTACTACGTCGACCACCTTGGCCCGGGAAGGCTTCGTCAGGCGGCACAGGCCAAGATCGACTCCTTCTTCGGCGATGTCCATCTCGAGCTATCCAAGCTGCTCAAGGCAACATCGGATCTCCTCGCCGAGATCACCGACCTTCCCTCGGTCGTGGTGGCTCCCGCGGTCTCTCGAGAGAATGTTCGGGCCCTCCACGCCGTCCAGGTCGCCAACGACCAGCTGCTGGTGGTGGTCGTCACCGAAGGCGGGCAGGTCGTCCAGCAGCGGGGCCGGGTGCGGGTCCCGGTGACCCCGCTGGAGGTCGAGGAGGCCCAGCTCTTGGTGGCGGGCGCGGTGGTGGGCCGTGAGCTAGGGGCGACTCCGGAGCGGATCGAGTCCGACGTCTCCGAGCCGATCCGCGAGGCCGCCCTGACCATCGCCGATTGTCTCCATCTCGCCGGTACCGCCGGGTCTGAGATGTTCGTCGGGGGCACCCAACGCATGACGAGGGTGTGGCAGGACCTGACCACGCTGCAGCGAATCCTGGAGATCATGGAGCGGGAAGCAGAGGTGATGAATCTCCTGGCCGGGGCCTCCGGCACGTCGATCCAACTCGGTCACGATCTCGACATGGCCGTGGTCTCCAAGAGCTACGACACCAGCAGCGAGGGAGCCGGCTCGGTGGGGGTGATAGGACCGATGAGGATGAACTACAAGCGGGTGATATCGGCGGTCGAAGAAGTCACCCGTGAGCTCGAAGAGCAGATCGGCAGCCGGACCGACTGATGGCCCGGGACTACTACGAGATCCTGGGCGTGAGTCGCTCGGCATCGACGGAAGAGGTCAAGAAGGCATTCCGGCGGGTGGCCCGGGAGACTCATCCCGATGCCAATCCGGACGACCCCGGCGCGGAGACCCGGTTCAAGCAGGCGGCCGAGGCTTACGAGGTCCTGTCCGACCCGGAGCGTCGCCGACGCTACGACCGCGGCGATACGGTCGATCTCTCCGACCTGTTCGGGGGTCTGGGTGGGATCGACGACCTGCTCCGCTCGGTGTTCGGGGACTCCGGTCTGTTCGGAGCGAGTACCCGGAGGTCGCCCCGAGGGCGTGATGTGCTGGTACGGGCCAATCTGACCCTGGAAGAGGCGGCGTTCGGCACCGAGACCACCGTGGAATACCGCAGCCTGGTTACCTGTGATGTCTGCTCTGGGACGGGAGCGAGACCGGGCACCGAGCAGATGACTTGTCCGGATTGCGGTGGGGGAGGACAGGTGAGGATGGCTCAGCGGTCGGTCTTCGGCACGATGATGTCTGTCACCAGCTGCCCGACCTGTCGGGGGGAGGGTGTTCTGATCACGGATCCCTGCGAGTCGTGTTCCGGTGTGGGTGCCCGGGCCGACGTCGTCGTGGTGCACGTGGAGGTACCGGCCGGAGTGACCTCGGGGACCAGGCTCCGGCTCACCGGGAGAGGAGAGTCCGCTGGTCGTCAGGGGCGGCCCGGAGACCTCTTCGTCGAGGTCTCGGTCCTCCCCGACGAGAGATTCGAGCGCTTCGACGACGATCTCGTCCACCGTGCCTCATTGGGCATCGTCGAAGCGACGCTCGGCACGAGGATCGAGGTCCCAACGATCGACGGCGACCCCGCCACCCTCGATGTTCCCGGTGGCACTCAACCTGGGACGACGTTCACCATCCCCAAGAAGGGGATGCCCACCCTGGGGCGAAGGGGTCGAGGAGATCTCCGCGTGGTCGTCGATGTGGCCATACCGAGCGAAGTCTCGACGGAGGAAGAGGAGTTGTTGCGTCGATGGGCCGAGTTGAGAGGTGAGCGGACCGACCGACCTGCCTCGGCCGGATGAAGCACATCCCCCACACGGTGGTGCCTGCTCCGTGGCAGGAAGACGAGCTCGATCTGTCCGTCGTCCAATGGCGGCACCTCACCAAGGTGCTTCGGTTGAGGCGCGGGGAAGAGGTCAGCTACACCGACGGGCTGGGCACGATCGGGTCGGGGCTGCTGGCGAGTCAGAGCATCGAGCGGGGAGAGGAAAGGTCCGTTGCACGTCCTTCCACCCTCACGCTGGCCGTGGCGCCTCCCGCCGGCAAGGACAGACAGCGCTTCCTGGTGGAGAAGCTCGCCGAGCTCGGAGTCGCCAGGCTGGTGTGGCTGAGCACCGAACACGGGAAGAATCGGGTCGCCAGCGCAACCAAGGTGTTCAGTTGGGTCCTCTCGGCCGTCGAGCAATCTCGCGGCGCCTGGCTGATGGAGACGTCTCCCGACATGATCCCGCTGGGCGAGTTGCGGGGCAAGGTGGTCGTCTGTGTTCCCGACGGCCTGTCGGATCCCGGAGACTTCGACACGGTTGCCATCGGTCCCGAGGGAGGCTTCGCCGGCACCGAGATACCCCCGGATGCCTCGTTGTGGCGGCTGGGCTCCACCGTCCTCAGGGTGGAAACTGCCGCGATAGTGGCCGCTGCCAGGGCAATCGTTGGTTAGTGCAATCCGGGTATTCGTGGAATAGGATGACTCCTTACGGCTTGGGAGCGGTATCCGTGATCGATGATTTCAACTATGCGCTCGGCCAGAGGCTGAGGGCTGCTCGGCGCCAGCGTGGTTGGTCATTGGGCGAGGTCGAATCACAGACGGACGGGGAGTTCAAGGCATCTGTCGTCGGGGCCTACGAGCGGGGGGAGCGGGCCATCTCGGTCCAGCGCTTCGTCCGCCTCTCCGATGTCTATGGCAAGACCGCGGGTGATCTGCTCCCCGCGCCGAAGGAGCGGGGGGTGGTCATCGACCTCGACCTGTTGGCTGACGACGACGGTGACCTGGTGGAGCGGTACCTGGCGGCGATCCAGATGATCCGCCGACATCCTGGCAGCGACGAGGTACGGGACTCGGATCGTGCTGTCATCAGCTCGTTGCTCCAATCCGTCCGGGCACCTGCCGCCGACTGAGTTCTTCAACAAGCCCACCGGGCGCCCTACACTGATGCTCCACACGCCCAGGTCGTGGCGTGATACCTGTGTCTCCTGACCAAACCGAATCGCGTTTACGCGTACCCAGCCACCACCTGCTGCTCGATCTCATTGGAGAGTCCGACCGGCACCTGCGACAGGTCGAGGACCTACTCCCCGAGGTCCGGTTCGTCGCGCGTGGTGACGAGATCGTGATGTCGGGCCCCGAGACCAACGTTGAGATGGCCCGGACTGTGCTGGATGAGTTGCTGATCCTCGTCCAGGAGGGCCAGAGCCTCGACGAGGGACGGGTGGCCGAGGTCGTGAAGATGGTCACCGACGAGGTTCCCAGCCCATCGGGCATCCTCAGCGATGGCATACCCGTCGGTCGTGGCCGCATGATCAGGGCCAAGACCCTGGGCCAGCAGAAGTACATCGAGGCAATCAGGGAGAACACGCTCTCCTTCGGCATCGGGCCGGCCGGTACCGGGAAGACCTACCTAGCGATGGCTGCCGCGGTGGACAGCCTGATCAACGGGTCGGTGCGCCGCATCATCTTGACCCGGCCCGCGGTCGAGGCGGGGGAGAGGCTCGGATTCCTCCCCGGCGACCTCACGGCGAAGGTCGATCCCTACCTCAGACCCCTCTACGACGCGCTTTGGGACATGCTCGGGCCTGAGGAGACCGCTTCGCTCATCGACCGGGGAACCATCGAGATCGCTCCGCTCGCTTATATGCGAGGAAGGACGTTGAACGATGCATGCGTCATCCTCGACGAGGCGCAGAACACCACGCCGGAGCAAATGAAGATGTTTCTGACGCGATTGGGGTTCAATTCCAAGATGATCATCACCGGGGATATCAGCCAGACCGACCTTCCCACCGGCCGGCGGTCGGGTCTGCGTGTGGTCCGTGAGATCCTTCGTGGCATCCCCGGGGTGTCGTTCGTCGAGTTGACCGCTCGTGACGTCGTTCGCCACCGGATAGTGGCGTCGATCGTCGAGGCCTATGCCCGCTTCGAGACCGAGACGACATGATGCAGCGCTCGACGGTCGTGCGAATCTCGATCTTCCTGGCCACGGTGGTCGCCTCCTGGGCGATGCTGTCGTTGGGTGCCGCCGCCGAAAACACCAACCTGACCGTGGGCGAAGTGGCTGTCCAAACGTACGAGGCCGAACGGACCCGATCGGTTGTCGACGAGGTGGAGACCGAGCGCCGTCGTCAAGAGGCACGGGACGATATCCCCGAGCCGAAGTACACCGACACCAACGTCGAGACGGCGGTCTACGAGTCGGTCAGGGAGCTGTTCGACGACATCCGAGCCATCGACCTGACCGTCGTGCCCGCCGACGATCCGACCATTCCCAGCCTGCCCACGACCACCATCACCACCGCATCAGGAGATGACGGGACCGATGAGACCCTGCCGGCGTTGGTGACGGGGCAGGTTTTCATCGATGCGAACGCCAACGGTGTCTTCGATCCCGAAGCCGAAGGCGCGCGGCCCGACTTCGGGTTGCGCAATGTGACGCTTCACATCACCACCGCCGACGACACCTTCAACGTCATCACCGACAGCCAGGGCGCGTGGTCGGCCCAGTACGCAGGCGGTCCCGCCGTCGTCGAGATCGACACCGAGGATCGGGACATCCCAAGTGGATACGTGGTCGGCACTGAGAACCACGGCCAAGTCGTCGAGTGCTCACTTGGCGAGTCGTGCCCGGCTGCGGACATCGGGCTGCAGGTCAGTCTGCGCCCCGTTGCCGAGGTGGCGAGCATGATTCAGAGCCAGCAAGCACTTCCCGAGGACACCACGATCTACCTGGCAACGGTGGCACTCGACGATGTGGTGAGAAGCGCGTTCGGCGAGCCCCAACTGCTCACGATCATTCAAGCTGCGGCAACCGAGCGGGTCACGACCGAATTCGGACGGAGAATCGAGCCCACGCAACTTCAGGAGGCAAAAGACTCGGTGCGATCCAACCCGCCACAAGTGCTCTTCAACTCGGAGATCGACCAGGCAGCCGGCGCCGCTGCCGGCGAGATCGCGGCGGATCTGCTGCAAGCGAACTACCGAGTCAACACAGAGGAGTACAACCGACTCAGGGACGAGGCGGCCGCAGCCATCCCCGACGTGGAGGTCGAGTACACCAGGGGTGAGACGATCGTCGAAGCGGGTCAGCGACTGCGCGCCCTTCACATAGCAGCCATCGAAGCCACTTCGACGCCGACTATCGAGGAGCAGCCCGCGGCCGGGCTCCTGGCGATCGTGATGGTCCTGGTCGCCCTGCTCGGTCTTTATCTCGCCACCTTCCGACCTGAGTTCTGGGCCCGGCCCCGCATGGTCGCCCTCTTGGGGATCATGATCGTGCTGGCAGCCGCCGCCATCCGGGGAACCGTGGCTCTCGAGGAGATCAGCTGGTATGTCATGCCCGCCGTCGCCTTCGGATTCGTCACCGCCGTTCTCTTCGACCAGCGGATCGCGGTCCTGATGGCACTGTCGGTTGGTGTCCTCGCCGCGTTGGGCACACTCGATCCGGGCTCCGCTGTCTATTCGTCGCTGGCCGCCCTGGCGCCGATCCCATTCGTCTCGGCGGTCAGCACCCGAGGGGCATTCCGCAGTGCCGTCGTCCTGTCTTCATTGGTCGCGGCCATCGTGGCTGCGGCCACTTCGTGGTATTTCCACATCGGGCCCAACCAGGTGGCCTTCGAGGTCATCCCCAGGTCGATGGCGCTGGCCTTTGGGGTGTCGGTGGTCGCCTCCCTGGTCGGGCTGGCCGCTCTGCAATTCTTCGAGTCGGCGTTCGACATCACCACGACCCTGGGTCTCCTCGACTTGACCGACCGCAATCACAAGGCGCTCCAGATGCTGCAGGAGAAGGCGTTTGGCACCTTCAACCACTCGTTGATGGTGGGCACCTTGGCGGACGCGGCTGCCCGGGCGATCGGTGCGAACGCCCTGCTGGCTCGAGCAATGGCCTACTACCACGACCTCGGCAAGACCGACGACCCGACGATGTTCATCGAGAACCAGTTCGGAATGACCAACCCGCACGACGACATGGACCCCAGGGAGTCAGCCGAAATGATCAGGCGACACGTCACCGCCGGTGTAGGGCTGGCGCGTGAGTACAAGATCCCGACCGATGTCACCGAGGGCATCGTCAGCCATCACGGTGAGGGGGTCATGAGGTTCTTCTACGAGAAGGCGAGACAACAGCGTGGCGATGAGGTGGACATCGATGACTTCCGCCACGTCGGTCACAAGCCCCGCACCGCCGAGACCGCCATCCTGATGCTGGCCGACTCACTCGAAGCCGCCTGCCGCGCCGTCTTTCAGACCGAAGAGCCGACGCCGGACGCCATCGAGAAGGTGGTGGATCGAGTCATCAACGAGAAGATGGAGGACGGGCAGCTGGCCGAATCTCCACTCACCCTCGGTCAGCTCACCAAGGTCCGCCAGGCCTTCTTGGACTCCCTGATCGGTCACTACCATCAGCGCATTGCGTATCCGAATTTCCCCGGCAGCTAATGGACGACCCGTCCTCTAGTCCGAAGGGGCTCCGCCCCTCGTGACCGTTTTCCTCGCAGACGAGCAGGCCGATCGAGTACCGCTCGCCGATCTCCACCACCTGGCCGAGCTGGTGTTGAGTGAGGAGGGCTATCCACCTGATGTCGAAGTGGCGGTCCTCCTCATCGATGAGGCCGAGATGGCCTCTTACAACCATCGCTTCCTAGATCGGCGCGGCCCCACCGATGTGCTCGCCTTCCCGGTGGAGGAGCTGTTGCCCGGAGTCGTTCCCGACATCGGCCCCAATGGCCCGCCGCTGGTGCTGGGCGATGTCGTGGTAGCTCCTTCCTATGTCCGCCGGCAGGCTGCCGACCACGACGTCGACTTCGATGACGAGATGGCCCTGATGGTCACACACGGGATCCTCCACCTGCTCGGATATGACCACGTCGAGGACGACGAAGCCGAGCGGATGGAGTCGAGAGAACGTGACATTCTCGCCAAGGCAGGGCGGACTCGCCGATGAACCCTCTGGTCCTAGCCATCGCGGCCTCGTTCCTGTTGTTCGCGGCCTGGTTGCGCGCGGCCGGGACTGCGATCACTCGCATACCCCGCGCCGATGCCCTGCGTGATGCCTCGGATGAGGTTGCCGGAGCCGGCACGGTGGCCGAGCTCCTCGACAACCGAGAGGTGATCACACCGGCCGTGGGTGTCGTCGCCTCGGCTTTCCTGGTCGTCGGTGCGGTAGTCGCCACCGCTGTCCTCGCCAGGAATGCATCACTGGGTGGTGCCTTACTGGTCGCAGCGGTCATCGGCTTGGTCTCGTTCCTCATGGCTGACCTGATACCGCGCCGGATCGGCCGACTCAGCCCGGTCTCTCTCGCTTATCGCTCTCACGGCGTGTTGAGGTGGTCGGTTCGGCTCGGAGGATGGGCAAACGATCTCCTCCCCGAGGTGGACAATGGGGTCGTCGAGGCCGTGGAGAGTCAGGACGAGGAGGCGGACGAACAAGAGCGGGAGCTCATCGACTCGGTCCTCGAGTTCGGTGAGACCATCGTTCGTGAGGTCATGACGCCCCGTCCCGACATGGTCACCATCTCGGTGACCGGCTCGATACAAGAGCTCATCGACATATCGACTTCCGCGGGCTTCTCCCGGGTCCCGGTGACCTCCGACGGCGACATCGTGGGCATGGTCATCGTCAAGGACCTGCTCAAGATGCTCACCGACGAGAACGAGAGACCCAGCTCGGTGGCCGAGGTCATGCGTCCCGTCGAGTTCGTGCCGGAGACCAAACTGGCCGCCTCCCTGCTCGGCGAGATGCAGGACACGCACACTCACCAGGTGATCGTGGTCGACGAGTACGGAGACGTGGCCGGTCTGGTCACCATCGAGGACCTGCTCGAGGAGCTGGTCGGTGAGATTGCCGACGAGACCGATTCGGAAGAGGCGCTCATAACGCGCACCGACGGCGGATGGTGGGTCGATGCCCGCCTTCCCGTTGACGAGCTGTGCAAGGCCACCGGGGTCGAAGCCTCCGACTACGAGGGGGATACGGTGGGTGGACTGGTGCTTGGCCTGGCGGAACGGGTGCCCGAAGAAGGCGAGACATTCACACTCGAGAACCTCGCGCTCACGGTGATCCGGATGCAGGGGCGTCGCGTCGCCGAGGTAATGGTGGCGATGACGGAGCGGATCGAGAGCGGGTGAAGTCGGGCTTCGTCGCGGTCGTCGGGCGGCCCAACGTGGGAAAGTCGACCCTCGTCAATCAGATGGTTGGCACCAAGGTGAGTATCACGTCGACCAGACCACAGACGACACGCAACGCGATCAGGGGTGTCGTTCATGGTCCCGATCATCAGATTGTCCTCGTGGACACTCCCGGCCTGCACCGGCCCCGCACCGAGCTCGGCTCCCGGCTCAACTCTCTCGTGTACGGGACCCTCGCCGATGCGGACGTCGTCCTCTTCCTGATCGACGCCACGGCGCCAATCGGCCCCGGCGACCGTCTCATCGCAGAGCGGTTGATCGAGTCGAAGGCCGACGTCCTCGTGGCCGTCAACAAGGTGGACGCCGCCAGCCGGGTCGAGACGGTCGAACAACTGGTCGAAGCCGCCGAGTGGCCCTTCGAGCACTACTTCCCGATCTCGGCACGGACCGGTGAGGGAGTAGTCGAGATGGTGAGTGAGATCGTCGCTCGCCTCCCCGACGGGCCTCGCTATTACCCGGAGGGCATGACCACGGATCTCCCGGAGGCGCTGGTGGTCGCCGAGATCGTGCGGGAGAAGTTCCTCGACCGGCTCAGCGACGAGCTGCCCCACGCCTTGGTGGTGAGGGTGGAGGAGATCAACCAGCGGGGAGACGGTCTGATCGACGTCGTCGCCGATGTCATCGTCGAGCGCGGCAGCCAGAAGGGGATCGTCATCGGCAAGGGAGGCGCACTCCTCGGCGCGGCGGGGACGGAGGCGCGCCAAGAGCTCGAGAGCCTGTTCGGCGAGCGGGTCAACCTTTCGCTTCGGGTGACGGTGGAGAAGGACTGGCAGCGGACCCCGCAGCTCCTCGACCGGCTGGGATTCCCCGAGACGACGTGACGGCCCATCGCGAGGAGGAGACATTTGCCACTCAGGCTGGGACGCCTGATCGATCGGGCGCCCACGGCTTGATGCTCTAGCGTCGAGCCGATGGATCCATCCAGATACCGGTTTCTCCGACTCGATCTGCGAGACGACGGCGTTCTCGTCATCACCTTCTCCAATCCCGACAAGCTGAATGCGGTTTCGACTGCGGGTCATCGCGAGCTCGTTGAGATCTGGCCCGAGGTCGACGCCGACGATCACGTGAGAGTGGTCTTGCTGCGGGGAGAGGGTCGCGCCTTCTCGGCGGGTGGCGACTACCGGATGATCCAGGAGATCCTCGAGGACCCGATCGCCCACCGACGGGTCCTCAAGGAAGCCCGCGAGCTGGTGCGCAACATCATCGAGTGCGCCAAGCCGATCGTGTCGGCAATCAACGGGCCCGCGGTCGGAGCCGGTCTCGCCGCAGGTCTTCTCGCCGACATACCCGTGGCGGCGAAGTCGGCCCGGATCATCGACGGTCACACCAGCATCGGTGTCAGCGCCGGAGACCACGCTGCGGTGATCTGGCCGCTGCTGATCGGGATGGCCAAGGCCAAGTACCACCTGCTGACCAACGATCCGATCGACGGGGTGGAGGCCGAACGGCTCGGTCTGGTGGCGAGGGTGGTCGCCGATGACGAGCTCGACGAGTACACGTTGCGGCTGGCCTCGGAGCTGGCGGCCGGTTCCCAGGAGGCCCTGCGTTGGACCAAGCACACCCTCAACCATTGGCTGCGGATGGCATATCCGATCTTCGACGCCTCCGTCGCCTACGAGTTCCTCGGGTTCCTCGGCCCGGATGCCGCCGAGGGGATTGCGGCCGTCGCGGAGAAACGCCCTCCCGACTTCACCT
>Ga0268386_10000724_pt1 | contig 21484 bp, 17 predicted proteins | sample RVTome_15_FD_200260 | JGI IMG/M metagenome (GOLD analysis project Ga0268386, IMG submission 200260) | Soil microbial communities from uranium-contaminated site in the Upper Colorado River Basin, Wyoming, United States - RVT150D86... ...
TCGGCCGGCTCATGTCGTGCAGCCCGACCGAGTAGATGGCCGCCACCCGGACGGTGCCGTCCACGCGGACCTTCACCGCCGCGACCTCGGTCTTGGCCTTCTCCCAGGACTCGAGGATTCCCCGGGCCGCCGTGTAGAACGCTTCGCCCTCCCGCGTGACGACGAACGGGCGCTTGGTGCGGTCGACGAGCACCACGCCGAGCTGCGTCTCCAGCTGCTGGACCGCCTGGCTGGCCGCCGACTGGGAGACGAAGTTCTGCTCGGCGCCGCGGGAGAACGACCGGAGGCGGACCACGTCGCAGTACAGGCGCAGGGTCTCGAGATGCACGGGTCGAGTCTACATCATTAGCTCTACTGATACCCGGAATATGAATTTTCCGTAATGACTAATGCTGAGGGCGCGAGTAGTATCGTGCAACTCTTCACAAGACTGGACCAGAGCGGACGCTCGGCAAAGGGGATGCCGCGATGAAGCAGCAGGGCCTCTACGATCCTGCCCAGGAGCACGACTCCTGCGGTGTCGGGTTCGTCGTGGACATCCAGGGGCGGACGTCGCACGCCATCGTGCGCAGGGCGCTGCAGGTCCTGATCAACCTCCTGCACCGCGGCGCCTGCGGCTGCGAGCCCAACACGGGCGATGGCGCCGGCATCCTCGTGCAGATGCCCGACAAGCTCCTGCGCCGCGAGTGCGCCCGCGCCGGCCTGAGGCTGCCCCCCCTTGGCGAGTACGGCGCCGGCCTGGTCTTCCTGCCGCGCGAGCCGATGCAGGCCGACAAGGTGCGCGCGCTGCTGCACTCGATCGTCGAGGAGGAGGGCCAGCGGCTGCTCGGCTGGCGCGACGTGCCGACCGACGACCGGCTCCTCGGCGCCAGCGCGCGCTCGGTGGAGCCGACGATCAAGCAGGTCTTCGTCGGCCGCGGTCCCGGCGTCCGGGACCGGGCGCACTTCGAGCGCAAGCTCTACGTGATCCGCCGTCTGTTCGAGAAGGCGATGATCGGGCTCGACATCCCCGACCGCACGTTCGCCTACGTACCGAGCCTGTCGTGCAACACCCTCATCTACAAGGGCATGCTCAGCGCGGACCAGCTGGAGCCGATGTACCCCGACCTGGTCGATCCCGACATGGAGTCGGCCCTGGCCCTCGTGCACCAGCGGTTCAGCACCAACACGTTCCCGTCGTGGCCCCTGGCGCATCCCTACCGGTACATCGCCCACAACGGCGAGATCAACACCCTGCGCGGCAACATCAACTGGATGCGCGCGCGCGAGGCGCTGTGTCGGTCCGATCTGCTCGGCGACGACCTCGCCAAGGTGCTGCCGGTCACCCGGGAGGGCCTCAGCGACACCGCGACGTTCGACAACGTGCTGGAGTTCCTCGTCATGAACGGCCGCTCGCTACCCCACGCGATCCTCATGATGATCCCCGAGCCGTGGCAGAACCACGAGTCCATGAGCCCGGAGCGGCGGGCCTTCTACGAGTTCCACGCCTCGCTGATGGAGCCGTGGGACGGGCCGGCCTCGATCGCGTTCACCGACGGCACCGTGATCGGGGCCGTGCTCGACCGCAACGGCCTCCGCCCGTCCCGCTACTACGTGACCACGGACGGGATGGTCGTGATGGCCTCCGAGGTCGGCGTGCTCGACATCCCCCCCGAGCAGATCGCGCTCAAGGAGCGGCTGCACCCGGGCAAGATCTTTCTGGTCGACACCGCCCGGGGACGGATCGTCGACGACGAGGAGATCAAGAGCCGGCTGGCGGCGGAACATCCCTACCGGGCCTGGCTCCGTGACAACGTCGTGCGCATCGCGGATCTGCCCGCGCACGCCCTGCCGGCGTCCGACCACGACACCGTGCTGGCGCGCCAGATCGCCTTCGGCTACACCCACGAAGATCTGAGATTGCTGCTGGGGCCGATGGCCCGGAACGGTGAGGAGCCGATCGGCTCGATGGGCACCGACACGGCCCTGGCCGTGCTGTCCAACCGGCCACGTCCGCTCTACGACTACTTCAAGCAGCTCTTCGCCCAGGTCACGAATCCGCCGCTCGACCAGATCCGCGAGGAGCTGGTGACGTCCATGGAGTCCACGATCGGCCCCGAGGGGAACCTCCTGCAGGCCGCCCCGGAGTCGTGCCGGCAGATCGTGATTCCCGACCCCGTGCTCACCAATGAGGAGGTCGCCAAGCTCCGCCACGTCGACCATCCGTGGTTCCGGTCGGTGACGTTGCCCATGCTCTATCCGGTCTCCGCGGGCCCGGCCGGCCTCGAGCGCGCTCTCCAGGAGCTACAGGCGCACGCCAGCGAGGCCATCGCCGCCGGCCACAACGTCGTCATCCTGTCCGACCGCGGCATCACGCCGGAGCGGGCCGCCATCCCGAGCCTGCTGGCCACCGCCGCCGTGCACCACCACCTGGTGCGCCGCGGCGAGCGGACGCGCTGCGGCCTCGTCGTGGAGACGGGCGACGCCCGGGAGGTCCACCACGTGTGCCTGCTCATCGGGTACGGGGCCGGCGCCGTGAACCCCTGGGTGGCCTTCGAGACGCTCGACGACATGATCGGCCAGGACCTGCTGGCCGGCGTCGACCGGCCCCGGGCGATCCGCAACTACATCAAGGCCCTCGACAAGGGCATCCTCAAGGTCATGGCCAAGATGGGGATCTCCACGCTGCAGAGCTACTGCGGTGCCCAGATCTTCGAGGCCATCGGCCTCGACCGGGAGGTCGTCGCCCGCTACTTCACCGGCACCGCCTCCCGCGTCGGCGGCATCGGCATCGAGGTGATTGCCGAGGAGATCCGCCGCCGCCACGAGGAGGCCTTCCCGGCCCGGCCGGCCGGGCGGGCCGACCTCGACTGGGGCGGCGAATATCAGTGGCGCCGCGACGGGGAGTACCACCTGTTCAATCCCGACACGGTGTTCAAGCTGCAGCACGCGACGCGCGCCGGCCAGTACCGGATCTTCCGCGATTACACCAGGCTCGTCGACGACCAGAGCCGCCACCTGGCGACGCTGCGGGGCCTGATCGAGGTGAAGCCGGCCGGCGCCCCGGTGCGGCTGGACGAGGTGGAGCCGGTCGAGTCGATCCTCGAGCGCTTCGCCACCGGCGCGATGTCATACGGCTCGATCGGCCAGGAGGCACACGAGACGCTGGCCATCGCCATGAACCGCATCGGCGCCAAGTCGAATACCGGCGAAGGCGGCGAGGATCCCGCGCGCTATCGGGCCGACGCCAACGGCGACTCCCGACGCAGCGCCATCAAGCAGGTCGCCTCGGCGCGCTTCGGCGTGACCAGCGAGTACCTCGTCAACGCCGACGATCTGCAGATCAAGATGGCCCAGGGCGCCAAACCGGGCGAGGGCGGTCAGCTGCCCGGCCACAAGGTCTATCCGTGGATCGCGAAGGTCCGCTTCGCGACGCCGGGTGTCGGCCTCATCTCGCCGCCTCCGCATCACGACATCTACTCGATCGAGGACCTGGCCCAGCTCATCCACGATCTCAAGAATGCGAACCCGAAGGCGCGGATCCACGTGAAGCTCGTGGCCGAGGTCGGTGTCGGCACCGTGGCCGCCGGCGTCGCCAAGGCTCACGCCGACGTCGTGCTCATCTCGGGTCACGACGGCGGCACCGGGGCCTCGCCGCTGACCTCGATCAAGCACGGCGGGGTGCCGTGGGAGCTGGGCCTGGCCGAGACCCAGCAAGTCCTGGTCCTCAACAAGCTGCGGGACCGGATCGTCGTGCAGGTCGACGGCCAGATGAAGACCGGGCGCGACGTCGTCATCGCCGCCCTGCTCGGCGCCGAGGAGTTCGGCTTCTCGACGGCGCCGCTGGTGGTGCTGGGCTGCATCATGATGCGGGTCTGCCATCTGAACACCTGCCCGGTCGGCATCGCCACTCAGGACCCGGAGCTGCGCAAGCGGTTCAGCGGCAAGCCGGAGTTCGTCACGACGTTCTTCCGGTTCATCGCCGAGGAGGTCCGCGAGTCCATGGCCGCGATGGGCTTCCGCACCATGGCCGAGATGATCGGCCGGGTCGACCGGCTGGACTTCAAGCCCGCCGTCGAGCACTGGAAGGCCAAGGGGCTCGACTTTTCCTCGATCCTGTACGCGCCGGCCATGCCGGCCGACGTCGCCCGCCGCTGCGTCACGGCCCAGGACCATGGGCTCGAGAAGTCGCTCGACCAGACCACGCTGATCCCCGCCTGCCACGAGGCGATCGAGCACGCCAAGCCCATCGAGCTCAGCCTGCCGATCCGCAACGTGAACCGCACGGTCGGAACGACGCTCGGCTACGAGATCACCTCTCGCTGGGGCGGCGCCGGGCTGCCCGACGACACGATCACGGTTCACTTCCGGGGCTCGGCCGGACAGTCGTTCGGCGCCTTCGTGCCGCGCGGCGTGACCTTCACGCTCGAAGGCGACGCCAACGACTACTGGGGCAAGGGGCTGTCGGGCGGCCGGCTGGTGGTCTTCCCGCCCCGGCGGGCCAGGTTCGTGCCCGAAGACAACATCGTGATCGGCAACGTCGCGCTCTACGGCGCCACCGGCGGCGAGGCCTACGTGCGCGGCGTCGCGGGCGAGCGATTCGCGGTGCGCAACAGCGGCGTGCACGCGGTCGTCGAGGGTATCGGTGACCACGGGTGCGAGTACATGACCGGCGGCCGGGTGGTCGTGCTCGGGCAGAGCGGTCGCAATTTTGCCGCCGGCATGTCGGGCGGTATCGCCTACGTGCTCGACGTCGACGGCGACTTCAAGCGGCGGTGCAACCCCGGCATGGTCGAGCTGGGCCCGCTGGACCAGGCCGAGGACATCGAGCTCGTGCGCGGGCTGATCCGCCGCCACGTCGACCACACCGGGTCCACGTACGCGGGTGGCATCCTGGCGAGGTGGATCGACGTGCAGCCGCGCTTCGTCAAGGTGATGCCCAAGGACTACAAGCGGGTGCTCGGCGCCGAGGCGCGGGCGCGCGCCGAGGGGCGCGAGCCGACGTTCGCCGAGCTGGTCGGCGCCACCAGCGGCTAGCCGCGTGGGCAAGGTCACCGGCTTCCTCGAGATCCAGCGCAAGAAGTGGCCGACGCGACCGGTCGCCGAGCGGCTGCGCGACTGGAAGGAGGTCTACCTCCCCTTCCCGGCCGACGAGCTGAAGAAGCAGGCGGCCCGGTGCATGGACTGCGGCATCCCGTTCTGCCACCAGGGCTGCCCGCTCGGCAACATCATCCCCGACTGGAACGACCTCGTGTACCGCGAGCACTGGCGGGACGCGATCGACCGCCTGCACGCGACGAACAACTTCCCGGAGTTCACCGGCCGTCTGTGCCCGGCCCCCTGTGAGGGCTCGTGCGTGCTCGGCATCAACGACGACGCGGTGACGATCAAGGCCGTGGAAGTGTCGATCGTCGAGCGCGCCTTCGACGAGGGCTGGGTGGCTCCCGAGCCCCCGCTGCTGCGCACCGGTAAGAAGGTGGCCGTGGTCGGCTCTGGCCCGGCCGGGCTGGCCGCCGCCGAGCAGCTCAACCGGGCTGGTCACTGGGTCACGGTGCTGGAGCGCTCGGACCGGATCGGGGGGCTGATGCGCTACGGCATCCCCGAGTTCAAGATGGAGAAGCGAGTCCTCGACCGGCGGCTGGCTCTCATGGAGAAGGCCGGGGTCGCCTTCCGCCCGAACGCCGACATCGGCCGTAGCCCGCGCCTGGCCGAGTTGCGACGGGAGCACGACGCGATCGTGCTGGCGTGCGGCGCCGGCACCCCGCGCGATCTGCCGGTGCCCGGGCGGGAGCTGAAGGGCATCCACTTCGCAATGGAGTACCTGACGCTCTCCAACAAGCGGTGCGAGGGCGACCGGGTGCCCGACGAGCGCTTCATCAGCGCCCAGGGCAAGCGCGTCGTGATCATCGGCGGCGGCGACACCGGGGCCGACTGCCTGGGTACCGTGCACCGGCAAGGCGCCCTCTCCGTGCACCAGTTCGAGCTGCTGCCGCGGCCTCCCGACGAGCGCGGCCCCGACAACCCGTGGCCGCAGTGGCCCAACATCTTCCGTGTCTCCTCCGCCCACGAGGAGGGCGGCGAGCGCGTCTACGCGGTCTCGACCCAGCGCTTCGCCGGCGACGCCCAGGGCCACGTCCGGCAGCTCCACGCCGTGGAGGTCGCGATGACCCGGGGCGAGGGCGGTCGGCTGGAGTTCACGTCGACCGCTGGCACGGAGTTCACCCTCGACGTCGACCTGGTGCTGCTGGCGATGGGATTCGTCGGCCCCGAGCGCGCCGGCCCCATCGAGGAGCTCGGGCTCAGGCTGACCGACCGCGGCAACGTCGCCCGCGACGGCGCCTGGATGACGAGCGTGCCCGGGGTCTTCACCTGCGGCGACATGCAGCGCGGTCAGTCCCTGATCGTGTGGGCCATCGCCGAGGGCCGCTCCTGCGCTGCCGGCGTCGACCGCTGGCTGATGGGCAACACGACCCTTCCCGCCCCCTTGCCGTAGCGAGCGGCGCAATCCCTCCGCTGGAGGGGGCATCGGAGGCCGTCGAGGCCCCCGGCGAGGCTCAGCGATAGCTCTCGACCGAGGAGGCGATGCACTCGGCCCGAGCGGCCTCCTCGCCGCGCATCGCCCGGAGCGCCCTCCAGCAGGCACCACAGCTCGGATAGAACTGCGAGGCGCCCCGGCGCCGCTCCGTACCCCGGAATCGGAGCACGCATTCTCCGGGGGCGGCCGGCCTCGGGCTGCCGACGCGAGGCGGCGTCAGGCGCGGGCGGGCCGGCTCCCCCGGCCGGTGGGGCGGCAGCTGGCCGCGGTACCGTTCGGGTACCTGGTCGCGCCGGCCGGCATAGTGGACACCCCCCTGCTCGTCGATCCACCGATAGCCCTGCTGGGCCACGGCCGAGCTCGCCACGACCGTGAGGACGAGCAGCAGCGCGAGCTGGACGCCCCGGACACCCATTGCGCCCATCATCCCCCAGGTCCCGGCCCGGGCAGGAACGCAAAAACGCCCGTCTCAGCGCGCCACCAGCGGCTCGCCGAGCAGGGCCCACCAGGGCAGCGCCACCGCCAGGATGGCCGCCCATCCGACCAGCGTCATCCACAAGCCGAAGCGCAGCATCTCTCCCGCGGAGACGTGACCACGCGCATAGATGACGAGAGCGGAGGAGCTCTGGGCCGGGTAGTAGACGACCGCGTCGCCCGTCATCATCACCACGAGCGCGCAGACCAGCGGGTTCAAGCCCGCCTCGCGCCCGACCGACATCGCGATCGGTAGCGCCAGTGCGAGGAAGCCGGAGATGTTGGGCACGAGCGCGCGAAGCGCGGTCGCGCCGAGCATCAGCAGCATCGCCATCGTCAGCGGGCTGTCGGCGAGCGGCGGCAGCCCGCCGACGAGCAGGCGCGCCAGCCAGGCCGCGGCGCCGCTGGTGCCGAGCACGTGGGCCAGCGAGATGGATGCCGCGATGACGAAGACGTTGGCCCACCCCACGCCGCGCTCGAGGTCCGCCCACGCCAGCGGCCCGAGGCCCGGCAGGAGCAGGGCGACGAACGCCAGCAGCGCGGGCAGCGCCGGATCGAGGTGGTGCACGGCGTCCGTGAGCCAGAGCGCCGAGGCCCCGAGGATGACCGTCACCGTGCGCCACTCGACCGCGGAGAGCCGGCGGCGGCGCGCCGGCGCCGGTGTCGGCAGGCCGCGCCGGAAGCCGCGCCGGTGCAGTCCCCAGGTCAGCCCGCCGCCGAGGAGCAGGATCGTGTAGTACGGCACGGCCATCAGCGCGAACCAGTCCGTCCACGAGACCCCCCCGATGATCGCGGCGCTCATCACCGGCGTGATTCCGCCGGTCAGCAGCGCGGTCGAGGCCAGACGGTTGATCGAGGACAGCGCCAGCATCACCGCCTTCGCGATGTCGGCCCCGCGCGGGACCGCCGCCAGCGTGAAGACCTCGTCGTAGATGTGGATGAGGATGCCCGAGCGCGTCGTCGCCGAGGGCAGGATGAAGGTGAGCACCGGGAACGCCAGCACGAGCTGCAGGTAGACGGCCAGGCTCCGGCCCCGGGCGCGCGCGAGGATGGCGCGGGCGAGCCGCTCGGCCAGCCCGCTGCGCACCACGGCCACGCCCATCGTGAGCACGCCGAGCAGGAAGTACGGCACCGGGCTCGCGAAGCCTTGCAGCGCCGTGCGCAGATCGGCGGCGCCGGCCAGGGCGAGCAGCGCCACGCTGAGCAGCGCCGTCACCCCCGGCTCCAGCGCCTCCGTCGTCCACAGCACGATGGTGATCAGCGTGACAGCGAGCGCCCGCTGGCCCGCCGGCGGCAAGCCCGGCGCCAGCGGCGGCAGCCCCAACGCCAGTCCCAGCGTGCCCAGCGTGAGCGCGAGCGCCAGCCTCCTCGCCGGCGCGCCGCCGAGCACCGCCGTCCGCCCGTGGGTCATCGCCGTGGCCATCCTGCCACGCGGCCCGACCGGACGTCGAGTGATCCGCGCGGCTCCACACCACGTTGGGCAACGTCTGCTCGCGACGCTGGTTCCGCCGGGCTCGACTGGATCAGCCGGGCGATGCGAGCACCGGCCCGCGCCCCCGCACGAACCGGCCCCGGACCTCCCGCCACACCCAGCCGCATCCCACCAGCATCACGACGAACACGCCGTTGGCGAGCCAGAAGGTCGGCCACGCCTCGAAGCGCCAGCCGAGCCATTGCGTCACGAGCCTGAGGGCGATGACCTGGTGAAGGAAGTAGAGAGGCAGCGCCGTCTGGCCGAGGATCACCAGCCACCGCAGGCGCCAGCGACGCCGGTGCATGATCCAGTAGACCGCCGCCAGCATGAGCGACAGCGTGCCGAGCACCCACAGCAGCGCGGCGGGCCGCGGTGTCCAGTGACGGTTGAGGATGAAGTCGCGCCGCATCCCGAAGCGAAGCGGTGTGCCGGCCCACCAATCGTAGACGAAAAACGCGACGACCATCAGGACACCGACGCCGGCCGCCGCCGCCAGCCAGCGTGCTGCCGCGTCCGGACGCTGCCGGTGGACCCCGAGCCATGCCCGGCCCAGCACGAGCCCGAGCAGCACCAGGCTCACCCACGGCCACGGGGGGAAATCGTAGAAGAAGACGAGGCCGACGAGCGGATGCGCCTCGACGAACCGGGTGAGGGCGGGATACGCCACCGCGAAGGCGACGTATCCGGCGATACTCGCGGCGAGCAGTGCCGCCGCCGCCCAGCGGAAGCGCAGCAGCCAGAGGGCGGGCGCCATCGCGACGATGGACAGCCCGATGGTCTGCAGCACGCCGCCGCTGAGTATCGGGTCACCGGGGAACACGACGAGGTTCAGCAGGATTCCGGCCGCGACGATCCGCGCGCCCCGGGGCACGAGGCGCCGCGCCAGCGCGGCCAGGCCCTCGGCCGGGCCTTCCCGGTGACGACCGAGTGGCAGGCAGAACCCGACGAGGAAGAGAAAGGTCGGCGCGGCCAGCGTCAGGGTGATGTAGATGAGGGCATAGCGGCCGACCGTCATCCGATCGTCGATCCACCACCGCGCGGTGTGGTTGACGACCATCGCGATCAGGGCTGCGCCGCGCACGCCGTCCAGGAACGCCAGTCGCGCGGCCCCCGGGAGAGGAGCGCCGGTGGCCACGACAGCCTCGGCTACTCGAATCCCCAGGAGAACACGCGGGTCGGGGTGACCTCGACGACGACGGAGTCCGTGGGGCTGATCGCGGCCTCGCGCGGGTACTGCGGATACTTCCGGTAGAGGAGGTCGCGGATGCGACGGAAGCGGGAGCCCCGCTCGATGAGCCGCGCCCGTCCCTGGATCATGACGCCCTTGAGCGTTCCCCAGTGATCGGAGTAGAGATCGACCGTCACCGTCACGCGCGGGTTGTCCTGCAGGTTCTTGACCTTGCGCGCGTCGTCGCCGGAGGCGAAGTAGACCTTGCCGCCGGCCAGGACGTGGCACACCGGCACCACGTGGGGCACCCCCGAGGAGCCGGCCGTGGCCACCCGGCACACACGCTCCCAGGCGACGAAATCGGCGAGCGCCTTCGTGAGCTGGGCCCGGGCGCGCCTGGCCATCGAGACCTCCTTTCCGCGAACGCGATCTACCGGAGCGGACTCTGCCACAGCGCGTGGCCGACGAAGAACGGGCCCAGCGTGTGGATGTACTGCGAGGTCTGCACGGTCTTGCGCATGGACTGGACCAGGTGGGACAGCGGATGGAGCTCCCGGCCCACGAGCCCGATCACGAAGTCGTTGTCGTGCACGTCGAGACCGTGGCAGGCGAGCCGGACGTCGTGGGCGAGATCAGCCTCGCCGTAGGCGCGCCCCAGCACGCTGTGCTCTCGGATGATCGTCCCCTGCTCCTGCGGCGAGAGCCGGGCGAAGGCCCCCGTCCGCCGCAGCGGGTACCAGATCCCCCACGGCCAGGCCGGGTTCAACGCGGTGCGCCGCGGGCGCCGCAGCAGCCACTCGTCCAGATCGGCCTCGAAGCCGGAGGCGTAGGTGCGCCCGATCATGGCCAGCTCCGGCTTGGGCATCAGCTCGCCGAACGCGCCGGCGTTGAGCAGCTCGCGGAACGGACCGACGAAGAAGACGGGATCCTCGCTCATACCGAGGACCGCCACGCCACGGGGGTCGTTGACGTCCGAGTAGAGTACCGCCTCGAGCCGGCTCGTCTCCAGCGCGCGCACCAGCGGCTTGACGTCGCTGCAGCCGCCGAAGGCCTGCAGCTGCATGAACAGACGCCGATCGGCCGTCTGCTGGCTGGCGCCGCGCTCCCGGACGTCCACCTTGCCGTCGTCGCCGCTGCTCACGCTCAACCTCCCCGGGTGTGCATCTCGAGGTGCGGATCCCGCTTGAGCCCCCCGATCTGCAGCAGCGGCTGCCGATCGCCCAGCGCCAGCCGGTCCTCGGCGCCCCGATCGACGCGAGCCCGCCAGCCGCCCGTGATGAGCGCCTTCAGCTCGTCCGGCCCGGCGCCGCCGCGGAACGGCCCGCGCAGGTCGATGCCCCGGGTGGCGTAGAGGCACAGGTACCACAGGCCGTCGGCGGTCAACCGGCTGCGGTCGCAGTCGGCGCAGAACGGCGCCGTCGTCGAGGAGATGATGCCGAACGTCGTGCCGTCGGGCAGCCGGAAGCGGTCGGCGGGCGCCGTCGATGTCTCGACCACGGAGTCGATGCGGCCGTAGCGGCGCTGGAGGCGCTCGAGCATCTCCTGGCGGCCGACGACCTGGTCGAGCGACCACCGAGTGGCGCCGCCCACGTCCATGTACTCGATGAATCGGACCTCGGCCGGCACGCCCTTGCCGAACTCGATGAGCGCAGCCAGCTCGTCGTCGTTGACGCCGCGCATGACCACCGTGTCGAGCTTCGTCGACGTGAAGCCGGCTCGTGGTACGCTGGCGATTCCCTCGAGAACCTGCGCGTGCGTCGAGCGGTTGGTGAGCCGCGTGAATCGCTGCGGGTCGAGCGTGTCGAGACTGACGGTGACCCGGTGCAGGCCGGCTGCCTTCAGCGCCGGTGCGTGCTCGGCGAGCAGCACCCCGTTCGTCGTGATGGCGAGGTCGCGGATCCGCGGCTTGGCGGCGAGCATCCGGACCAGCCGCGGCAGATCGCGCCGCAGCAGCGGCTCGCCGCCGGTGAGCCGGACCTTGTCGACGCCCAGATCCAGGAAGATGTCGATGAGCGCGGCCATCTCGCCGAAGTGCAGGATGTCCTCGCGCGGCAGCCAGACGTACTCCTCCTCCGGCATGCAGTAGCCGCAGCGCAGGTTGCAGCGATCGGTGACCGACACCCGCAGGTTGCGCAGGACGCGGCCGTGGACGTCGGCGAGCGGGGTCACGAGGCTGTCCCCGCCGGCGCCGCGTCGGCGGCTCCGGCTCGTTGCCACTCACGGATGAGCCCGACCTTTTTCACGCCGACCTCGAAGTGGTCCCACGGCAGCCGCTCGTCGAGGGCGCGCGGCCGGGTGGTGTCGTGATCGAGGTCGCCGTCCCACTCGCGCCACGCCCGACGCCAGTCGCCGCCCAGGCGCGCCGCGCTCTCGAGAAAGTCGGCCACGCGCCGATCGCCGCGCGCCAGCAGCGCCTGCAGCGCGGCCTCGCGCGGGTTCTCGTGCAGCACCCGCACGGTGCCGAGCGGGCGTGCGCCCCGCTTGATCGTCTCCAGCTTGTCGGCGAGCGCGCTCGCTCCGGCGAAGGGCGCCCACTGGAACGGCGTCCACGGTTTGGGCACGAACGACGAGATCGACAGCGTGAGCCGCCCGAACGGCCGCCCGCGCGGGTCCAGCGCCCGCAGGCGCTCGAGCATGCGCCGGGCGAGGTCGACGATGGCGACGACGTCCTCGTCGGTCTCGGTCGGCTGTCCGATCATGAAGTAGGTCTTCAGATTCGGGATGCCCTGAGCGCGCACGAGGTCGCAGGCGGCGAGGATCTGCTCGTCGGTGATCGCCTTGCGGATCGCCCGGCGCAGACGCTCGGTGCCGGCCTCGGGGGCGATCGTGAGGGTGCGGTGCCCGCCCCGAGCGAGCGAGGCGGCCAGGTCCTCGGTGAGGCTGTCGGCCCGCAGCGAGGAGATCGACAGCTCCATGCCGTTGTCCTCGACGATCTTCAGGAGGTCGCCGATCCACGGGTAGTCGGAGACGCAGGCCCCCACCAGCCCGATCCGCCGTTCTCCCTCGTCGGCCAGCTGCTTGATGGTCTCCCGCAGGGCGTCCACGCTGCGGTGCCGGACCGGCCGGTACACCTGGCCCTCGAGACAGAACCGGCAGCCCCGGCCACAGCCCTTGCCCACCTCGAGCAGCGCCATGTGGCCGTACTCCGCGTTGGGCGTCTTCACGGCGGCGATCGTCCGGAACGCATCCACGTCCCGGAGCCGCCGCTTCACCACGATCGCGGGCGCCCCGGACGCGGCGGTGACGTCGGCCAGGGTGCCGTCGGCGGCGTACCGCACGTCGTAGCGCTCCGGCACGTACACACCGGGGAGCGAGACGAGCAGATCCAGGAAGCTCGCCCGGTCGCGGTAGCGCTCGCGGTAGGCGTCGATCAGCTCGCCGACCAGCTCCTCGCCCTCGCCCACCACGACGAAGTCCATGAAGGGCGCCACCGGCTCCGGGTTGGAGAAGGCGCAGACTCCACCCATGAGCACGAGAGGATCGTGGGGGCGCCGGTCCGTCGCGCGCAGCGGGATGCCGGCCAGGCCGAGAAGGCGCAGCACGTTGATGTAGTCGCCCTCGTACGTGACCGAGAAGCCGACCATGTGGAAGTCGGTGAGCGACCGCTGCGACTCCAGCGAGAACGGCGCGCTCGCGGTGCGCTGCATCTCGGCCAGATCGGCGGGATCGGGCAGGAACACGCGCTCGCAGACCACATCGGGCCGCGCGTTGAGATGCCGGTAAATGGTCTGGAAGCCGAGGTTCGACATGCCGACTGCGTAGGCGTTGGGATAGACGAGCGCGACGGCGATCTTTCCGCCCCAGTCCTTGTGGACCGTGCCCTGCTCGGCGTCGAGCAGCGTCTGCGCTTTTTTCTTTAGCGACCAGGACATCCGGGTCAGTCTACCACACGGTGTCGAGGCCCCCGGGGCTGCGGTCTCGACGACGCCCAGCCGCTTGCGCCGCGCCACCGCGTGAGATCCCGACGCGACGGGTGTGCGACGACACGGCGTCGGCCGCGCACCGGCCCGCCGCGTGTCAGTCGGTGGAGCCCGGCCTCGACCTGGCGAGCTAGGAGCCCGCGGCTCCCACCCGCGCGGACAGCCTCGTCGCCGCCCGGCGTCGTGTCCACGCCAGCCCGGCAAAGGCGACCACCACACCGAGCAGGCTGGCGAGTTGCGCCACCCGGAAGGGACCCAGCCAGAAGCTGTCGAGCCGGATCGCCTCGATGGCGAAGCGCCCGCTCGAGTAGAGCCCGATGTACGCGAAGAACAGCGCGCCGGGTTGTTCGCGCAGCCGCGGCCGCAGCCAGAGGACCAGGACGCCGAAGATTGCCAGGGCCCACAGCGACTCGTAGAGGAACGCCGGGTGGAAGTAGTCGAACTGCGTGTAGCCGGGGGGACGGTGCGGCGGCGAGATGTACAGCTTCCAGGGCAGCGCGGTCGGCCGTCCGAACGCTTCCTCGTTGAAGAAGTTGCCCCAGCGACCGATCGCCTGCCCGATCGCGAAGGAGGGCGCAGTCACGTCGAGTCCGCGCAGGATCGGCAAACCCCACTTCCAGGCGAGCCAGGCGCCCACCAGCGGCCCCAGGATGAGTCCGCCGTGGATCGCCAGGCCGCCCTCCCACACGGCGAAGATCTTGGCCGGATACTGGCCGTAGTAATCCCAGTTGAAGGCGACCTCGTAGAGGCGGGCGCCGACCAGGCCGGCCAGGACCGCCCACTGCCCGGCCGTGATGATATCGTCGGCCGGCAGGCCCTCGCGCCTGGCTTGCCGATGTGCGAGCCAGAGGCCGACGACGATCGATGTCGCCATCAGGATGCCGTACCAGCGAATCACGAGCGGGCCGAGCTGAAATGCAATCGCGCCGGGCGAGCTCATCGGCTGAGGATATCACGCGGCCCGGCAGGCGGTATGCGCTGCGCCGAGACCGGGCCGGGACTGGAAAGAGCGGACGGAATCACGAGGTGGTGCGGGCGGCAGGATTCGAACCTGCAAGTCCTTTCGGACAATGCGTTTTAAGCGCATCGCGGATTCCAGTTTCGCCACGCCCGCAATGCTGCCCGTCGCGAGACCGGTCGTGCACGGTTCGACTGGAGGCGCCGGGCGGATTCGAACCGCCGAATAACGGATTTGCAGTCCGCTGCCTTACCACTTGGCTACGGCGCCACGAGCCGGGACGAAAAATGCTGGAGCGGGAAACGGGATTCGAACCCGCGACCCCGACCTTGGCAAGGTCGTGCTCTACCACTGAGCTATTCCCGCACGCCAGCGCGCCGAATTGTACCATGGGGCACCGAGGGCCGACCGCGGTCAGTCGCCGTCTTCGCGCAGCGCCGCCGCTGCGTCCTCCGGCGGCACCGGATTGATGAAGAACCCGGTTCCCCACTCGTAGCCCGCGACATTGGTGAGCTTGGGGATGATCTCCAGATGCCAGTGGAAGTGATCGAGCGGCCCGTCGCGCAGGGGCGCCGTGTGCAGCATGAAGTTGAAGGGCGGGCGCTGCAGCACCCGGTCCATGCGGCGCAAGAAGCCCCCGAGCACCTCGGCCAATCCCCGGAGCTCTTCCACGCCGACCTCCTCGAACGCGGAGCGGTGGTGGGTGGGCATGATCCAGGTCTCGAACGGAAACCGGGGGGCGAACGGGGCGAGGGCGATGAAGCCGTGGGCTTCCGCGATGACGCGTCGCCGACTCCGCCGCTCCTGGTGGATCACGTCGCACCAGACGCAGCGCTCCTTCATCTCGTAGTGCTCGGCGCCCCCCTTGAGCTCCTCGGAGACCATGAGCGGGATGATGGGCGTGGCGATGAGCTGCGAGTGCGGATGCTCGAGCGAGGCGCCGGCCGCGGCACCGTGGTTCTTGAAGACCAGGATGTACGCGAAGCGCGGGTCCTTCTTGAGATCCACGACGCGCTCACGGTAGGCGAGCAGGACGTCGGCCACGGCGTCGGCCGGCAGCGTGGCCAGGCTGGCGGCGTGGTCGGGGCTCTCGATCACCACCTCGTGGGCGCCGACGCCGTTCATGCGGTCGTAGAGCCCCTCACCCGTCGGCTCCAGCTCGCCCTCGATGCGCAGCGCCGGGAATTTGTTCGGTACCACTCGCAGAGACCAGCCCGGCGTGTTGGGGACGGAGTCGGGAGGGCGGATGGCGAGGATCTCGGGCGGGGTCTTTGTCTCGTTGTGCGGGCAGAAGACGCAGTTGCCGCTCTGGGCCTGCACCGGCTGACTGGGGAAATCAGACGGCCGGCGCCCGCGCTCGGTCGAGATGATGACCCAGCGACCGACGACGGGGTCCTTCCTCAGCTCAGGCATGGCGCTCGCCCACCGGAGCGTCCTCTCGCGTCGCCGCCCGCCCCAGCAACGAGGCGAGCGCGCCGGCCGGCGCCTTGCCCTCGAACAGCACGGCCGCGATCTCCGTCGCGATCGGCAGCGCCACGCCGTGGCGCGCGGCCAGCGCCAGCGCCGAGGCCACCGTCGGCACGCCCTCGGCGATCATGCGGGTGGCCCGCTGCGCGTCCGCGCGCGATTCGCCGCGCGCCAGTGCCATGCCCAGGGCCCGGTTGCGCGAGAGCGTGCCGGTCGCCGTCAATACCAGGTCGCCGAGGCCGGCCAGGCCCGCCAGCGTCGCCGGGTCGCCGCCGAGCGCCGCGCCCAGCCGCGTCATCTCGGCCAGGCCGCGGGTCACCAGCGCGGCCCGGGCATTCTCGCCGAGGCCGAGGCCGTCGGACAGGCCGGTGGCCAGCGCGATGATGTTCTTGGCGGCGCCGCCCACCTCGACACCCACCACGTCGCGGTTGGTGTAGAGCCGGAGCTCGCGCGAGCCCAGGCGGCGCTGGAGCTCGACGGCCAGCGCCTCGTCGCGCGAGGCGATGACCGCGGCGGTCGGCTGGGCCAACGCGACTTCCCGCGCGAACGTCGGGCCCGACAGCACCGCCACGGGCGCGCGCGGCCACTGCTCGGTCACGACCTCGCTCATGCGGCGGTGGCGCCCCGGCTCGAACCCCTTCGTCGCGGACACGACGGGCGCCGCGACCGGCCCCAGCCGCGCCAGCGTGGAAGCGAAGAACTCGGAGGGGACCGCCACGATCACCAGCGTGGCCGGCCGGAGCGCGGCCCTCGCATCCGTGGTCGCCTGGACCGCCGGCGGCAGCGCGACGTCGGCCAGGTACCACGGGTTCAGACGCCGGATGCGGATCGCCTCGACGACCTCGGGATTGCGGGCCCACAGCGTCACCCGCTCGCCGTTCCGGGCCAGGTGCACGGCCAGCGCCGTGCCCCAGCTGCCCGCGCCGAGAATCGTGATCATGCTGGCCCCGTCACGCCGGACTCGGTCCGTCGCGCCGCTGGCCGAAGCGCGCCTCGGTGCCGGCGCGCAAGCGGGCAATGTTGTCGTGATGCCGGCCGATCACGATCGCGGCCACCGCCAGCGCCGCAACGGCTGACGCCCTCGGGTAGCCCAGGATGACAGCGCCGAGCGGGACGCACGCCACGGCCAGCAGTGAGCCGAGCGAGACGTAGCGCGTGGTGGCCACCACGACCACGAACACCGGAAACGCCGCGAGCGTCGCCAGCGGCACCGTGCGCAGCAGGGCCCCGAGGCCGGTCGCCACGCCCTTGCCGCCTCGGAAGCCCAGGAAGACCGACCAGCAGTTGCCCGCGACCGCCGCCACGGTGGCGGCCGCCGTGGCGACCGGCTCGGCGCCGCCGAGGGCCGCGCCGAGCATCACCGCCCCGTACCCCTTCAGGACGTCGGCGAGGAGGGTGAGGACGGCGGGCCCCCGGCCCAGCGTTCGCAGCACGTTGGTGGCGCCGATGTTCCCGCTGCCGTGCTGTCGGATGTCGGCGACGCCGAAGCGCCTCGCCACCAGCCACCCGATCGGCACCGCCCCGACCAGGTACGCCGCCAGGACCGCGACGAGGCTCACGACCAGCGTTCTTCTTCGGGCACGATGGCGCGGTAGTCCGCCTTGCGGAAGAATCGGTAGAAGTAGTCCACGGCGGACACGACCGTCAGCACGAGAGCCGCCCACAGCACGCCGGTGGCCGCCACGTGGAAGCCGGGCGACACGATGCCCTTCTCGAGGATCAGCATCGTCACCGCCACGTACTGGCCGACGGTCTTCCACTTGGCCAGCCGTGAGGCCGGCACGATGACGCCGACCCCGGCCGCCACCGCCCGCAGCCCGGTCACCGCGAGCTCGCGCCCGATGATGACGACCACGATCCACCCCGCCACCTTGTCGATCGTCAGCAACGACACCAGCGCCGCCGCCACCAGCAGCTTGTCGGCGATCGGATCGAGCAGCGTGCCCAGCGTCGTGACCTGGTTGCGGCGGCGAGCGACGACCCCGTCGAGCCAGTCCGTGAGCGAGGCGGCCACGAAGATGGCCGCCGCAATGAGCGCGTGCACGCGGGACGACGAGATGAGGAACAGGATCAGCAGCGGCACCGCGACGATCCGCGTCAGGGTCAGCCCGATCGGCAGGTTCACGGCGCTCCACCGTCGCGCATAGGTCGCGTCATTATCGGTACGGCGAAACGACCTTGTCAACGTCGGTCCGATAGGTGGGGACCAGGGCGAAGGCGTCGAGCGAGAAGCAGGCCGTGACGTCGGCGGCCCGCCCGTGGTCGGCCAGGTGTCGCGCGTGCGGCGCATCGTGGGCCAGGCGGACCAGGTCCGCGGCATAGGGACGAGCCGCGGCGGCGGCGGCGGCCGCCGCCGCCGACGCTACCGCGCCCGGCTCGACGCCCAGCAGCCGGTCGACCAGCAGGCCCGCACAGGTCTCGTCCTCGATCGACCGCGCACCGAGCTCCCCGGCGCACACGACGACGAGGTCTCGCCCCTGGCGGAGCGCCCATTCCGCGGCCGCGGTGAGGTTGACGAATCCGGCCACACCGACCGCGGTCGCCGGCCGGGTGGCGAGCAGCGCCCGGGTGCCGTTGCTCGTCGTGAACACGATCGTGCGGCCGCCGACCCGCTCGGGCGTGAACTCCAGCGGCGAGTTGCCGAGGTCGAACCCCGCTGGCGGGTCGCCGCCGCGCTCCCCGGCCAACAGCGCGCCGGGTACGTCGAGGGCGCGCCGGCGGGCCTCCTCGACCTCCGCGACCGGCAGCAGCACCCGGCAGCCGTGGGCCAGGGCGGTGATCATGGTGGTGGAGGCGCGCAGCACGTCGATGACGAGCGCCGTGGTGCCGGCCAGCGCGGCCGACGGCAGCGCCGACGGCGTGAGGGCGACGTCGACGCGCACCGCTCAGGGCCGCTGATCGCGCAGAGAGCGTATCTTCAGGCGCAGCGCGTTGAGATTGATGAATCCCTCGGCATCCCGCTGGCGATAGACGGAGTCGGCCTCGAACGTGGCAAAGTCCGTCCGGTAGAGCGAGCGGGGCGAGCGACGGCCGCTGACGGCCACGTTACCCTTGTAGAGCTTGAGCCGCACCGTGCCCGTCACGTCCTTCACGCACTCGTCGAGGAAGCCCTGCAGGGTCTGGCGCTCGGGCGAAAACCAGAAGCCGTAGTAGATCATCTCCGCATAGCGCGGCACGAGCGAGTCGCGAAGATGAAGGACCTCGCGGTCGAGGGTGATCGACTCCAGCGCCCGACGGGCCACCGCCAGGATCGTTCCGCCGGGCGTCTCGTAGCAGCCGCGCGATTTCATCCCGACGAACCGGTTCTCGACGAGGTCGACCCGGCCGACGCCGTGCTCGGCGCCCAGCCGGTTGACCGTCTCCAGCAGCGCCACCGGCGGCAGCCGCCGGCCGTCCACCGCCACCGGGTCGCCGTGCTCGAACTCGAGCTCCACCGCCACCGGCACGTCGGGCGCGTCCTCCGGCGAACGCGTGAGCAGGTACATCTTCGGCGGCGGCTCGGCCCACGGGTCCTCGAGGATGCCGCCCTCGTAGGACACATGAAAGAGATTACGGTCCATGCTGTACGGTCGATCGGCGGTGACCGGAACCTCGATGTCGTGGGCCCGGGCGAACTCGATCAGCGAGCTTCGCGAGCTCAGCTCCCACTCGCGCCAGGGCGCGATGACCGTGAGATCGGGCGCGAGCGCGGCGTAGGTCAGCTCGAAGCGGACCTGGTCGTTGCCCTTCCCGGTCGCACCGTGGGCGACGGCGTCCGCGTGCTCACTGCGCGCGACCGCGACCTGGGCCTGGGCGATGAGCGGCCGGGCGATCGAGGTGCCGAGCAGGTACGAGCCCTCGTAGATCGCGGCGCCCCGCAGCATCGGGAAGATGAAATCGCGCACGAACGTCTCGCGCAGGTCGACGATGTGCACGGCGCCGGCACCTGTCTTGCGCGCCTTGTCGCGCACGGTGATGAGCTCCTCACCCTGCCCCAGGTCGGCGCAGAAGGCCACCACCTCGCAGCGGTAGCGCTCGATGAGCCAGCGCAGGATGACGGAGGTGTCGAGCCCGCCGGAATAGGCGAGGACGACCTTTGTCACAGGCTCGCCTCCCCGGGCCGGTGCGGCCGGCACCGCCGTCCTCGCGGACGTGACGTCAGGCATCGTCGAGCGAGCCACCCAGCAGCTCGAAGATCACGGCCTTCTGGGCGTGCAGCCGATTCTCGGACTGCTCGAGCACGATCGACCGGGGGCCGTCCAGCACGGGGTCGGTGATCTCCTCGCCACGGTGCGCGGGCAGGCAGTGCATCAGCAGCACCGAGGGTTTGGCGAAGCCGACCAGGGTGTCGTTGAGCTGGTAGCGGTTGAACGCCTCCGTGCGCTGCACGCGCTCAGCCTCTTGCCCCATGCTGACCCACACGTCGGTGTAGAGCACGTCGGCACCGGTCGCGGCCTCGCGGGCATCGTGGGTGACTTCGAGGCGGCCGCCGAGTTTTCGCACGGTCGCCTGCACGCCGGCGTTCGGCTCGTAGCCGGGGGGACACGCCACGACCATCGAGGTCCCGACCAGGGCACCGGCGAGCAGCACCGAGTGACAGACGTTGTTGCCGTCGCCGATCCAGGCCAGCCGTGTGGACGCCACATCGATCCCCCGCTCCCAGAGGGTGAAGTAATCGGCCAGGGCCTGGCAGGGATGCTCGAAATCGCTGAGGCCATTGATGACGGGTACGGTGGCATGCCGGGCCAGCTCCTCGACGGTGGCGTGGGAGTACACGCGAGCGGCGATACCGTCCACCCAGCGCGAGAGATTGCGGGCCACATCGGGTACCGACTCCCGCGTCCCGAGGCCGATCTCGTGGCCGGAGAGATAGACCGCCCGGCCGCCGAGCTGCACGATCCCGACTTCGAACGTGACCCGCGTGCGCAGGGACTGTTTCTCGAAGATGAGCGCCATCGAGCGGCCAGCCAGGGGCGTGCCGCGGCGGCCGGACTTCCAGCGCTGCTTCAGGTCGGCCGCCAGCGCGAAGAGCTGGAGGATCCGCTCGCGGGAGAGGTCGGCGATGGAGAGGAAGTTCTTGCTCACTTGGCGCCGGCGCTCAGCGCGACGCCCAGGATGTCGAGCGCCCGCTTGCAGTCGGCGGACTCGACGATGAGCGGCGGGACCAGTCGCACCACCTTCTCTCCCGCGGTGAGGACGAGCAAGCCGGCGTCGCGGCAAGCATCCATGACGGGCGCGGCGGGTCGGGTCAGCTCGATGCCGATGAGCAGGCCCCGGCCCCGCACCTCCTTGATGACCGGCAACGTGCCCTGCAGCGCGCGTACGCCGTCCATCAGCTCACGGCCCCGGTCGGCGGCACGCTGGGGCAGCTTGTCGCCGATGACGGTCGTGAGCGTCGCCAGCGCAACCGAGGTCACGAACGCCGAGCCCGCGAACGTCGAGCCGTGGCTGCCGGCCGTCAGGGCGCTCGCGACCTCGTCGCGGCACAGCATGGCGCCGATGGGGATGCCGTTGGCGAGCGCCTTGGCCA
>Ga0268386_10000725_pt1 | contig 21481 bp, 12 predicted proteins | sample RVTome_15_FD_200260 | JGI IMG/M metagenome (GOLD analysis project Ga0268386, IMG submission 200260) | Soil microbial communities from uranium-contaminated site in the Upper Colorado River Basin, Wyoming, United States - RVT150D86... ...
AGCGTCATCGTATGCCTGACGCTAGCGCTCAGTCTTTTTGCGACATCAATTAACGCCCAAACTCCGGCGTCCACTCCACCGAAAGAATCCGAACTACTCAAGCCGTTGCAGTATCGCAGTATTGGTCCTTACCGCGGTGGCCGCTCGGCAGCAGTCGCTGGAGTCGCTTCGCAACCGTTCGTCTATTATTACGGCGCAACCGGTGGCGGTGTTTGGAAAACTACGGATGGCGGCATCAACTGGGAATCAGTCAGCGATGGTTCAGTGTTCGGAACGGGCTCTGTGGGCGCGATCGCAGTTTCCGATTCCGATCCAAACGTGGTTTACGTGGGCATGGGTGAGTCGCCGATTCGCGGCAATGTCTCGCACGGTGACGGCGTTTATAAGTCGACCGACGCCGGGAAAACATGGAAGCGGATCGGTCTCGAAGATACACGACAGATACCGCGCATCAGGGTGCACCCAAAGAATCCTGACCTGGTGTACGTGGCGGCGTTGGGCCATGTTTGGGGACCCAACGAGCAGCGCGGAGTTTTTCGTTCGAAAGACGGTGGCAAAGACTGGGAGAAGGTTTTAAGTCGAGGCAACAAGGCAGGCGCTATCGATCTGATCCTCGATCCGTCAAATCCGAACACGATCTATGCGGGGTTTTGGGAAGTTTATCGTAAGCCGTGGACGCTCGAGAGCGGTGGTCCAGGCAGCGGCATTTTCAAATCCATCGACGGCGGAGATACATGGACGGAGCTGACTCGAAACAACGGTTTGCCGCGAGGGATGATCGGTAAAGTCGGCATCACAGTCTCACCTGCGAATCCGGAACGAGTATGGGCAATTGTAGAAGCCGAAGACGGTGGAGTTTTTCGTTCAGACAACGGCGGACAAACCTGGACCAGAGTCAACGAGGAGAGGAGGCTGCGCCAGCGCGCTTGGTACTACACTCGTATTTATGCAGATACGAAGAATGTCGATACGGTTTATGTTTTGAACGTCGGCTTTTTTAGATCGAACGACGGCGGTCGAACCTACAGCACCATATCTGTTCCACACGTCGACAACCACGATCTTTGGATCGCCCCGGATGATCCAAACCGGATGATTGAAAGCAACGACGGCGGCGCGAATGTTTCTTTTAACGGAGGAAGGAGCTGGACCCAGCAGGATCAGCCCACGGCGCAATTCTATCGCGTAACAATCGACAACGATTTTCCATACAACATCTACGGTGCCCAGCAGGATAATTCCACTGTACGCATTGCGAGTCGAACGACCCAGAATAATATTAACAGCAGCCACTGGTACGACGTTGGAGGCGGCGAATCGGGCTGGATCGCGCCGTCTCCCAAAGACTCGAACATAGTCTTCGCCGGTTCTTACGGTGGTTTAACGACGCGCTACGATCACCGCACCGGCCAGGAACGCAACATCAATCCCTATCCAAACAATCCGATGGGCGCCGGAGCCGACGTGTTGAAGTACAGGTTTCAATGGAACTTTCCATTACTGTTTTCGCCGCACAATCCGGATACGCTCTATTTGGGAGGTAATGTTTTGTTCAAGTCGACAGACGAGGGAAGTAGTTGGCAGATCGTCAGTCCGGATCTGACGCGCAACGACAAAACAAAGCAGGGACCGTCCGGTGGTCCAATAACCAAAGACAATACGAGCGTCGAATACTACGCAACGATCTTTGCCGTGATGGAATCGCCAGTTCAAGCCGGAACTATCTGGACCGGAAGCGACGACGGGCTCATACACATCTCTCGCGACGGTGGAAAGAACTGGTCCAATGTCACTCCGCCCAGCAGCATCATGCCGGAGTGGATTCAGATCAACTCAATTGACGCGTCATCGCACGATGCAGCCACGCTTTATGTTGCCGGAACCATGTACAAATGGGACGACAACAAACCATATCTTTACAAGACCAGCGACTATGGGAGGACGTGGAAGAAGATCACCAATGGTATTCCCGACACCGCTTTCACGCGCGTGATTCGCGAGGATCCAAATAAACGGGGATTGCTCTATGCTGGAACCGAGACTGGAATGTATGTGTCATTTGATAACGGTGAGCGTTGGCAGTCGCTGCAACTCAATCTGCCGGTTGTTCCGATAACGGATCTGGCAATCCAGAAGCGTGAAAAAGAATTAGTGGTCGCAACTCAGGGACGTTCTTTCTGGATCCTTGATGACCTGCCCGCACTGCACCAATTGATGGATGCCGGTGGCCTGAGTGCGGCGGGGGAAACACAACTCTTTAAACCCAAGGACAGTTATCGCATGCCTGGAGGTGGCGGCGCTCCGCTTGCACCGACAGCCACTGTTGGTCGAAATCCTGCGAACGGCGTGGTCGTCTACTATTCCTTGAAAACCAAACCCACGTCAGAGGTTGAGCTCGAGTTTCTTGACCCGTCGGGCAAGTCGATCCGCAAGTTTACCGGGCGAGTGGGGAGGCCGGGCGATCCGGCAACACCGCCACCTGCTGCAGGCCCTGGATTTGGTGCAGCCGCAGCACCAAACGTGCCAATGGAGATTGGGCTTAACCGGTTTGTCTGGGACACCAGACACACAGACGCAGTGCGCTTTCCTGGAATGATTCTTTGGGCCGGGGAAACTCGTGGACCAAAGATGCCGCCCGGAACCTATCAAGTAAAACTCACCGTTAACGGCAAATCTCTGACTCAGAACTTCGAGATTAAAGCCGATCCGCGTTTGACTACTACACCTGCCGATTACGCAAAACAACTCGAATTGGGCCTGAAGATTCGGGACAAGTTGACTGAAACTCACAACGCGATCATTCAGATTCGCGATGTAAGAAAGCAAGTGGAAGACCTATTGAAACGCGTCACCGGCCAACCGAACTTCAAAGTCGTAAACGATGCCGGAATGGCGCTCAATAAGAATCTGACAACGGTAGAGGAAACACTCTATCAAACGAAGAACCAGAGTAATCAGGATCCTTTGAACTATCCGATTCGACTCAATAACAAACTGGCCGCGCTCGGAGGCGTCGTTGGTAGTGCTGAGGCCGCACCGAACGCACAGTCGTACGCAGTTTACGATGAAGTTGTCACGCAGATCGACGCGGAATTGCAGAAGTTGGCCCAGATCATGAGGACTGAAGTGCCTGCGTTCAATCAACTGGTGCGCGCTCAGAACATTCCAGCGGTGGTGGTCAAGCCTGCTGGATCAAATCCATAAGAAAACCTAACTCCCTCTCTGCGTAGTCTCTGCGTCCTCTGCGTCTCGGCGGTAAATTGCAATCACGAGCAAGTTCACCGCCGAGACGCAGAGGACGCAGAGATTGCACAGAGAGTATCTCATTCGTAGAATCCGTACGCAGGAACTTTCCATCTTGGAGCGCATTTGAACAAAGGCAAGTCACCCGTAACGATCAAGCAACTCGCTTCGATAACGCAGGCTAAGCTCACCGGCGATGAAACGATTGTGGTCACTGACGTCAGTCACGATTCACGCCGGGTAGGTAAGGGAACTCTCTTTGCCGCAGTCACCGGAGCCTTGTTCGATGCGCACAAGGTTGTACCGCAAGTTATGAATCAGGGAGCTGCCGGCGTGCTATCGGAACGCCCGGCTCCGGAAGATTTTGCCGGCGCATGGCTTCAAGTCGATGACATTCGTTGCGCAATGGCATTGGCGGCCGCTGAAGCGCATCACCATCCCTCACGCGAACTTCAACTCGTCGGTATCACAGGAACGAATGGCAAAACGACCACCGCCTATTTAATCGCTTCAATTCCAGAGGAGGCTGGCGAACCTGTGGCGATGACGGGCACCGTTGAATACCGTCTGGGCCCTGAACGATTCAAAGCGGATCGCACGACCCCTGAAGCTCCTGACATGCAACGACTTTTGCGACGCGCTGTTGAGATTGGATGTCGCACGGCTGTTATGGAGTGTTCGTCGCAGGCGATGGACTTTCATCGTTGTGACGAACTCGAATACGCCGTGGCGGTGTTTAGCAATCTCACGCGGGACCACCTCGACTATCACAAGACGATGGAGAATTACTGGTACGCGAAACAACGTCTGTTTGACGGGCGTCTGGGAACGCGGCCACGCAATTCGGTGATCAATATCGATGATCCTTACGGTGTCGAGTTGGCAGCCTCGTTGGAGAAGGACGGTCTGCGCGTCATTCGCTATGCGGTTAATGGAGACGCTGACGTCACTGCTCGCGATCCTCAGTTTTCGTTGAGTGGAATGCGTTTTCGGCTAGCGACGCCCGCGGGGGAGCGCGAGTTTCATTCACCGCTGGTGGGTCCGCCTCACATTTACAACACACTGGCTGCTGTCGCGAGTGGACTGGCGCTGGGCTATGATTTCGAAGTCGTAACAGCCGCTCTTGAGAAATGCACAGGGGCGCCCGGTCGTTTTGAGCGAGTGGCGCATGAGGGCTACTTTTCTGTAGTAGTAGATTATGCGCACAGCGATGATGCGCTGTTGAATGTGTTGCGAACTGCACGTCAGGTTGTAAAAGGAAAGATCATCACCGTCTTTGGCTGTGGCGGAGATCGTGATCGTTCGAAGCGTGCGCCGATGGGCGAGGCTGCGGGCAGCTTGAGCGACGTGGTGATTCTTACTTCGGACAATCCGCGCACCGAAGATCCGGAGCAGATTCTGTGCGACGCGGAAGAAGGAATTCGGAAAACGGGTAAACCCTACAGAAAGATTGCTGACCGCACCGAGGCCATTCACCAGGCGATCTCCGAAGCCCAAATCGGCGATCTTGTTTTGATCGCGGGCAAGGGCCACGAAGACTATCAGATCATTGGACGTGAGACGTTTCACTTCGACGATAAGGAAGTGGCAAGGGCGGCGTTGGCCGAGAGGGGTTGAGATAGGCATCAAGCAGAAAGTTTTCCCGCAAAGGCGCAAAGGCGCAAAGAGAGCACTAACTCTGTGCCTTTGCGCCCTTGCGGGGGTCTGTTTTTTAGGGTTCGCTTGGACCACGCCTGCCACCCAACAAAAACCCGAACCCTATGGCCCACCCGTAACAATTGCGACGCTAAAAGATAAATCGATCTCCGAGAGCAGCGGTTTGGTCGCATCTCGTTCAACGCCCGGCGCGTATTGGACTCACAACGATTCCGGTGATGGACCATTCATCTATGCGTTTGACACGCGTGGTGAATCGCTCGGTGTCTTTCGTGTGGCAAGCGCGCAGGCACGCGATTGGGAAGACATCGCAATCGGGCCTGGACCGCAACGCGGGAAGTCGTATCTATACATTGGCGATATTGGAGACAACAGCAAGTCGCGTTCAGAGGTTGTTGTTTACCGTGTAGCTGAACCCGCGCTGACAACTGCCGGTCGCAAGTTAACGAAGACTCGGCCGGGAATAACTGAATCAGCGGAGGCAATCCGGCTGCGATATCCTGACGGTAAGCACGATGCGGAGACGTTGCTCGTGCACGCGGGAAGCGGAAACATTTACATCGTTACGAAAGTCGCGCTGGCGAACCCGGTCGTTTATGAAGCAGCGGCACCAGTGAGTCCAGGCAAGTTGATCGCTATGAGACGGCTAAGCGAGATCAGGGTGCCGAGTATATTTGGCGGCGTGCTCACGGGAGGCAGCATCTCGCCTGACGGGCGCCGCGTCGCGCTTTGCGACTATTTTCAGGGTTACGAGTTGGTCTTGCCGGCGGCGAGTACTGACTTCAGCGACATTTGGAAACAAAGAATGATCGGATTCGATCTTGGCAAACGCAAACAGGGTGAAGCAATCACTTACCGCCTGGACGGCAAAGCGTTCCTCGCCACCAGCGAAGGAAAACAATCCGCACTAATTCAAGTTCTCCGCAATTGAAGCCACAAGATGGCACAAAAAACACAAAACAGATTTTGACTTAATAATGATTTGAGCTTTTTGTGCTTCATTGTGGCTTAGAATCCTGGCCCCTTGCTAAAAACCAATAAACAGGTAGGCCAAGAAGAATCAGACCAAGACCGATGGCTGACTGTCTCGGAGTGTTTCGAATGGTCTGGAAGATAAGCCACGCCGAAACCGTCAGGAACAAAATCGGCACTACGGGATAGCCCCACGTGCGGTACGGTCGTTCCGATTCTGGTTCGCGCCAACGGAAAATAAAGATAGATCCAGCGACAAGCGCATAGAACAGAGTCAGCGCAAAGATCGCGTAGTCAGTGAGAGTGTCGAATGAACCCGATAGAGCCAACACACATGCCCAGATCCCCTGAACGACGAGCGATCGGATCGGCACGTGAGTGCGCGGGGAGACCTGGGCCAGGCTCTTGAATGTTAGACCATCCTTCGCCAGTGCATATGGTATGCGTGCAGTGGCGAGGATCGACGCGTGCAGGGCTCCGAATGATGAAGTCATCATTGCCGCAGCCATAAGCGTTACCGCAACGGACCCGAGTAACCTCCTTATAACTTCTGCAGCCACGGACGAAGATTCAGGCACGTCAGCGACTTGCGTCGGCGTCAGCACGTGGAAGTAACTTAGATTCACGAAGAGGTAAAGCGATATGACGATAAGACCACCGCCAATCAAAGCGAGAGGGAGATTGCGACCGGGATTCTTAACTTCGCCGGCGAGAAAGGTGACATTGTTCCAACCATCGTACGCCCAAAGTGCGCCCAGCATGGCGGCGGCAAACCCAGCCATGCCGCCAGTTGTTATCGCCACGCCTTCACAAGCGCCGCCGGTGTTTTCCAAGGCAAGATTGCCCCAATCGCCTCCACTGTAGAAGAACGCTCCGAAGCCGACGCCAAGCAGCAGAATGATCTTCAAGCCCGTAAGAACACTCGCAACACCGCCGCTAACGCGAACAGCCGCGCAGTTGATAAGCGTGGTAACAATGATCGCAGCAAGCGCTACGAGTTGGAGACGACCAATTGAGATCGGATGGCCACCCGGCAATGTGTATTCGAAGTAGGTGTGCCTCAATGCGCCGCCGAGGAGGTCATTGAGAAAAATTGCGATGCCAACGGCGAGCGCAGCAGCAGAAGCCGTGCGGGCGATGAGAAATTGAGTCCAGCCATAAATAAAACCCCACGGCCGGCCGTACGCGTCGCGCACGATGCCATACTCACCGGCAGCGCGCGGCTTCATCGCGAGCAATTCCGCATACGTCAGTGCGCCGGCCATCGAAAGAAGACCAGCCAGAACCCAGACAATGAGTACTTTGCCCGGCGAACCAACGTTGCACGTCATGACGCGTCCCTTCAGAAAGATGCCGGTGCCGATGATGTTGGCAACGTTGACTGAGATGGCGGCGATCAATCCCAGGCCGCGGATGAGTTGTGTGTGCTCAGTTGTCATACTTTTCAGCCACGGATTGACGCGGATTTACACGGATCATCAGTGTAGATCGGTGTAATCCGTGGCTAATATCCTACGTCGCTCGTGATGAGATCCTCGTACGTGTCTCGTCGTCGAATGAGGTCGGCAGTGCCGTCATTGCGGATCAAGACTGCCGCAGGCAAAGGTCTGCCGTTGTAGTGAAACATTTGGGCCAGCGAATAGGCGCCACAGTTGAGCAATGCCAACACCTCGCCTGGTCCAACATCGTCAGGAAGCTTCCGATAGTCCGGCAAACGTCCCTCGCGCTCGATATCGAAATAGACGTCGCCTGAATCACAGAGAGGACCGGCTACTTTATAGTCGCGGCCGTATGGTGCGCCGGCGCGAGAAGCGGAGATCAAGTGGTAATACCACTTGTAATTATTCATCGAGAGCATGATGTTGTAGCCCGCGTCCGTCAGCAGCCATACATCACCGGTTTCGGGCCGGCTCTTGATGTTGCGCACGGTCGTGAGCACCAAGCCTGCATCAGCGATGATGCTGCGGCCCGGCTCCAACAAGATCGTTACCCGATCGAGCAGATGTTCGGCGTTTGCAGCGCGAGCTGATTCTCGCGCAACTCGCAACGCTTCGCTGAGCACTGCTGCAGGTTCGAGTTCCGCACCCAACATGTCGCGCTCATGTTCCGGAAGTTGATCCGCCTGCGAACGATCTCGCAGGTAGTTCACCGGAATGCCGCCGCCGAGATTGATGTGTTCAAGCGTGTGTCCAGTTTCACGATGAATCGTGACCAGGTGTTCCCACATGCTCTTGAATGCTTCAGCAAATGGCTCGACGTCGGGAGTCTGCGAGCCGACGTGAATGTGAATTCCGCATACCTTGAGCAACTCCGGCCTTTCAAGTCCACGACGAAAGGCTTTGAGCACTTCAGACGATGAGATTCCGAACTTCGAAGTCAGCAGCGCGGTCTGTAAGCCAAGGTGGGATCGCGTGCCGATTTCCGGCACGAGGCGCAGCGTAATACGAGCCAAAGCTACTTCCTCACCGCGCGCTCGCAAGCGTTGCACCGATTGTTCCACCAACCCGATCTCGTAAATTGAGTCGACATTGATAGCGTAAATTCCAGCGCGTACTGCGTCGTCAAGCTCGTCGTCAGATTTGCTCGTGCCGTTGAAGATGATCTGGTCTGGGCGGAAACCTACTCGCAGCGCCTTGAAGAGTTCGCCGCCGCTGTTGACTTCAATGTCGATGCCTGAATCAAGTACTACCTTCAGGACCGCCATGTTCGAGTTTGCCTTTGACGCGTAGCAAAACTTAATCGTCCGATCCACAGCGTCGGCAGCGAGCTGCAAACGGCTGATGTTGTCGCGAATTCGATTCTCGGAAAAAACAAATAATGGCGAGTTGAATTCTTTCACAAGTTCGAGCGTATCGACGCCATTTACGGTCAAATGACCATCGCGCACTTCAAGGTAACCAGGGATGGACCATGCCGGACACAAAGCGGCTATTCCAGCTGACATTTTCGATTGCTCTCCAATGTGGGATCAGGCCACAGATCAACGCGGATGACACGGATCAAACAGAAGAACAGTTCTGATCTGTATCATCAGTGTTTATTCTGTGGCTAATATTCTTAGTTTGACTTAACGAAATTGTAACTGATGGTCCCACTAACTCGGACCGGTTCACCCATCAGCAATGTCGGCGTAAACCTTGCCAAACGTGCCGCATTGACCGCAACGGCGTGCAGATGCCGTGGACCAGACACGGCCCGCGCTTCAATCACGCCTCCCTGCTCATCGATCACAACAGCGACTAAAACCACACCGCCCGCTTCGCCGTAAGGGACTTCCGGCTTCGGCAAGTAAATGGCTTTTCCGTTCAACATGCCGCCCGAAATAGGCGCGCGCTTCTGATTTTGCTGCCGTCCCTGGTTTTGCTGTTGATTGTTTCCGGCACCTGCTGCCCCGGGAGTTGGGGTGACACCGGTCTCTTCCGGCGTTTGATTTGCCGCGTTGCCTTCCGGACGATTTCGTGTGTTGCCTTCTTGTTTCTCTAAATTGGGTTCCTCGGGATGGACGTTTTGTACGGCCTCGGTTGAAGCAGTCACTTTGGGTTGCTCAATTTGGCGCTCAGGCAGTACAAACGAGCTCAGGAATTTTTCCTCCAGGGCCTCGTCCTTTTTAGTATTGAGTGAAACGATTGCGTAGAAGCGTTTCCTTGTGGCAAAGGCGTGCACCGATCCACTGAGATCGCCGATCGTTAATTTGTAAGATCTGCCGGTGTGACCATGAAATGGACGACTGCTCACCAGGGTAAGCTTGCTGGGAGCTTCTTTCGTGCGAACCTTTGCCGGGAAAAAGTTCTTGAATGCGTCGATATAAGAATTGAACCGGGCAAAATCGGAGTATGCAGCCGGGTTCGATTTGATGCCGCTTAAAGAGGCAATTGCGAGAACTGGACCGGCGGATGATTTTGCGAGATATAACCGCGCGTTCAGTTCCATCTTGTGATAAGGGAATGTGGATGACTCTTTGCTCGGGTTTTTTGGCATGGAGACGGTAAACTCTTCGCCTTCCGGACTGATTGTTTCCCATTCAGTCCATGCTTCGGCGGTTTTTTGAACCTGCGCCGAGAGCGGTAGCGCGTTTAGCAGAAGAATCGCAAGCGCGAAATGTAAACGACGAAAATGCATGTCATTACCTCCGTTTTAGCGTTGACCACGTGGAGTAGATTCACCGCTGCCGGATCGGAGAATCAGTTGGTTGTTGGCGACTCTAGTCCGCAGGCTGGGAGACTGTCAAGAGGACCCTTCGCAGGGTGGTGTCGTAATTTGATTCTGCGTGATCTCAGCGTCCTCTGCGCCTTTGCGGTTTACCTGCTTTTTCGCATCCTCCACCGCAGAGACGCAGAGGACGCAAAGATTACGCAGAGAAGAGTTTCAAATTGCGACACTACCCTTCGCAGCCTAGTTGCCTAGTTTGGAATTCTCTGTGCAACCTCTGTGTCCACTGCGTCTCTGTGGTAGTTCTTTTCCAGCTAAATCCACCACAGAGACACAGAGGACACAGAGGTTGCACAGAGATAAACTGAAATCAGGACGCAGAGGCAATCCTGGCCTTTTCCATTTCCACCAAAACGCGTCGAAGAATCTTTCCTGAAGGCGACTTAGGTATCTTTTCGACAAACTCGAGATATCGAATCCGTTTGTGTGGCGCAACTCTTTCCGCGACGTATTTGAGAATCGCTTCGGGCTCCGCCGCCTTTTTCAAGACGACGATTCCCTTTGGTACTTCGCCCGCTTCATCGTCAGGGTAAGGAATTACCGCTGCATCAGCGACACAAGGATGAGTGAGCAACACCGCTTCGAGTTCCGCAGGCGGAACCTGAAAACCTTTGTATTTGATCAACTCCTTCGCGCGATCGACGATGAAGAAGTGTCCGTCTTCGTCGGCATATCCAATGTCGCCCGTATGGAGCCAGCCATCGGCATCGATGGTTTGCGCCGTGGCTTCGGGCCGGTTGAGATAACCCTTCATGATTTGCGGACCGCGCACGCAAACTTCGCCTTTTTCTCCCGGACCAACTGGTGCGCCGCTTTCGAGATCGATGATCTTGCACTCAGTGTTAGGTGCGGGAACGCCGACCGACCCGAACTTCATCGTCCTTGGCGGCGCAGGTGACGAATGAGTGACCGGACTGGTTTCCGTCATTCCATAACCCTGACGAATGATACAGCCAAGCCGGTCCATGCACGCGCGCGTGAGTTCTTCGCCGAGTGGCGCAGCGCCGGAAAATATGGTTTTGAGTTTGGGCAGTTTGTAGTTGTCGACAACCGGGTTCTTACTCAGACTCAAAACAATCGGCGGGACCAGGTGTGCAAGACTGACGTCGTAATCCTGAACTGCCTTTAGGAACGACTCCAGGTCAAAGCGCGGCATGGTCACGATGGTAGCGCCGCTAAAGAGTCCCATGTTCAAAACCACAACGAGACCGTATATATGAAACATAGGCAGCACGCAGATCAGCGTATCGGTCTCGTAGAAGTAGCAGAGCCCTTCCATCTGACAGATGTTCGCCACGAGATTGTGATGCGTGAGCATGACACCTTTGGGGAGTCCGGTAGTGCCACTCGAGTATGGAAGTGCAACAAGATCTTCGAGCGGATCGATCTCCGTTTGCTCGGCGCGACCATTGTCGATCAGGAGCGAGTCGAATGAGGTGGCGCCTGGCGCTGAGCCGAATACAAAAAGCTCTTCGATGCCGGCATCCGCTGCGGCTTCGCCGGCCTTGTCAATGAATCCTGGAACAGTTATCAGAAAGCGCGCGCCGGAGTCTTTGAGTTGGTGAGCAATCTCATGTCTTGTGTAAAGCGGGTTAATTGGAGTAACGATTCCGCCTAAAGTCGCAACGGCGTGAAACGCAATGGCATACTCAGGACAGTTTGGACTCAAAATGCCAAACACTTCGCCTTTCTTAAAACCACGTTGCGAAAGATTGTGGGCCGCGATACTGATCGAATCGGCGAGTTGCGCGTAGCTGACCGTTCTGCCGGTTGGGCCTTCTATTAGGGCCGCTTTACTGGCGAGGTCTGCTACACGGCGCAAAACAAAAGGCGTTAGCGCAGTTTTAGGGATCGAGACGTCTGGATAGGGACCTTTGATGATCATGTGTGTTGGATATTTGGGGATCGGAAATCATTTTTCATATATCATTTGGCATTTCTCATTCGCGATTATTGGTCATTTGTCATTTGCTTCAGAAGCCCGAGTTCAACATCTGAAGAATTTTCTCTGCGTCATCTCTGCGGACTCTGCGTCTCGAAGCGGCAAATAAAATCAAAACCGCCGAGACGCAGAGTCCGCAGAGATGACGCAGAGGTGAATTTGGGCACTACCTGAAAAATGACCTCCTCTTTACCTTAGCCGCCCCCGGAAAGATCCGAGTAAGTGCCACAGATTAACGCGGATAACACGGATCAGATCGGTGTAAATCGGTGTTACTCCGTGGCCGATGTCGGTTGTAGATACTTATCAAGCCAATCAAGCACGGTGTGGAACCAGAGCCGCGAATTCTGTGGTTTCAGGACCCAATGCCCTTCGTCTGGAAATATCAACAGCTTCGAGTCGATACCCTTACGCTGAACCGCTGTAAACAATTGCATTCCTTCGCCAATTGGCACCCGATAGTCCAGTTCGCCGTGAATGATCAGTATTGGAGTATTGAAGTTCTGCGCGAATTTGTGCGGTGACCAGCGGCTGTACATCGCTGGGTTGGTCCAGGGCGTTCCCTTAAACTCCCACTCGGGGAACCATAGCTCTTCAGTCGTCCCATACATGCTTTCGAGATTGTAAACACCATCGTGCGATACGAGGACCTTGTATCGGAATCGTGGATCGTTGTTGTGTCCGAGGATCCAGTTCACCATGTAGCCGCCATAACTTGCCCCGGCCGCTCCAATCCGGCTCCTGTCTATAAACGAATTGCGCCTTAAAACATCAGCGACCCCGTTCATAATGTCGGTATAAACTTTCCCACCCCAATCGCCACTAATCTCATTGACAAACTGTTGACCGTAGCTCGTCGATCCGCGCGGGTTTGGTGCAAAGACAACGTAACCAGCGTTTGCGAACACTTGCGGGTTCCAACGATAACCCCAGTTGTCGTACCACGCGCTTTGTGGTCCACCATGAATCAGCACCAACAACGGATACTTTTTGCTTGCGTCGAAATCTGTCGGCTTCAGGATGAAGCCATGGATCTTTTTGCCGAGCGCTCCTGTCCATTCCACCTCTTCCGCAGTTTTTAGATTCGCCTCGCCCATCAACTGCGAATTCACGGAGGTCAGTGCGGTTAGTCCAGTGCCATCGGCGTTCGACATGTAAATCTCGGCAGGAGCGGCCATGGAACTGGAGGCGAATACAAGGGCCTTGCCGTCGGGCGTGATGCGAAGGTTCGTGGCAAAAACGTTCGGGACGACCTTCTGCGGCACGCCGCCAGGGGAGGGAATGCGAAAGACAGGATGTTTGCCGCGTTCGCCGGCGGTGAAGTAGATAGTGTTTCCATCGGGCGAAAGGACAACCTCGTCAACTTGCTGATCGAATCCCTTCGTCAGTTCAACACTGACTCCGGTGGCACGGTTGTAGGCCATCAAGCGCCAGCGATCTGCTTCAAAGCCTTCGGTCGCTTGCGAGCGATACAGGATGGACTTCCCGTCTCGAGTGTAAACTGGACCAGCATCGTATCCTCGGTTTCGAACAGTGATGTTCTTCGGAGCCCCACCGGAAAGGGGCATCACAAAGATGTCGCTGTTGGTGGAAATCGCCTCGACCTTGTCCGGGTTGCGCAGAAAGGCAATCTCAGATGAGTCGGGAGAGAAGGCATAATCCACGCCGCTGGCTGCGGCATATGGAGGTGAGTCAAAGTCGCCTGATGTTAGTTGTCGAGCAGTTCCACCTTTACTCGAGACCACAAAAACGTGCGCGCGTTTCACGTCGCGCCACTCATCCCAATGCTTGTAAAGCAGACGTGTGACAATGTGGGCTTTGACCTTGTTGGCTTCTGTTTGCTCGTCTCGCTTCTTGTTGCATTCGTCGTTGTTGCAATCCGGGTAGACGTCGGAAGTGAACGCGATCCAGTTTCCGTCCGGCGACCAGACCGGACCGGCGGCCCCGGTTGAGATCTTTGTGACTTGATCTTTGTTATCGCCATCGCTATCCATCACCCAGACCTGGCTGCCGGTTGTGTAGGCAATCTTCTTACCGTCGGGAGACCAGCGAGGTGATGTTGATGAACGATCGCCGGTGGTCAACTGCTTCATCCCGCCGCCGCCGATCGAAGTCACATAGATATGCGCGACAACTCGATTTGCATCGAAGTTGACGTCGGCGACGGTGAAAGCGACCTGCTTCCCGTCAGGAGAGAGTTGTGGATCTCCGACCCTTCGGACCTTGAGGAGGTCTTCGATCGTGTACGTGCGGTTTTGGGCCGCGGCGAGAGAGCTTAGACCAACTAACAAGACAACAACGAGAGCAACAAAACGCTTCATGATCTTCCTCGAGTCAGATGGATTTTGAATCTATTGGGAAAGCGTGAGTATTATTGCACCAAACCGCTGAAATGAGCCACAGATGAACACGGATTCACACCGATAATGATTCGCCGCCTGATAGTTGCCCTCGTGAGGTTTGCGCTGAGGATTTACTTCCAGCGCATCGAGGTTACGGGTCTCGAACATGTCCCACGCGACACTCCGGTCATCTTTGTACTCAATCATCCAAACGCACTCGTGGATCCGGTGTTCCTGCTCTGCCTTGCGCCGCGACGGGTTTCGTTTTTAGCAAAAGCGCCGCTATTTCGGATGCCTGTCATCGGTTATCTCGTTAAGGCGCTCGACTCGTTACCGGTTTATCGACGACAAGATGAAGGCGAGGATGTAACGAAGAACCAGGAGACTTTTGTCGCCGCTCGCAAGCTTCTGGCCGGCGGCGGAACGATTGGTATTTGCCCGGAAGGCGTTTCCCACGATGAACCTGGCTTGCGTCCAATCAAAACAGGCGCGGCGCGCATTTCACTCGCAGCAGTTTCAACCGGCGAAGTCTCCAATTTGAAGATCGTTCCTGCCGGACTCTATTACACATCGAAAACAAGCTTTCGCAGCGACGCATTACTCTATTTCGGAAGTCCCATCGATGTGGAGCCTGTGGCACTCGAACCAGACGGCACTCCGCCACGCGAATCTGTGCGCCGGCTGTCCAACAAGATTGAGCGAGCGCTTCGTGAGGTGATTCTCGACGCCAAACATGAAGAAGAGTTGCAGACGACAGCTCGAGCCGAACGAATCTTCTCGTCTGCGTCGTACGATGCTTCGAACGATAGCTTGAAGGATGAGTTGCGTTTACAGCAAAGGTTTATCAAAGCATATTCGGTTCTTCAGGCACATCAACCCGAGCGATTACGAAAGCTCGAGCAGCGGATGATGCGCTTCGAAGAGGAATTGAGTCAGGCGGGCGTGGATCCTGATGAGTTGTCACCACCCGGCTCTACCTTGAGGGTGTTTGCGAGTATCGTCCGGAGGTCAATTATATTTCTATTGATGCTTGGACCAGCACTTATCGGCGCGATCGCGCATTACCCCGCTTACAAGCTCGGTGGCTATCTGGCGACAAGAATATCGCGAGACTCTGACGACGTGATCTCCACCGTCAAGATCATTTCAGCAATGCTGCTGTTTCCATTGACTTGGCTGCTCGTGGCTGTCCTTGTTTACATGGTTTTCGGATGGGTCGCTGCGCTTGCGGCGTTGGTGGTGATTCCGTTTTGTGGTTACGTGGCAATCGTTTTTTTCGAAGAGCTGGACAAGTCAGTGGCCGGAGTTCGTGTGTTAACGTTCTTCCTGGTGAGAAGACGCTTTTTTGTTCGTCTACTGGCTGAACGAAAAGCTATTAGAAATGAAATCATCGCGCTCGGCAAAGAAACGCCGATGGCCAGTGAGTAATTCGGTCTGTGTGAGCAAGCGCGTTATAAAAGGGGGAATCGCTGGGGCGCAAGGAAGAACAGTTTACTTCTTGCGCGCTTTGCTCTTGGAAGCTTTGCCAGTGGACTTCTTCTTGGTACCACCACTTCCGGATCTGCTTACCGATCTACCCTTGCGGCCTTCGCTTCTTAGCTTTCCAGCGTCCATAAGTTGTTCGTAAGCTCCTCGAACAACATTACGCGCGACCTTCAACGCGTTGGCGAGTTCACGTTCGCTCGGGAGCAAGGTCCCCGCAGCCAACGCTCCTGCATCAATAAGCGTATTTAGTTGTTCTCGAATCTGCCGGGTCATTGACTCCGGTCGTTTTCGGTTGACACGAACATTAAGTTTCGTCGCCATCGTTAACTCCCTTCAAGATGATTTACTGTGGGGGTTCGTTCAGAATTCTATGCAGCCACAATGCGAGTGTCAAACAGTTTTCCAGCGCGTATGAAAAGGTTAGACCACCGTGAACTTGTCGTGATAGTGGCGGCTAGCGCGATAGCGTGGTTAGACCATGCTTGCGAAGGATTTCGACGGTACGGTCCAAGGGCAGTGCCTCAACGGTGCGTCCTCTCCCGGTGGTGGTGCTGGCCCTGAATAGCGAGTTGTAGATCGCTTCTTCGGTGGCCTCGATCACGGCGAGGAAGAGTGGTGATGTCGCGTCGTTTCCGAGTGTTTTGAGATTGCGGGGTGCATTTCGCTCACTTTGGCTCAAAGTTCTGACGCGCACGCCGGCGGCTGTTGAAAAAGCGATAGCGTAGTCTCCGCTACCGTTAGTCCCCGCTGCCCCGGTTTTGGCAAGGCCCAACATTGCACGGGCTGCCAAGCGGCCCAGATTCCTGGCGTCGAGAGGAGCATCAGTCGCAATCACTATAATGATTGAGCCATCGGCAACAGTTTTCTCACCATTTCGTGCATTTGCTCGTCCAGCGAGTTCGTCCTTTAGATAATAGCGGCCCAGTTCGAGCCCTACCGGAGCCCCATTGATGGTCAGAATTCCGCCGAAATTAGTTTGCACTAAAACTCCGACAGTGAAACCACCCAGCCGCTGGGGGAGTTTGCGTGATGCAGTGCCAATTCCTCCTTTGAAGCCAAAAGCGACAGTTCCAGTTCCGGCTCCGACTGCCCCTTCGGTGACGGCGCCACTTTTTGCGCCCCTGATTGCCCCAAAGACGTCGTCGCGGGAGACGTGACGTCCACGAATGTCGTTGAGATAGCCGTCATTCGTCTCAGCTACCAATGGGTTAATGGACTGGACGTCGTCGTTTCCGGGTAGGGAGAGCATGTAGTCCATTAAGAAATCGGCAACGCGAGGCACGCTCAACGTCGAGGTCAAAAGTATCGGTGTTTCGATCTCTCCCAATTCGTTGACCTGAGTTGAACCGGCAAGCTTGCCAAAACCGTTTCCAACAAAAACTGCGCCCGGCACTTTTTCACGAAACAGATTTCCGCCATGCGGGAGAATCGCGGTAACGCCAGTTCGAACGTTGTTACCACGGATCAACGTTGTATGACCGACGAGCACGCCGTCAACGTCCGTGATGGCATTGAGCGTGCCGGTCGGAAGAATGCCGACGGTTATTCCAAGCTCGCGCGCTCGCGGTCTGTTTTGAGTTTGGGCCGAAGCTCCAGGAAAAGAGGCAATGATAAGGATCAGGAGTAGTCTCTTCATTTTGTGTCCACAGATCTCACAGATTCCACCGATTCCGCGGAGGAGTTTAATCTGCTTAACCTGTGGATCGGAAACTTTTTTCTGACCAGTCTCGGAGCGTTTTCAATTTTCAGCTTGACAGAAAAGCATTCATGACATGAGATAACAGCCGTTCCCTGAGTTACCTACCTGCTGGTTCACGCAATAGCAGTGTGCTCTTCTACTTTGGTAGCTGTCCGAAGAATGGAGACAAAGACACCGTGAAGCTGGTTACGATTGACTGGTTGATCATTGCCGCGTACTTCGTGATGTCGCTGCTCATTGGTCTCTATTACGCGCGACGTGCAGGACGATCCACTGAAGAGTATTTCCTTTCGGATCGTTCAATGCCCTGGTGGCTCGCCGGCACTTCTATGGTTGCGACCACTTTTGCGGCTGATACACCGCTTGCCGTTACGGAAATGGTCGCGCGAAACGGGGTCGCCGGCAACTGGCTTTGGTGGTCGCTGCTCGCGAGTGGAATGCTCACAGTCTTCTTTTTCGCGCGGCTGTGGCGGCGAGCTCGAGTGATGACTGACGTCGAGTTTGTTGAACTACGCTATTCGGGCAAACCTGCTGCATTTCTGCGAGGTTTTCGCGCACTTTATCTGGGCCTGCCAATCAACCTGATCATCATGGGTTGGGTAAATCTTGGCATGGCTAAGGTGTTGAGCGGAACACTTGGTCTGGCGAAGTGGCAGGCACTGGGTCTCTGCCTCGGCATTACGTTTCTCTATTCGATACTTTCCGGCTTTTGGGGAGTGGTTGTAACTGACGCAGTTCAGTTTGTGATTGCCATGGTCGGGTCGATTGCGTTGGCCGTGTTTGCAGTCCAAGCGGTTGGTGGGCTGGATAATCTTAAAACTCGTCTCGCAGGGATTACGCCAGTTGGTTCGACTGAGCCGTTCGGCCCAGGGGGCGCCATCAGTTTGCTTCCTGATGGAACCGCGATGTGGATGCTGCCTTTGCTAACTCTGGTGGTCTACCTTGGCGTCAATTGGTGGGCCTCCTGGTATCCAGGCGCAGAGCCGGGCGGAGGCGGTTATATCGCGCAGCGTATCTTCTCAGCAAAGAACGAAAAGCACGGATTGCTGGCGACGCTCTGGTTCAACATCGCTCATTATGCCTTGCGGCCGTGGCCATGGATCATTGTGGCACTCTGTTCGCTCGTTCTTTACAACGGAACAAGTCTCAACCCCGAAACCGGGAAACCTGACCCGGCCTTTGGTTACGTTCAAGTTATGAACGACTACCTGCCTGTCGGTTTTCGCGGTCTGCTGTTGGCATCATTCGGGGCTGCTTATATGAGTACGATCGCGACGCAGATGAACTGGGGTGCAAGCTATATAATCAACGACTTCTATCGTCGCTTCGTTCAGACCGAAGCGAGCGAGAAACACTATGTCTTCGCTTCGAGAGTCGCGACACTGATCATCGTCCTGCTTTCGATAGTCGTGACCTACTACATGAATCAAATTACTACCGGTTGGGAACTTGTACTTGCTCTGGGAGCGGGGACTGGTCTCGTTTACATCCTCCGTTGGTACTGGTGGCGCATTAATGCCTGGTCTGAAGTTGCGGCTATGGCATCAGCTCTTGTCGTCTCGCTCAGTCTTCGTAAGTTTGAAGTCTTTGATTCCGCGACGCCCTTGGGTTTTGCGCAGCAGATACTCGTCACTGTCGGCATCACCACTGTCGTGTGGTTGGTTGTGACTTTCGTGACCGCACCGGAGCCGATGGAGAAACTAATCAGCTTCTATCGACATGTTCATCCCGCCGGCACCTGGTGGCGGCCAGTGGCCCGCGAGGCAGGCATCCCCGAACGGACCGGAGAGATTGGACCGAATATCCTCAATTGGATTCTCGGAATCACTCTGGTTTATTCGACGTTGTTTGGTATTGGCGAGATAATCTTCGGTGATTGGCCCAGGGCACTCTTATTTGTCGTGATCGCTGTCGCAGCCGGTGCTTTGATGATCTGGAACCTTAATCGGACGGGATGGGCTGGACTATCCGAAGTTGAACAACAAGCCGGCGCAGTCGTCGCAGAGGGAGCTGATTAGCTCGGACATTAAAGTCCGATCGGCGACACTCATGAGCGATTCAACGAACGCTGTTAGACCACAGCTTGTTTTTGCTGCCGACCTGGGAGGCACTCACCTTCGAATGGCGCTTGTGGATCACGCCGGAACCATTCACAAGCAACTGAAGATGGCAACTCCGAAAGGAGATTCTCCCGATTGCGTGGTCGAAGCTCTTGTTTCGACGGCCCGACAATGGTGTAGCCAGCCAGGGTTAGAAGTTGCCGCCTCGATAATGGTGCCCGGCGCTGTCGACAGCGAAAAGGCTGTTGTGGTCCAGGCCCCAAACCTTCCTTCTTTAATCAACTTCGGATTAAAAGCAGAATTGCAGCAACGACTGGGCTGGCCCGTCTTTCTCGAAAACGACGCGAACGCCGCAGCGATCGGAGAAATGTGGCTGGGAGCAGCACGTGGCTGTTGCGACATCGTCAGCGTCACGCTTGGAACAGGAGTTGGTGGTGGTGTCATTCTAAAGGGCAAGCTTTGGCGCGGCGCGCACGGATCGGCCGGTGAGATTGGCCATACGACTGTCGATCCATTTAGCGGGTTAAAGTGTAAGTGTGGCAACACAGGTTGTTTGGAACTCTTTGCTTCAGCGACCGCGATCGTGCGCATGACTCGGGAAGACCTGTCGTCCTTTCCCCAATCAGTATTGAACGTCGATCAGTTGACGGCCGAGAAGGTGTATGAGGCCGGACATGATGGCGATGCACTTGCGCTCGCCGTTTTCAAACGTTTCGGAATGTATCTTGGAATTGGCCTCGCGAATCTAATCAACGTGATTGACCCTCAAATCATCGTTATAACGGGCGGGGTAGTGAACGGCTGGGATCTATTCGCGAATGAGATGTATCGACAAGTTGGCGAGCGTGCATTCCGCGCAACTGCTCGGCAAGTCAGGATCGCACGATCCGAGTGTGGAGATAATGCCGGCATGCTGGGCGCCGCCCGCTTGGCATTTACAGGATTACAAGATTTTCAAGACTAAAAGCATTATCCTGAGAATTTGGATTTCTCTGTGCAACCTCTGTGTCCTCTGTGTCTGCTCTGGTTAGTCAGTAGCGAAGAGAATCACCACAGCGACACAGAGGACACAGAGGTTGCACAGAGTAGAATCCAATAGGGTACTACCGAAAATTCTGTTAATCCTGTTTACGTATGACTGCTCTTGTAATTCACGGTCATTTTTATCAACCACCGCGTGAGAATCCATGGACGGGTGAAGTCGAGACTGAGCCGAACGCCGCTCCATACCACGACTGGAACGAGCGCATTCACGACGAATGCTATGCTCCCAATGCCAACAATTACGCGAATCTAAGTTTCAATTTTGGTCCAACCTTGTTGTCCTGGCTTGAAAGTCATCGTCCGGATACATATCAAATAATTTTAGAAGCCGACAAAGAAAGCGCGGCAAGGCGAAGTGGACACGGTAATGCCATCGCACAGGCTTACGGTCACGCAATTCTGCCACTCTGCAATGAACGCGATCGATTGACGCAAATCGTCTGGGGCCTGGCTGATTTTCGATTTCGCTTCGGTCGCGAAGCGGAAGCGCTGTGGTTACCGGAAACCGCCGCCAACAACGACATTCTCTCTTTACTCATTGAGCAAGGCCTTCGATACGTTATTCTGTCGCCCGACCAGGCAAAGGGCAAAATTGATACCTCGAAGCCTTACCTCTTTCGACATCCGGACGGATCAGCGCGCTCGCTCGCAGTCTTCTTCTACAATGGACCAGTCGCACGAGCGATTGCTTTCGAGAAGGCCCTCACATCGAGTAAAGGATTGGTGGAACATTTCATCCGCGCCGCGCAATTCGGAGATTTGGTACACGTAGCGACCGACGGGGAGACGTTTGGCCACCATTTCAAGTTTGGCGATCTTTGTTTGGCTC
>Ga0268386_10000726_pt1 | contig 21481 bp, 15 predicted proteins | sample RVTome_15_FD_200260 | JGI IMG/M metagenome (GOLD analysis project Ga0268386, IMG submission 200260) | Soil microbial communities from uranium-contaminated site in the Upper Colorado River Basin, Wyoming, United States - RVT150D86... ...
GTTGCGCCTCACCACCGGGCCGTCGGCCGCCTCGAAGACGAGAACGTTGGCGGAGACGAAGCTGCACGAGGCCGGTGTGCACCCCGTCCACACGTGGTTGACGATCAGGTTGCCTTCCAGCGTGCCCGCCGCTCCGAACCCGAGCTGGATCCCGTTCTGGGCGATGTCGGGGACCGGTCCGAGGCCGGTGACCCGGTTGTTCCGGGCGGTGAGGGCGCTGCCGTCCTCGTTGGCGGTGATCCCGTTCTTCTGGTAGCCGTGGATGCTCGATCCCTGGACGAGGACCGTGGAGGAGCCTCCTCCCCCGCTCTGGACGAAGATCCCGAGGCCCACCTGGCAGCCCAGCAGCCCGCCGGACAGCCTCATGTCCGCCACCGCCACGTTCTTCACCGACCCCGAAGAGTTCCGGAAGTAGACCCCGACGGGGTTCGTGCCGCAATCGCCCAGGCCGTTCAGGGACCCGTCCACGGTCAGGCTCTCGACCGTCACCCCGGCCGTCCCTTCCACCAGCACTCCGGCGGCGATCGGCTCCAGCGAGGTGAGGTTGCTGCTGTTCGCGGTCATGGGTGATGGCTGGATGGTGGCGTCGAGCAAGCCCCTCAGGGTCAGGGGCTTGTCGATTACCGGCTGCTCGTCGTAAGGCCCGGTGCCGGGGCAGACCAGGACCACGTCGCCGGAAGAAGCGGCGTCGATCGCCGCCTGGATCGTGGTGTAGGGCGTCGGGGAGGCCGAGCTGCAGTTCGCCCCGGTCGCCAGGCCGTCGCTGTCCACGGTGCGAGTGATCGCGAGCGCGGGACCCGCGGCGAGGAGTCCCAGGATGGCAGCCATCAGAGTCGCCTTCACATATCCTCCGTTCGAGGGATCGCCCGCGCCGCCACGGATCGCGATCGGCGCGACGGCCCACACACGACTCCCCGGCCTCCGAGAGCACAAGGCGGGAAGCCCTGGCGCCTCGCGGACTGGCTGGAGGGAGCCTGACCGGGATGCCTTACGAAAACTCTAGGCGGGGGCCGATCGGCGTGTCAAGAGGCGGTGGCGGAAAACGGACTACGATCCGGGAACGCCCGGCTGCCCCTCCGGCGCGAAGTACCCCTGGCGGTGCCGGACCTTCAGCCCGTGCCGCTTCACCTCGACCTTGATCCGGCGGAACTTCCCGTCGCGCTTCGGATCGTCGGAGACGAACCCCAGGACGTACTGCGCGGCGAGCTCGTCCAGGATCTTCCTGTAGATCTCGGCGAGGTCCCGCGAGGCGGAAGGCGTGAACACCTGCCCTCCGGTCATCTCCGCGACCTGCATCAGGAAGCTCCTCGACTTCAGGGCGCGCGAGCTGCCGGTGGGGAAGCCGCCGGTGAAGGCGATCGAGTAGATCGTCACCGGGCTGGAGCGCACGACTCGAAGGAGCTCCGACAGGCTCATGGCGCTGGTGGAGTCCTCGCCGTCGCTGAAGAGGACGAGGACCTTGCGGCCCCGGGCCCCCGCCACCCGCGAGAGATAGACGGTGATCGCGTCGTAGAGGGCGGTGTTGCCCCCGCCCTTGGCCTCGTGGATCCGCTCGAAGAGGCCCTGCTGGTTCTCGCTGTCGTAGCGGGAGATCCGGATGTCCTGGTCGAAGAAGATGGTGATCAGCTCGCCGGCCCGCGGGATGGCATCGAGGAACCTGACCGCCGCCTCCTGGGAGAGCTTGAGCTCCTTGAGCATGCTCGTGCTGGTGTCCAGCAGCAGGCCCAGGTCGAGGGCCAGGTCGGCGTGGTCTCCCGGCTGAACCGCCCGGGCGAACACCTGCACCGCCTGAGGCCGCCCGTCCTCGAGGACGACGAAGTCGCCCTGGCCGAGGTCGGGGATCAGGCGCCCATCTCCGTCGCGGACGCTCACCGTGACGTTGACCAGGTCCAGGTCGGTGGGGAACACGGGTGGGATCTGGGTCGGGGTGCCCTGGTCCGATGCGACACCTGCTCCGTTCGCGGGCGGTGGTTCCTGCCCCGGGGTGGAGGGAGCGGCGATGAGGACGGCGGCGAGGGAGAGGACGGCGGTCGCGCGGGCCATGGGTTTACCCGAGGACATTCTAGTGCCGTCCCACGCCCAAATCGATACCGCCGCCCTGCTATAATCCCCTTCCCGTCGGCCCGCAGCGAGAGTCCTGAGAGGGGCGATGAAGCCGCCAGTGCCCGGCAACGAGGCCGCCCGGCTCGAGGCCCTCCGCCTCTACGATGTCCTCGACACTCCCCCCGAGGCCGCCTTCGACGACCTGGCCCTCCTCGCCGCCCAGGTCTGCGGCACGCCGGTCGCCATGGTCAGCCTGGTGGACTCGGAGCGTCAGTGGTTCAAGGCCAGGTTGGGGACGGCGACCACGGAGACCTCGCGGGAGGTCTCGTTCTGCGGCCATGCCATCGTGGGCGTCGACGTGATGGTCGTGCCCGACGCCCTCGCCGACCAGCGCTTCGCCGGGAGCCCGCTCGTCACCTCCGATCCCCGCATCCGCTTCTACGCCGGCGCGCCGCTCGTCAATCCCGACGGCTTTGCCCTGGGCACGCTGTGCGTGGCCGACTGCGTCCCCCGCCAGCTGTCGCCGCAGCAGACCGAGGCGCTCCGGGTCCTCGCCCGCCAGGTCGTCAGCCAGCTCGAGTTGCGGCGCCGCTTCGCCCAGATCTCGCGGGCGGTGGCGGACAGGAAGCAGGCGGAGGAGGACCTTGACCGACTCTTCACCCTGTCCCTGGACATGCTGGCAATCGCCGGGTTCGACGGGTACGTGAAGCGGCTGAACCCGGCCTGGGAGAAGACCCTTGGTTTCACCCAGGAGGAGCTCCTGCGCACGCCTTACCGATATTGGGTCCATCCGGACGAGCGGCAGGAGACCCTCGGCCGTACCCTGAAGGTGGTCACCGGGGTCGAGTTGGAGTCCTTCGAGAACCGGTTCCTGTGCAAGGACGGCTCGTACAAGTGGCTGCTCTGGTCCGCCACTGCGCTCCCTGACCAGAAGCTGCTGTTCGCTGCCGCCCGCGACATCACCGACCGCAAGAGGTCCGAGGAGGAGCTGAGGCGCTACGCCCGCGAGATGGAGTCCGCCAGGCGGGCGGAAGAGGAGAACGCCTCCCGCCTGTCCCAGCTCGTGACCGAGCTGGAGGCGGCCCGGCGGCGGGCGGAACACGCGACCCGGGCCAAGAGCGAGTTCCTCGCCAACATGAGCCACGAGATCCGCACGCCGATGAACGCCATCATCGGGATGACGGAGCTGGCGCTCGGCACGCGGCTGGACCGCGAGCAGCGCGAGTACCTGGGGGCGGCCCGCGAGGCGGCCCACTCGCTGCTCGGCCTCATCGACGGTGTCCTCGACTTCTCCAAGATCGAGGCGCGGAAGCTGGAGCTGGAGCACGTCCCTTTCGACGTCCGCGCCGCGGTCGAGGACACGGTGAGGGTCCTGGCGGTCCCGGCCCAGGACAAGGGCCTGGAGCTGGCCTGCCAGTTCCATCCTCGGGTCCCGGACCGTGTCGTCGGGGATCCCGGGCGCCTCAGGCAGATCGTGGTGAACCTGATCGGCAACGCCGTCAAGTTCACGGCTCGCGGCGAGGTGGTGCTTCGGGCCGAGCTGGAGTCCCGCACCGACGAGGGCGTCCGCCTCCATTTCACGGTGAGCGACACCGGGATCGGCATCCCGCCCGAGAAGCACCGGTCGATCTTCGAGGCGTTCGCGCAGGTGGACAGCTCCACCACGCGCGAGTACGGCGGCACCGGGCTGGGCCTCGCGATCGCCGCGGAGCTCGTCGAGATGATGGCGGGGCGGATCTGGGTCGAGAGCCCGCGGGGCGGGGGCAGCGTGTTCCACTTCACCGCCGGCTTCGGGCTCCCGCCCGCCACCGGCGACCCGGGTGCGGAGGGAGCCGCCTCGGTCGTCCCTGGCCTCCCGGTGCTGATCGTGGACGACAACGCCACCACCCGCCGCATACTCGGGGACATGCTGAGCCACTGGGGGCTGCGGCCGGCCGCAGCCGGCGACGCGGCCGGCGCGCGGCGTGCCCTGCGGCGGGCGGCGGTGGACGGGGCGCCGTTCGCGCTCGCGCTGCTCGACGCGGGCCGGCCGGAGCCCGACGGCCTCGCCCTGGCCGCCTGGATCCGCACGCAGCCGGCGCTCTCCGGCTGCCGTATCGTCCTGCTCACGGCGCCCGGCCACAACGGCTCCGCAGGCCGTGATCGCCGGCTGGGCATCGCGGCGTCGCTCACCAAGCCGGTCCGCCAGTCCGACCTGCTCGACGCGGTGCTCGCGCTCGCCTGCGGCTCCGCCGCGCCATCCCCCTCCCGGCGGAGGCCGGCACCGGCTTCGGCCACACGGCCGCTGCGGGTCCTGGTCGTGGAGGACAACGAGGTGAACCAGCGCCTCGCTGCGCGGGTCCTGGAGAAGCGGGGCCACCGCGTCTCACTCGCGTCGAACGGCCGCGAGGCGGTGTCTGCGGTCCGGCGGTCGTCGTTCGACCTCGTCTTGATGGACGTGCAGATGCCCGAGATGGGAGGCTTCGAGGCGACCGCGGCGATCCGGAAGCGGGAAAGGTGCGGCTCTCGCCTCCCGATCGTGGCGATGACGGCGCACTCGCTGGAGGGAGACCGTGAGCGCTGCCTGCAGGCAGGGATGGACGCCTATCTCGCCAAGCCCGTGGAGGCGGCCGAGCTGATCGAGACGGTCGAGCGCCTGGCGGCGGGACGGGCCGCCCAGCCTGGTGGCGAAGGGCGCGCCTCCCCTCCTGCCTCCGCGCCGGTCATCGACGAGGCGGCGGTCCTCGCCCGCGTGGGCGGCGACCGGAAGCTCCTCGCCAGCCTGATCCGGCTGTTCCTGGCCGACGCTCCGCGGACGCTGGAGCGGGTGCGGCGTGGCCTGCAGCGGGGAGACCTCTCCGCCGCCGCCGAGGCCGCCCACGCCTTGAAGGGCTCGGTGAGCCATTTCGCCGCTCGGGACGCCTTCGAGGCGGCCCAGGCCCTCGAGAGGTCGGCGCGGGATGGCGACGACGACGGCGCCGGGAAGGCGAGCGTGCGCGCGGCTGCGGAGCTGACCCGCCTCCGGCGCGCGCTGGGCACGCTGCGGAGTCGGCTGATCTCCGGCTCCCGGAGCCGGCGCGGCCGCAGCCGGGCCGGGACGAGGCGCGGGAAGGCCTCGTGAAGAGGGTCCTCGTGGTGGACGACGACCGCACCACGCGGCATCTCCTGCAAGGACTGCTCAAGTCGGCCGGCTTCTCGGTGATCATGGCCGGCGACGGGCAGGAGGCGCTGAAGCACCTCGACCGCAAGCCTTGCGACCTCGTGCTCCTCGACGTCTGGATGCCGCGGATGAACGGCCTGGAGGTCCTGGCCCGGCTCCGCGAGCGTTCCTCACCGCCCCGCGTCGTCGTGATGACGTCCGACGACACCCCGGAGACGCTCCTCCGCGCGGTGCGCGAGCAGGCCTACGACTACGTCACCAAACCGGTGGAGCCCGCGGAGCTGGTCGCTCGGCTCAACGAGGCGCTCGACGCGCCGGCGGCGTCGGCGCCCATCGAGGTCGTCTCCGCCAAGCCCGACTGGGTGGAGCTGGTCGTCCCCTGCGAACGCCGGAGCGCCGAGCGCATCCAGGGCTTCCTGGCCCGGCTGGAGGCCGACCTGCCCGAGGACGTGCAGGACTCCGTCGGCCGCGTCTTCCGCGAGCTGCTCCTGAACGCCATCGAGTGGGGCGGCCGGCTGGACCCGAGCCGCAGCGTCCGGATCTCCTACCTGCGCGCCCGGCGGATGCTGCTCTACAGGATCTCCGATCCCGGACCCGGTTTCCGCTTCGAGGAGCTGAACCACGCGGCGGTCAACAACCCCGCGGACCGGCCATTCGACCACGCCCTGGTGCGCGAGGAGAAGGGGCTGCGCCCGGGGGGGCTGGGCATCCTGCTCGCCCGCGCCATGGTGGACGAGCTCATCTACAACGAGCGCCACAACGAGGTGGTGTTCGTCAAGTACCTCGACTGAGCGCCCTGCGGACGGTCAGTGAAGCGCTTCCACCACACGGATCGCGAGCTCCACCTTGTTGAACGGCGGCATGATGTAGGCGCCCTGAGCGACGTCCTTCGCCGCCATCAGCGCCTCGCGGGCGATTGCGACACCCTCCGCCTGGGCCTGCTCCCCGGACCCCGCCTTGCGCATGCGCTCGCGGATGTCCTCCGGGATCGTCATCCCGGGCACCTCGTTGTGCAGGAATTCGGCGTTCTTGTGCGAGTAGAGCGGGAGGATGCCGACCAGGATCGGCGTAGCCAGGTGCCGGACGCGCAGGAGGAAGCGCTCCACCGCGCGCGGATCGTACACCGGCTGCGTCATGATGTACTCGGCCCCCGCCTTCACCTTCTGCTCCAGGCGGCGGACCTCCTTGTCCTCGTCGGGCTTGCTCGGGTCGGCTCCGCAGCCGATGTGGATGCCGAGGGCGGGACCGATCAGGTTCCCGGCGAGGTCGCACCCGTGGTTCAGGTGGTCCATGATCCGGATCAGCCCGATCGAGTCGACGTCGTAGACGGCGGTGGCGTCCGGGTAGTCCCCCAGCTTGGGAGGGTCGCCGGTGATGGCCAGGACGTTGCGCAGGCCCAGGGCGTGGGCGCCCAGGAGGTCGGACTGGATCCCCAGCAGGTTCCGGTCCCGGCAGGTGTAGTGCAGGATCGTGTCGACGCCGACGCGGTTCTGCATGAGCACGCAAAGCGACTGGGCGCTCATCCGGGCCGAGGCGCGGGGGCCGTCGGCCACGTTGATCGCGTCCACCTCGTTCTCCTTGCAGTACTGGGCACGGTCGATGATGCGCCCCGGGTCGGCTCCCTTGGGCGGATCCAGCTCCACCGACACCACGAACTGCTTGCCCAGCTTTCGGGCCAGGGGGCTCTTTTCCTCCCGGGGGACGGCCGCCGGAGCCTCCTTCGGCCGCGCCGGCTCCAGGACGGCCGCGACCTCGCGCGCCGGGCGCAGCATCCGGACGGAGCGGACCAGGTTCTTGATATGGGCCGGTGTCGTCCCGCAACAGCCGCCCACGAAGCTGACGCCGGCGGCCAGGAAGCGCCGGGCGTAGGAGGCCATGTACTCCGGCGTGCAGAGATAGACGTAGCGCCCGTCCACCAGCGCCGGCGCACCGGCGTTGGGCATGGCCGAGAGCCGGGCCCGGGTGGCCACCGCCGACATGCGCTGCACCGTCTCCAGCATCGGCTGGGGGCCCTGGCTGCAGTTCGCCCCGATCACCGCGGCGTCCAGCTCCTCGAGCGCGCGGACCACGTCCTCCGGCGTGTCGCCGTAGAAGGTCGTCCCCTCCTCGTTGAACGTCATCGAGACCACACAGGGCAGGTCCGAGACGACCCGGACCGCGGCGAGAGCCGCGCGGGCCTGGTCCAGGGCCGGCATGGTCTCGATCAGGAACAGGTCGACGCCTCCCTCGAGCAGCCCCTCCGCCTGTTCGCGGTACGCGGCGACCGCATCGTCGAAGGCCAGGCTGCCCAGGGGCTGGAGCGGCTTGCCGACGGGGCCGATCGCCCCCGCCACGAGCGCGCGGCCCTGGGCGGCCTCGCGCGCGAGACGCGCCCCCTCCCGGTTGATCTTGCGAACCTGCCGGTCGAAGCCGTGGGGCGCCAGCTTCAAGGCGTGGGCGCCGAAGGTATTTGTCTCCAGCACGTCGGCTCCGGCATCGACGTATTCCTCGTGGATGGATCTCACCAGGTCCGGGCTCGAGAGGTTCAGCTCGTCGAAGCAGCGGTTCACGAAGATGCCCCGGGCGTAGAGCATCGTGCCCATGGCTCCGTCGCACACCACCGCACCCTCCTCGAGGCGCTCGAGGAAGGGCTTGACCGCGGGCGCCTCGGTCTTGGAGCTCATCTGCCGGGAAGTTTAGCCCGCGCCCTCCGGGCCGGGCAACGGCGCAGGCCCGCCATGACACGCAAAGCGGCGGCGCCACTCAAGGGGACGGCAGCGCCGCCTGGATGAACGCCGTCACGTCCTTCTTCAGCTTGGCCAGCTCCGTCTCGGCGATGTACATCATGTGGCCCGCCTCGTACTCGGCGGTGGTGACGCGGCCGCGCTGGCTCGGATCCAGGCCCATGTGGCTGAGGGTGTACTCGGTGGCGAAATAGGGAGTGGCCAGGTCGTAGTATCCGGAGGCCACGAAGAGCCTCATCCCGGGGTTCTTGGAGAACGCGCTGCGCAGGGCCTCGCTGGTGTCCGGGAAGCCTCCGCCTGCCGAGCCCCAGTCCCAGGGGCCGATCCCGCCGCCCAGGATGTAGTAGTGCAGATCGCTCTCGTACCCGAGCGAGCGCCGGACGTAGTCGTTGAACGTCGCCGTGTAGGGCGGGCGGATGGCGGCCAGGCTCGGATCGAACTCGCTGAGCTCCCCCGCCGCGGTCGCGTCGATCCCCTTGAACCGGCTGTCGAGACGGCCCACCGTCCGCTTCTCGCCTCGCAGGAGCTCCTTGCAGAAGCGCCGGATCTCGATCCGCAGGTCGGTCTGGTCGATGTACTCGCGGTCCAGGCCGGTGTAGCGGTGGAGGCGCTCGATCACCTCCCGGCGCTCCGGGTCGGTGAGCGCGTCGCCCTTGGCGAGCGCCAGCATGTAATCCCGCCCCGCCCATTGCTCGACCTCGTCGAGCGTTCGGCGCAGGTCCTCCTGGAGCTCGGCGCCCAGCTTCCGGTGGTGCCACGCGGTGGCGGTGTAGGTCGGCAGGAACAGGGCGTACGGCAGGTCGTTGCCCCTGGTGAACCGCGCGGTCTGGAAGTTCAGGATCGAGGAGACGAGCAGGATCCCGTTGAAGGCGACACCGGATCGCTCCACCAGGTGACCCGCGAGCCCGGCCGCCCGGGTGGTGCCATAGCTCTCGCCCACGAGGAATAGAGGCGAGGTCCAGCGCTGATACCGGCTCAGGTACAGCCGGATGAACTCTCCCACCGACTCGATGTCCCCCTCCAGGCCCCAGAACTTCTTCCCCAGCTCGGGCTTCGTGGCGCGACTGTAGCCCGTGCCGACGGGGTCGACGAAGACCAGGTCGGTGAGGTCCAGCCAGCTGGATTCGTTGTCGACCAGCTCGTAAGGGGGCGTGGGCATCCCCCCGTCCGCGAGCATCTTCACCCGCTTCGGGCCCAGGGCCCCGAGGTGCAGCCAGACCGACGATGACCCGGGCCCGCCGTTGAAGGAGAACATCAACGGCCGCTGGCCCGGGCCTCCGGGACGGTCGGCCACGTACGCCATGAAGAAGACTCCGGCCTCGTTCTCCCCCGCCCCGTTCCTGAGCGGCATGAGGCCGGTCGTGACCGTGTACTTGAGGAGCTTCCCTCCCAGCCTGGCCTGGTGATGGGTGACGATCGGCGGCTGCTCGGCCTTCTGCTCGTCCCGGTCCTCGGCCTTCCCCTTGGTCGCCTTCTCGGCGGGCCCGGCACCGGTGGGAGCGCTCTCCGCCCGGCCCACGCCGGTTTGCTGGGCGGCGGGAGACAAGAGCAGCAGCACGAGGGTGGCGGGTATCGTCATCGCGCTCGCGACCTCCCTGGATCCTGCGGCAGCCCCCGGGGTGAGCAGCGGGAGTCTAGCAGCTTCTCGCAACCGGGCGCGTGCCGGCTCGCCGACCCGGTCCCCCGAAAAAGGGCCCGTCTACCCGTGCTCGCCGCCTCCGATGCGGCGGCCGGCCCCCGGCGGGCGCTCGCGCCAGGCCGCGTACCCCAGGCCGGCGGCGACGAGCACCGCGCCCACCAGCAGGCGGGCGCCCGGCGCGCGCCCCTGCGCGACGCACTGGGCGACACCCATCCCGATGGGCTGGACGTAGGCGCAAGGCGCGAGCAGCGACACCTTGGCGACCGAGCAGGCCCGCTCGAGGGCCCACAGCACACCGAGCCCCAGGACGCCGATCGCGGCCATCACGAGGCCGTCGGCGGCCGTGGGAGTCGTCCAGACGTACGGTTGGAGGAGAGTCAGCGGCGCGAGGACCACCAGCGCGGGCCACAGCAGGTTCGTCGACCGGGGCTCGCCGCGCAGGGCGCGGGTCAGGACCTGGTACGAGGCGAAGCACGCCGCCATTCCCAGGGCAGCGGCGGCGGCGGGCGCGAACATCCCGGCGCCGGGCTCGAGCACGACCAGCGCTCCCGCCAGCCCCGCGGCCGCGACCCCCCAACGGTGTGTCTCGACGCGCTCGCCCAGGACCGCGGGCGCCAGGGCCAGCACCATCAGCGCCTCGCTCTGGAACAGTGCCATGGCGTCGCGCCCGCGGAGCCAATCGAACGCGGGCGACGCGAGGACAGCCACGCCGATCATGGCGAGGCCTCGCAGCAGCTGTATGGCGGGGCGGCGGGTGGCGAGGCTGGCGAGCAGCGGCCGCGGCCGCAGGACCGCCGCCATCACGAGCAGGTGGACGCCGTAGCGAACCCAGACCACCTGCAGGATCGAGTAGCGGTGGACCCGCCCAACCAGGACGTCCGCCAGCGTCCACAGCAAGACCGTGAGACACATGAACGCCATGCCCCGGAGGCGGGCGGCGGAGGCCGGCACGGCTCAGTCAGAGCCCGGGTGGGCCGCGGCCAGATGCTGGATGTCGTTCAGGATCCCGGCTGCAGTCACATCCGCGCCCGCCCCCGGACCGGTGATCACGAGCGGCTCCGTCCGGTACCGCCGGGTGGTGAACGACACAAGGTTCCGGGTCCCCTGGAGGGCGCCCACGGGCGAGCCCACGGGCACCGCGGCGAGCCGGGCGACCACCGACCTGCGCGTGGCCGTCACGACGTAGCGCAGCACCCGGCCCTCGCGAAACGCCCGCTCGACCCGCTCGCGCCAGGCGGCGTCGAGGGTGGAGAGCCGATCGAGGAACCGGTCGAGGGGGACGCGGCGGAGCGTTGCCGGGACCAGGTCCTCCGCCGCAGGGGGCGGGCCGGCGTAGCCCAGCAGCCGGCCCAGGATCAGCCCCTTTCGCGCGGTGTCTCGGCCCGACAGGTCCTCTCGCGGGTCGGGCTCGGCGTAACCGAGGTCCATCGCCTGCCGCACCGCTTCCGAAAACGGCCGGCCCGAAGCCACCGCGGTCAGCACGAAGCCCAGCGTGCCGCTCAAACAGCCCTCGATGCGCATCACCCGGTCCCCGCTCTCGACGAGCTTTCGGAAGGTATCGAGTATGGGGAGACCCGCCCCAACCGTGGCCTCGTAGAGCACCCGGCGGTGCGCGCCCTCGGCCAAGGCCAGCAGCTCCTGGTAGCTCCGGGCCGAGCCGGCCAGCGGCTTCTTGTTGGCCAGAACCAGGTCGAAGCCGTGGCCCAGCGCCGCGCGCAGCAGGTCCCCCGTCTCGTCCGCGGTCACGTCCACCAGAACGGGCCGAGACACTGCGTGGCTGGCGATGTAGTCGAGCGCGGCGGAGGGAGCCAGCCGGCGGCCCCCCAGCTCGGCGAGGAGCGCCCCGCGGTCCTTTCCGCGGGCGAGCTGCAAGAGGCGCGGGCCCGAGAGGCCCCGGGGCTCGAACACGCAGCCCGACCGGTCGAGCAGGCCCACCACCCGGATCCGCCACTCGGGCGACCAGCCGTCGCTCCGGGCCGCCATCGGCGCGGCCAGCGCCCGTCCCACGCGCCCGAAGCCGAGCAGCACCACGTCCGTCCGCGGCGCCTCCACCGCCCGTCCCCCCCCGATCTTGGAGAGCTGGAAGGCGGCGTGGACGCGCCGCGCGGCCTCCCCCGCTTCCCCGCCCGTCACCACGAACGAGATGTTGCGCTCCGAGGACCCTTGAGCGATGGCAATGACGTTGACGCCGGCCGCGGCCAGCGCGGTGAAGACGCGGGCGGCGATCCCGGGCGTACCGGCCATGCCTTCGCCCACGACCGCGATGACCGCGACGCCCTCCCGATACCCGACGGCGTCGATGAGCCCGGTCCCCAGCTCCTCGCGGAACGCACGCCGCAGCGCGGCGACGGCCCGGGCGGCGTGGGACTGCCGGAGGGTGAAGCCGATGGAGCTCTCGGAGGAGGCCTGGAAGATCGTGGAGACCGAGAGGCCCTGGGCGTGGACCGCCTCGAACGTCCGGGCCGCGATGCCGGGAACGCCCATCATCCCCTTGCCCGAGACCGTAACCAGGGCCTGGCTGCCGATGGTGGCCACGGCCTTCACGGGGTATCGGGGCAGGGTGCGCCGCGTCGAGACCTCGGTGCCAGGCTGCTCCGGGTCCAGGAACGACCGGACCTCCAGGAGGACGCGGCTTCCGTCGAGGGGGATGAGCGCTCGGGGATGCAGGACCTTCGCCCCGAAGTGCGCCACCTCGGCGGCCTCGCGATGGTGGAGCTGCGGGATGAGCCGGGCATCGGGCACGCTGCGGGGGTCTGCGGTCAGGACGCCCGGGACATCCTTCCAGAGGACGACCCGGCGCGCCCCCAGAAGGCGAGCCAGGGTCGTGGCGGTCAGGTCGGTGCCCCCGCGGCCGAGCGTCGTGAGGCTGCCGTCGGGACCGGTGCCGATGAAGCCGGGCACGACCGGCGTGATCCCCTCCGACAGCAGCGCGCCGAGCCGCTTTTGCACCCGAGGGCGAGAAGCCTCGAGGTCCGGCGCAGCGCCGCCGTGCGCGCCGTCGGTGAGCAGGATCTCGGCCGCGTCGACCACTGCCGAGCGCCGCCTGGCCGTCGCCAGGACCGCGGCCAGGATCTCGACCGCGGCTCGCTCGCCCCTGGCCACGAGCGTGTCGCTGGCCCGCGGAGACAGGTCGGCCAGCGCAGCCACCGCACGGCAGACGTCGCGGTACTCGCGGGCCCACCCGTCCAGCCGGGCCAGTATGCGGCGCCGGCTCCGCCCCTCCGGCAGCAGCTCCCCCACGATCGCCCGGTGCTTCCTGAGATACGCCGATGCGGCCTTGGCGCCGGCGCCGGTGTCGCCGGCCCGGGAGCGCCGCGCTCCCTCCAGGAGGAGGTCGGTGATCCCGGAGACCGCCGAGGCCACGACCACGACGGGTCCGGGGTGTGTGGTGACCAGCTCGACCGCGCGGGTGATGCCAGCGGCGTCGGCCAACGCCGCCCCCCCGAACTTCCAGACCTGGGGCGGGCGGCCAGCTCGGCGACGCGAACGCTGCGACTCAGCCAAACGAACCCTCCCTTCCCTTCCCCGCCCCAGGCCGGGGTCGACCCCGGCCGAGGCCGGCGCCCGTGCGTCCGTCGCCCGCCTGGGGGCGGTGGGACCGCGTAGTATCGCATCGTCCGGCGCGGTGGACGGGAGTCCCACCCCTCACACGACCCGGCTCCCGAACGCCGCCGCATCGATCGGGGGCCTGCGATGGACGCGCAACGAGGCCATCTGCGACAATCGTCGCCACCGATGAGCAGCGCGCCGTCGCCCGAGCCCCCCGGCCTCCCCACCTACGCGGACGTCGTCGCCGCCGCGGGCCGGCTCGCCGGGCAGGCGCACCGCACGCCTGTGGTCACCTCCCGCACCGTCGACGAGCGCACCGGCTGCCGCGTGCTCTTCAAGTGCGAGAACCTCCAGCGCGTCGGAGCGTTCAAGTTCCGAGGCGCCTTCAACGCGCTGTCTCGGCTGCCCGGCGCCCAGAAGCGAAGCGGCGTCGTGACCTACTCCTCCGGCAACCACGCCCAGGCGGTGGGCCTGGCGTCGCGCGTGCTCGGCATCCCCGCCACGATCGTGATGCCCGAAGACGCCCCGGCGGTGAAGCAGGCGGCCACGCGCGGTTACGGTGCCGAGGTCGTCCTCTACGACCCGAGGACCGCCAGCCGCGAGGCGCTGGGGGGCCGGATCGCGACCGAGCGCGGCCTCACCGTGATCCCACCGTTCGACCACCCGCACGTGATCGCGGGCCAGGGGACGGCGGCCAAGGAGCTGTTCGACGAGGCCGGCCCGCTCGACTTCCTGCTCGTCCCCTGCGGCGGCGGGGGCCTCCTGTCTGGCTGCGCGCTGGCGGCCGCGGCGCTGTCGCCCTCGTGCCGGACCCTGGGTGTGGAGCCCGAGGCGGCCGACGACGCGACCCGGTCCTTCCGGTCCGGGACGCTGCACCGGGTCGAGCGTCCCGACACGGTCTGCGATGGCGCCCGGACGCCGTCGCTGGGAGCCCTCACGTTCCCGCTCGTGCGGCGCCACGTGCACGACATGGTCACGGTGAGCGACGGCGAGGTGATCGAGGCGATGCGGTTGCTCTGGGAACGGCTCAAGCTGGTGGTGGAGCCGACCGGCGCCCTGGCCGCGGCCGCGCTCCTCTCCGGAAAGGTCTCGCCGCCGGCCGGCAGCCGGGTGGGCGTGATCCTGAGCGGGGGCAACGTGGACCTGAAACAGGCGGCGGCGTGGTTCGCATGACGCCGCCACGGATCTCCGACCGCGCCGCCCGGATCCCGGCTTCGCCGATACGCCGGCTCATGCCCTTTGCCGACGAGGCGCGCCGCCGCGGCACCCGTGTGTACCATCTCAACATCGGCCAGCCGGACGTCGAGACGCCCGCGGCGCTGCGTGACCGCATCCGCGCGCTCCGCGAGCCGGTGATCGCCTACACCCCTTCCGGCGGCACGCCGGAGTACCTCCAGTCGTTGCGGGGCTACTACGCCCGCCTCGGGATCCCGCTCGAGCTGGACCAGGTGATGGCCACGACCGGCGGAAGCGAGGCCATCCTGTTCGCGATGCTCGCCTGCGCGGCCGAGGGCGACGACGCGCTGGTGGTCGAGCCCTTCTACACCAACTACGCCGCTTTCGCGACGATGGCCGGGGTCCGGCTGGTGCCGCTGACCGCGACTGCAGACGACGGCTTCCACCTGCCACCCCGCGAGGCGTGGGAGAGCACCCTGACCCCCAGGACCCGGATGGTGCTGCTCTGCAACCCGAACAACCCGACCGGCACCGTCTACGGGCGCGACGAGGTCGCCATGGTCCTGGAGTTCTGCCGCGCCCACGGGCTCTTCCTGGTGTCGGACGAGGTGTACCGGGAGCTGGTCTACGACGGAGCACGGGCGCTGAGCCCCCTCACGTTCGCCGGGTACGAGGACCTGGTCGTCGTCGCGGACAGCCTGTCGAAGCGGTTCAGCGCCTGCGGGATCCGCCTCGGATGCCTCGTGACGCGCAACCGCGAGGTGTACCAGGCCTGCCTGCGCATGGGTCAGGCCCGGCTCTCCGCCCCCGGGCTGGCCCAGGTCGCCGCGACCGGCATGGATGAGCTGGGCCCCGACTACTTCGACGGGCTGGTGGCCGAGTTCCAGCGCCGCCGCGACCTGCTCTACGAAGGGCTCCGCGGCATCCCCGGCGTGTTCCTCCGCAAGCCGGAAGGGGCGTTCTATTTCGTCGCCCGCTTGCCCGTTCGGGACAGCGACGACTTCGCCCGCTGGATGCTGGCGGAGTTCGAGCACGAAGGCGGCACCGTCATGGTCGCTCCCGCCGCGGGCTTCTACGCCACCCCCGGCCTGGGGAGCGACGAGGTCCGGATCGCCTACGTGCTGAACGAGCGCGACCTGGCCGCGGCGGTGCGCATCCTAGCCAGGGGCCTCGAGACCTACTGCCACGCCCGCGGGCTCCATCAGGCCGCCCCGTCCCCGCGGCCGGCGGGGCCGGACTCCACCCTCCCGCCGGAGTAGCTTGCTACAACCCGAGAATCCCGGAGTCCGGTTTGAGCTCGTTGGCCCGCCGCTTCTCCTCGAGGAGCTTGCGGACACGGCCGTACTCCTCCGCCGGCACGGGCAGCGTGAACGACGGTGCGCCTCCGCCCCTGGGCAGCAGGATGAGCACGATCTCGGGGGTTTCTCGAAAGGCCATCCGCCCTATCCGCGCGTAGGGCAGGAACCCCGTATCCGCCCAGACCCCGTCGCGATACAGCCCCAGGTGGATCGTCGACGTTAGCGGCACCAGGAGGATGAAGTAGAGCGCCATCGCCGCCTGCCCGTAGACGTGATGGAACGGGCGGCCGAGGTAGCTGTTGAGGATGGTCAGTCCGGTGCTCACGATCCCCAGCCCGAGCAGGAGGTTGAAGTATGGGGGGCGGCGCACGCGCCACGTGAGCAGGGCGGTCGGCCGCAGTCGCCGAAACAGGAAGTATCCCCGGAAGCCGCGGAACAGCAGGACGGAGAAGTAGATACCGAGCCCGAGGAGCCCGAGGGTCATGACGGTGTCGTTCGAGATCATCGTCACGGCAAACCCTCGTCCATTGTCCCACGACCATCGGAAGGGGACACCGAGGGGGAGGCGCAGCTTCGAGGCCGCCCCATTCGGGGCCTCGATGAAGAGGCCGACGGCAGCGGAGTCGAACGCTCCCCTACGCCCCCCGACTGTCGTCCGCGTGGCCGGTCAGACCCCGTCCAGCGCCCGGTCTGCGTCCTCCTGGATGTCCTCGAAGTCCTCGACCCCCAGCGAGATGCGCACGGTGCCCGGGTCGATGCCGGCAGCGGCGAGCTGCTCGGCGGTGTAGCCGTGGTGGGACGTCTGGACCGGGAGACTGACCAGCGTCTCGACGCCCCCGAGGCTTGCGGCGCGAGCCATCAGCGACAAGCCGTCGTAGAAGCGCTCGGCGGCCGCGACCCCTCCGTGCAGGACGAACGCCAGGACGCCGCCGAACGCGGACATCTGCCGCCGTGCGATCTCGTGGCCGGGGTGGGCGGGCAGCCCCGGGTAATGGACGCGCGCCACCTTGGGATGCTCCTGCAGGTGGCGGGCGAGGGCCATGGCGCTGTCGCACTGGCGGCCCACTCGGAGGTGGAGCGTCTTCAGGCCGCGCAGGGCCAGGAACGCCGGATGCGGATCCATGCAGCCGCCGAGGACCTTCAGCAGCTCGCGGGCGGCCCCGATCGTGTCCCGCCGGCCGATCAGCGCCCCGCCGACGATGTCGCTGTGCCCTCCCAGGGCCTTGGTGAGGCTGTGCATCACCAGATCCGCCCCGAGCGATAGGGGCCGCTGGAGGACCGGCGTGGCGAAGGTGTTGTCCACCACGACCGTCAGCCCGCGGTCGTGGGCCGCCGACGCGGCGGCCGCGAGGTCCACCACGTCGAGGACCGGGTTCGTCGGGCTCTCCATGACGAGGACCCGGGTCCGCGGGCCGGCCAGCCGGCCGACGTCGACAAGCTCGCGGGGCGGTACCAGCCGGGAGGAGACGCCGAGCGACGGGAGGAGGTCGCGGACCAGCCGGGTCGTTCCGCCGTACAGCGAGGCGCTGGCCAGCACCTCGTCGCCCGCCTTCACCATCGACAGCAGCGCCGTGCTCATGGCCGCCATGCCCGACGAGAAGACGAGCCCGGTCTCGCCCTCCTCCAGGGCCGCCAGAGCGGCCTCCAGCTCCCGGAGGGTCGGGTTGGCGTAGCGCGTGTAGAGGTAGAGATCCTCGTCCCCGGCCAGATAGCGGCGCATCTCATCGGACGACGCGAAGGCGAAGGTGGCCGACTGGACGATCGGGGTGGTGAGCGGACCGGGGCGTCTCGGGGCCGTTCCGTGCACCGCGCGCGTCCCGGCTCCGCGCTTCTTCACCACTCACCTCCCCCGCCTGGAACGGGCCGCGCCGCCGAGCATCGGCTCACAGCTCGACCGCCTCCCCCTGCTCCGGCACGGCCCGGCCGTGAGGCTCGGGGGCCGCGCCGACCACCGGCTCGACGAACAACCGGTAGGCGTCGCGGTAGCCCTGCTCAACCAGGTCGGCCGCCGTCGTGAGCACCTCCGTGGCCGGGTCCTGGGCGCCGTCCAACTCGAAGGGCCCGAAGGGCCGGCGATCGGGGCGGATCACGTACAACTGCACCTCCCGGTACAGGCGGCCCGTGGCGGGATCTTCCCACGCCCGGGTGCCGTCGGACACGCGGTGCCCCAGCGTCTCGATCATGCGGTTGATCCGCTCGGCGCCCTGCAGGTCGGCCTGCACGGCCTGGCGCTCCAGGACGGAGAACACGCCGTCCGCGAAGGCCCTCGGTCCGCGCCGCCGCCGCGGGGGCTCGGCCGACTCCGGCACCGCCGTCACCACCACGACCTGGTCGGCTCCCGCGGCGATCGCCTCCGACATGCCACAACCGCCGGCCAAGGTGCCGTCGGTCAGCCGGTGCGTCTCGCCGCCGTGGATGCCGCCCCGCGGGAACGACACCCGCCGCACCGGCGCCGCCAGCGGGGGCAGCAGGCCGGCGAGGACTGCGTCGAACAGCAGGGTGTCGTAGCCTTCGACCCGGAGGTCGACGGCACCCGGCAAGCCCTCCACCCGGGAGGACCTCCCGCGACGGCGCGCGGCCGCGAACGCGTTGCGGTACCCGTCGCCCAGCAGCACGAACGGGAGCGCCTCGCCGGTGTCGAGGTCCGCGGTACGGAAGACGACCTCCCGGAACCCGGGCTGACCCAGGTTCTCGACCGCCAGCGCGGTCCAGCGCCGTCCCAGCTCCGAATGGCCGGGCCGCCGGCCGGGCGCGGCGCCGCGGGTCACGTCCCAGAGCCCGCGGGCCAGGTGCTCCGCGGCCGGACGCGCGTCCACGAACGACTCGAACGCCTCGAGGAAGCGGCGCCGATCCCGCGTCCAGGTCCGGGCCAGCCACCCCACGGTCAGGATCGAGAGCAGGAAGATGGGGACGGCCAGGGCCGCGAGGTAGGGCGCGCCAAGGGCGGCCGGCACGCCACCCACTGCACCCCACAGCCGCGCGGGCAGCCCGGGGGCGACGAGGTCCACGATCAGGAGGACCGGGGAGAGCAGGCCGGCTATCAGCCCGAGCGCCAGGGGCATCAGGAAGACGCCGAAGGAACAGCCGACGAGCAGGACCGCGATGCGTACGGGCGCCCGCAGGCGGTAGAACGAGTGCCAGCCAACCCCGGCCCAGAAGCCGTCGGGGCCGTAGAGCTTCGGGCCACCGGCGACGGCCGCATAAGCCGCGGCGATGGTCCCTACGCCCGAACCGACCAACAGGTCGATCTTGACGCCGCTCTCCTCGAGCGCCTTGAGCGCGCCGGCGTGGTAGGCGCCGGAGGTCCCCGTTCCGGTCAGGACGAGGGCCGTGCGGCGTCTCGGTGAGTACTCCTTCATGCCGGTCGCGTTACGTTATCACCAACGGGCGCGCCGGAATCCGAGGGCCGTGCCCGGCGGACCGCGGCGGTCACGCGCTCGGCGAGGGCCTCGGCGCTCCACGACTCGTCGACCACAAGGTATTCGCCGCCGCGCCGATGGGCATGGAGCCACGAGGAGAGCCAGGCCCAGTCCTCGTCGCAGCGGGGTTCGGGCGCGGACCAGTCCAGGGATTGAACCGGCGCCCTCCCCGCGTCCACGTCGAGCCGCCGCTCATCGAGGACGATGCCGTCCCTGACGGCGTACAGCTCGGTTCCCGCCGTTCCCGGCTCGACCACGAGGCCCCGGGAGCGTGCGCTGCCGATCCACGAAGGCAGCCACCCGCCGTCCCGAGTCTCCGGACGGGCCAGGAGCGCCGTCGCCTCGCGAGCCAGGGCGGCGTACGCGTCCTCGCCGATGCGGCGCAGGCACGGAGCCGAGCACGACCGCACCTGCGCATAGACGCATCCCAGCCCGAGCGGCAGATCGGGATGCGGCTCGAAGGAGTAGTCACACGGCCGGAGCGCGATCCGGCGGTGCAGTGCCTCCACGGCCCGCGACGCCGCCGCCCGATCCCGGAAGGGCCCGTAACAGTCGGCATCGGGGCGGCCCGAGGCCACCCGGGCCCGGGGGAAGCGCTCGCCGAGCTCCACCCGTATCCAGGCGGGCGGCTTCAGGTCGCGACGCTCGGCGAGCCCTACGTGAGCGGACGTCACGCGCTCGAAAACCAGCCGCTGGTGGAAGGCGGACGTCGTCGCCCAATGCCGCACGGCCGTGGCGATCGGCGTCAGGTCGAGCGGCGGGCGCGTCCCCTTGCGGGGCGGCGGTCCGAGGCCGAGCTGCCGGGCGGTCCAGCGGCGCACGTCGGCGGGTCGCGCGACGAGGAGGCTCTTGCCCTCCGGCCCGACGATCTGGGCGACGCCGCGGGTGGCGGGCAGCACGCCCACGGCCGCCGCGCGGTCTCCTTTCAGCTCGACGGTGGCGAAAGGAGGGACGGGCAGGGCCGGCCCTCAGGCGCCGGCGGGTGGCTCGTCCGCCGGGGGCCGCTGCCCCTGGTCGTGGATCGTCACGAGGCGGGTGATCTCGTACTCCCTCACGCCCGCGGGCACCCGGACCTCGACCACTTCGCCCTCCTCGTGGTTGAGAAGGCACTTCCCGATCGGGGAGGACGGCGAGATGCGTCCCGCCACCGGATCGGCCTCCTCGGGGGTGACGATGTCGTATACGACCTCCTCGCCGTTGCCGGTGTGGCGCAGGGTCACGGTGGACCCGAGGCCGACCTTGTCCCGCGGGATCTTGTCGAGGTTCACGAGCGACAAGGCGGCGAGTCGGCGGTGGAGCTGGCCGAGGCGCGCCTGGAGGAAGCTCTGGCGCTCCTTGGCCGCCTTGTACTCCGCGTTCTCCCTGAGGTCTCCGTGCTCGCGTGCCCTGAGGATCTCCTTCGGGAGCTGGACCTTCAACTCGTGGTCCAGGGTCCTGATCTCGCCCTCGAGGCGCTTCTTTATCTCGTGCATAGCATCAAGGGCGAACCCCGCCTCGGTGAACGGCGCCGCCGGCGAGCTCGTCTGCGAGTGCGTGGCCGGTGGGCCACGGGCGTCGTCCCTGGCGGCATCGTAACACGCCGCCGCGCAGCCCGACCCCCGCCTCCGGAGGTATCATCGATCATCCGGGATGGTCCCTCCCGCGGACGTCATCCGCAGCCGCGCGAACCCCCTGGTGAAGCGGCTGCGTGCGCTGAAGGAGCAGGGTGAGCGCGAAGTCGTGCTCATCGAGGGGCCGAAGCTGCTGGAGGAAGCGGCCCTCTCGCGCGTCCACGTGCTGGAGGTCGCGGCCTCCCCGCGCATCGAGAGGAGCGCACGGGGCCATCGGCTGGTCCGCGAGCTGGCTGCGGCGGGGACGCCGATCCACTGGGTCCACGAGGACGTGCTCGCCGCACTTTCCGACGCCGAAGTGAGCCAGGGCGTGCTCGCCCTCGCCCGCCGCCCGGCCTTCCCCGAGGCCGACCTCTTCCGCGGGACGGCGCTGCTGGTCGTGGCCGCCGGCATCCAGAACCCGGGGAACCTCGGCGGCCTGCTGCGGACCGCCGAAGCCGCCGGAGCCTCGGGCGCCGTCCTGACCGAGGGCACCGTCGATCCGTTCTCCTGGAAGGCGCTGCGCGGCTCCATGGGCAGCGCGTTCCGGCTCCCCCACGTCTCGGGCGTCTCGCTGCGGTCCTTCGTCCGCCTGGCCAAGACACGCGGCGTACGGGTCGCCGCGACCGATCCCGAGGCCCCACTGCCGTACTACGAGGCGGACCTGCGCCATCCGGTGGCATTCCTGTTCGGCAACGAGGGCTCCGGGCTTCCAGGAGAGATCCTGCGAGGGGCGGACCTGCGGCTGCGCATCCCCATGGCGTCGCCGGTAGACAGCCTCAACGTGGGCGTCGCCGGCGGCATCCTGCTGTTCGAGGCGGCCCGCCAGCGACGCAGCGCGGCGCCGCGGGAAGGTACCGCTTCATCTTGATCCGTAAACCCGCACCTAGTGGTCCGATCCGCTCA
>Ga0268386_10000727_pt1 | contig 21472 bp, 22 predicted proteins | sample RVTome_15_FD_200260 | JGI IMG/M metagenome (GOLD analysis project Ga0268386, IMG submission 200260) | Soil microbial communities from uranium-contaminated site in the Upper Colorado River Basin, Wyoming, United States - RVT150D86... ...
CGTGTCGAGCTCGCAAGCCGTTCCCGGTCAACGTCGCCTTCCTGCCCGATGCGGCCGCCGCGCGGGCCGCCGGCTATCGGCCCTGCCTCCGCTGCCACCCTGACGAGGCGAACCCGGTCACCCTGCGCGAGATCGACACGCCCATCGGACCGATGACGCTCGGTGCCACCGACGACGCCCTCGTCCTGGCCGACTTCAGCGAGCGACGGCTGATGCCGGTCCAGCTGGCGACCACCCGTCGCCGGATCGGCCCGACGTCGGTGGGCTCGGCGCCGCTGCTCGACCGAGCGGAGCGCCAGTTTCGCGAGTACCTCGCCGGCGAGCGGGTCGACTTCGATCTGCCGATCCAGCTTCCGGGCTCCCCGTTCCAGGAGCGGGTGTGGGGCGAGCTGCTGCGGATCCCCTACGGCGAAACGATCTCCTACGGGGAGCTGGCCCGACGCGTCGGGGTGCCCGCGGCATCGCGCGCCGTGGGACGGGCGAACGGCTCGAACCGGATCGCGGTCATCGTGCCGTGCCACCGCGTCGTGGCGGCCGGCGGCGGATTGGGCGGCTACGGCGGCGGGCTGCCCGCCAAGCGGTTCCTCCTCGACCTCGAGGCCGCCGATCGCGCTGCTACTCGGGCCGGGCCCTGAAGTCGGCGCCCAGGGCGTGGTAGCCGCCGTCGACGTGGATCATCTCGCCGGTCGTCATGGAGGCGAGGTCCGACAGGAGGAAGGCGCACATGTTGCCGACCGGGGTGGCGTCGGTCAGTGACCAGGCCAGCGGAGCGCGAGCGCTCCACGCGCCGCTGATGGCGTCGAAGCCGGGAATGCTCTTGCCGGCCATGGTGCGGATCGGTCCGGCCGAGACGGTGTTGACGCGGATGTTGTGCTCGCCGAGGTCGCGGGCAAGGTAGCGCGTGGCGGCCTCGAGGCCGGCCTTGGCGACGCCCATCCAGTCGTAGATCGGCCACGCGTAGCGGCCGTCGAAGGTGAGGCTCACGATCGAGGCACCGCCATCGGCCCCGGCAACCTTCAACGGGTCCAGGAGGCCGACGGCCATCGCCTTGAGCGAGAAGGCGGAGGTCTGGAATCCGAAGGCGACGCTCTCCCACGGCGCGTCGAGGAAGTGGCCGCCGAGGGCGTCCTGGGGCATGAAGCCGATCGAGTGGAGCGCGCCGTCGAGGCGACCCCAGCGCCCGGTGATCTCCTCGGCGACCGCCGCCACGTCATCGGGGCTGTTGACGTCCATCTGCATCACGTCTGCCGTCTGCGGCAGCTTCCTCGCGACCTTCTCCGTCAGTCGCACCCCGCGGCCGACGTTGGTGAGGAGGACCTCCGCCCCCTGCTCCTGGGCGACCTTCGCCACCGCAAAGGCGATGCTGTCGTCGGTCAGGACGCCGGTGATGAGCAGCTTCTTGCCGTCGAGGAGCATGCGGACGGGGCCTCCAGGGTGCGTGATGGACCGATGCGCGCCTGCGGCGCGATCAGCCCGAATTGTACCCGCGTGCCCGTCCTCAGCCATGACAGCCCGGTCCGCAGGGCTGCGTGAAGGCCGGCCGCGGGATCTCGATGGCGCGGCCATCCGGAATCGAAAGCAGAAGGTGCTGCTCGTCGACCCGAACGGGCCCTCCCTCCCCGCCGATGGGGGTCATCTGGATGAGATGGATGAGTCCCTCGGGCAGGTCCATCTGGAGGAAGAGGAAGTCGCCGTAGACGATGTCGGTGCCGTCGGGCACGCGGTGGAGCACGTTTCGGCGTCCGCTCGCCGGGTTGACGGCCTCGACCAGAAAGGTTCCGCTTCCGCCACCGGCCACGGCGACGACCAGCGGCTCGCCATCCACCTCGACGACGCGCCCGGTAGTGTCGACGCCGGCCGAGGCGACGGCTCGGGTCTCGATATCGATGGCCCGCAGACCGCACCCCTGACGGTCGCAGGCTCGCGCGACGATCACGCCGGCCGCGACGGCGAGAACCTCGTGGTCGGGCAGCTCGACCGACCGGCCGGTGGCCAGGTCGACCAACTCCACCAGGCAGTTCCCGGCCTGCTGGCAGGTGCGGCGGACGAGATGGTGTCCGTCGGAGGAGATGGCGAGATGCACCTGGAAGGCGATGGTGGCGACGCGGCGGAACGCGCCGGCGGCTGCCGGCTGGGCGGGCGGCAGGATCGGCTCGATCGCTCCCGATCCATCCAGGAGGATCCGCACGAGGCCGAGGTCGCGCGTCGGATCCGCCCGGTCTACGACGGCCGCATAGGCGGCGCTCTCGTCGGGCGCCACCACGATGTCCCAGATCACCTCGTCGAGCCTGGCGAGCACCTCGTCCACGCCATCGGCCGTGACCTCCACCCGGTGGATCTCGGACGCGAGGGCGTCGTCCGCGACGTACACCACCGCTCCGCCATGCGGTGCACCGATCGCCGGCTCACGCGCCGAGCCTTCGCCCAGCTCAGCGCGCCAGGGGACCCCGAGGTTCACGATGGGCTGGGGAACGGCGAGCGTGCCGGCCTCGAGCCTGAACGCGCCGTTCGGCCCGCCGAGCGTGGACGGCGGTGGCGTGTAGACCCAGACGATGTCGCCGAGGTCGAACCCTGCCGGCGCCGCCGGTTCAGCGGTCCCCGTGGCCGCCGAGTCGCCGGGCGGCGAGGATTCCGACCGCTCGAGCGACGACGTCGGAGCCGGCGAGACACAGCCCGCGAGGCCGACGGACGCGATGACCACCAGCGCGAGCTCCGCCCGAACCATCCGGCGCAGGCTGTGCATCGGTCAGGTATACGCCACGTACGGAATTCCGGTGGGGCGCGCCTGCGTCAGCCCTGAACGAGAAGCTCACGATGCCGCATCTCGACCACGGCCCGGACGGCTCCATGCGGCCGCGCCCGCATCGGGCTAGGATCAGCGGACCGATGATGGTTCGGCTCTACGACTACGACGTGCCCGCCGCGGATCCGGATGCCGGCGTGCCGAGCCTGCGCCCGCTGCTCGAGGGGCTCGGGCCGGACGAGCGGCGCGCCGTCCTCACCGGCCTCTTCAAGCCCGAGCGCATTCCCGGCACCATGGAGCGTCTGACGACGCTGGTCGAGGACGTCGACCTGAGCTTCGCGAACGCCCTGATCACGCTGGACAACGCGACGCGCTCGCGGCGGTTCGTGGCAATCGACGAGGCGAAGGCGATCCTGGACCGCTGGCTCCCCGAGTCCGCGGTTGCTGACGTCCGCGAGTGGGACGTGGCGCGCCTGCTGGAGCCGTACGGCGACGGCACGTACCACGGGAAGCTGCTGAAGCGGACGCGGAAGCAGCTGCGCAGCGTCTCGAGCCGGGAAGCGCTGACCGTGCCGTTCCTGTTCCGCCGCACGTGGGGAGCCGCGTGAGCCGGTCGTCGCGCCGCCGGAAGGGACGGCCGTACCAGCCGCTTCCAGACCGCCGCCCGAATCGCTGGCTCGTGCGGCTGATCATCGTGGCGGTCGGCGTCATCCTCGTGTTCGGGTCGCTCGCCCTCTTCGCCGGCGTCCAGTAGCCGCACGTCGGCGGCACGGCCGCAGGTCAGAGCGTCTCCTCCATCAGGGCACGGACGTGGAGGAGGAGCCGCCACAGCTCCGGAGCGGCGGCCGCGAGGTCCAGGTCGTCGGGCTGGACGTGATCGAACAGCCGGAACTCGGTGTGGGCCACCAGGCGTCCGCGCGCGTCGAGCGCCGTCGCCAGCGACCGTGACTCGACGAACGGCACGTGGTGGTCCTCCGTCTCGTGCATCAGGTGGACGTCGGCCTCGAGGCCGGCCAGCCGGCGGGCCGGCGAGATCGCGTCGATGAAGGCGAGGCTCTCGGCGGGAAGCGCGTCGATCGAGGCGCGGGACGCGTCGAGCGTGGTTGCCGTCAGCAAGTCGTGGACGGTGCGCGCCACCTCGGTCGCGAGCTCCCCGCGGAGGGATGCGTCCGCCGGCGGGCGCTCGCCGTCGAGGATGGCCCGGCCGAACGCGGCGTCGACGGTCCGGCGGTCACCGGCGTCGTCGACCTGGTCGAGCATGAAGCTCAGGTAGACCTCGCGGGCGAGCGGCGTCGGCGTCCACGGGACCTCATCACCTTCGGCGCCCAGATACGCGTGGGCCGAGACCGCGGCGAGGTACGTCGCCGCGTCGGCGTACGCGCCGAAGGCGTTCACCCAGCGCACCGACCCGGCGATCGACGAGTCGGCCGCCGCGAGCAGCGCCAGCGACCCGCCGACGCTGAACCCGAAGATCCCGATCCGTTCGCGATCCACCTCCGGCCGGGCGGCCAGGAGCTGGAAGGCATCGACCACGCCGCCGATCTCGCCGACCTCCATGCGGCCCTCGAGCAGGGTCCGCGAATCCGGAACGAGGACCGCCACCCCGGTGCGCGCCAGCGCATCGGCGACGCGCTCGATCGCCGGGTGGTTGCGGCCGAGGTTGTTCACGCCGAAGACCATCAGGATCGCGCCAGCGGGTCGCTCCACCGAGGCCCAGTCCGGCAGCCAGAGTTCCGCCAGGTCCGGCTCGCCGCCGGGGACGGCACGGTAGGGCAGGCTCATCCGCTGCGGGGGCTTCGTGACCAGCGGCAGCGGCTGCGGTCCGGCGCCGAGCATGCTCGGCAGCATGACGGCGGTCTGCATCGCCACCCGCGTCGGCTCCCAGGCCGTCATCAGCAGCAGGATCGCGAGGACCATCAGCCCGATCCGCCGCAGCCATCGCATCGGGGCATCCTACGCGACGCGGACGCAGGGGCTGATCCGCTTCGAGGCGGGGGCCGTACTCCTGACGTGAACCACGACGACTGCGCCCGCCTCGCGTCGCTTGCGCCCGCCGCCGCGCTCGGTGCCCTCGATCCCGACGAGGCCGCCTTCCTGCGCGCGCACCTCGCCGCGTGCTCGCGCCCGCATCCCGAGCTGCGGGACGCGGTGGAGCTGACGTCGGCAATCGGTGGCGCCTGGCCAGAGGCGGACGCCCCGTCGCCCCAGCTTCGTGCTCGGCTGCTGGGCGCGGCGCGCTCCGAGGCGTCCGCCTCCGTCACGCCGCGCAACCGGGCCGCATCGCCCCGCACCTGGTGGCGGCCCGTCGCGGTCGGCGCGATCAGCCTGGCGCTCGCCGCCAGCCTGGCGCTGGCGGTCCAGGTCGGCGAGAACGGCGCGCTGCGCGATCAGCTCGCCGACGCGCGGACCCAGCTCACGGCGGTCGGCACCGAGCTCGACACCGCCGAGGCCTGGATCGAGCGCGCGGTGGCCACCGGTGCCGACGCGTTCTTCATGAGCGGGGTGGGCCAGGGCGCGGAGGCAAGCTTCATGCTCGTCGTCGAGGCCGATGCGGCCGGCGCCGTGCTCCTGATGAGCGGGCTGCCCGATCTCGATCCGGGGCAGACCTACGAGCTGTGGGTCGAGCGGGACGGCGCCATCGTCGGGGTCGGAACGTTCGAGCCGGACGAGCGCGGTCTCGCCGCGCTGACCATCGACGCATCGCTCGACGGCATTCGGCAGGCGATGATCACCATCGAGCCGGAGGGCGGCTCGGAGGCCCCCACGCCCGGCGACGTGATCATGCAGGGAGACCTCACCCTGTAGCCGACGCCGCTTCCCGCTCGTCGCGATCGGCGCGCGCCGCCAGCTCGATCTGAAGCCTTCGCCGGTAGAGGACGTTCCACTCTTCGGAGTTCAGGCTGGCGGTGTCCATCACCGCCTGGATCTCGTCGAGGCGCTCCCGCAGGCGCTCCACGTCGCCAGCGGCCTCCTCGTGCGAGGCGAGCAGCGCCTTCTCGATCTCCTGCGCGGTGTCGTTCCAGGTGAGGTACGCCTTATGGAAGCCGAGCTTGCGCTCCACGGCCGCCCGTACGCGGTAGGCGTCCTCCTTCGGCCCCTGGATCGAGATATTCGTCGCGTAGGCGTAGATCTCCAGCTCGCCGGCCTCGAGCCTCATCGGCTCACCGCGGACGATCGCGCCCAGGAGGTGCTCAGCGGCGAAGCCGACGGTCCGCATCGGCCACACCTTCACTCCCGACGCCTCGGTCACTTCGACATCGTCGATGTCGATGGAGCGCAGGGCGTCGCGCAGCGCCTCGACGAGGTCGTCGTCATCGGTGCCTTCGCGCATGACCAGCGAGACCTGGACGAACTTGCGCTTGAGGCGCCAGCGCTGGAAGAGCAGGTACGGCGTGAAGGCGACCATCTGCAGGACCGATGCGCCGAGCATCGCCGTCGACGAATAGCTCATCGGCACCAGGCCGAGCCAGGTCTTCACCGAACGGTCGTCGTGGAACTCGCCCCAGACAGTGACGGCCGCGACCGTCGGTGGCACCGCGATGATCGCCGTCATGAGGCCGACATAGTGGAACCACGCCACGTCGAAGTTCTCGTCGATCACCCCCGCGGCCTCGAGGGCCGCGCCGCCGAAGATCGGAATGGCAAAGCCGATGACGACGATCACCCAGCCGGCCGAGACCAGGCTGACGACCGACAGCATGCGGCCCTGCCGGCCGGGGACCTGGCCGAAGTAGAGGCTGGTCGCCCAGCCGAGGGCAAAGGACGCAGATCGGCTGACGGCCTGCCACGCGAGGAGGAGGACGAATGGGAGAAACGGCACGTCCGCTCACCAAGCAATCGGTGTGCCGAGGCGGCTTCAGTCGAGGTCGAGCGGCCGGACGGTCATCACCGCATCGACCCTGCCCTCCCACTCGGAACGGGGTGCGTCGCAGTAGAGCTCGATCTCGTTCCCGTCGGGATCGGTCGTGTAGAGGCTCTTTGTCACGCCGTGGTCGGCCGTGCCCTTCAGGAGGCCACGCTCGGTCAGCACCGCGTGCGCCGCCTTCACCGCCTCCCAGTCGGCCAATTGGACGGCGACGTGGTAGAGGCCGACGGCCGTCGGCAACGGCGAGGGAGCCGAGTCGCCGACGCGCAGCAGCGCGAGGTCGTGGTGGCTCTCGCCGCTGGCGGTCAGGAAGATCATCACGTTGCTCATCTCGCTCGAGACCCGGAAGCCGAGCAGGTCGCGATAGAAGGCCAGCGACCGATCCAGGTCGCGGACCTTGAGCACCACGTGACCGATCCGGACCGGTTGGAGCATGGGCCGATCCTACCCGACGGTTGCCGGCGGTGACGCCGGGTGGCAGCTGAGCGCTGGAGGCGATCAGGGGCGGCGCGCCGCTTGGGCTACGGCAGGCCGAGCTTGATGCGGCAGGCCGGCCAGGGCTGGAAGCCGCGCGCGGCGTGGAGGCGCTCCGCGACGATGATCTGCTCCTCGCGCGTCGCCTCGTGCGGGTACTCGGCGAAGTCGCCGCCGCCGTAGCCGTGCCACGTGTCGTAGCTGAACTGGAGCCCGCCGTAGTACCCGTTGCCGCTGTTGATCGCCCAGTTCCCGCCGGACTCGCACCGGGCGAGGTCGTCCCACACGGTGTCGCCGTCATAGGTCATGACCCGGTGCGGGGCCGCGACGACCGGTGGCGGCGTGGCGGCCGCGTGCAGAGTCGCCTCCATCGGCGCCTCGCCGGGCGTCGGGATGGGCCCGGCGACGACCTCCTCCGCGGTCTCTGCGGCCGGAGCCGGGCCGGCCGCGGCACGGATGGACAGGGTGCCGCGGTCAACACCCCCGCGCGGGGCCGCCTCGACGGCGAGCAGATGCTCCTCGAGCTCGACCGGCGCCGGGGCGGCGGATCGCGCGGCGAGCGGCGCCAGGAGCGCCACGCCGGAGATGCTGATGGCAGCCAGAAGCAGGGTGCGGCGAACGAGCGTCATCGGCGTCAGCCCCCGAGGTGGAGCGTGACCTGGATGACGCCGGCACTGCGTTGGCGATCGGTGACGAGCGCCCAGGCGGCGGCCGACAGGTCGACCACGCGCTGCGAGGCGGTGCCCCAGTAGCAGGCACAGTAGTCGACGACCGGCAGCTCGACGCACCGATCGGCGCAGACGGTCACGTAGCCGACGATCCCGCGCCCGCCCGCGCCACCGAGAGCGCCGGGGAGGGCGACGAAGGCGTCGGCCGGGGTGAAGCCCATCGGGCAGGTGCCCACCTTGTGGCAGTACCACGAGGCGCTGCCGGTGACGGTGTCACCGGTCACCGGGGGCGGCGCGACGACGGGGGCAGCAGGCGGCGGTGGTGGCGCGGCGACCGGCACCAAGGTTGCCTGCATCGGTGCCGATGCCGGCGTCGGGAGGGCGGCGGAGGCGACGAGCTCCGGGGCGGCCGCCGGAGCGGCGGCGACGAGGGTGAGCCGCGTGAGGGTCGCGCGATCAGCGGTCTGGCCGCGATTCAGCGTGACGGCGGGTACGGGGAGGTCGGCGAGCAGCGGCTCCACGTCGACGGGGACGTCGGGGAGCGCGGATCGAGCGGTGAGCGGCGCGAGCAGGGCGATCCCCAGCGCGCTGAGTACGGTCAGTGCGACGGCGCGTCGCAGCAGGTCCGGCAATAGAATCCATCCGAGTACGAGATCCGACCGGCACGCACGCCGCGATGCGGTGGGCGTTCCGGCGAGAGGTCACCCTAGCATCCGTCCCCAGACCTGTCGAGCGAGAGGAGTCCTATGCCACGGAAGAAGAAAGAGCCGGAGAAGCGGCGCGGCGCGGTGGTGGTGCGGGGCTCGACGACCGTGGATCGGCGGACCGAGGACCAGAAGCTCCTTCGCTCGCCTGTGCCGGTGGCAGGGTTCCAGGAGACCGATTCGTGGCGCACGCTGCGGATCATGGGCGAGTTCGTCGAGGGTTTCGACGCGCTCGCCGACATCGGCCCGGCGGTCAGCATCTTCGGCTCGGCGCGTGTCGGGCGACGGAACCGCTACTACGGCGCGGCGCGCCGGCTGGCGGCCGAGCTGGCGAAGCAGGGGTTTGCGATCATCACCGGCGGCGGCCCCGGCATCATGGAGGCGGCGAACCGCGGGGCGAAGGACGCCGGCGGGCTGTCGATCGGCGCGAACATCGAGCTGCCGTTCGAGCAGGGGCTCAACGAGTACGTCGACCTGGGCATGGAGTTTCGCTACTTCTTCGTGCGGAAGGTGATGTTCGTGAAATACGCCGAGGGCTTCGTGATCTTCCCCGGTGGCTTCGGGACCCTCGACGAGCTGTTCGAGTCGCTGACGCTCATCCAGACCGGCAAGGTGGAGCACTTCCCGGTCGTCCTGTATGGCAATGACTACTGGGACGGGATGATGCGGTGGATCCGCGAGAAGCCGCTCTACGAGGAGAAGATCAGCCCCGAGGATCTCGACCTGCTCACCGTGACGAGCGACATCGACGAGGCGTGCGAGGCGATCACGCGCAATCGCCGCTCGCGGCAGCAGGAGGTTCGCGAGGAGGCGAGCCAGGAGGCGACGCGCGAGGCCGTCCAGGGGGCCGCGGCCGGCACGCGCGACTGAACGCCCCGGCCGAGCGCGTCGCCGCTCGTCGCGGTATGCACCTCAGCCGGTCGCGCCGCCCAAGGTTGTCAGCGCAGCCTGCGCAGCCGCCAGCATCTCGACGATCGTCGGCTCGATGTCGTCGGGGAGCTCGGCCCAGCCGAACCACCGGACGTCGTCAGATTCGTCGCTGACGACGGGAGCGGCATGAGCCGGCGCAACAACCAGGTAGCGGACGTCGAGGTGCTCGTCCACCACGCCGGGCTGGCAGGGTGCCGGGTGGCGATCGACCTGGAGGATGCCCGGCAGCACCAGCAGCCCGGCGATCCCGGACTCCTCGGTCGCCTCGCGAAGGGCGGCGTCCGCCAGTGTGGCGTCGCCGGGCTCGCAATGACCGCCCGGCTGCAGCCAGCGCCCGACCTTCCGGTGCATGACGAGCAGAATCCGCTGCGCCGCGGGGTCGACGACGGCGGCGCTGGCGGTCACGTGGGCCGGCGCACACGTGCGCCAGATGCCGTCGGGATGCGCGCGCAGATGCGCCAGGAACGCGTCGCGCAGGGTGGCCTGGGCAGGACTCGGCGAGCGCCAGGAATCGAGGTCAGCGACGGCGTTGCGATGCAGGCTCATCGGTCACTCGCGGAGGAATCTATGGCGGGCCCGACCGGATTCGAACCGGCGATCTCCAGCGTGACAGGCTGGCATGTTTGGCCACTACACCACGGGCCCGCGGGGAGTGACGGTGGCGGAGCATAGCACAGGCCGCGGAGCCCTTCAGCCGCCCGCTCCGGCGCGCAGCTCGCCCACCAGCCGGACCGTCGCGAGGGCGTAGCCGAGGGCAACCAGCGCCGCGGCGATGCCGGCGCACGCCAGCAGGACGACCGTGCCGGACCCCGCCACGGCGCTGGTGAACGCGGCCGCCGCGAGGGCGACGAAGGTGGCGGAGAGGAGCGCCGCCAGGAGGATGCCCGCGCTCCATGCCCTGCGCCGATGCGCTCGCAGGCCGGCCAGCACGGCGAGGTGGACCGCCGCCCCAAGGCCGAGGCCAACGGCCACCGCGATCACCGCCCCGCGCACGGCATCGGCGTCGACCTGGAGCGGAGGAAGCAAGTCCATGAGCCGCTCGACGCCGACGATCGCCACGACGATGCCGGCGATGCAGCCGACCGACCAGGCGGTAGCGCCGATGCCGAGGATGGCCCGCGCCACCGCCCGCGACTCAGCGACGCGGGCGAAGGAGCAGGATCGCGGCGACCCCGAACACGAGCGTGGTGACCGTCAGCGCGACGGCCAGCACCGGGTCCGCGGGGGGGTTCGCCATCGCCACGACGGTCCCGGCGGCCGAGAGTGCCGCGGCCATCCCGGCCAGGACGCCGGTCGCGCGGCGCGCGCGGGGAACGTCGTTGAAGACGGCGATGCCGCCCGCCGTCAGACCCACCCCGAGGACGAGCACCAGCAGGCCGGCGAGCACGGGCTGGACGGCCAGCGACCCGACGTCGGGGGGCGGGTTCGAGCCGTAGCGCGAGCCGATCGTCAGGCCCATGGCGATCATGCCGATGCCGGTGATTGCCAGCGCGACGCCACCCACCACGGTCGCCAGGGTCGCGGCCGCGGTCGCCTCGCCGAGGTGCTCGGGGGCGAGCGAATGGTGGCCTCGACCGCGTGCGCCGGCGGCGGATGCGGCTCGGATGGGTCGTCGGGCTGTCATGGGCGACGGATTGTACGCGGTCCGGCGGATGGGCTGCAGCGCGACCGTATACTGCGGCCCAGCCGATGCCCTACGAGCCGCCGCCGCAACCGCTCACGCGACGCTCGCGCGTCACCCAGCAGGTGACGTTCCTGTTCGCCGCGTCGCTCGTCGTCCTCGTCGCCTACTTCGGGTACCTGGGCTTCGAGGGGTCTCGCCAGTTCACCGAGGCACCCGCGCCGAGCACCGACTGCCGGACGCCCGCGACCATGGGCTGGGACTACGAGGCGGTCAACTACGACCAGTCCGCCGACCTGGCCTTCGCCGATGAGCCGGATCCGACGAACTGCACGGCACGCAGTGCGCCCGCCGGTGACGAGGTGACCGGGCCCGGTGAGGTCGGCCTGGCGGCGTGGTACATCCCGGCCGGCAGTGGTGCCGGGCCGAGCGCCCCGACCGTCGTCCTCGTTCACGGATGGGGCAGCAGCAAGCACGACATGCTCGACCGGGCCGCCGTCCTTCACGACGCGTACCACCTGCTGATACCCGACCTCCGCAACCACGGGCAGAGCGGCGACGCGCAAACGACGCAGGGGCTGCGGGAGGCCGCCGATCTGCGGGCCATGATCGACTGGCTCGAGACAGCCAAGGCGCCGACCGCGATGGCCGTCCTGGGAGTCTCGATGGGCGGCGCCACCGCGCTGGCCGAGGCCAACCGCGACGAGCGGGTCGCGGGTGTGATCTTGGAGTCGACCCACGCGACGCTGGCCAACGCCATCCAGGCCCGTCTGGAGCGTGCGGGCTATCCCCTCTCGTTGCCGGGAAGCTGGGCGATCCTCCTCGGCTCGCTGATGCGCACCGGCCTGGACGCGAGCTCGGTCGACCCCGTGCTCGGCGTGCAGCGACTGGACGAGCGCCCGATCCAGCTCGTGTACGGCGGTGCCGACGACACGATCGGGCCGGACGATGCGACCGACCTCGAGGAAGCGGCCGACGAGGCTGGCTCGGCCGTCGACCTCGCGGTGTGCGAGGGGGCCGGGCACGCCGAGACGCTCCAGGTGTGCCCGGAGGCCTGGTCCGAGGCAGTGCTAGGCTTCCTCGAGCGCGTCATCGGCCCCGGCGGCTGAGACGCCATCCCGCCCGACCAGACCAATGCCGCCGCCGGGCTTCGGCGGCCGGCGAGACGAGGTATGCCACCGATGACCCAGGCGCCATCCGATGCCGACGCGCGCTTCGATCGCACCATTGACCGATGGTTCCGCGACCAGGTCGCGATGCACCCGGAGATCGCGACCTTCTTCGGCCTCCACGACCACGACGGCGAGCTGTCGTCAGGCAGTCGTGATGCCATCGACGAGGAGGTGGCCTTCTATCGCCGCACGATCGACGAGCTGTCGGCGGTCGATCCCGGGGAGCTGACGCCCGAGCGAGCGCTCGACCGCGATCTCGCCATCCACCAGGCCCGCCTGGCGACCTTCTGGCAGACCGAGTACCGGACGTGGGCGGGGTCATCGGAGGCGGCCGGACAGATCGGCGAGGCGCTCTTCCCGCTCTTCACCCGCGACTTCGCTCCCCTTACCGAGCGGATCGCGAGCATCGCCTCGCGGCTCGAGGCGGCGCCGCGCTACCTGCGCGAGTCGCGGGAACGCGTGACCGAGCCGGTGCGGCTGTGGACGGAGATCGACATCAAGTCCACCGAGATGCTCCCTGGCTTCCTCGACACGATCCTCGCCGCGGCCCGGTCCGAGACCGATGACGACGCCGGCACCCGGCGCCTCGAGGCGGCGGTGGAGGCGGCGCGACGAGCGCTCGACGACCACCTCGAATGGTTGCGATCCGACGTCCTCCCGCGCGCCGATGGCGCGTGGGCCGCAGGACCGGAGCGCCTCGAGGAGATGATCCGGCTCCGCGAGCTCGAGGCGGACGGCGACGAGATCCTCGCCGTCGGGGAGGAGCTCCTCGTCAGCGAGAAGGCGGCGCGAGACGCGATCTGCGCCGACATCGATCCCACGCTGTCAGTCGACGAGGTCGCCGATCTCGTCAAGGACGATCATGCCGCAACGTTCGCCGAGTCGCTCCACGAGTACCGCGCGGCGATGGACGCGGCGCGCGCCTTCGTGGTGGAGAACGACATCGCGACGCCGCCGGACGAGGACCACCTCAACGTCATCGAGACGCCATCGTTCGTCCGCCACCTGATCCCGTTTGCCGCCTACTACGAGCCCGCGCGGTTCGATCCGTCGCCGGTCGGCACCTACATCGTCACCCCGCCGTCCTCACCGGACATGATGCGCGAGCACAACCGCTCGTCGATCAGCAACACCTCGGTCCACGAGGCGTACCCCGGCCACCACCTTCAGCTCTCGGCCGCGATCACCAATCCCTCGCTGGTCCGCCTGTTCTCGGGCGCGCCGGAGTTCGCGGAGGGCTGGGCGTTCTACTGCGAGCGGATGATGAAGGAGGCCGGCTTCGACGCCACCCCGAAGGGCTGGTACATCGTCCACACCGATGCGATCTGGCGCGCCACCCGCATCATCCTCGACGTGTCGCTCCATCGCGGCCTCATCGGCTTCGACGACGCGGTCGACCGGCTGGTGGCCGAGACCGGGTTCGAGCGCCCCGCGGCGCTCGCCGAAGTGAAGCGCTATACGTCCACACCGACCTACCAGCTCTCGTACCTGTTCGGCCGCCACATGATCGAGAAGCTCAAGTCGGACGTGCAGGCGCGGGAGGGGCGCGACTTCAGCGCGAAGCGGTTCCACGACACGCTCATCTACGGCGGCACGATGCCGGTCAGCTATGCGAGTCGCCTGTTCGAGAAGGCCGACCGATGACGCGGCCTGCCCTCCTTGCCGCCATCGCCCTGACCCTGGCGCTCGGCGCCTGCGCGGCCGAGCCGACCCCGTCGCCGAAGCCTGCCTGCCCGACCGCGGCGCCGACCTCCGTCGAGGCGCAGTCGATCCTCCAGGACGCCGCGAATGCCACGCTCACCGTGAGCGGCGGCGCCGCCGGCTCCTTCGCCATCGAGCTGTTCGGAGACGCGGCGCCGATCGCGACCGCCAACTTCGTGAGCCTCGCGCGCTGTGGCTACTACGACGGGGTCACCTTCCATCGGGTCCTCGCCGGATTCGTCATCCAGGCCGGCGATCCGCAGACGCGAACGAACCGCGGCGACTTCGCAGGGCTCGGGACGGGTGGGCCGGGCTACGGGTTCGCGATCGAGCCTCCGACCGAGGGGTTGCGCTACGACCCGTACGTGGTCGCGATGGCCAACAACGGCCTGACGAACGGGGGCCAGTTCTTCATCGACCTCGTCGACCTCGACGATGCGCTGCGCCGCGTCGGGGTCTACACCATCTTCGGCGAGGTGACCTCCGGCACCGAGGTCGTGGACGCCATCGCCACCGTCCCGGTCAACGACCCGCGTGTCGGCGTTCCGCTCACGCCGGTGATCATCGACTCGATCGTCATCTCGGCCGGGGTGCCTGAGAGCTGACCGCCGTCACCTGCAGGTGACACCACGCACGGGACAGCGACGTGGCGTGCGGTCTGACACATGGATGTGACACCACGATGCACGAGCAGCGCGATACGGTGCGCCTCGTGTGCGTGGGCGCCACCTGTGGGTGATAGACGCCACGCGAGCCGTCCTTCCCGCGCGATCTGTCACATGCACGTGCGCGCCGTGCCCCACCGCGTCGAGCCGCTTTGTTTTGTAAAGGAAACTAAACCTCCGAAACCCTTGTTTAAAGGGAACAGTTGGTCTATTCTCACTGGGCTGTTCGCACAGCGATTCACTACTGATTGCAAGGCCATGGGTAGGTTAGGGTTAGGGTAGTACGGGAAACCGTGCGTGAAAGATGCCCTTGCGATTAGCGAATCCGGCAGCAATGAAGGCCCCCGCTTCGGCGGGGGCCTTCGTCTTTCTCGGAGCGACGATGCGGGCGACTTCGACCGGAGAGTGACGGTAGCGGGCGGCGCGTGTACCATGCCTCGGGCCGATGATGGCCGACCCGCACGATGGCGAGCGCCGGTAGCTCAGTGGATAGAGCGTCGGCCTCCGGAGCCGAAGGTCGCAGGTTCGAATCCTGTCCGGCGCGCCAGAACTGCGCAGCACGCCCGCCACACCGCCGCCATGCCGATGGCGAACGTGTCGGAGGAGGGACGTCATCGGGTTGACCAACAGAGCCGCGTCCCCATGGCGCGGACAGTGGAGGAGAGACAATTGAAGCACCTGCGATTCCTGGCAGTGCTCACCGCGATCATGATGTTCGCGGTGGCCTGCACCAGCGACGGGGGCTCGTCCCCCGACGCCGAAGACAGCGAGGCGCCGGCCGAGAGCATGGCCCCCGAGAGCATGGCCCCCGAGTGGCCGGATGAGCTGGTCATCGGATTCGTTCCGTCGCGTGAGGCGGACGCCCTAGTCGAGACCATCCAGCCCGTCGCCGACTACCTGACCGAGGCGCTCGGCATCCCGGTGAGCGGCGTTGTCACCACCGACTACACCGGCCTCGTCACCGCCATGGAGACCGAGCAGGCGCACATCGGCGCCTTCGGCCCGTTCTCACTGCTCCAGGCGCGCGACCGCGCCGGCGCGGAGATCATTCTCCAGTCGGAACGATTCGGCAGCGCGACCTACCACACCCAGTTCATGACCAACAACCCGGACAGGTACTGCGACGACGAGCCCGTCGTCATCGACGAGGAGACCGGCTGGCGGAACTGCAACGGCACGGCCGATGCGGACGAGGGTCCGGTCGCCGTCGACAAGCTTGCCGACATCGAGGCGGGCACGACCGTCAGCTTTGTCGAGCAGGCCTCGGCCTCGGGCTACATCTTCCCGGCGACGATCTTCATTCAGCAGGGGATCGATCCCGAGAGTGATATCGATCCGATCTTCGCTGGTGGCCATGACAGCTCCGTGATCGCCGTCTGCAACGGTGACGCCGAGGTCGGCGTGGCGTTCGACGACGCCCGCGGTGCTGCCGAGACCGACTGCGACCTCGCCGAGAACGTCGTGGTCTTCGCCTACGGGCCGGAGATCCCGAACGACGGCTGGGCGGTCCTGGGCAGCCTGCCCGATGACCTCAAGGAGGCCATCAAGCAGGCACTGCTCGACTACGCCGCCAGCGAGGAGGGCGCGCAGGTCCTGAACGACATCTACGAGATCGACAATCTTGTCGAGGCCGATCAGGACGCATTCACCATCGTCGAGGATGCCGCGCGTGAGCTCGGCATCGAAGGCGACTGAGCGACTGAGCAACGGGGCGGGCCCGCCACGGGTCCGCCCCTTCTCATTCCCCCATGATTCGATTCGAGAACGCCTCGGTCACCTACGCCGGTGGCGTCCAGGCGCTGAAGAACGTCACGCTCGAGATCCCCGACGGCCAGATGATGGTCATCGTCGGGCTGTCGGGGGCCGGCAAGTCGACGCTCATCCGGGCCATCAACGGCCTGGTGCCGCTGTCGGACGGCGACGTCACCATCGACGGGGAGAGCGTGCGCCATGCGAAGCCGAAGCAGCTGCGCGAGATCCGCAGCCGCATCGGCATGATCTTCCAGACGTTCAACCTCGTGAACCGCACGACCGTCCTGAACAACGTCCTCATGGGCCGGCTCCACCACGCCGGGACGATGCGGTCACTCCTCGGCTGGTACAAGGCCGAAGACGTCGAGATCGCAATGCAGGCGCTGGAGCGCGTCGGGATCGTCGAGAAGGCGTTCGTCCGCGCCAGCAACCTGTCCGGCGGCCAGCAGCAGCGGGTCGGCATCGCGCGCGCGCTCGCGCAGGAGCCAAAGATCATCCTGGCCGATGAGCCCGTCGCCAGCCTCGACCCGCCCACCAGCCATGTCGTCATGCGCGACCTCCAGCGGATCAACCGCGAGCTCAACATGACGACGATCATCAACCTCCACTTCCTCGACTTGGCGAAGGTCTACGGCGAGCGGATCATCGGCATGCGGGCCGGCGAGATCGTGTACGACGGGACCGGTGCGGCAGCCGACGAGAACGTCTTCCGTGACATCTACGGACGCTCACTGACGGCTGACGACATGCTCGGCGAGGCGGCCGCCGCCGGATGACCGCCGCGACCGCGCCGCGCAGCGCGCGACCGAGCCGGCCGCCCCGCTCGCTCGTCGGCCCCGTGGCGCTGGTCATCTTCGCCGCCATCACCTGGTGGGCTGCCAGCGAGGAGTTCGGCCTCAACTTCGATGTCCCGCGTCTGTTCTCGAACCTGACGCGTGGCGCCGGCATCCTGGCCGAGTTCTGGCCCCCGGAATTCGGCGTCGTGCCCCGGACGATCGGGCCGATGCTCGAGACGGTCCAGATGGCGATTATCGCCTCGCTCATCGGCTGCGCGCTCGCCCTGCCGATCGCCTTCCTCGCATCGCGGGTCACCTCGCCGAACTTCGCCACCTATCTCATCGACCGCGGGATCCTGAGCGTCGTCCGAGCCCTGCCGGACGTGCTCTACGCGCTCATCTTCGTCGCCGCGCTGAGCATCGGCCCGCTGCCGGGCATCCTCGCGCTCATCCTGTTCAACATCGCCGTCGTGGCCAAGCTCCTGTCCGAGACGGTCGACGGCGTCGACCCCGGACCGATCGAGGCGGCGCGGGCGAGCGGCGCCAACCGTCTCCTGACCGTGCGCTGGGCGGTGCTGCCGCAGGTCCTACCGAACTACGTGGCATATTCGCTGTACGCCTTCGAGCTGAACATCCGCGCTTCGGCGGTACTCGGCATCGTTGGTGCCGGCGGCATCGGCAACCTCATCAACGAGTATCGACGGTTCTTCCAGTACGACCGCCTGGCGGTCGTGGTCATCGAGATCTTCGTGCTCGTGATCATCGTCGAGTGGGTCTCGATCTGGCTGCGGCGGAAGCTCGTGTGACCGAGATGCGCACGGCACGGCCGAGCAGGCCATCCCAGCGGACGAAGCGCATCGCCACGGCCATCTTCGTCGCCGCGGTGGCATGGGCAGCGCTGACCGTCGAGGTGAAAATCGAGAACCTCCCGCGCCTGCCGTCGCAGCTTGCCGACATCTTCGTGAAGATGTTCTTTAGCCCGAGCCCCGAGTGGGAGTACTTCGGCGAAGCATTCGGCTCCATGATGGAGTCGGTCCAGATCGCCTGGCTGGGGACGATCATCGGCGCCATCCTGTCGCTGCCGCTCGCGTTCTTCGGCGCCAAGAACATCACCAGCCCGCTCGTGTCGAACGCGATGCGGCAGCTCCTCAACGCCATCCGCGCGATCCCCGAGATCCTCGTGGCAGTCGTCATCTTCATCCCGATGGTCGGGCTCGGCGCCTACGCCGGCATGCTTGCGATCGGCCTGCACTCGGTCGGCACGCTCGGCAAGCTGAGCGCCGAGGTCATCGAGGGCATCAACCCCGGCCCGGTCGAGGCCGCCAGGGCTGCCGGTGGCCGTCCCCTCCAGATCCAGCGCTGGGGCGTGCTCCCGCAGGTGCTCCCCGAGATCATCGCGTTCTGGCTCTACCGGTTCGAGATCAACATTCGTGCCTCGGCGATCCTCGGCGCGGTCGGCGCCGGCGGCGTCGGGGAGGCGCTCGTCCAGTCGCTCATCTACCGCCGGTACGAGCGAGCCGGGATGCTCATCATCGTGATCATCGTGGTCACGATCCTCATCGACACCGCGTCCGGCTGGCTGCGGCGTCGCATCATCCAGGGCGGTGGCGGCGCGAAGCCTACCGATGCCGCGCTGGAGGACCGAGCCCACCTCTCGATGGCGGTGGCCGGTGGCGCTGTCGGCGAAGCGGGCGGCAGCGAGACCTCCTAGGAGCCCCAGGCGCTCCTCATGACCGTCGCCGGAGGACCGGCGCGACCTGAACCACCGCGGCGCCGGCGGCCGCCAGCAGCAGGCCGATGAGCTGGAGCGGCTCGAGCCGCTCCGACAGGAAGACGACCGCCAGGACGGCGATCTGGATCGTCATCGTGTTGTTCACCACGCTCGACTCGACCGCGGTCAGCATCCGCAGCGTGTGATTCCAGAGCGTGAAGGCGAACGCGGTGTTCACGACCGCCAGCCAGGCGATGATGAGCCAGCCACCGAGATCCGGACGCGGCCAGCCCTCGAGCGCCACCCCGACCGCCAGCAGCACCACCGCGCCGACCGCCATGCTCGACGCGGTGAGCCCGATCGGCCCGCCGAGCCGCGCGATCGCATCGCGCGCCAGTCGCCGTCCGAGGTGGGAGGAGAGCGCGGCCGCCAGCACGCAGATCCCTGCGGCGACGAAGCCCGCGGCGGCATCGGGCGCGACCTCGAAGGGGCCGAAGTAGAGCACCGCGCCGAGCGTGAGCAGCCCGATGCCGGCCGCCTGCCCGATCGTCGCCCGCTCGTGCCGGCCGCCGAGGGCCATCAATGCCACGACCGCCGGGATCGACGCCAGCACGAGGCTCACCGCGGTGGCGGGAAGCACGGCGAGCGCGGCAAACTGCGCCCCCTGGGCGACGGCAACGAACAGCAGGCCGTAGATCGCGACCCGGGCGAGGAGCCGCCGGTCCAGTGGCGCTTCGGCGCGGGCGGCGCGCATGGCGCGGATCCCGAACGGCAGCAGGATGGCGGCGGCGAGCGCGTAGCGAAGGCCGGCGAAGGAGATCGGCGCCAGGTCGAGGTCGTCCATCCCGACCTTGATGAGGATCCAGGAGGTCGACCACAGGAACGTGACGAGCAGCGCCTGGAGGACCGCCAGCGCGTGCTGGCGGCCGGTGCGCGGGTCGGCAGGCATCGGTCCTGACAAAGCCGGTCACCTTAGCAGACCGCCATCCGTCATCATCGGTCCATGCAGGAGCTGACCGCGGGCGTCGGGCTGCGACGCCGCGACCGGATCGCCCGGGAGGCCGAGGAGGAGCGTCTCGGCCCGGCGGCCACGCGCTCGGCGGCTTCGCGCGGGCGCGAACGCCCGGAGGAGCCGGACGAGTTCCGGACCGCGTTCGAGCGCGACCGCGATCGGATCATCCATTCGAAGGCCTTCCGGCGGCTGAAGCACAAGACCCAGGTCTTCCTCAACCCCGAGGGTGACCACTTCGTCACCCGCCTGACGCACACGATGCAGGTCACCCAGGTGGCCCGCTCCCTCGCCGCGGCGCTCAGCCTCAACGAGCCGCTGGCCGAGGCGATCGCCCTCGGTCACGACGTCGGTCACTCGCCGTTCGGCCACACCGGGGAGGACGCGCTGAGCCCGTTCTTCGCGCCCGAGGAGTGGCACCACGCCGCGCAGTCGGTGCGCATCTTCGAGATCCTCGAGGACCAGAACCTCACCTGGGAGGTGCGCGACGGGGTCCGCGCCCACTCCTGGAAGATCGATCCGCCACCGACCACGCCCGAGGCCTTCTGCGTCCGCCTTGCCGATCGGATCGCCTACCTGGCGCACGACGCCCTGGACGCGCTGCGCGCGGGCGTTCTCGACCGCGCCGCCTTCCCGGCCGATGTCCGCGTCCGGTTCGGCGAGCCGGGCAAGGATTGGATCGGCAGCATGATCAGCGCCGTGATCGACGAGTCGCTGCGGACGGGCGCCGTCCGGATGGACGAGGCGACCCTGGGCGTCATGAACCAGCTGCGCGACTTCATGTTCGTCAACGTCTATCAATCGGCGGAGCAGCAGCGGCAGCAGCGTCGTGCGATCGCGGTCATCCGCGACCTCATGGGTTGGCACCTCGAGCACCCCGAGGAGATCCCCGATTCCTATCGCCAGCACGAGGCTCCGCTCGTCGTCCAGGCGGCCGACTACATCGCCGGCATGACCGACCGATTCGCGCTGGCCACCCACGACCGCCTCTTCCGGCCGACGCTGAACCTCTAGCGGAAGATCCGCAGGGCCTTCGGCCGCACCTCGAGGGTCACCGGCGTCACCCCGAGGCTGATGCCGTCGGCATGGGCGGGCAGCGCGCGACGCACCCCTTCGATCGTCACCCGCTTGCAGGTATAGCTGCTGACCCTGGGCTCGCTGCGTGGCCGGCGGCGGGCCACCGCCAGCGAGTAGGCGAGCACCTCCATGCGACCCATGCCGCCGAAGACGACGACGTTGAGCAGGCCATCGGTCGGGTCAGCGTCATCGGCGACCGCGAAGCCCAGCCCGTGATACGGCCCGTTGCTGACGAGGACGGTCGGTGAGCCGGTGTGATACGAGCGGCCGTCGATCGTGATCCGCAGCGGCGTCTTTCGCATCTGGAGCCCGCGGACGAGCGCCTTCCAGGCGCGCCACCATCCGTGTTTCTGGGCCAGCTCGACCGCCAGGAAGCCAATGGCGTCCAGGCCGATGCCCGCCGCCTCGAAGAACGGGCGACCGTCCTCCTCCCTGTCGCGGACCACCCACCCCGCGTCCACCTCCGCCGCGTGGCCGGTCCCGATGACGTCGAGCGCCTCCTCGAGCGTTGCCGGGACGCCGAACCCGCGGGCCATATTGTTGAAGCTGCCCTTGGCCAGGATGCCCAGTGTCGCGTCGCCGTGGCCGAGGAGCGCGGCGGCGG
>Ga0268386_10000728_pt1 | contig 21464 bp, 15 predicted proteins | sample RVTome_15_FD_200260 | JGI IMG/M metagenome (GOLD analysis project Ga0268386, IMG submission 200260) | Soil microbial communities from uranium-contaminated site in the Upper Colorado River Basin, Wyoming, United States - RVT150D86... ...
ATACCCTGTCGGCAGATTACCCGGGACCTTTTTTGGAGTATCTGCAGGACCATTCCGATATAGACTTTGCATCATTCTCCCCTGGAGCCACCGGCAGCCACACACCGGTTGGACGAAAGCCGTTTGCACACGAAAAAATGTTAGGTTATGCCGGGGAACTGGCCCGCTACTCCTATGATTTACAGGGTCAAATAAAAACCTCCTATACACAAACCCTGAAATTTATGGAATGGCCGGTGAATATGCGTTCCGCACATTTCAGGATCAGCAATCACTGGCGGCTGCGTCCCTGGGTTTTTAACCTGTTGATGGGCCAAAACCAGGCTAGTATTACGGTGCTCAGGATTGGCAATACGGTAATGGTGGGATTGCCGGTGGAATTATCCGGTGAATTCTACCAGGAGTTTGAGGAGCTTTGCCGGCAGCGGGAATTGTCACTTTTGATCACCTCCTTCAACGGCTGGTATATGGGGTATGTCAATCCTGAGAAGTATTATTTTACCCTGAATCGAACGGAAACCAGGGAAATGAACTGGTTTGGGTATCAGAATGGCGAGTACTTTGTGGAACTGATAAAGCATATTCTGGAAATTGTGTGAGAGAAAACAGAGCGTGAGTGTGAGTGTGGGTGTGGGTGTGCTGTGCTACCCAAGGGCTTTTTCGAATAAAGATAATTGCTGTCTGAGCTCATCTAACAGCTCAGGATCAGTGATGCCCTGGTCGGCCTCAAAATTGTCCCTGAAAGAGGGCAGCGAAAAAGTGGCTACTACATTTCCGCCCTGGAAGGGCAATCTATTGTTAGCCGCCTGAAGCACAGATTTACCACCCCTCTTGCCCGGGGAAGTGGCCATCAGGAGTATGGGTTTATCTTCCCACATGTTCCCTTCAATCCTGGAAACCCAATCGTAGATGTTCTTATAAGCGGCTGAATAACTCCCATTGTTTTCTGCAAGGGACATTATGATGCCGTCAGCCTGTTCAATTTGCTCTTTAAAACGATATGCTTTTTCCGGAATTCCTCCTTCTTTTTCCCGTTCTTTGCTGAAGATTGGCATTTCAAAATCGTTAAGATCAAGGATTATATTGTTGGTTCCATTTAACCGGGAAGCAGCAAAAGTGGCCAATTGTTTATTAATAGAATTGCGGCTGTTGCTCCCTCCAAAGACTAGAATACGGTTCATAAAAGGAGTAAACGTGAGATTTAACCCAATGTTTCATGCGCAACAGGAGATGGGGCGCTTGCTTCATGGCCCTTTAAATTTTCCACAAAATACATTTTTAATTTTCCCCTGTTCTTAGCTTCAATCTCCCCCCGGTATTCGCAGACGGTGTGATCCTTTACCAGGTCGTAGGTGGTTTGAGAAATATTAATTTTCCCCGGCTCGGAGTTGGCTTCCATCCTGGCTGCAATGTTAACCGTATCCCCCCAGATATCGTAAGCAAACTTCTTAATTCCCACGATGCCCGCTACCACAGCCCCGGTATGAATGCCAATCCTGATCTCAAAGAATGGTTTACCGGCTTTCATTTTTCTATCGTTCAGCTTTTGCATGTAATCCCGGATTTCCAGGGCGGCCTTCACCACATCCATTGGATTAGTGTCGTTGGGAACGGGTAATCCTCCGGCAGCCATGTAGGAATCACCGATGGTTTTGATCTTTTCAATTCCATTATGTGTGATGATCTCGTCAAAAACCTTGTATTGTTCGTGGATCTCCTGAACCAATTCTTCTGCGCTCATGTTGGCGGCAATGCTGGTAAAGCCTTTGAAATCAGTGAACAGGATGCTCACTTTCTGGTATTGCCGGGCCTTGGCCGTGCCTTTCTCTTTTAACTCCTCCGCGGTTTCTTCAGGCAGGATATTCAATAAAAGGCTGTCCGAGCGGTTTTTCTCTTTCTCGATGATCTGTTTGGTCTTGCGGATAAATTGGTACCTCTTGAAGAGTCCGATGGCCAAAATTAATAATAAGAATACCACAATGCCGATAGCCCGGCTGATGGCTTTTTGCCTTCGCGTTTCCAAATGGGAGATTTCTGCGTCTTTCTCCAACAGGTTAATTTCATCCTGCTTTTTTTCAATTTCATAGGTGAATTGCAAACCCCTGACTTTGTCATCGGTCTCGAGGTTAAAAAGTGTGTCCTTAATAGTCTGAAACCTTGAATGGAAATCATAGGCTTGTTCGTATGATCTTTCCTGGGCATAGGTGAGGGCCTGACCTTTATAGATGTCCCGTAATTCGTAATTCAAGCCTCCCTGCAGGGCATGCTTTTCGGCTTCATTGTAAGCCGCATGGGCTTCTTTTGAATTACCGGTCTCCTGGTAAATATTGCCCAGGTTCAGCAGTGAACGGGTGATGAAGAGGTTTTGATCAGTATCCACTGCGGTCTGATGGGCTTGCTTCTGGTACCTTATAGCGGTATCAAATTCACCCCGCGCCTCATGTACCATGCCCAGCCTGATCAGGGCCTCCGGTATCAATACGGTGTTCTCATAAAGAGGCAGCGCCTGTTCCAGGTAATGCAGGGCGGAATCATAATTACCGTTGTTTTTATATATCTCCCCAATACCGGTAAGATACCCTCCAAGAGATTGATCATCCAGGGGATATGTCGAGGCAATTTTCCCCACTTGCCAAAGATACTGCAGGGCCTTATCATAGTCTTTTTCATTGTCACTGTAAAGCCCTCCCACATTGACCAGGGCAGAGGCGATTCGCAGCGTGTCCCCTAATTTTTCCGCTATTCTTAACGACCGGAGAAAGTACTCAATGGCTTTGGAATTGCTTCCCTGGGTGTAGTAGATCGCCCCCAGGTTGTTAAGCAGGTTGGCTATACCGGAAGTGTCTTTTTCCTGCTCGAAAGTTTCCAGTGACCTGGTCCAGTAGTCCAGTACCTTGAGGTAGTCACCCTGGTAATAATAACCCAAACCCATGTTCTTGAGAGCATAAGCTTTTCCAGTTCCGTATCCAAGCACTTCAGCCATTTCCATGGCTTGAATTCCGTATTTTATTGCTTCATTGGGATCCTGGTTAAGAATGGTGTAACTCAAATCGTTCAAAATATCTACCTGGACCGAGACCATTTTAGAACTATCCAAAAGGAATTTCAGACTATCGATCTGGGAATTTTGGGCCATAACCAGGCCACTCCATCCCATAAGAATGGTAGTCAATCCCCGGATCAATGATTTTGAATACATTAATTTCTTGCTTATAATCAGGTTATTCCCTCAGGATCCTTATTATCGCGGTAGTGCCGTCTATATTCAATTTAAGTAAATAAAGGCCGGTCTCAAAATCAGACAGGTCGAATTCGGCGGTAGATTGTACTGGATCAATGACAGCATTAACCGTGTGAAGCATACCCCTGCTGTCATACAATTGATAATCCTGTGAGGTGAATCCCTGATTTACTCTGACCACCAGGTAATCCTCAACCGGGTTGGGGTAAAACTGGAGCTCTTCCGAATTGAAGGAAGTTAGATCATCACCGTTTGGATTCGGATTTGCAGTGCGTCCATTGACCAGAATTTCATTTGGTTTACACATCTGCCCTTTAAGGTTGTCAGAATCGACCTGCTGCGATGACTGGTGGGTCGAGCCAAATGTTGATACATTCCAGCGAAGTTCGCCGACAAACGGTACTGCAAACTGATCAGTTCCAGGCAGGAATTCAAAGGGCAAGGCGGAGGCATCAAACGAGGTGCCAATGAGTATGTTTTCAGCTGACATGGGTTCAATAAATATTGACACATCGTTGTCATTTTCATAGTGGAAATAGGCAGTAAAAGGAAACTCGCTCTGACCCTTATTTTGCTGCACACAATCCAGGTAAACGCGTATTCTCTTCCCATCAGCCAAATTCACAAACAACCTGGCATCGTTAAGCACAAGGTTGTAATTTTCCGGTGTTGGTGTAACGGATGTCGTCAGAACGTAGGTCCCGGCCACTCTGCCGGCGTTTTCATATTCAGAGCTTTCATACAGGAAAACAGGTCCATCGGGAGGAAATACATCAATTTCATCTTCGGCCGTAATAAATCCGCTAATAGTCGAGGATTTAGGCACATCTAAAAGATCTACTCCACTTTCAATCAGGATATCATCTGTGTGTACCATGAGCGTCCCCGGTTTTACCACAAGTGAACCGTCAACATAGGTGATTTCATAGTTAATTGTTTTGTCGTTTCCTTCAGGATCCGCTATGCTAGTTGATTGCAACACCGAATAAGTTCCGGCGCCTATGGGATTCGTCGGCTCAGGATCAAGACTGTATTCAACAGTTGCTTCATCATCATATGAAAGGGGATCAACTGCTGAGTTGTAACCTGGCTGTGGTTCACCATAGTTAATAACAACAGGCATATCGTCATCATTTAAGTCCACTGTCAGCGGCCTGGGGGCTATAAACAGACGTCCCGCATGTAGTGTTTTATTAAAATTGGCAAAGAATGGTGACAAGGGAGCGCCGGGTGCAATATAGTGACGGTCTTCTTCAGTTGGGGTCACATCGATACCTGTAATAACATCTATTGAATAGACCTCGGTTGGCGGCAATTCATCGGGATCTGTACCCTCGGGCGCACCGTCTTCGACATCTACAATAGCTAATAGTTCTGAGTAATCGGTCATATCATTCTCATCTCCCAATGGAACATTGACTACTGCGGAGAATCGGTTGACAACTGCCGAGAATCTATTTACCACCGCTGAAAATCTATTCTCAATGGGGTCATAAATAGAGGTGAGCCCATTTACCAGGTCTGCCCCATTAACTACTGCAGAAAAACGATTCTCGATCGAACCTGAGTTACCTACCAATGGATTGTCCAGATAATCAATGAGTTGGTCGGCATCGAATCCTACCAGATTGAATCCATTAACCACAGGTGAGGACCGGTTTTCAATAGTGGTTCTGGTAGCCACCCAGTTACTGTTTTCGATTAGATCCAGAAGTTCGTTTATCCGTGCGGGATTTTCATTTACCACCGCAGAAAACCTGTTTACCACTGCGGAAAATCGATTGACCAGACCATTCCCATCTTCCTCCCTTAAATAGGTTGACTGGTGTTCGGTTCTTATTGTGTTCAGGAAGTGTTCATTATCAGCAATGCCTGTTGCATCATAAAAATAGTCCATCACGATCTCCGGTTCCTCCCCGTAGATAGCGGTAATGTCTTGCGGTCGTATTGTAAGCTCCTTATGAGTTATGCTCAGCGTCCCGGGAGTCAGATTAAATATAAACTGCTCTTTTTGTTCCTGCGTTAAAGGCTCAGCAAATTCCACAAAAACAGTGTAATTATTTACGTCCGGGTAAGGTGCAGTGGCAGTGGAGATTAAAACTACATCAGGCAAACCCAACGATACCAGGGTTTCCCCTTCTTCCAAGCCTCCAACCGTATATGTGAGGTTGGTAAAATCCTTTCCAAACTCAAATTCAGCATCATCCGCGATAATATTTATGGCCCTGCGTCCATCCAGCAGGTCGATGCCATTGCCATCACCGCCGTCTCCTGCACCGGTCAGCGAAGGATTGTTGCCCACAACCAATTTACCCTGGCCGGAAAACGCCGGGATCAAGGCCTGAATTTCTGTTTCGGAAACGTAGGTGGTTGGCACTTCCATTCCATCGAAAAGCACTTTCGAATCGGGGATAAAATAATCTCCAAATAAGGTTACCATAGTCTCTTCCCCACTGAGCACCTTACCTTCTTCCACTTCAAATTCACCATTCAGGAATGGTGTTTGATTAGCGATTTGTTTAAACGCGTCCTCGGCATTGAGCAAACCAGCGCCGCCTTGTGCGGAATTACTAACCGGGGTTGCGGTCTGAATAAACAGCCCGATTGATTCATCAGCCGGGTCGCCGGTGGCATAGTTGGGGTCAGTCAAAATGCCGGATGGAATGCCTCCGGGATGCCAGGTGGTTATTGCTGATAACATCAAAGCTGCAGCTCCTGCAGCATGGGGCGCTGAAGCTGATGTACCAAAAAAATTCTTAAACTGGGTATCTTCATCAAAAACAATTTCTTCACCAATAGAAAGCACCCCGGTATTGCCTCCATCGGGTGCGGTGAATTTAGGATTGACCTCATCACCATTTGGCAAGACCCCGCCGAAAGATGAAAACGGTTCTATTTCAGGTCCCGTTGAATTGCCGTAAAACCCATAAAACGAAGCCCCTATGGCCTGGACATGATCTGACATGGCATGACCGGTAATGGTTGGACCGCTAGGTGCACCCGACGGAAAGGTTAACCCTTCACTGCCATCGGACTTGGTAGTTTTGAAGATTACCACTCTGAATGCCAGATTAGTAGGTGGTGTATCACATTCGCAGGTGACCACCAAGCGGGCTGACCTGCTGGCGGATGATTTTATGATCAGAATTTCGGTGGGATCCCGGGCTATGCTGATCTTATTGTTACCAGCAATGGGACGAAAGGTAACCGGATCTACTACCGTCAGGTCAAGGTCGGTCATCGCTCCTTCCACACTTCCCTGGGAGGCTGCAGGTTCATCCCACTGTAATACCATTATATACTCACCATCTGTATCGACATTAATTGCCAATTCCTGGTTATGTATCCAACCTGTGGTTCCTGCCGGATAGACAGAACCATCAGGCAAGATCATAGGATTGAATATATTCATCCATGATTTGTCGGAAAAGTTACCAGCTGAAGTAAAGTAAGAATTACCCGGGGATCTATTTACATGGGCTTCAATAGCTTCAAATGCCGGACCTGATCTTTGGAAAAAAGACTCGGTCAAAAATGTTATGTCATCAACCAATACCTGGTAACCATTTATAGAAAGCTGGTTTATTCCTACAACAAATTTATTAAGGGACAGGGTACCTGATTGAAAACCCAGTTGGGCGCCGGGAGCAATGTCATGTATAATATGAAGCATTGCCCTGCCTTCATCGGTATCCTGAAATGTAGGATCATTGTAATCCACCGGTAAAGGATAGTTGGGGTTATCGGGACCAGGAAGGTCCAGGTTTTTTTGATCCACCACGTATCGGGAGTCTGATCCACTGAATGGCTGTGTGTTAAAACTGTTTGAAAGTACCCCTACCTTTACCCCGGTTCCATCAACCTGCAAGGGCTCAACCAGTCCGGTTTCAGGGTTTAACCTGTTTACCCTAAAGGCCTGTCGGACGTCATTGGTGGTTTGACTGACATCTCCCTGGCTTAGAACCCCTGTCTCTCCCAGTGGACCATTATTTAAACTTGCGGGATAAGCTGGGTGCACAAAATTAACCGATGCTTCGTCATTGAGTAGCAGTAGCAGTGAAACTGGTAAATAAACATCGATAGTGTTGATGTTGTCGTTGATGTAAGTTTGTGGATCCAACACAAAATGACTGCTAACCCGACCGTAGTTGGTCTGTAACCGGCTGATTAACTCTGAAATAGTATTGGGGTTGAGGAAGGCTATTATTTCAACCAATACATCTCCGGATTCATTAAATTGATATACTAATTCGGAGGGAGTTTCTCCTGCTTGTCCCTCATGAAGAGCTACCAGATCAAGGCTCACTTTACCGTCGATCTTGCCATTTTCATTGAAAACGGTAGTAATAGAGCTTAATGTGGAGGCCTGAGTAGTGGAGGCAAATGAGGTGCTGTTTTGATTACCAGCAGTAATGCGGTAATAGTATATGGTAAATTCTTCCAATTCCTGGTCACTGTAAGCAGTAATGGTCTGAGGTAACTCGCTTACCGCAACCTCCCAGGGGTCATCTCCGGTTAAAGATCGTTCGATAGTATAGGTAAAAGGCTCGTTTGAAGTCGGTTCATCCCAGGACAGATCTATCTGACTGGTGCTTATAGCAATTGCCTTGAAATTATCGATTGATGAAATATCCGGTTTACAACTGGTGGAAGTGGCATCTGCAGAAGCCTCCATACTGGCTCTTTTGGGAATTCTTATGATCCAGGTAACCCCGTTTTCTATTCCGATTTTATCAAATTCTACTTCGAGTACTGATTCATTAGATCCCAACTGGAAATTATTCAATACTTTTTCCTGTCTAAGTGTACCATTCCAAACCACCCTGCTATTACCCGGGGGAACTATCACTTCAGTTTCATTGGGGTTGTTGTATCCAAAAGTGGCTTTCATTTTTCCGTTTCCCAGATCTTCCACGCATTCCAGAATGGGAATAATTGGATCTAATTCCACTAAGAGCCCTGCATTGATACTAGTATGAGCCCATGAGGCATCATTCGGATTTGCCGTAGCTGACTCCTGAGATGAGAAACTGAGGAATATCCATAGAAGGAAAGCGGTAAACCTTGAGGTGGGGGAAAAACATACACCGCCCCATTTCCGGTGAGTAAGGTAGTGGTTTCTCATAGAATGAATTCAGGTACTCTAAGGACAGGCTGAAGGGAAAATAACCCTGAAAGGTACAAAGATTAGCTTGCATATTTATAAATACTATCAATAATGTATCAAATATGATAATATAAGGGGACTATATTATGGCCGGTTTACTGGGATTTTTATCAGTGCTCACTTTAGCACCATTATGGTATGCCAGGGCTATCCTGGTTATCCGGTATTTCACCAGGAAGTATACCTTAACAAAGGCCCGAAATTTTTAATGATCACAGGGGGTTAGCGCTAAAAGTATCGCTTTGATTCAAATCACCGGTTTCGAAGCCTTTGCGGAACCACCTCATCCTCTGTTCTGAGGTGCCGTGGGTAAAGGCGTCGGGTACCACATATCCCTGTGATTCCATTTGTAAACGGTCATCGCCAATAGCATTGGCAGCTCTCATAGCTTCTTCCAGGTCGCCTTCTTCAAGTATACTCTTGGTTTGTTGTGCATGATGTGCCCATAGTCCGGCCAGGAAATCAGCCTGGAGCTCCAGCCTGACCGATAAATCATTGTATTCTTCCTCACTAACCCGTCCCTGCATCTGATGTACCTGGTCTGAAATACCTAACTGGTTTTGCACATGATGCCCTACTTCATGGGCCACTACATAGGCCATGGCAAAATCGCCTGGTGCGCTGAATCTGCTTTTTAGTTGCTGGTAAAAGCTGAGGTCGATATATACTTTTTCATCAAGCGGACAGTAAAACGGACCGGTAGCAGCATTGGCAAAGCCACAGCCCGATCGGTCCGTACCGCTGAACAATATCAGTACCGGCTCCTGGTAGTCAGACCCCATTGAGGCAAACTGCTGGTTCCACACATCCTCGGTATCCGCCAGCACCACTTTTACAAAAGCCGCCAGTTCGTCATCAGTTTCACTGGAAGGCCCGGCGGGTCCCGACCCCTGGGTTTGTATTCCGGGGTTCATTTTGTCGACGGTATTAATCGTTTGCAGGAGTTGTAGCGGGTTTTCACCCAGCAACAGGGCAATGATTATTACCAACAAGGTTAAACAACCACCACCGGTGGCCACTTGCTTGCCTCCGAACCGCCTGCGGTCTTCCACATTGGCGCTTTGACGCCTACCCTGCCAGCGCATAGTGATGATTTGTTATATCCCGAATGAATATAAAAAAATCAAGAATCAATTGTAACTATTTCTTTACAAATAGTTATTTCTTTTGCTTGGGGTCACCCCTTCTTACGGATTTAATAAAACTGGCCCAGTTAATGGGATTGAGCAGAGGATTGTTGAAGCGCTGCTGGCCATAGGCATTATGCAAGTCGTAGAACTGCTGGTTCATATAGTATTTATAGTTCTGACTGGCGTCCATAGGCATGGCTTGCGCCATGCGTTCCAGCACTTCCTGGCCCAGATTATCCTTTTGGGCTTCATCGTCAACCGGCAGATTGAGGGCCAGAACGGCTTCCTTAAAAGATTCTTCAGTAGGAAATGGGAATATTTCCACTATGGATAATATAGTAGTATCGGTGGCAAGTTCTACCAGCACGGTATAGCTGTCACCCTGATCACCAGGTATCATGATATTCTGCTTGCGATAGCCCACCGCGCTAATAATCACGCTGTCACCCTCCAGTACCGGCATGGAGAAATAACCATATTGATTGGTTACCGTGCCTCGTCCTGCCTTGGGAACATAGACATGAACCCCGAACAGGCCGGTAGAGGTACTGTCTTCATCCACAATCACCCCGGAGAATTGAATAATTTCCTTTTGGTTCTGTGCCTGGGTTATGGTAGTCTGTGCCAATAGCAGTAACAGAAGTAAAGGCAAGATTAACAGGCACTTATGCGATATGGGATGTCCACTGGATTTCAAAAGGCAGAAGATATTTCGACCTATAAAGATACGGAATTGCAAATATCTGTAATTATATACCGTCAAAATAGTTCCTCAGGTTAAAAAATGTTAACAGCGATATACCACTATTAGTTCTTTATTAATTGTTAATTCTTAATTGTACTTGTAACTTACCCAATGATCCATTCCCACTGGTTTTATGCGTTTAAAGAATTTTGCGCTGGGCTTTGGCAGCCAGCTTTTTAAGGCCTTTTCAGATGAATCCAGGGTAAGGATCCTTTTTTTACTGCATCACTACCCTGAGCTTTGTATTTCGGACCTGGAGCATATCCTCGATTTTACCCAAACCAAGACCTCAAGACACCTGACCTATCTCAAGAACTCCGGTCTGGTAGGTTCAAGAAAGCAGGACCAGTGGGTTTTTTATCAGATCAAAGACGAGGTAAAGGACTTTGTCAGCCTGATTTTTCAGTATTTACACAAAGATCCGGTCCTTCGCAAGGACCTGGAAACTTCGAATGTTTTGGAATCCAATCGCGAGCTGGCCATTTATAAGATCCACGGCCGACACCTGGTCACCTGATGAAACGATACAGACACCTGTTCTTTGATCTGGATCAAACTTTGTGGGATCATGACTGTAACGCCAATCAAACCCTGACAGATTTATACCATGAGTTTCATTTAAACCTGAATCACGGATTTGGTTTTGAAGATTTCCACAGGGTTTTCCACCAAGTTAATCACGGCTTGTGGCATGATTATCACAAGGGAAAAGTAGTTAAAGGATTTATCAGGGAAGAGCGTTTCAGAATGGTAATGGAAATTTTGGAGGTACCGCACTATGAATACTCCAGGGATATGGGAGCGCGATACCTGGAACTCTGCCCAAGAAAAGGTAATTTGATGCCGCATGCCATTGAAACCCTGGAATATTTAAAAAAAAAGTATCCCATGACCATCATAACCAACGGCTTCGATGAAATACAGGATATCAAATTGACAAGTTCCGGAATCGACAAATATTTTAAGTCGGTAATCACCTCCGAGAAAGCCGGATGGCTGAAACCGCATCAGGGGATATTTGATTTTGCCATGAAACAAGCAAATGTCAGCTGCGGCGAATGTATCATGATAGGGGATAACCCGGTCACCGATATTGCCGGCGCCAGGAATTCCGGGATTGACCAGGTGTATTTCAACTCCAGGGATATTAATGTCCAGTCGGTACCTACGTATAGAATTCAAAGTTTAATTGAGCTAAAACAACTGCTCTGAATTTTCTGTGATTGGTTACCTTTGGAACTGATACAACTAACAGAAACATGCCCAAAGGAATATATCAGGTACCTCTACCCAAAAACGAACCGGTTAAAACATACACCCCCGGATCACCAGAGCGAAAGGAACTACAACAGGCGCTATCCGATGCACGCTCCCGGGAAATCGATATTCCAATGTATATCGGGAGTGATGAAGTCCGGACCGGTGATAAGATTCCTGTAAACCCTCCGCACCACCATCAACACATATTGGGTTATTTTAACCTTGGCGATGCCAGTCATGTGAACCTGGCCATAAATGCAGCCCTGGGGGCAAAAACTGCCTGGACAGATATGTCCTGGGAGCACCGGGCCAGTATTTTTTTAAAAGCGGCTGAATTGATAGCCGGTCCCTTCCGGGCCAGGCTGAATGCTGCCACTATGCTGGGGCAGTCAAAAAATGCCTATCAGGCGGAAATTGACAGTGCCTGCGAGATCATCGATTTTTTGCGGTTCAATGTCTACTATATGAGCCAGATCTATAGTCAACAGCCTGAATCTTCAGCCGGAATTTGGAACAGGCTGGAACAGAGGCCCCTGGAAGGCTTTGTCTTTGCCCTGACCCCGTTCAATTTTACTGCTATTGCGGGGAATTTACCTACTTCAGTAGCTATGATGGGTAATACCGTAGTATGGAAACCGGCATTCAGTCAGATCTATGCAGCCAATGTATTAATGCAGGTGTTCAGGGAAGCCGGGGTTCCTGATGGTGTGATCAACCTTATTTACGTGGATGGTCCCACCGCGGGTGAGATAATATTTAGTCATCCTGATTTTGCCGGAATCCATTTTACCGGCAGTACTTCGGTATTTCAACATATCTGGAATACCATTGGAGCCAATATAAGTAAATACCGGAGTTATCCCAGAATTGTCGGTGAGACCGGCGGAAAGGACTTCATACTGGCTCATAAGTCTGCTGATGCCAGGGCCCTGTCCACGGCCATCGTCCGGGGTGCTTTCGAATACCAGGGGCAAAAATGTTCAGCTGCCAGCAGGGTATATATTCCGGATAATTTATGGGATGAGGTAAAAGCAAAAGTGGTGGCTGACCTGTCTGAAATAAAGATGGGGCCGGTAGAGGATTTCACGAACTTTGTTAATGCTGTTATTGACGAAAAGGCCTTTGATAAAATTGCGGGCTATATAGACCAGGCCCGGCAGAGCAAAATGGTGGAAATCATTGCCGGTGGAAATTATGACAAGAGCAAAGGCTATTTCATTGAACCTACCATAATCCTGACCCGGGACCCGCAATATGTTACCATGTGCGAGGAGATTTTCGGACCGGTACTGACCGTATACATCTACCAGGCTGAGCGTTTTGAAGAGACCCTTGAACTGGTAGATCAGACCTCACCTTATGCTTTGACGGGAGCGATTTTCTCGCAGGATCGATATGCCATTGAGTTGGCCACCAGGAAACTTGTTCATGCAGCCGGCAATTTTTATATCAATGATAAACCCACCGGTGCGGTGGTAGGGCAGCAACCCTTCGGCGGGGCCAGGTCTTCAGGGACTAACGACAAGGCAGGGGCAATGATCAACCTGATGCGATGGGTTTCTCCAAGGATTATTAAGGAAACCTTTGTACCGCCTACCGATTACAAATATCCATTCCTGGAGGAAGATTAGCGTGGACTGGTATCGAATAAATAACCCGGAAATGGTGGCTTCGCCGGCTCTTTTGGTTTATCCTGAAAGAATCAGGTACAATATCCAACAGATGATAAGGGTAGCCGGTAACCCCCAACGTCTGCGCCCGCATGTAAAGACCCACAAATGCCGGGAAATTGTGGCCATGCAACAGGCCGCCGGCATAAGTAAATTTAAATGCGCCACTATCGCAGAAGCGGAGATGCTGGCGCAATGCCAGGTCAGGGATGTTTTATTAGCCTATCAGCCAACCGGTCCAAATGCCGCCCGGTTATTGGAATTGGGAAGGCGATATCCAAAAACAGAATTCAGCGCCCTGGTGGACAATATTAAAACTGCAGAAGAAGTGAGCCGGGTAGCGTCACAGGCTGGCAGGACTTTAGGCTTGTTTGTTGACCTCGATGTGGGCATGCACCGCACCGGTATTACACCCGGGCCCGAAGCAGCCGCACTCAAAGCGTGCCTGGAACACTCCAAAAACCTGAATTTCAGAGGCTGGCATATTTACGACGGACATATCCGACATAGTGAATTTGAACTGCGCAGGCAGGCAGTGGAACAGGTATTCGAAGCTGTCAATGATTTGATTTCAGATAGTTCGAAGGAAGTTGTGGCAGGTGGTTCACCTACATTCCCGGTGCATGCTCTGAACCCGAAATTTAATCTTAGCCCGGGCACTTGTCTTTTATGGGATCAGGGATACAGCCGGATACTACCTGATCAGGAGTTTTGGAATGCTGCAGTATTGTTAACCAGGATTATCAGCAAACCCGGTACCGGCCTGCTTTCCCTGGATCTGGGTCATAAAGCCTTGGCCTCAGAAATGCCTCATCCAAGGGTATATTTTCCGGATTTGGAACAGGTGGAATTTCCAGGCCACAGCGAAGAACACCTGGTAGTGCGTTCCCTCCAGGCCGGAGACTTCCAGGTAGGGGATGTACTTTACGGGATACCCATGCACATCTGCCCCACTACTGCGTTACATCAGGAACTGCTGGTTATTGAAAAAGGCCAGGTAGTTGACAGATGGAAAGTCTACGCCCGGGACCGAAGGATCAGTGTCTAGTAGTTTTGAACTGCAAAATCCCAATCCGACATATCAAATCGTTTGCGTTTCAGGGCCCGGATCCCAAAATAGGTAGTGCCCAGTCCCACTGCCGTGGTCGCTACACCCAGGGCTGTTCCTCCTACCGCGGTACCTACTTCATCATCTTCCTGTACTGCCCTGCTGGTAAGTACTATACCTCCAACGGTAAGCAACCCACCTAAACTGGTCAGTACGATCCCTCCTGTTTTGGCGCTGGCGTTTTTACGGGTGTGCCAGCCTGAAATCAGTTCTATATCCTCGAGCAGGATCGATTCACCATTCACAACCATTGCGTCGTTAGTCAGACTTTGAATATGGCCTCTTCTGGTATGGCCATCAACTAACTTGCACTTAACGGCCTTCTCCGGATCAACTTCGAAAACTGAGCCTGTTGACTGGTGTTTTAAGGTAAGTGTTTTGTCCTGGGCAAAGATCTGAACACAAATCAAACTCATGCAAAGAAATAAGAATACCCTCATTTATTTCAGGTTGGATAATTAAGTTAAACAATAAAACATCCAGATTCTAGCAACATGTTATTTTATAGCAGGATCATTCCAATAAAAATTGAAATTAAATTCAAAAAATGCATTTTGAGACAAATGTATTCTAATTTCGAATAAGCGGACGAATTAGACATGACAGAATTCCTTCATTTTTTTGAGGACGTGCCCGACTGGCAAAAGCTTTTGTGGATTGTAATATGTCTATGCCTGAGCTGGTCCCTGGAAGGGTTTTTTCCCCTGATCAAATTCGGTTATGATAAATGGAAACATGCCGGGATCAACTTTATTTTTCTCGGCACCAGTATAGCGGTAAACCTGCTATTTGGACTACTTACTCTGGGGGTGTTTGAGTGGACAAGCCGGTATGAGATAGGACTGCTATATTTATTTGATCTGCCGGTCTGGTTGGAATTGTTGATTGCAGTAATGATAGTGGACCTGATCGGGCAATACTGGATCCATTATTTGCTGCATAAATATAAATGGATGTGGAAATTCCACATGATCCACCACAGCGATACCAAGGTGGATGCTACCACCGGTACCAGGCACCATCCGGGGGATTATGTATTAAGGGAACTTTTCACCCTGACAGCCATTGTTTTAACCGGGGCTTCCCTGGCATATTATATTATATACCGTATTGCCACTGTTTTGTTTACCTACATTACCCATGCTAACATGGCTTTGCCACCATGGTTTGACAAAACCATCAGCCTGATATTTATCAGTCCCAATATGCACAAGTTCCACCACCATTTCGAACGGCCATGGACCAATACCAATTATGGCAACATATTTTCATTGTGGGACAGGTTGTTTGGTACTTTTGTATATGATGATCCTCACAAAGTCAGATATGGACTGGATGTGTTGGATGATGCCACTGATGAGGATGTGGGGTACCAGTTCAGAATACCGTTTGATAAATCTATCAGAACAGATTATTAGCATCTATAAGATCCCTCGTCTCTCCCTCGTCCATGCTTCCTAACCCTGTTCCACACGGTTGCTATACCTGTATGCTCCACACTGTTGCTCTTGCTCATATAATCCATTTAGAAGGCATTTGCCCATAACTTTTCTTAAAACTCTTGCTGAAATAAGACAGGCTGTTAAATCCGGATAGAAGACAGATTTAAGTTTTGCTCTATCAAATAATACATTTGATTATCATTGTGTGGAAAAATGTGAATACTACTAAACTGTGCGTTTAACAATTAATCAGAAATATAAGCTTGGGCAATTATTTTGGACTGCTGCAGGTGGTGTGGTAGCAGGCTTTCTTTATACACTAGCTGAAGATGGGTGGCAGCTATTCCACTTGGTTAATGGCACTGCTGGGGGATTTTTAATTGCCGTCAGTGTGGCTTTATTGGAGTTGTTTGTATTCTCCGGAAAACTGAGACGGATCCCTTTTATAAGCATTTTCATACTGCGCGTGGTGGTTTATTTTTTATTGGCTTTTGCAGTAACATTTAATTTGTTCGTGTTTTCACGCACTTTGAGATACAATTTGAGTTACCGTGAGGTACTGCAGTCTGATGAATTCAGAACTTATCTCACCAATGAATACCACCTGGTGCTGGCATTTTGCTTTCTAGCCATCGTGCTGGGTGTATTCACTTTGCAAATGACACGAAAACTGGGACTAAGTGATCTGTGGGCGTTTGTTACCGGGAAATACCGCACCCCCAAAAAGGAAAGCAGAATTTTCATGTTTCTTAGTTTAGGTGAGAGTGACACAATAATCAGCAAAACGGGAAACCTTAACTACCATAATTTCATCAATGATTTCATTTTTGATATCAGTAATACCATCCTCATTCACCAGGGTAAAATTGTGCACTATATGGAAGATGAGATTGTGATTGTGTGGAGTATCAGGAACGGTACAAAAAATGCCAATTGTGTACGGACATATTTCGATCTTTGCCATGAAATAGTGGGGTACTTTGAGTATTACCACACAAAATATGGTGTTTTACCCAGGCCTAAATGTGCGATTCATGCAGGTAATGTTATCAGGGCGGAAATTGGTGAGATTAAATCTGAGATCTCCTTTTTTGGTGATGTAGTAAATAGTACTTCCAGGATTCTTAGTGAAGCAGTCCGGAAGGAAGTCGATATTCTGGTTTCCCAACAGGTGATGGAAATAATACAACTTCCAATTCATTACCAGGCAAAAAACCAGGGAGTTTTTACCCTAAAAGGCAAACACCACCCCATCCAATTGTATTCCCTACATCTACAGGACGATGAATAGACCAATTGATCATATATTATTGGTGCAGAGAAACCGATTCAAGCGATTTGGCCTCATAATCCTTAGCAGTATACTTTTGGGTTTGTTATATCCTGTAATTAACAAGGAATTCGAAAATCCTCTGGCATTTTTCAATGGTTTTACCATTGGATTCCTGGGAGGAGTAGCCATTGCTTTTCACGAAGACTACCGGTTTTATAAAAAAATTAAACGAGAACACTTCATAATACGATTGCTAAAGAGTGTTACACTTTATACTTTTTACTTTGCCATAATAGTCGCTTTGGTGATTGCACTTACTTATGGTACAAGCAACAAGCTAGGTTTTATTCAATATATTTTGGGACCTGATTTCAAACAGTTCATTTTTCACGGAGATTACATAGTTATTGTTCTGTATGCGCTGTTTTTCTGCGGTCTGGTGTCATTTACGCTGATCATGAGTGGAAAAATAGAGTCCAGGGTGATGTTCAATATGATAACTGGTAAATACAGAAAACCTATAGAGGAGAACAGAATTTTTATGGCAATTGATCTGAATAACTCCACTGAACTTGCTGAGAAGTTGGAAGAAGAGGAGTATTATGAATTTCTCAACACCTTCTACCTGGATTTAATGCCAGCTATTATCTCGACCAATGGCCAAATATACCGCTATGTAGGAGATCAGGTGCTGATTTCATGGCATGTAAGTACGCCGGCCAGGAATATTGCTTGTCTGCGCACTTATTTTATGGCAAAGAATGAGGTACGGAAAAATAAAGAGAAATATCTTGCCAGATGGGGACTAAGTCCTTCTTTCAAAGCGGTATTCCATTGTGGAAAAGTAGTGGCAGGGGAGATTGGAGATCTTAAAAGTCAATTTGTATTCCATGGTGAGGTGTTGAATCAGATGAGAATCATGGAAAAACACTGCAGGTCTAAAGCGGTCTCGGTATTGCTTTCAAAACCGTACATTGAAATGGTAAACTTGCCTGCTTATTACAAGTTACAGCAGTGCTCGGTGCTAAACATTACTGCTACTGATCCTATACTGCTATTTACAGTTCATCATTCAACTAAGGGGAAATCCATCACTAATTAAAAAAACGCAGCCCATGGGCTGCGTTTTTCTTGTACCTTTAGCCTCCGCCCCAGATTACAGTTCTGCCAGTCCCTGCAACAGTGAGGTCTTATCTCCGGCCAAAGCCCCGGTTAGCATAGATGGATCCAGTCCATTGACCAGGCTGGTCAATAAACCACCAACATCTGACATGTTACCGAGGTTGCCTAATTGATTGAGGAGTTCTTTATGTGCACCTTTTTGGAATGCACTCCCCTTTAGACCTTTTACCAGACCGCCGACCTGATCAGTAACTGAGGTCATGTCGTTGGTATCAAGGGTACCAAGTGCGTCGGACCAATTGGCTTTGTTGTCAATAAAGTCTTTAGTAAATGCTTCCGGTTTGATTCCATCCACGATGTCAGTGAGCATTTTACCCAAATCCTGTGCCTGGACTTCAGCTACAGCAGCAACTAAAAAAAATGAGGCGATAATTAATAAGACAGTTTTCATAGTGAATTGTTTAGTGTTATAAATAAAAAAATGCTATTCAACTTTTGTTGGATAGGGCAATACAAATTGATTAACTGTCTAAGCGGGTGTTTTTGGTATGGGTTATAACGTGACAAATTAAAATAGGTTACATTGGCACCTGAAATTTTAAAAATTATTTCAGATCTGAGAGGCTGTTTCATATCCTCTTCCCCGCCTCCCACAATTCCCTTACATCTGCTTGCTTATTTGCCAAGTTCTAAGCAAGTTCACGGCTTAAGGTTTGCCGAACAATCATCCTGATTGTATGATCAATAAAGGCGAAATCAACTTTATATGACTAAAAAACGCCAACAGAAAATTCCTTTAACCGGCTTAGCAGGTCTGAAACAGAACTGGCGAAATGACCTCACCGCCGCTATAAGCGCATCACTGGTGGCTATGCCACTGGCGCTGGGAATTGCAGTGGCTTCTGGCGTACCGCCCATGTCCGGAATTATTTCAGCGGTGGTCGGGGGAGTCATAACCACATTCTTCCGAGGTAGCCATGTGGCCATCAACGGGCCGGCCAATGCATTAGTGGCAGTAATATTAGCAGCGATCGCGGGCCTGAATGACGGATCTGGTCAGGTGCTGAATTATGTGCTGGCTGCCATTGTGATTTCCGGGATATTACAGATGCTGCTGGGTTTTCTTAAACTCGGCAGATTAGCTGAGATAATTCCATCTTCGGTATTACATGGACTTTTGGCGGCTATTGGGATCATTATTTTAGCCAAACAGGCCCATGTAGCCCTGGGTACTTCTTCTGATGCCAATAATACTGTAGGTATCCTGGCGGACATTTTCAGACAGCTCCCTGAAATCAATCCCATGGCTGCAATTATCTCCATTCTGGGTTTGCTGCTGCTGATATTTCATTCAAGAATTAGCTACAAATTTTTCCATTGGCTCCCGGCTCCCATTTGGGTACTGGTGATCGCGGTGCCGCTAACCTACATATTTGGTTTCGATTCAGAACATCAAATAAGTTTCCTGGGAAAGAACTATACGGTTGGACCACAATTTCTTATCTCAATTCCGGATAACCTGCTGGACAGTATTTTATTTCCCAATTTTTCAAAGATTGGTACGCTTAACTTCTGGATGGCAGTCATATCTATCAACCTTATTACTACGGTGGAAACACTGGCCAGTACTAAAGCGGTGGACAAACTCGATCCATATAAGCGAAAAACCAATTTGGATAAAGATTTGGTGGGAGTAGGAATCAGTACCGTCGTCTCTGGTATGCTGGGAGGGCTTCCTGTTATTACAGTAATTGTTAGAAGTACCGTAAACGTACATAACCATGCCCAAACCAAATGGTCTAATTTTTATCATGGGCTCTTGTTGGCAGTTTTAGTTTTAGTGGCAGCCCCTGTATTACAAAAGATACCATTGGCTGCATTAGCAGTAATCCTGGTATTTACGGGGTATAAGCTGGCATCCCCCCGAATTTTCAGGGAGACCTATGAACGTGGAATGGAGCAGCTGCTTTTTATGGTGGCTACTATGGTGATCACGCTGTATACAAGCTTGTTATGGGGCATATTCTGGGGCATAATCATCACGCTGACCACCCATATGCTTTTGGCCAGGGTGCCAATTGCTACGTTCTTTCAATGGTTATTTAAGCCGGGATCGCGGTTGTACGAAAAGGAGGATGGAAGCTTCGAGTTGAAGATCAAAGGGATTGCCAATTTCCTGTCCATACTCTCCCTGGAAAAAATACTGGACAAAGTACCTGCAGGTAAAAACCTGAAAGTCAATTTATCTACCGCAAAACTGGTAGACCTAACCTTCCAGGAACACCTTAATGAATTCAGGCGTACTCACCGGAATACCGGGGCTTCGGTGAATATTATGGGCATGGATCATCATGTTTCTTCATCAAATCACCGGTTCGCCCTAAAAAGTCTGCTTACCCCGGTCAGGCAGCGATTATCGCCCCGGCAAAAGCGTCTTAAGCAACTGGCTGTAGACAATGGCTGGCTTTACAAGGAACAGGCTGAATGGAACACCTCTTATCTACAAAACTTTAAATTTTTCGTTTCAAGGCCCATAGAATACAAAGCCAATCTGATCATCGGGGAATACCCTAACTTTAAGATCAAATGGGAAAGCAGTGACCTGACTTTTGATGAGGGCGCCCTGCTGGCAAAAGAAGTATACCGGACCACCGTGGAAGTAATTCACCTTCCTATGGAGATCCCTAAATTCGTACTGGAACACGAAGGAATATTCGACAAAGTATTTACCCGGGTATTGACATTTTCCGTGCACCAGGATATAAATCTTTCGGAGCATCCAAAGTTTTCTGCCAAGTTTGTGCTACAGGGTGAGGACCCACCCGCTATTAAAAAGTTCCTGACCCCTGAACTAATTAAGTTTCTGGAGGATGAGGAGTTTTATCATGTCGAAAGTAATGCCAACGCCCTGTTGGTATTCAGATGGTTGAGGGTGGCCCGCAGCACAGATATTGAGCAGATGGTAAGATTTTCCGAGCGGCTGGTGGATATTATCCTGCAGGGAGAAAACGTGGATCAGCAAGTTAAATCACTGGCAATTAAACCGACGGTCAGGAAGGATTAGGTTGCATAAAAGCGGTTTAATTCATAGGTTGCTGAGACGCATCCCTGAATCCAATGATATGCCGCTATTATAGGTTGCTTTACTGGCCGCTTTTTTTTATATGTCTGGCCGCCTGTTCGAACTCTAACCAAACCATACCGCTACAGGTGCCTGAGGGCTACCAGGTTGAAATGGTAGCCGGTCCGGACCTGGTGGATTATCCCATGTTTGCCACGCTTGACGAAACCGGACGGTTGTTTGTG
>Ga0268386_10000729_pt1 | contig 21448 bp, 19 predicted proteins | sample RVTome_15_FD_200260 | JGI IMG/M metagenome (GOLD analysis project Ga0268386, IMG submission 200260) | Soil microbial communities from uranium-contaminated site in the Upper Colorado River Basin, Wyoming, United States - RVT150D86... ...
GGGCCTTAGATTGAGCACGGGCGCGGGAGCTCGATCCCGCGCCCGACCGAACCTGCACCAATCACAGCGGAGGCAAAGACATGGGAATTCTGTCGTGGATTCTGTTCGGACTCATCGCGGGCGCGCTCGCGAAGTGGCTCATGCCCGGCGAGGACCCGGGCGGGTGCATCGTCACGATGGCGATCGGAATCATCGGTGCGATACTTGGCGGTTGGATCGCCACGATGTTCGGCATGGGCGGGATCAGCGGCTTCGACTTCCGGAGCATGCTGCTCGCGGTGCTCGGTGCCGTGGTTCTGCTGGGAATCTACCGGGCCGTCAAGCGCTGAACGAGTGCCCGCGGCGGTCTCAGGCGACCGCCGCGGGACGCCCGTGGCCTCAGTTGGCCGCGGGCATCACCTCGTCCTGTTCGGCCGCGGCTGCCTCGCGCGGCCGAGTCCATTCTTCGTCGGGCAGCGACACCGGCCGGTTCTCCGCCACGCCCTCCTCCAGCCACAGGTGCTCGCCGTCGAGCACGCGGCGCGCCGTGCGATACAGCGCCGGGTCGTCGTTGTCGGCCATGCCCCGAAAGCCGTCGGCCACCCGCCGGCGCGCCATGCGGCAGAACAGCTCGGCGAGCTCGACGGCACGTTCCGCGTCGGCCCGGCCGGTACGCACGAACATCTGGGCGCGGGCGCAGGTCACGGCCATCGCGTAGAGCTCGGCCCCGATGTCGACGCCGCGGAACAGCAGCATCTGCCTGCGCTGCAGCCCGGCGCCGTGCCGGACCATCTTGTGGAACAGGGTCCGAGCGAGCTTGCGGCAGTTCCGCTCGACGTAGCGCACGTGCGGGGAGAGCTCGCGGCCGAAGCCACGGTCGACGCCCAACCGGGGCAGCCACTGCTTCGGGTACCACAGGGCGTAGAACAGCCCGACCTTCGGCAGGAGCGCCAGCTTGCCCCCGATCCCCAGGTCGCCCTCGACCAGCGGGCCGGCCACCTGCAGGTGCTTGTCGACGGCCTCGCGGGCGATGAACAGCCGCATGATCTCGCTCGAGCCCTCGAAGATCCGGTTGATCCGGAAGTCGCGCAGCATGCGCTCGGCCGGCACCGGCTCCTCGCCGCGCGCCTTCAGCGAGTCGGCGCGCTCGTAGCCGCGTCCGCCCCGCGTCTGCACGGTCTCGTCGACCACCGTCCAGCCGTGCTCGGTGTTGTAGAGCTTGGCGAGCGCCGCCTCGAGCCGGATGTCGAACCCGCCGCGATCAACCATGATCGCCGCCGATTCGGCCACGGCCTCCATGGCGAAGGTGTGCGATGCGATGTAAGCGATCTTCTGCGCGACCGCCTCGTGCTTGCCGACGGCCTGCCCCCACTGGACGCGCGACGAGCCCCACTCGCGCACGATCCGCAGGGCGATCTTGCCCGTGCCGACCGACACGGCCGGGATGCTGAGCCGTCCGGCGTTGAGCGTGATCAGGGCGAGCTTGAGCCCCTTGCCCTCGTCCCACAGCAGGTTGTCCTTCGGAACGCGCACGCCGGTGAACCGGAAGTTGCCGTTCTCGATGCCGTGGATGCCCATGAAGTGGTTGCGCTGGATGAGCTCGACCCCCGGCGCGTCGGTCTCGACGATGAACGCCGAGATTCGCTTCGTCTCGGCATGGCGCGCCATCACGACGAGCAGCTCGGCGATCGTGCCGTTCGTCGTCCACAGCTTCTCGCCGTCGATCACCCAGTGCCCTCCGTCGTCCGACAGCCGGTACGTCGTGCTGAGGCGGGCCGGGTCGGAACCCACGTCGTCCTCGGTCAGGGCGAAGGCGGAAATCGCGCCGGCCGCGAGCCGGGGGAGGAAGCGCTTCTTCTGCTCGTCGGTGCCGAACAGCTTGAGGGGCTGCGGAACCCCGATCGACTGATGGGCCGACAGCAACGCGACCAGGCTCCCGTCGACGCTGCCGAGCAGGGCCATCACCCGGCTGTACTCCACCTGCCCGAAGCCATGGCCCCCGTACTCTTTCGGGATCTTCAGGCCGAACGCCCGCATCTCGCGCAGGCGCTCGATCACTTCGTCCGGTATCTTGCGGTCGCGGTCGATCTTCTCGGAGTCGACCTCCGTCTCGAGCAACGTCTTGAGCTCGGCGAGGAAGGCGCGGCAGTCGTCGCCGATGTATTCGTCGGGATCCGGATAGGGATGGACGAGGTCGAGCTGGAGCTTTCCGAGGAACAGGTCGCGGACGAAGGTGTGCTCGGCCCATCCGGACTCGCGCGCCGCTTCCGCCACCCGCCGCGCCTCCGCCTCGCTGACCTGAACCTTGCCGTCCGCCTCCGGTCTGTCGGCTGTCATGAGCACTCCGTCGGTTATATCGAGTTCCGGTCGCCCGTACGCTGTCGCAATCTATGGCTCGCGGCCGGAGGATTCCACGACGGATGCGTCGTCGTTCCGTCCGCGATTCCTCCACGATCCCAGCAGGAGCGTGACGAGCCCGAGCAGGATTTCGTCGATGAACGGAAGCGGGTCCGGCACGGCCAGGTTGACCACGAACAGCGCCGCGGTGAGGAAGAACAGCGCCGGGAACCGCAGCCGGCCGGCGAAGCGTTCGACGACACGGGCCGGCAGTGACGTGACGAGCATGGGGCCTCTCCGATGAAACGGCGACGGACGACACGAATGGTACCGAACATAGCGCCTTTATCGCCCCGGGGCCGCAGGCTAGGTTCTCCCGCATGAACGGGGAACTTCCGCCGTCGAGACGCGAGATTGCGATTGCGCTGCGTGACGTGCGTGAGCGCACCCTCGAGCTGATCGCGCCGCTCTCCTCCGACGCCCTCACGCGCCAGCACGATCCGTTGATGAGTCCCATCATCTGGGATCTCGGCCACATCGTGGCGTTCGAGGAGCTCTGGCTCGTGCGCCGTCCTGGCGCCGTGACGAGCGAGGCGGAGCTCGACGAGGTATACGACGCGTTCCGCACTCCGCGGGCGGCTCGCGGCCGGCTGGCGCTCCCGAGTCCGGTAGACGTCATCGCGCGGATGGCGGCCGTGCGCGGCGAAGCGCTCGCCCGACTGGCCGATGCCGATCTCGAGTCGGCGAATCCGCTGTTGCGCGGAGGGTTCGCGTGGGAGATGGTCCGGCAGCACGAGGCGCAGCACCAGGAGACGATTCTCCAGACCATCCTGCTGATGACCTCCGAGGCATACGAGCCGCGGCGTCGGCGGGACGAGGGAGATGTCACGGGTGCGGCTCCGCCGGCCGTCGTAACCGGGACCCTGCTGCGCGTGCCCGCCGGCCCGTTCCAGTTCGGGGCCCCGGCGTCGGGCTTCGCGTATGACAACGAGCGACCGCGGCGGCGCGTACACGTCGATGCGTTCGAGATCGGACGCTACCCGGTGACCAACGCGGAGTACGTCGAGTTCATCGCCGCGGGCGGCTACACTGATCGGCGCCTGTGGACCGACGAGGGCTGGGCGTTCGTGCAGGAATCTGACCTGGCCGCGCCGAAGTACTGGGCGCCGTCCGGGACGGTCGAGCCACCGACGCGCGAGGAAGCTCGCGAGCTGAGCGCCGACGCGGGCGCGGCGGGCTGGGTCAGGCGCACCTCGATCGGAGCGGAGCCGCTCCAGCCCGACGCGCCGGTCGTTCACGTATCTTGGCACGAGGCGGAGGCGTTCGCGCGTTTCGCTTCGGCCCGCCTGCCGAGCGAACTCGAGTGGGAGAAAGCGGCGGCGTGGGACCCCGATTCCGCCGCCTCGAGGCCGTGGCCCTGGGGCGACGATCCGCCGGACGAGCGGCTGGCCAACCTCGACCAGCTCTCGTTCGGGCCGTCGCGGGTCGGCTCGCGGCCGGCCGCCCGCTCCGCCGTCGGTTGCGAAGACCTGCTCGGACACGTGTGGGAGTGGACGTCCTCCAGCTTCGGCCCGTACGAGGGGTTCCAGGCGTTTCCCTACGCCGAATATTCCGAGGTGTTCTTTGGATCGGACTATCGGGTCCTGCGCGGCGGCTCGTGGGCCACCCGCCCGGCTGTCGCCCGCACTACGTTCAGGAACTGGGACTACCCGATACGGCGCCAGATCTTCGCCGGACTGCGGCTGGCCCGTGACGCCTGACTTGCGACCCGGCCGCGGCGACGTCGTCGTGCGGAACCTGCTGGACGAGCAGGGCAGTCCGTTCGAACTGGCGGCCGACGCCCGACGCGGTCTCACCTCGGCGCCGAAGACGATGCCGCCGAAGTACTTTTACGATGCCAGGGGTTCGGAGCTGTTCGACCGCATCACCCGGCTGCCGGAGTACTATCAGACGCGGACGGAGCGCGGCATCCTCGAACGCGTCGCCCCGCTGGTGGTCGACCGCGTGCGCCCGACCGTGCTGATCGAGTTCGGTTCCGGGAGCGCCTACAAGACCCGCGTGCTGCTGGGGGAGATGCGCCGCGCGGGACGGCTCGAGGGGTACGGGATGCTCGACGTGAGCGAGGCCGCCAGTCTGTCCGCCGCCGACCAGCTGGTCGGCGATTATCCGGGGCTGCGCATCGAGATCGTCGTCACCGACTTCGAGCATGATCAGCCGCTGCCGTTCCACGGCCACCGGCGTCTGCTGGTCTTCCTCGGCTCCACGATCGGCAACTTCGAAGCCGAGGCGGCGCGGGCGTTCCTGGCCGACGTGGCGGCCCGCATGCAGCCCGCGGACGCCTTCCTGATCGGCTTCGATCTGGCGAAGGACCCGGAGATGCTTCTGCGCGCCTACGACGACGCCGAGGGTGTGACGGCCGAGTTCAACCTGAACCTGCTGCGGGTGATGAACCGCGAGCTCGACGCGGACTTCGACCTCCGCGGGTTCGAGCACGCGGTGCGGTACGACGAGCGGGAGGCGAGGATCGAGATGCACCTGGTGAGCCGCCGACCGTGCGTGGTGCGACTCGGAGCGCTCGATCTCGAAATCGAGTTCGCGGCGGGCGAGAGCATCCGCACCGAGCTCAGCCACAAATACACGCGGCGCTCGGTGGAGGCTCTGCTCGAGTCGGCGGACCTGGCGCTCGATCTCTGGGAGACCGACCCGGACGATCTGTTCGCCCTGTGCCTGGCGCGACGGCGTTGACGAGGCTCGATCCGGAGTTCCTGCGTCGCAGTGTTGAGGTGCTGTTCGAGTCGGCCTCGCCGCACGCGACCTCCGTCGGGCGGGGGGGAGTCGGCATCGAAGTCGAGCTGATTCCCGTCCTTCCGCCGGATCGACCGCCGGCCCCCGGCTCCGAGGCGCTCCTCGACCAGGTCGTCGCCGGCATTTCGGCCGCCGGTCGGTTCACGTTCGAACCGGGCGGGCAGCTGGAGTACAGCGGGCCGGTGTGCGCCTCCCTGGCCGCATCCGTCGAGGATGTCGAGGCGGCGGTCGCCCGGGTGCGCGCCGCGGCCGGGGCGGCCGGCTTGGACCTGCGGTCGCGCGGACTCGGACCCTGGTTCGGCCCGTCCGAGGTCGGGCTCCGGCGTCCGACACCCCGGTACCGCGAGATGGATCGCTACTTCGCCCGCCGCGGCCCCTGGGGCCGCTGGATGATGCGGCTGTCGGCGAGCCAGCAGGTGAATCTCGATTTCGGCCCGCCGGGCGAGATGGAGGCGCGCTGGCGCACCGCGAACGACCTGACCCCGCTGCTCGTCGCCGTGTTTGCCAACTCGCCGGCCCGGCTTCCCGGCGGGGCCGAGGTCGCCGCAGGCCGGTGGTGGGTCTGGCGGCGCACCGACCCGGCGCGCACGGGTCGGCCGGGCGGGTGGTCCGCCGTGGACGGGCCGCGGGCCGTGCCCCCGTGGTCCGCCTACCTGACCTTCGCCCTGTCGGCGCCGGTGATGTTCGACGCCGCCATGCGGCCCGTCCTGCTCGACGGGGAGGAGGCCCCGAGATTCACCGACTGGTGGTCGTCGGCCGGCGAGGGGGGCCCCGAAGAAGCCGACTGGCGGGCTCATCTGGGCACCTTGTTTCCCGACGTACGTCCCCGCCACTGGATGGAGATCCGTGCCGTCGACGTGCCCCAGCGACCGTGGTGGTCGGTGCCTCCGGCGGTGCTGGCGGCCCTGCTGTACGATCGGCGGGCGCGGGTGGCCCTCGACGAGCGGCTGGCCGCCATCCCCGGCCCGGCCGAAGGGCTGTGCGAGCGCGCGATCCGCGACGGCCTCGCGGACTCCGTGCTTCGAGAAGCCGCCGTGGAGCTGTTCCGCCTGGCCGAAGCCGCGATGGCCCGATACCCGGCCGCCTGGTTCGGTGAACGGACCCGTGGAATCGTGGCGGAATTTCGGGAGCGGTTCGTGGAGGCGGGCCGCACACAGGCGGACGAGGCGAGGGAGCGGGGCGAGGTCGCGCGGCTCGAGCCGCCGTCCGGTGAGGCTGCCGCGGAGTGACCGGCGACTAGAGCAGCTTGACCTCTTCGACGAGCCTGGCGATCGACTCGGCGGCATCGCCGAACAGCATCATCGTGTTCCGCTTGTAGAACAGCTCGTTGTCGATGCCCGCGAACCCGGGGCTCAGGCTGCGCTTGAGCACGATGGTGTGTTTCGCCCGGTCGGCCTCGACGATCGGCATGCCCGCGATCGGACTGTCCGGCTCGTCGCGCGCCGCCGGGTTCACCGTGTCGTTGGCGCCGACCACCAGGCAGGCGTCGACGCTCGGCATATCGGGATTGATGTCCTCGACTTCGTACAGCTGGGTGTAGGGGACGTTCGCCTCGGCCAGCAGCACGTTCATGTGGCCCGGCATCCGGCCCGCCACCGGGTGGATGGCGTAGCGCACCTGGACGCCGCGCGACTGCAGGTGGTCGGCCAGCTCGCGGAGCTTGTGCTGCGCCTGGGCGACCGCGAGCCCGTAGCCCGGGACGATGACGACCTTGTTCGCGTAGGCCAGCATCATCGCCACGTCGTCGGCGCTGGCCGCGTTGACGTCGGCCTTCGTCCGCACCTCGCCCGCGGCCCCTGCCGCCCCCGGGGCCTGACCGAATGCGCCGAACACCACGTTGGCCAGCGAGCGGTTCATCGCCCGGCACATGATTCTCGTGAGAATCAGCCCCGAGGCGCCGACCAGCGCGCCGCTGATGATCAGGACGTTGTTGCCGAGCACGAATCCCGCCGCCGAGGCGGCGAGGCCCGAATAGGAGTTGAGCAGCGAGACGACGACCGGCATGTCGGCGCCGCCGATCGGGATCACCAGCAGCACGCCGAGCAGCATCGCCCCGGCCCACAGTCCGAGGTACAGGGCGTCGGGTTCGAGTCCGGCGAGGACGCCGCCTTCGGCGACCAGCCACGCCATGGCGCCGAGCAGGGTCGCGAAGATCAGGCCGTTGACCACCTGCTGCGCCCGGTAGACGACAGGCCTCTCGGTCACCACCCCCTGCAGCTTGCCGAATGCCACCAGGCTGCCCGAGAAGGTGACGGCGCCGATCAGCGTTCCGGCCATGATCGAGATCGAGGCGTCGAGACTCACCGGCGTCCCCTCCGCTCCGGCGCTCAGGAACTCGGCCGCCGCCACGAGGCCCGAGGCGAGGCCGCCGAACCCGTTGAACACGGCCACCATCTGCGGCATCGCGGTCATCTTCACGAGCCGCGCCATCAGAACGCCGATCAGGCCGCCGACGGCGAGCCCCCCGACGATCCATTCGAAGCTCACGATGCTCTCGTCGAGCAGCGTCACGGCCACCGCGAGCAGCATGGCACCGGCCGCGAGCGAATTTCCCCCACGGGCGGTGGCCGGCGAGCTGAGCCGCTTGAGGCCGACGATGAACAGGACGGCCGACAGCAGATAGGCGAGCTGGATGACGAGCTGGATGGTGGTCATCGATCAGCCCGCGTCGGTGTCGCGTTTATACCTGCCATCATCGCGGCCCGCTCGCGTCCGTGTCGCGTTTAAACATGCGGAGCATGCGGTCGGTGACCATGAAGCCGCCGACCACGTTGATCGTCGCGGCGACGAGGGCGACCGTGCCGATCACGGTGAACAGCAGGCCCTCGCCGAGTCCGGCGACGACGAGCGCTCCGACGATGCTGATACCGGAGATCGCGTTGGCCCCCGACATCAGCGGCGTGTGCAGGGTGGGGGGCACCTTGGTGATCACTTCGAACCCGGTGAACATCGCCAGCACGAACACGTAGACGCTGACCAGAATCGTTCCGCTCATGGCTCGAACCTGACCTTTCCGTCGTGGGTGACGACGCAGGCGCCGAGGATCGCGTCGTCGAGGTCGATAGCGACACGGCCATCCTCGCCCGTCGCATGATCGAGCAGCACGGACACGACCCGGCCGTACATCTCGCTGCCGTGAACGGGCAGCGAGGCCGCGAGGTCGAGCGGGCCCATGATCGTGACCCCGTGACGCTCCACGGTCTCGCCCGCCACGGTGAGCTCACAATTGCCGCCCGAGGCGGCGGCGAAGTCGATGATCACCGAGCCGCGGCGCATGCGTTTCACCATCTCCTCGGTGACGAGTCGAGGAGCCGGCCGGCCCGGCACGAGGGCCGTCGTGATCACGAGATCGGACGTGGCGACGTGGTCCGACAGCAGCTGCCGCTCCTTCTCCTGCTCCGACTCCGAGACCTCCTTCGCGTAGCCGCCTGCGGTCTCGACGTCGGCCGCCGCGCCGTCGTGCTCCCACTCGACGAACTTCGCGCCGAGGCTCTGCACCTGTTCCTTCACCGCCGGCCGGATGTCGAACGCCTCGACGACGGCGCCGAGCCGGCGCGCGGTCGCGATCGCCTGAAGCCCGGCCACGCCGGCGCCGAGCACGAACACGCGGACCGGGGGGATCGTACCGGCGGCCGTCGTGAGCATGGGGAAGAACTTGCCCAGGGCGACCGCGCCGCGGAGGACGGCGGTGTAGCCGGCGATCGTGCTGAACGCCGACAGCGCGTCCATGCGCTGCGCCTTCGTGGTCCGCGGAACCAGCTCCATGGCGACCGTCGTGACCCCGCGTTCCGCCAGCCGCGCCATCAGCTCGGCGCTCTCGAACGGGCTCATCATGGCAACGCACAGGCCGCCTCGCGGAAGGTGGGCGACCTCGTCGAACCCGTCGGGACGAACGGCGGGTGGATTGACCTTGAGAATCACGTCGGCTCCGCCGAGCAACTCGGCGGGATCGGAGACGATCTCGGCCCCCGCCTCGCGATACTCGTCGTCGTGGAACGTGGCGCCGAGGCCGGCGCCGGCCTCGACGGCGACGGAGCGCGACGCCGCCACGAGGCGCTTGACGGCCGACGGAGCGAGCGCAACGCGCCGATCACCGGCCGACGTCTCCTGCGGGACCGCGATCCGCATCGTCAATCTCCCGTCGACTCCCACCGCTGCGACGAACGTGTAAGGTTTGCTTGACAGAATCGGGCCTGCCGGTAGCTTGAGCCGCCCGAAGCCCCGCCCACGGTATGGCGACACGGGGCCTCCCGACAAGCCCAGCCCGCGAGGACAAATGCCCCGGTCGAACCGCGTCACCTGCTTCGTTCTGCTCGCCTCCTGCGCCTGCGCCACCGAGGCGCTCGCCCAGTCTTCGGCCGACGAGCAGACCACGCACGCCGTGCTGGCCGCGCCCGAAGGGCTGCGCGACGCCGCCACCGTGCTCGGCTACGGCGGACAAGCCCGCGACGGCGACGCGCTCACCCTGCTCCGCGAGGGCTCGAACGGCATCGTCTGCCTGGCGGACGACCCGGCAGACGACCGGTTTCACGTCGCGTGCTATCATGAGAGCATGGACCCATTCATGGCGCTCGGCCGCCGACTCCGGGCCGAGGGGATGGGTCGCGACGAGGTGGTGCAGGCGCGCGGGGCGGCGATCGAGGCGGGAGAGATCGAGCCTCCGTCGGCGGCGCTGTGGTCGCTCACCGCGCCGGCCGGCTTCGACCCGGCGGACGAGGCGTCGGCCGAAGGGGCGCAGCGGCTCAGCGTCGTCTACGTACCGTACGCCGAAGGCGACGAGCTCGGCCTTCCGACCCGACCCGACGGCGACAGTCCGTGGCTGATGCTGCCGGGCACGCCCTGGGCGCACATCATGATCGCGCGCTGAATGCCGCAGCTCAGCCGCCACCAGATCGGTGCCACGCTGCTCGGGGCGCTCCGCCAGCAGGGGCTGGGGGTCCGGGACCTGTTCGAGGGCCGACAGGATCCCGTGACCTGGTTCTTCCGCTGCCTCGCCTACGATCAATCTGAGCTCGACATCATGGAGTCCGGCGCGATCGATACGCTCCATGCGCCGTCGGCCCTGATGGAGCTGACCCTCGACGAGGTGGCCCTGGCGGGCGCCGGAGTCGGACCCGAGGGGCTGGCTTCCTATCTCGCGGGCAAGGGCATTCCCGAAGTGGAGGACCTGTATCCCGAATCCCCGGATCCGTCCGCCGGGCCGCTGGTCGAGTTTCATCCCGACGTCCTGCTCGGGTACCTGGGCGTCGACGTGGCGCCGCCCGGACTGTGGCTCGACGAGCGGTCGGCCGAGCCGGTCGAGAACGAGCGCCTGGCACGCCAGCTCGCCCAGATGGCACAGCAGGTCGGCAAGCAGGCCGACACGGTGGAGGTCCACATCGAAGGGGCGCTGGACGCCTCGGAAGAGGGCTGGGCCGACGAGGCGGCGGGCGTCCGCCCGGCCGGCGTGGCCGTTCACTTCAGCTTCGAAATTCCCCTGGCGGGCACCGGCGAGCGCGAGCTCGGCCACATCTTCCAGGCCGGGGCGCGAACTGCCGCCGAGGCGATCGAGTCGATGCGGCGCGTATTCGAGCGTCGGAACGCCTGACTCGCTACGCGACGCCGCGCCTCACGGCAAGGGCAGGTTCCGCGCTTCGAGGACGCTGTCGACCGCCGCCCGGAACCGGTCCGCCGATACCGCCCCCTGAATCGCCAGACTGTCGCCGACCACGAAGAACGGCGTGCTGGTGATGCCCGACCGCAGCGCGGAATCGTAGTCGGACACCTGTAGGGGCGCCGGCTGATCCTCGCGCAGGCAGGCGGCGAAGCTCTCGGGCTCGACCCCGGCCCGTTCACCGTATTCGAGGAACCGCTCGTGCGGGTTCTCGTGTTCGGTCCACACCTCCTGGGTTTCGAACAGGATGGCGTGCATCTGCCAGAACCGGCCCGCGGCGCCCGCGCAGTAGGCGGCTTCGACGGCGGGCCAGGCACGCGCATGGCGCGAGTTCGGAAACGAGATCCACAGGTACCGGACGAGGCCGCCGCGCACGTACAGGCTGTCGATCGTGGGCCAGGTCTCTCGGTGGAACTGCGCGCAAAACGGACACTCGAAGTCGGACACCTCGACGATGCGGAGCGGCGCGTCGGCCGAGCCCTTCGTGCGCGCCCGGTCGGCCGCTTCGAGCACGGCCTGCTGGCCGGCCGGCACCACGGCCGCATCCTGGGCCGCCACGGGGGCGGGCGGGATCAGGGCGCCGCCGCCGAACGCCATCGCGAGGCCGGCCGCCGCGATCCGGAGTCTCATGGTTCGAGATCGCCGAGGATCTCGCCGGCATGCTCGGCAGGCTCGACCTTCCGGTAGATCTTCTCGATCCGGCCGTCGGCGCCGATCAGAAAGGTCGACCGCAAGATGCCCTCGTATTCGCGTCCGTACATGCGCTTCCTCCCCCACGCCCCGTACGCGGCGGCCACCGAATGATTGGTGTCGGCGAGCAACGGGAAGTTCAGCTCGTATTTGTCGCGGAATCTTCGGTGCGAGTCGAGGTCGTCGGGGCTCACGCCGAGGACCACGGCGTCACGGGCCTCGAGCTCGGGCAGCGCGTCGCGGAACCCGCAGGCCTCCTTCGTGCAGCCCGACGTGTCGTCCTTCGGATAGAAGTAGAGGACCACGCGCCGGCCGCGCAGGGCGGCCAGCCGCACGGTGCCTCCGTCGTCGGATGGAAGCGAGAACTCGGGGGCCATATCACCTTTCTGTAACATGAGGTACAGTACCCTTTCTCAAGTTATATCTAATCATTGAGCGCTGCGGTCACGCTGTCCCAGGCGGCTTCGAGATGCGCGGGACCGGTGTGGGCGCCGCCGACCACGAGCCGCGCGGCGTAGCGGCCGTCGAGTTCGGTATGCGACAGGAACACCCGTCCGTCGCGGTTGACCCGCTCGAGCAGCTGACGGGTCGCGGCGCACGCGTCGCGGACGAGGTTGGCCGGGCCGCGGTCCGACGGTACGGCCCGGAAGCAGACGGTGCCGAAAGACGGGGGAGCGGCGAGCTCGAGCCGCGGCTCGGCTTCGACCCGGTCGGCGAATGCGCGGGCCAGCTCGCAGTGCCGGCGGATCATCGCGCGAATTCCCTCCGCGCCCTCGCGCCGGAACACGAACCAGAGCTTGAGCGCCCGGAAGCGCCGGCCCAGCGCCAGGCCGACGTCCATCAGGTTGGTCGCGACGCTGTCGGAGGCGAGGTACTCGGGGGTGAGCGCGAGCGAGGCCCGGAACACGTCGAGCCGGCGGCTGAGTAGCAGGCTGCAGTCGAGCGGCACCGACATCCACTTGTGCGGGTTCAGAACGATCGAGTCGGCACGCTCCCAGCCCACGAACCGGGACCGCAGCTCGGGGAGGGCGGCGGCGGGCCCCGCATACGCGGCGTCGACGTGAAGCCATACGCCGTGTCTCGCGCAGACGTCGGCGATCGCGTCGACGGGGTCGACGCTGGCGCAGCTCGTCGTTCCGATGGTGGCGCACACCATCACGGGAACCCGTCCGGCGGCCCGGTCGCCGCGCAGCGCCCCGTCGAGCGCCTCGGACCGCAGGCCGTATGCCTGGTCGACCTCGATCCGGACGAGGTTCCGGTGGCCGAGCCCGGCGGCGATCACGGCCTTGTCGAGCGACGAGTGGGCGAGCTCCGATCCGTATACGCGCCCCGGACCGGCGGTCGCTCCACCGAGGCCTCGCTCACGCGCGAACGGAAGCGCCGCATGGCGGGCGGCCAGCAGCGCGACGAAGGTCGAGGTCGATGCCGTGTCCTGGATCACGCCGCCGAACCCGGCCGGGAGGCCGACGAACCGGCGCGTCCAGTCGACCATGCGCTCCTCCAGCTCGGTCGCCGCGGGAGACGTGCGCCACAGCATGGCGTTGACGTTGAACGCCGCCGCCACGAACTCGGCCAGGACGCCGGGGTCCGCGGAGGTGCTGCAGAAATAGGCCATGAAGCCGGGATGATTCCAGTGCGTAAGTCCGGGTACGACGGTCTCGTCGAGGTCGGCGAGGATCGCCTCCCAGGCTTCCGGTAGCTCGGGCGGCGCCTCGGGAAGCGCGGCGGCCACGTCGCCCGGCGCGACGCGCGACAGAACCGGAAGGTCGGGAAGGTGACGGCGGTAGTCCTCGATCCAGCGCGCGACGCGCGTCGCCGCGGGGACGAAGCCGTCAGGCTCTGCAGCGCGTCGCGGCGCGTTCGGGGCTTTCCTCGATTCCATCGACGCAAGCTAACCATTCGAGCGCGTGGAGACAGGCGGATGCAGCGGACGTGTGAACCGGTCGGAGGCCAGCTAGGTTCGAGCCGATGACCGATTCCGATATCGACCTCCTGCACGACCTCATCGCCGGCTGCCGGTCCGCCGTCCGCGAGGAGATCGACACCGTGCGCGCCGATCTCGAGCGCCGCGGGCTGGCCGGGCCGGTTTCGGCTTCCGGCGGGAGGCGAACGCCGGGCGCCGGGGGCGCCGGCGCGTACGAGTGGACGCTGCCGCCGGCCCGCTACGGAATCCGGGTCGACGACGCCGTGTCGATCGAGACGGACGGCGCGACGGCGCTCGGGGTGGTCGTCCGGTTCGACGCCGGCCGACGGACCCTCCGCATCGCTACCGAGACGGCACTTGGCGCCCATCCGGGCCCCGCCGAGCTGACCTTCGATCCGACCTGGCTGCTCGAGGCGCTCGACGACCGGCTGGCGAGGATGGAGGATGATCCCGGCGACTATCACGTCGACACCGTCCTGCGCCTGTTCGGTCGCGCCTTCTCCGAGACCGGCGAGTCGGATCTCGATCGAGCCGTCGCCCCCGGACTGAACCCGTCGCAGCGCGCGGCCTTGCGGCGCGTGACGGGGAGCCGCACCCAGTTCATCTGGGGCCCGCCGGGCACCGGCAAGACGCGGTTGCTGGGGCATGCGGGAGGCCTGCTGGCCGACGAGGGCCGGGTGCTGATCGCGGCGGCCACGAACGCGGCGGTGGACGAGGCGGCGGGCCGGATCGTCGAGGTGCTCGGGCGCGGGGCCGTGGAGGCGAACCGGGTCATCCGGTTCGGGGCCGGCTTTACGCCGGAGTCCGATCCGCTGCTGGGCGTCGACGCCGCCGTGACGCGGGCGGAGTCCGTGCGGCCCTCGTCCCTGTCACGCGGGGTCGATCAGCTCGGCGAGCGGCTCGGCGTTCGGCGCGAGACGGGCGAGCCGATCGTGGTGTCGATGGCGCGCGTCCAGTCGGTCGCCCGGCGGAGCGGGGAGCCGGCCGACGAGGCCCTGGCGGCGCGACTGACCGCCGCCTACCAGGCCGCCTCGCGCCGGGCGCTCGACGGCGCCGACATCGTGCTCGCGACGTTCGCCCGCCTCGCCGTGCGCGACGAGCTGGCGGCGCAGCGGTTCGACAGTCTGCTGATCGACGAGGCGAGTGCGGCGCCGCTGCCGTACGTGCTGTTCGCGGCCGGCCTCGCGCGCCACCGCGCTGCCGCATTCGGCGATTTCCGCCAGCTGCCCGCCGTCGTCGCCGCGCGGGGAGCGCACGCCTCGCGCTGGCTGCGACGTGACCTGTTCGAGGCCTCGGGCGTCCTCGAAGCGGAGGGCGGCCTGCCGTCGCCGCGCGACCGGCTGTGCTCGATGCTGGACGAGCAGTACCGCATGCGGCCGGCGATCCGCGGACTGGTGGGCGACATGTTCTACGGGGGGCGCCTGCGCGACGCAGCATCGGACGACGGGGACGGCGGCGCGGCCGGCGAGCTGATCATGATCGACACGGCGGGTCTCGAACCGGTGGTCGAGCGGCCCGACGGCTCGCGCCTCAACGAGGCACACCTCGAGACGCTGCTCCAGGTGCTCGAAGCGCTGGCGCGGCGCGGCGAGCGGGATGTGGCGGTCGTGACCCCGTACCGGGCCCAGTCGCGGGAGCTCAGGCGGCGGGTTCACGCGCGGCTCGGCCGGCTCGCCCCCTCGGAGCTCGAGATCGCGACGATCCACAGATTCCAGGGTCGCGAGAAGCGCGTCGTCGTGTTCGACACCGTGGACGCGCCCCCCGGCCGAAGCTGGTTTCTGGACGAGCGCCGCAACCGCGACTTCCCGCGCATGCTCAATGTCGCCCTCTCCCGGAGCCGCGACGCGCTGATCGTGGTCGGCACGGTGGAGGGCCTGCGACGCACCCTGCCCGCCGACGCCCTGCTCAACCAGGTGGTCGAGCGGGTGTGCCGCGACGGCGTCGTTCTCGATGCCGGTCGGCCCGGTGCGCTCGCGTCGCTCGTCCCCGAGACGGCCGGCCGCTAGCTCGGCGGCCGGGCTCCCGGCAGGGGCTCGGGCCGGGCGGGAGCGACCCGGATCCGGGCGTCGACGATCGTCGCCCCGTTCTCGTGCACGAGGATCGGATTCAGGTCCAGCTCCCGCACCTGCGGCAGATCGTCCACCAGGGCGCCGACCCGAAGCACGGCATCGACCAGGGCTGGAACGTCCCGAGCGGGACCGCCGCGGTAGCCGGACAGCAGCGGACGGGTCCGGAGCTCGTCGACCATCTCCCGCGCGTCGTGCCGCGAGAGCGGCGTGAGACGCACCGAAACGTCCTTGATCAGCTCGACCAGCACGCCCCCCGCCCCGCACGCGACGACAGGGCCGAACTGCTCGTCGTGCACGACACCGACGATCATCTCGACGCCTTCGCGGGCCATGCGCTGGACGAGGAAACCGCTCGGAGCGTGGCCGTCGGTCGCCAGGCGTCGCGTCATCTCGCGGGCGGCGTCCGCCGTTCGCTCGGGCGCCAGGCCGAGCCGGACCGCCCCGGCCTCTGTCTTGTGGACCAGCTCGGGGGCGATCGCCTTCAGGGCGACCGGACCGCCGAGCTCCGCCGCCGCGCTTCCGGCCGCCTCCGGCGAGTCCACGAGGAGCTGCTCGAGCACGGGCAGGCCGTAGCAGGAAAGCAGGGTCGCCACCTCGTCGGGTTCGAGCCAGTCCGCTTCGCGTCCGAGGGCGCTCGCCACGACGGCCGCCGCCTCCTCGCGCCGCAGGTCGTCGAACACGACGGGCGGCTGCACGGGTCGTTCCTTCCACTCCCCGTAGCGCGCGGTTCGCGCGAGGGCGATCGCCGCGTCTTCGGGAAACGCGTAAGAGGGGATGCGAACGGCCGAGCCCCGGAGCTCCTCAGGGATGCCCCGCGCCTGCATGAACACGCTGAGCACCGTCTTGCTCCCGTCCAGCGACTCTACGCCGTCGACCACGGCGCGCGCCACGTCCGCCGCGCGGGTCACGAGCGGGGGGATGAAGATGACGATCAGCGCGTCGATTCCGGGGTCGGCGCCGATGATGCGGATCGCCTCTCGGTACTGGTCGGCGGAAGCGGAGGCGATCATGTCGACCGGGTTCGAGACGCTGGCCTCGCCGGGCAGCACCGCCCGAAGGGCTTCACGGGTCGCCTCGGCGAGGACCGGAACCTCGAGGCCCTCCGCCTGGCAGGCGTCGGCGCACAGGATGCCCGGGCCGCCCGCGTTGGTCAGAATCGCGACCCGCCGCCCGCGCGGCGGCGGCTGGCTCGTGAGCAGGGAGGCCACGTCGAACATCTGCTGGAGCGTGTCGGTCCGGATGACTCCCGTCTGGCGGAGCAGGGCGTCCACGGTGACGTCGGAGGCGGCGATCAGCGCTCCCGTATGCGAGCCGCTCGCCCGGAGTCCGGCCGGCGAGCGGCCGCCTTTCACCACCACGACCGGTTTCGCGCGCGCCACCCGCGGCGCGATCCGTGAGAACTTGCGCGGATTCCCGAACGACTCGAGGTAGAGCAGGATCACGTCGGTGTTCGGATCCTCGGTCCAGTAGCGCAGCAGGTCGTTGCCCGAGATGTCGGCCTTGTTGCCGACCGACACAAAGCTCGACAGACCGAGCCCGAGCACGCCGGCGTGGTCCATCACGGCCAGACCGAGAGCGCCGCTCTGCGACATGAACGCCACCCGGCCTTCGAGCGGCGGAACCGGCGCGAACGTCGCGTTGAGCCGCACGGACGGATCGGTGTTGAGGATTCCCATACAGTTCGGGCCGATCACCCGCATTCCCGTCGAACGGCAGATGCGCATCAGTTCGTCCTGTCGGGCCCGGCCCTCGTCGCCGACCTCCGCGAAGCCGGCCGAGATGACGACCAGCGCCCGCACGCCTTTCCGCCCGCACGCTTCGGCCACCTCGAGCACCAGGCGGGCGGGGACCACGATCACCGCCAGCTCGACCGGTCCCGGCACGCTCTCGACGTCCGGGTAAGAGACGACGCTCTGGACCACTTCGGTTCCGGGATTCACGGGTAGCACGGGGCCCTGAAATTCGAACTCCAGCAGGTTCCGGAACACCTCGCCGCTGATCGTGCCGCGCTGCCGCGAGGCTCCGATCACGGCGACCGATGACGGACGAAGGAACGTCTCCACCGCGCTCACCGCCGCCGTCCAGTCACGCCGGTCGAACGCCTCGAGCGCCGTGTCCGTCAACTCGGTGGGGAACTCCACGCGGAGCTCGTCCGGCTCGGCATGCACGCGAACGGCGAATCCTGAGCTCCGGAACACCTTGAGCATCTGGTGGTTGCCCGGCAGGACGGTGGCCTCGAACACTTCGATCCCGCGTGCCGCGGCGATCCTGGCGAGCTGTCCGAGCAGCGTCGTGCCTACGCCGTGGCCATGACGCTCGTCGGCCACCAGGAACGCTACTTCGGCTCGCGCGCCGCCGTCTCCCGAGTAGAGCGCATGGCCCACGATGCGTGCCTCGCCGCCCTCGGTCGCCACGAGCGCGAAGGCGTTCTCGCCGTCCGGGCAGGCCAATTCTCGGGCGCGAATCCGCAGCGCGTCGCGCGACATCGAGCCGGCGAAGCGCTGCGTGATCGAATCGGGCGACAACCTTTGCAGGAACTCTTCGAGGGCCGCCACGTCACCGGGCCGCGCCTGCCGTACCCGAACGGTGGAGCCGTCGCGCAGCACGACGTCTGCCGCCAGACCGAGGTCGGGGTCGTCGGGGCCGTCGGGGTCGACGGAGCCGGCGAGCGGTGCAACGGTTGGTTGGCGGTCGGAGTCCATCGGCCCTTCCTGTTCGCTGTTCGATACGTGGTCCGGCTTCGCAGCGCGGACGCCGGCTTCCACGACCAACTTACGCCATCGCGGGCCTGCTCAGCACGGTGCCCGCGCCGCCGCTGCGCCGGGACGGCCGAACCTGGGGCCCGGGGAGCGGCGCTTTTCGTCGTGTTGCCCCACGAAACCTCCCCAAATTTCAATCATTGCATATCGATTTTTTCAAAAAACATCACTCCGCTCCGATTCGGCCTTGCGTCAGGAAAAAAATGTTTTATACTTCGTACCGTGCAACGGAGGAGGCACCGGCGAAACCGGATCGCCGCCGTTCCGAGAGCGCGAAGACAGGCAGGCCCGGAGGGGCTGGAAGTCCTCCTAGAGAGGACGGAAGATCCCAACAAGCTGACCAGGCCGAAACGTGCAAATGCACGGCCAGTCGAGTACTGGAAGGGGAGCGCAACCGACCAGGAAGCCGCGTGCGGTCCGGACACAGAATCCTCCCTCATGCCCCCGGCGCTCTTCGGAGTTGCCGGGGGCTGAGTATTTCCGGGTACCGTATCTCACCACCGGAGCTCGCAGGGAGAGATTTGCGAAAAGTCTGTGTGGAAAATCGTGTGGAAGCGCGGTGGAAAAACTGTGGAAATGTGATCCGCCGCCCGACGCGCGCGGTGCGGCGTGGTTCCGCGAGAGGGGGAGGGATCGTGACGAGGACGCTCAGAGTGGAGACGACCGGGCCCGGGCTCACCGAGATTACCGAACGGATCGGGGCGGTGGTCGCGGAGAGCGGAAGCTCGGAAGGCGTATGCACCGTGATGATCCGGCACACCTCCGCCAGCCTCACGATCCAGGAGAACGCCGACCCGTCGGCGCGGCGCGATTTGCAGGATTGGCTCGCCCGCCTCGTAAGAGAGGACGATCCCTACTTCACGCATACGGCGGAGGGGCCGGACGACATGCCGTCGCACATCAAGGCGGCGCTCACGTCGACCACCCTGTCGATCCCGATCATCGGCGGCCGGCTCGCGCTCGGAACCTGGCAGGGCATTTTCGTCTGGGAGCATCGAGCTCGCGGCTCGACGCGAGAGTGCGTCATTCACGTGGGCGACTGACGACGCCGGATGATCGACACAGCTGCTGTCGTCCACTAACATCGCTGCCGGCATCCGCCGGGACGGCGGTGTTCGTGACCTCGACGGGGAGCTGACGTGAGGGTCGTGCTGCAGCGGGTGGAGCGGGCGGCGGTTCGAGTCGGCGGGCGGACGATCGGCGAGATTGGCCGCGGCCTGCTCGTTCTCGCGGGGTTCGCGCCCGGAGACACCGAGCAGGACCTGCGCTGGGTGGCGGACAAGCTGCGAGGCTTGCGGATCTTCCCCGACGGCGAGGGGCGGATGAATCGCGATCTGTCGGAAGCCGGCGGTTCGCTGCTCGTCATCTCGCAGTTCACGCTGTACGGTGACGCATCGAAGGGCCGGCGTCCCTCGTTCGTCGGTGCCGCTCCGCCCGAGCGGGCGGGTGAGCTGTACGCACGCTTCCTCGACCTGTGCGCCGCCGACGGTACCGTGGTCGAGGCCGGAGAGTTCGGCGCCATGATGGACGTCGAGCTGGTGAACAGCGGGCCCGTGACCCTGATCATCGATCGATGACGGACGCGTCCGCGGTCCGGCTGGTCCTCGCATCCGGCTCGCCCCGGCGCCGCGAAATCCTGTCGGCGCTCGGGCTCGAGTTCGACGTGCGCGCGCCCGACATCGACGAGACGCTGCAGCCGGGCGAGGGTGCGGATGCCGCGGCCCGGCGGCTTGCCGAGCGGAAGGCGGCCGCCGTCGAGGCCGGGCCCGAAGAGCTCGTGTTGGCCGCCGACACGATCGTCGTGCTGGACGGCGAGCTGCTGGGAAAGCCGGAGGGCGTCGAGGAGGCGGCGGTTATGCTCGAACGGCTGGCGGGACGCTCGCACGAGGTCGTGACGGGGCTCGCTCTGCGCGCGGGAGCCGACACGAGGTCCATCGCGGCGCGTACCGAAGTCGTGTTCCGGGTGCTCGACCGGACGGAGATCGCCGCCTACGTGGCCACCGGAGAGCCGCTCGATAAGGCGGGCGGCTACGGAATCCAGGGGTACGGGTCGGCCCTGGTCGAGCGCATAGAGGGAGACTTCTTCAACGTCATGGGACTGCCGGTGCCGGCGATGCTGACCCTACTTCGCGCCACCGGATTCCGGTATCTCTATGGAAGGATCGTCCCATGCGCGGACGGGGCGAGCGGAGACGAGGACCAGCGGCCGGAGGGGCGAGCGTGAACGACAGGGCGGTGCTGGCCATCGACCAGGGAACGACCGGTTCCCGGGCCGTCGTGTTCGCATCCGACGGTCGCCTCGTCGCCTCCGCTTACGAGGAGTTTCCGCAGCATTTTCCCGAGCCGGGCCGGGTAGAGCACGATGCCGGCGACATCTGGGCATCGGTCCGGTCGACCATCGACCGGGCGCTCGAGACCGCCGGCGCCGCGGCGGAGGGGATCGGCGCCGTGGGGATCACGAACCAGCGGGAGACCACCGTGCTGTGGGACCGCGAAACCCTCGAACCCGTGGCGCGCGCGATCGTGTGGCAGGACCGGCGCACGGCGGAGCGCTGCGACGCGCTGCGGGGGACGCCCGATGCGGAGATGATCCGCCGGCGGACGGGACTGGTGGTGGATCCCTATTTCTCGGCCACGAAGCTCGAGTGGATGCTGACGTCGGACCCGGAACTGGCGCGGCGTGCCGCGTCGGGCGAGCTGGCGTTCGGCACCGTGGACGCCTGGCTGATCACCCGTCTGACCGGCGGTGCCGTCCACGCCACCGACCCGACCAACGCGAGCCGCACGCTGCTCTATTCCCTCGACGAAGGGGACTGGGATCCGGAGCTGTGTTCGCTGTTCGGCATTCCGGCCGAGCTGCTGCCGGAGATCCGGCCGTCGGCCGGCGAGTTCGGCCTGACGGATCCGGGGGCGGTGGGATTCGAGTTGCCGATCACCGGGGTGGCGGGCGACCAGCAGGCCGCGCTGTTCGGGCAGGGGTGCTGGGCAGCGGGCGAGGCGAAGAACACTTACGGGACGGGCGCGTTTCTGCTCCTTCACACGGGAGCCGAACGCGGTCCCGATGTCGAGGGAGTTCTCAGCACCGCGGCCTGCGGGCCCGACGGCGGCCTCGCCTACGCGTACGAGGGCTCGATCCTCGTCGCGGGCGCCGCCATCCAATGGCTGCGCGACGGTCTCGGCCTGATCGAGACCGCCGAGGAGTCCGAGCGCATCGCGGCGTCGCTCGATGATG
>Ga0268386_10000730_pt1 | contig 21443 bp, 20 predicted proteins | sample RVTome_15_FD_200260 | JGI IMG/M metagenome (GOLD analysis project Ga0268386, IMG submission 200260) | Soil microbial communities from uranium-contaminated site in the Upper Colorado River Basin, Wyoming, United States - RVT150D86... ...
ATCCAACAGGCTGCGTTGCGCCGGGCGGCGCATCAGCGACTGGTATTCCATCTGCCCGTGCACGTCGAGCAGCATCTCAGCGAGCTGGCGCACGGACTGGATCGGCATCGACTGGCCGTTGATCCAGGCCCGCGAGCGACCGTCGGTGCCGGCGGTTCGACGCAGCACGCATTCACCGTCGTGCTCGATCGCTTGCTCGCAGAGCCACGCCAGCGCCTCCGCGTTGCCACCGAGCGTGAACGTGGCAGTCACCTCGGCACGATCCGCGCCGTGTCGGATCAGGTCAGCGCCGGCCCGTCCGCCCGCGGCGAGCAGCAGCGCATCGACGAGAATCGATTTGCCAGCCCCCGTCTCGCCCGTGAGTACCGTGAGCCCCGGTGAGAGCTCGATTTCCACCGCATCGATGATCGCGAAGTCGCGGATCTGGAGGTGCGACAGCATGGCCGCTCAGTCGTCTGAGCCGCTGCGATTCAGTCCGCCGCGACCCCAATGCAGCTTGGAACGCAAGATTCGATAGTAGTCGTGGGCACGTGGGTGCAGCAGAGTGACGCGAGCCTCCGCCGGGCCGATGAAGAGACGTGCACTCGGTTCGAGGTCCCCGAGCATCGTTCCGTCGCAGGTGACCTGGGCCTTGGTGTCGGGCCGCTCGACCAGTCGGATCTCGACGGCGCTGGTGCTGCGGACCACGATCGGCCTGTCCGACAACGTATGCGGGCAGATCGGCACGAGCACGAGCGCATCGAGTTCCGGATGGATGATCGGTCCGCCGCAGGACAGCGCATAGGCGGTGGATCCCGTGGCCGTAGCCACAACGATGCCGTCGCCGCCATGCGTGTTGACGTACTGACCGTCGATCCAGGTCTCGAAGTCCAGCATGCGGCCGGTTTCCCACTTCTGCACGACGACGTCGTTCAGCGCGAGTGCAGTCAGATCCTCACGTTCCGGCTGCACCAGCCGCGCGCGCAGCAAAGCACGCGATTCGCGCACATAACGTCCTTCGAGCACGTCATCGAGGCGCTCGAACATCTCGCGGGGGCTCACATCGGCGAGGAAGCCAAGCCGCCCGCGGTTGACCCCGAGCAATGGGACGGCCCCGGGAGTGGCCAGGCGAGCCGCATACAACATCGTGCCGTCGCCGCCCACCGCTATGACCAGATCCACCTGGGTCGCGAAGTCCGCTTCCGCGTGCCGCTCGACCACCGTAGAGCCAAAGTCGAGATCGACGCCAACGTCCACGACCGGCGTGCGGGAGCGTTCGTGCAGGTGCGCGGCGAGGCCCAGCATCGATTCCCGTACCCGGGAATCCTGATGCTTACCGACCAGTGCAACCCGCTCGAAGGTCTGGCTAGGCGTGTTGGACATGCGGCGCCGGTTGTAGCACGAGCGGTTCGAGGCGAGCCAGTGCGGACGCATACCAGGCAGCAATCCCGTGCACTGGCTGCTTGACATGTGATCGAGGCGTGCTAGCGTTCATGAGGCTTCGCGCGCTGCGGATGAAAAGTTCGACGAGACAGTAGCTTAGCTTGTTTACCCGGGCCCGCGCAGCGGCCAGCTCTGCCACCGGTGGTGCCAATGCCGACGGAAACGAGTGAGGACATCCTGAGCGATCGTGCCAGGCAGCTGCTGAAGCTCCTGGTGGAGCATTACATACGTGACGGTCAGCCCGTCGGTTCGCGCACTCTGTCGCGGGACAGCGGCCTTGCCCTGAGCGCGGCGACGATCCGCAACGTGATGGCGGATCTCGAGGAACTCGGCTTCGTCGCCTCTCCGCATACGTCGGCAGGGCGCATTCCGACGGACAAGGGCTATCGGATCTTCGTGGACTCGCTGCTGAAGGTCGAACCACTCAACACCGAGCAGGTGCTCGAACTGGAACGGCATCTCGGCGAGCACACGCAGGATCCCAAGATCCTCGTCGCCGCCGCCTCGAAACTTCTGTCCTCGGTCACACGTCTCGCCGGCGTCGTCACGCTGCCGCGGATCAGTCACTCGGCCCTGACCCAGATCGAATTTCTATCGCTGTCCGAGAAGCGCGTGCTCGCGATTCTGGTCGTGAACGGCCGCGAGGTGCAGAACCGGATTCTGCAGCTCGACCGCTACTTCAGCGCCGACGAACTCAAGCGTGCCTCGAATTACCTGAACGCGGAATTCGCCGGCAAAGAGCTCGAGCAGGTGCGCGAGCACCTCGTCGGGCAGCTGAACGCAACTCGCGAAACCCTGAATCGGATGATGCTCGATGCCATTCATCTGGCCGAACGTGCGTTCGAGGCTGCCGACCCGGATGACGCCGCTGCGTACGTGATCGCCGGCGAGACCAACCTGATGGAATTTGCCGAGCTGTCGAACGTCGACAAGCTGCGCCGCTTGTTCGATGCCTTCACTCGGCAGCGCGACATCCTGCATCTGCTCGATCAGAGTCTGCGCGCCGAGGGCGTGCAGATCTTCATCGGGCACGAGTCGGGGTACCAGATCCTCGATGCCTGCAGCGTGGTCACCGCTCCATACACCCGGGACGACGAGGTGGTCGGGGTGCTGGGCGTGATTGGACCGACGCGCATGGCTTACGAGCGCGTGATACCGATCGTGGACGTGACAGCCCGGCTCCTCGGGTCAGCCTTGAATTCGCGCTGACCGCCCTTACTCCCGTCCACTCCGGCGGCACAGCCGTTTGCCGCCCGACCCGCTCGATTTCAGGAAGGCGTGACGCATGACCCAAGCCAATGAGACATCCCGCGACGAGGCACGAGAGAGCGAGGCTGGCGAGCCTGTCGGGACGCTCGAGGATGCCTTGCGAGCTGCTGAGAGTCGCGCTGAGCAGGCGCGCACAGACTATCTCCGCGTGCTCGCCGAGCTGGACAACGTTCGCAAACGTGCCGCGAGGGACGTGGAAGCGGCGCACCGCTATGGTCTCGAGAAGTTCGCGGCGGAGCTGCTCGGCGTCAGGGACAGCCTGGAGCTTGGACTCGCCGCAGCCGGCGGCGGCAACGCAGAGGGCCTTCGCGAAGGCACGGAGGCGACGCTCAAGCTGCTGTCGCGGACGTTCGAGAAGTTCGGCGTGACCGAAATCGACCCGCTAGGCAGTGCATTCGACCCCGAATGGCACGAGGCCATGGCGATGCAGGAGAGCGCCGAGCAGCCCCCCGGCACGGTGCTGTCGGTCGTGCAGAAGGGCTACCAGCTGAACGGGCGGCTGCTGCGGCCGGCGCGCGTCATCGTGGCGCGCGAACCGGCGGCGCCGGTCGATGCGGGTTGAAAGCCCACGCGTCGGCCCAACAACTGCGCCCATAGATTTTTCATCGCTAATTTTCGGAGTCACAAGGCATGGCCAAAGTCATCGGTATCGATCTCGGCACGACGAATTCCTGTGTCGCGATCATGGAAGGCGGCAAGCCACGCGTGATCGAGAACAGCGAGGGTGATCGCACGACTCCGTCGATCGTCGCGTTCACGAAGGACAACGAGGTGCTCGTCGGTCAGTCCGCGAAGCGGCAGGCGGTCACAAATCCGCAGAACACGCTGTTCGCGGTCAAGCGTCTGATCGGCCGGCGCTTCAAGGACGACGTCGTACAGAAAGACATCAACATGGTGTCGTACAAGATCGTGGCTGCCGACAACGGGGATGCCTGGGTCGAGGCCCAGGGCAAGAAGATGGCGCCGCCGGAGGTTTCCGCACGCGTGCTGATGAAGATGAAGAAGACGGCCGAGGATTACCTCGGTGAGCCCGTGACCGAGGCGGTGATCACCGTGCCGGCGTACTTCAACGATTCGCAGCGCCAGGCCACCAAGGACGCCGGGCGCATCGCCGGGCTCGAGGTCAAGCGGATCATCAACGAGCCCACCGCGGCTGCGTTGGCCTATGGCCTCGACAAGCAGGGCGGCGATCGCAAAATCGCCGTGTACGACCTCGGTGGTGGCACGTTCGACATCTCGATCATCGAGGTCGCAGCGGTCGATGGTGAGCGCCAGTTCGAAGTGCTCGCGACGAACGGCGATACGTTCCTCGGTGGCGAGGACTTCGATCTCAGGATCATCAATTACCTCGCCGACGAGTTCCAGAAGGAGAGTGGCGTCGACGTCCGGAAGGACCCGCTCGCGATGCAGCGTCTGAAGGAAGCGGCCGAGAAAGCGAAGATTGAGCTGTCTTCGAGTCAGCAGACCGAAGTCAATCTGCCGTACATCACGGCCGATGCGTCGGGCCCGAAGCACCTCAATATCAAACTGACCCGCGCGAAGCTCGAGTCGCTCGTCGAAGATCTGGTGCAGAAGACGATCGGACCGTGCCGCACCGCATTGAAGGATGCCGGCCTGTCGATCAACGAGGTCTCGGAAGTGATCCTGGTCGGTGGTCAGACGCGGATGCCGCTCGTGCAGAAGGCGGTCAAGGATTTCTTCGGCAAGGAGCCGCGCAAGGACGTCAACCCTGACGAGGCTGTGGCCGTGGGTGCCGCGATCCAGGCGGGTGTGCTGTCCGGAGAAGTCAAGGACGTGCTGCTGCTCGACGTGACGCCGTTGTCCCTCGGCATCGAGACGCTCGGCGGCGTGTTGACCAAGCTGATCGAGAAGAACACGACGATCCCGACCAAGGCGACGCAGGTGTTCTCGACCGCGGACGACAACCAGACGGCGGTCACGATCCACGTGCTGCAGGGCGAGCGAGACCGCGCCAGCGATAACAAGTCGCTGGGTCGGTTCGATCTGTCCGATATCCCGCCGGCACCGCGTGGCATGCCGCAGGTCGAAGTCACCTTCGATATCGATGCGAACGGCATCCTGAACGTGTCGGCGCGCGACAAGGCGACTGGTAAGGAGCAGAAGATCGTCATCAAGGCCTCGAGCGGTCTGACCGACGACGAGATCCGGAGGATGGTCAAGGATGCTGAAGCGCACGCCGAGGAGGATCGGCGCTTCCGCGAGCTCGTGGACGTACGCAACAAGGCGGATGCATTGGTGCATGGGGCGGAGAAGGCCCTCAAGGATCTCGGCGACAAGGTCTCGGCCGAGGATCGGCGCAAGGTCGAATCTGCGGTCAGTGATCTGCGCACGGCACTCAAGAGCGAGAGCAAGGACGTCATCGAGACGAAGGCCGAGGCGCTCGCCCAGGCATCGGCGGCGGTCATGCAGCAGGCCATGTCCGAAGCCACAGCGAGCGCCGGTGCCGAGACGGGTTCCGCGGGCGGCGGCTCGTCGACGGCCGACGCGAAGGACGACGTCCTCGATGCTGAGTTCGAGGAGGTCAAGGACGACAAGAAGAAGGGTTAATCATCCCAGGCCGGCCGTCGGCGGTCGGTACCAGCCGAGTGCCGCCGCGGTCGCTCCCGCGGCGGCCTTTTCATGTTGAGGGGCCATGGCGAAACGCGATTACTACACGGTACTGGACGTCCCGCGCACCGCCACGGAGGTGGACATCAAGAAGGCCTATCGGCGCCTCGCGATGAAATATCACCCGGACCGCAACCCCGGTGACGCAGAGGCCGAAGAGAAGTTCAAGGAAGCCAAGGAAGCGTGCGAGATCCTGACGGATCGGCAGAAGCGCGCCGCCTATGACCAGTTCGGGCACGCTGGTGTGGACGCCTCGCGCGGTGGAGCGGCTGGTGGGTTCAACCCCGCCGATGCGTTCGGCGACATCTTCGGTGACGTCTTCGGCGATATCTTCGGCGGCGGGCGCCGGTCGCGATCGCAGGTGTTCCGGGGCGCCGACCTGCGCTACGAGCTCGAGCTTGACCTCGAGAAGGCGGTGTTCGGCGACACGGTCAACATCGACTTTGCCGCGATCGGCGAATGCGACACCTGTGGCGGCACGGGCGCAGCCGCGGGTGCGAGCGTCAACACCTGCGACACCTGCGGCGGCGCCGGCCAGGTCAGAATTCAGCAGGGTTTCTTTGCGGTCCAGCAGACCTGCCCGCGCTGCAAAGGCCGGGGACAGACCGTGAGTCAGCCCTGTGACAGCTGCCTCGGTCAGGGACGCGTGCGGCGCAAGCGAACCCTGTCGGTCAAGGTGCCGGCCGGCGTTGATACTGGCGATCGCATTCGACTCGCTGGCGAAGGCGAGGCGGGTCGCAACGGAGGCCCCGCGGGGGACCTGTACGTCGAGATCCGCGTGCGCGCACACCCGATCTTCGAGCGTGACGGGAGCCACCTGTCGTGCGACGTGCCCGTCAGCTTTGCGACGGCTGCGCTCGGCGGGTCCGTTGAAGTGCCGACGCTCGACGGCAACGTCGTGCTTAAAGTGCCGCCCGAGACGCAGTCGGGTCGCGTGTTTCGGTTGCGCGAGAAGGGGGTGCGACCCGTGCGCGGGGGCGCCACCGGCGATCTGTTCTGCCGCGTGATGGTAGAGACTCCGGTCAATCTGACCGACGAGCAGAAGGACCTGGTTCGCCAATTCGATGCGGCGCTGCACGGCAGCGACCGCGACCACCGACCCCGTGAGAAAACCTGGCTCGACGGAGTCAAGCGCTTCTTCGAGAACCTCGGGCGATGACACAGCGCCCGTTACGCGTTGCGATATTCGGCGCGAGCGGCCGGATGGGCCGCGTGTTCGTCGAGCTGATCTCGACGGATCCGGGCTTCGAGTTGGTCGGCGCGACCGCCTCGCCTGCGAGCCCGAACCTCGACAAGCCTGTCGGTTCTCTGATCGGGCGCCCGGCGATCGTCGTCCCGTTGACCGCGCAGCCGAGCAGCGCCCTGCAGCGGGCGGACGTCGCGATCGACGTGGCTTTGCCGGTCGCTGCGTCGAACAACCTCGAGGCTTGTGTCGCGGCGGACGTCCCTCTCGTGATGGGGACGACCGGACACGATCAGGCGATCCAGCCGCAGATCGTTGCTGCAGCTGAGAGAATCCCGGTGCTCGTAGCCCCGAACATGAGTCTCGGCGTGAATGTGCTGCTCGAGCTGGCGGAGCGGGCCGCCCGCGCCCTCGATGCGGGCTTCGATGCAGAGGTCTTCGAGGCACATCACCGCCACAAGCGCGATGCACCCTCGGGTACCGCCCTCGCCATCGGCGAGGCGGTCGCACGGGGGCGCGGCGTGAACCTGGCGGATGTGGCTGTCTACACGCGCCACGGCCCTCAGGAGGCGCGGACGCGGGGCTCGATTGGTTTCGCGGTCCTGCGGGCCGGAGATATCGTCGGCGAGCACGTCCTCACTTTCGCGGGTCCGGGCGAGCGAATCGAGCTGGCGCACAGGGTATCGGATCGATCGACGTTCGCCCGCGGCGGGCTCGAAGCTGCCCGCTGGCTGGCCGGACAGGCGCCCGGCCGGTATTCGATGCGCGATGTACTCGCGCTGTGAGGCGTGGAGGGCCCGTGATGGACCTGCCGCCGGGGCTCCAGTAGACTCGGGCACCTCAGCGTAGGCGGAAAAATTCTGTGGCGGGATCGGGGGCGTGAACCCGTATCCCGCCTTCCGTATGCGCGCGATAAACGGCAGCGGCGGCCCCTCAGGTGTTGGCCGCCAGGTCCGAGGAAGCGTCTGCCTCGCCGTTCCCCACGTGCCGCTGCGGCGGCCGGTGCGCGGCGCGGGCAGCCTGCTAGGAGAGGTGACGCGTGACCACAGCGGTTCTGGCGCTCGAGGACGGTACCGTCTTCCACGGACGTTCGATCGGTGCTCGCGGCAACACGACCGGTGAAGTCGTATTCAACACCGCGATGACCGGCTATCAGGAAATTCTGACTGACCCCTCCTATTGCCGGCAGATCGTCACCCTGACTTATCCCCACGTGGGCAACACCGGGGCCAATCCGGAGGATGTCGAGTCGTCCGCCGTGTACGCCGCGGGTCTGATCGTGCGCGACCTGCCGCTGCTGCACTCGAGCTGGCGCGCCGCCGAGTCACTCGCGAGTTTCCTCGAGCGGGCTCGCGTCGTCGCGATCGCCGACATCGATACCCGCAAGCTGACACGTCTGCTGCGCGAGAAGGGCGCACAAGCCGGTTGCATCATGACCGGCGACGAGGTCGACCCGGCAGCAGCGGTGCACGCCGCCCGGCGCTTCCCCGGCCTGAAAGGCATGGATCTGGCGAAGGTCGTCTCGACCAAGCGCATCTACCAATGGAACGGGGGTACGTGCTGGGGACTCGAGATGGGTCCACGCATCCGCAGCGGGCAACGCCTCCACGTGGTGGCCTACGACTACGGCATCAAGCGCAACATCCTGCGTCTGCTCGCCGATCACGGCTGTCGCATGACCGTCGTGCCGGCGCAGATGCCGGCCGATGAGGTGCTCGCATTGCGGCCCGACGGCGTGTTCCTGTCGAATGGCCCGGGCGACCCTGAGCCGTGCACGTACGCGATCGCCGCGATTCGTCAGTTCCTCGAGACCGATCTGCCGGTATTCGGCATCTGCCTCGGGCATCAGCTGCTCGGTCTCGCCGCCGGCGGGCGCACCGTGAAGATGAAATTCGGCCATCACGGCGCGAATCATCCGGTGCTCGATATCGAGACCGGGCGGGTGTTGATCTCGACCCAGAATCACGGCTTTGCAGTGGAAGAGGCGAGCCTGCCGGAGTCGATGCGGGCGACCCATCGATCGCTGTTCGACGGGTCCCTGCAGGGCATCGCCCACAACACTCAACCCGCCTTCAGTTTCCAGGGACATCCCGAGGCGAGTCCGGGCCCGCGCGATCTGCGGCCACTGTTCGAACGGTTCGTCGCGCTGATGAATCAGAGATTGATGTCGCTCGGGCGACCGCGCAACGGGATGCGACGTGTTCAGGCCGAGCGCTGACGGAATCCGCCGATGCCCAAACGTACCGACATCAACAGCATCCTGATCATCGGCGCCGGGCCGATCGTGATCGGTCAGGCCTGCGAGTTCGACTATTCCGGGGCTCAGGCGTGCAAGGCGCTCAGGGAGGAGGGCTACCGCGTCATCCTCGTGAATTCCAATCCCGCCACGATCATGACCGATCCGGACACCGCAGACGCGATCTACATCGAGCCGGTCCATTGGCGCATGCTCGAGCAGGTGATCGAGCGCGAGCGGCCGGACGCGCTGTTGCCGACGATGGGTGGGCAAACAGCGCTCAACTGCGCCCTGGACCTGGTACGCGAAGGGGTGCTCGAGAAGTATGGCGTCGAGCTGATCGCCGCGTCGCGCGAAGCAATCGACATGGCCGAGGATCGCGAGCTGTTCCGCAATGCGATGCGCGACATCGGCCTCGAAGTACCGCGCTCGCGCATCGCACACAGCATGGAAGAAGCCCTCGCGGTGCACGCCGAGATTGGCTTTCCGACGGTGATCCGGCCGTCGTTCACGCTTGGCGGATCGGGCGGTGGTATCGCCTATAACCGCGAGGAATTCGAGACGATCGTCGCGCGCGGTCTCGATGCATCGCCGACGAGCGAAGTCCTGCTCGAGGAATCAGTGATCGGCTGGAAAGAATTCGAGATGGAGGTCGTGCGCGACCGCGGCGACAACTGCATCATCATCTGCTCGATCGAAAATCTCGATCCGATGGGCGTGCATACCGGTGATTCGATCACCGTGGCGCCTGCCCAGACGCTGACGGACAAGGAATATCAGCTGATGCGCGACGCTTCGATCGCGGTGTTGCGCAAGATCGGTGTCGAATGCGGCGGGTCCAACGTGCAGTTCGCGATCAGTCCTGACGATGGCCGCATGCTCGTGATCGAGATGAATCCGCGCGTCTCGCGGTCATCGGCACTCGCGTCGAAGGCCACCGGCTTTCCGATTGCCAAGGTCGCTGCAAAGCTGGCGATCGGCTACACGCTCGATGAACTGCGCAACGAGATCACGGGAGGCGCGACGCCTGCTTCGTTCGAACCCACGATCGATTACGTGGTGACGAAGATGCCGCGCTTCACGTTCGAGAAGTTTCCGGGCGCGAACGATCGTCTCACGACTCAGATGAAATCCGTCGGTGAGGCGATGGCGATCGGCCGGACGTTCCAGGAGTCGCTGCAGAAAGCCTTGCGCAGCCTCGAGATTGACACGGACGGGCTCGATCCGGTCATCGACGCCCCACAGACCGAAGAGGAGATGAACGCGCTGCGCGAGGAGCTCCGCATGCCGGGCCCGAATCGGCTGCGTTACGTGGCCGACGCGTTTCGCTGTGGGCTGACGCTCGACGACGTGCAACGACTGACCCGCATCGATCCTTGGTTCCTCTCCCAGATCGAGGACCTGGTCCGGGAGGAACAGCGCATCGCGGCCGAAGGGGCGGAGGCACTCGACGCGCGGCGCTTGCGTGAACTGAAGCGCAAGGGATTCTCGGACGCCCGGTTGGCACTGCTGGCCGGCATGGACGAACTGGTCCTGCGACGCAAGCGGCTCAAGCTCGGGATCCAACCGGTATTCAAGCGGGTCGATACCTGCGCGGCGGAGTTCGCGACTTCGACCGCCTACCTCTACTCGACGTATGAGGAGGAGTGCGAAGCGGAGCCGACGAACCGGCGCAAGATCATGATCCTGGGTGGCGGCCCGAATCGGATCGGACAGGGCATCGAGTTCGACTACTGCTGTGTGCATGCAGCACTCGCGCTGCGCGAGGTCGGGTACGAGACCATCATGGTCAACTGCAACCCTGAGACCGTCTCGACCGACTACGACACCTCGGACCGGCTCTATTTCGAGCCGCTCACGTTCGAGGACGTCATGGAGATCATCGCGCGCGAAAAGCCGCAAGGTGTGATCGTGCAGTACGGCGGTCAGACGCCGCTCAAACTGGCCCGCTCGCTCGCGGCGGCGGGCGCGCCCATCATCGGCACGACGCCGGACCAGATCGACGTTGCCGAGGATCGCGAGCGCTTTCAGAAGCTGGTGGACAAGCTCGCGCTGCGTCAGCCGCCCAACTGCACGGCCCGCAACGAAGAAGAGGCGGTGCGCATGGCACGTGAGGTGGGCTTTCCACTCATCGTCAGGCCCTCGTACGTGCTCGGCGGTCGCGCCATGGAAGTCGTCTTCAATGAAGACGATCTGCGCGCGTACATGATCGATGCCGTAAGCGTGTCGAACGACAGCCCCGTGCTGCTCGACCGGTTCCTCGATCTCGCGATCGAGGTGGATGTCGATGCGATCTGCGACGGAGAGGACGTGTACATCGGCGGCATCATGGAACACGTCGAGCAGGCGGGCGTTCACTCGGGAGATTCCGGCTGCTCGCTGCCGCCGAACAGCCTGAGTCGCGAGCTGCAGGAGGAGATCAAGGCACAGACCCGCCGGCTCGCGCAGTCGATCGAAGTCGTCGGCCTGATGAACGTGCAGTTTGCGATCCAGAACGGCGTCGTCTACATCCTCGAGGTGAACCCGCGAGCCTCGCGAACAGTGCCTTTCGTTTCCAAGGCGACTGGCGTGCCGCTCGCCAAGCTCGCGGCCAGGGTGATGGCGGGAGAGAAGTTGCGCGATCTCGGGCTGAGCGGTGAGCGCGTGCCGAAGTTCTTTGCCGTCAAGGAGTCGGTGTTCCCGTTCGCAAAATTCCCGGAGGCCGACCCGATCCTCGGACCGGAAATGAAGTCGACCGGCGAAGTCATGGGTACCGGGCGGACGTTCGGCGAGGCCTATGCCAAGGCCCAGTTTGCGTCCGGTGTGAATATTCCGCGGCGCGGCGTGTGTTTCATCAGTGTGCGTGACCGCGACAAGGAGGCTGCAGTGACGCTCGCGCGCCGGCTGCTCGACCGCGGCTTCGAGCTCATCGCGACGGACGGCACTGCGCGGGCGATCGAGGCGCAGGGCATTGCGTGCCGACGGGTGAACAAGGTCCGCGAAGGGCGACCGCACATCGTCGACATGATCAAGAACGACGAGATCACGCTGATCGTGAATACCACGGAGGGCAAGCAGGCGATCTTCGAGTCGCGCTCGATCCGGCGTGAGGCCGTCTATCGCAAGGTGACCTATTACACGACGATCGCCGCTGCCCGGGCGACCTGCGACGCGCTCGATTACCTCGATTCGGTCGAGGTCACCAGGCTGCAGGACCTGCACCAGGAGGTCGCGACATGAGAAGAGATCCCCTCACGCTGGCGGGCGCCGAACGATTGCGCGCCGAGTTGCGCCGACTCAAGGCAGAGGAGCGGCCGCGCATCATCCAGGCGATCGCCGAAGCGCGCAGTCACGGCGATCTCTCGGAGAATGCCGAATATCATGCCGCTCGCGAGCAGCAGAGTTTCATCGAGGGCCGCATAAAGGATCTCGAGGCCGAGCTTGGGAATGCCGAGATCATCGACGTGACGCGTCTGCAGCCCGGCGACCGCATCGTTTTTGGCGCGACCGTCGACCTCGAGGACTGCGACGATCGCAGCAAGGTCGTCTACCAGATCGTCGGCGACGCCGAGGCCGACATCCGCAGCGGTCTGATATCGGTGTCCTCGCCGATCGCCCGCGCGCTGGTCGGTCGCTCCGCCGGGGACGTCGTCGACGTGCAGGCGCCCGGGGGCGTGCGATCTTACGAGATCATGGACGTCCGCTACGTCTGATCGCGATGCTGAGCCGTGTCGAAGGCCTCGTGGCGATCATCTGGGCGGGAGTGCTGTGGACCGTCTGTGGCGTGGTGGCCCCGACGCTGTTTGCCGTACTGGACGACCGTGAGCTGGCCGGACGCCTCGCCGGTACCTTCTTCGAAATCGGCGCCTGGCTCGGGCTTGCAGCGGGAGGGCTGCTCGCGCTGGCTCAATTCGCACGCCGACGATGGCGGCCGGACCGCTGGCTGATCGCGTGGATTGGCGCAGCGGCATTACTGCCGATCGGAACCGAAGCACTGCTGGGACCGTTGATGAAGGCGGCACGGAGCGGCGCAACGGCAACGAGTTTTGCCGCCCTCCATGGAATGGCTGCCGTCGCGTTTGCGCTCGCTTGCGTGGCGCTTCTCGGCGTCGTCCTGCGACTCACGCGTCCGGCAGCATGATCCGGGGACGCTCGGGGTGGGCGCGATAGTACAGAGCCACGTTGCCGATCCGTTGCACGAAGGCTGCACTGCTGCTTTGTGCCAGCTCCGCGAATATCTGGTCACGCTGGGCACGGTCGGTTGCCCGCACCTTGGCCTTGACGAGTTCGTGGTCGGTCAGCGCCCGATCGAACTCGTCACGCACGTTCGGCGTGCACCCGGCCTGACCGATCAGAACGACCGCCTTCAGCGCGTGCCCCCGCCCCCTCAGGTACTTCTTCTGACTGTCCGTGAGCTGCATCGTCCTCGCAACCGTGAACGGACTCGAGCGGTGGCGGTCGAATCCGGGGTGGCAGAGCGGTGGTGAAGCGAACCAGGTCGAGCGCCAGATGGTTGCGCGAGCACGAATCGGACGTCTTCGTACGTCGCGCTCGCGAAGCCGGTTATCGATCTCGCGCAGTGTACAAGCTCGAGGAGATCGAGCGTACCGAGCGACTGTTCCGCCCGGGCATGACGCTCGTGGATCTCGGCGCCGCTCCGGGTGGGTGGAGTCAGTTCGCCGCCAGACGGCTCGGTCGCGAGGGCCGCATCGTCGCGCTCGATCTGCTCCCGATGGACGCGCTCGCCGGCGTCGATTTCCTTCAGGGTGATTTCACCGACGAGAGCGTCGCTGCAGCCCTGCTCGAGCGTCTCGGCGACGCCCGGCCGCGGCTTGTAATGAGCGACATGGCCCCAAATATGTCGGGAATCGCCGACGTGGATCACCTGAAATCGATGCATCTGGTTGAGCTGGCGCTGGATTTCACCGAGCGCGTGTTGTTACCCGGAGGCGATTTTCTGGTGAAAGTGTTTCAAGGCCGGGACCTGCCGCCCTTCGTCGCGCAACTGCGGCAGCGTTTTGAATCCGTGAAATCGCGCAAGCCGAAGGCGTCGCGGCTTCGCAGTACCGAGCTCTATCTGTTGGCGCGGCAGTTTCGGATGTAGTAGTGTCCGAGGAACCTTCCCCGGCCTGCGCCGAACGCCGCGCAAGTCCTTGAGGATCAACCTTTGAACGACCTCGCGAAGAACATCATTCTCTGGATCGTGATCGCCGTCGTGCTCGCGACCGTGGTCAGCAATTTCAGCGCGCGCACGAGCAATCCGCAGGAAGTCGCCTATTCGACGTTTCTCGAGCAGGTGAAGAACGGCGGTGTCGCGCAGGTCACGTTCAAAGGCGACGTGATCAGCGGCGTGCGCACGAACGGTGAACAGTTCATGGCGTACAACCCGGAGACCGACAATTCGGCTCTGATCGGTACGCTGGAGAAAAACAACGTGACCTTCGGAGCGGCCGCGCCCGAGCGCCAGTCGTTCCTGATGCAGCTCTTCATTTCCTCGTTCCCGATCCTGCTGCTGATCGCGGTGTGGGTCTATTTCATGCGGCAGATGCAGGGCGGTGCCGGGGGCCGCGGCGCGATGTCGTTTGGCAAGAGCCGCGCTCGGCTGCTGAGCGAAGACCAGGTGCAGGTGACCTTTGCGGACGTGGCAGGGGTCGACGAGGCCAAGGAGGAGGTCGTCGAGATCGTCGAATTCCTGAAGGACCCGGGCAAATTCCAGCGCCTCGGCGGCAAGATCCCGCGGGGCGTGCTGATGGTCGGGCCGCCGGGTACGGGTAAGACGCTGCTGGCGCGAGCGATCGCGGGCGAAGCGAAAGTGCCGTTCTTCACGATCTCGGGTTCTGATTTCGTCGAAATGTTCGTCGGTGTCGGCGCCTCTCGGGTGCGGGACATGTTCGAGCAGGCCAAGAAGCACGCGCCGTGCATCATCTTCATCGACGAAATCGACGCGGTCGGGCGCCACCGGGGTGCGGGCCTCGGCGGCGGTCACGACGAGCGCGAGCAGACTTTGAATCAGCTGCTCGTCGAGATGGACGGCTTCGAGGGCACCGAAGGCATCATCGTGATCGCGGCGACGAACCGGCCCGATGTGCTCGATCCGGCCCTGCTGCGGCCGGGCCGCTTCGACCGCCAGGTCGTCGTGCCCCTGCCGGATGTCCGGGGGCGGGAGCAGATCCTCAAGGTCCACATGCGCAAGTTGCCATTGGGCGAGGATGTGCGTCCGCAGATCATCGCGCGCGGCACGCCGGGATTCTCGGGCGCGGATCTCGCGAATCTCGTGAACGAGGCGGCCCTGTTCGCGGCGCGTGCCAACCGGCGCGTCGTGACGATGGATGAGTTCGAGAAGGCCAAGGACAAGATCATGATGGGCGCCGAGCGCCGGTCGATGGTCATGGACGAGCAGGAGAAGAAGCTGACGGCGTATCACGAAGCCGGACACGCGATCGTGGGCCTGTCGGTGCCGGAGCACGACCCGGTCTACAAGGTCACGATCATTCCGCGGGGCCGCGCTCTGGGCGTGACGATGTTCCTGCCGGAAGGCGACCGCTACAGCACCAGCAAGCGTCGTCTCGAGAGCCGGATTGCGACTCTGTTTGGCGGGCGCATTGCCGAGGAGATGATCTTTGGGCCCGAAGCGGTCACGACCGGTGCCTCGAACGACATCGAGCGCGCCACGGAAATCGCACGCAACATGGTCACGCGCTGGGGTCTGTCCGACAAGCTCGGTCCGCTCACCTACAGCGATGAAACCGGCGAGGTCTTCCTCGGCCGCTCCGTCACGCAGCACAAGCAGGTGTCGGACGTCACGGCGCATGCGATCGACGAAGAAATCCGTCGCTTGATCGACAACAATTTCCAGCGTGCCCGGGCGATTCTCGACTCGAGCGTCGACAAGCTGCATACGATGGCGCAGGCGCTGATCCGCTACGAGACGATCGACGAGCAGCAGATCAAGGACATCATGGCCGGCCGCGATCCGCGCCCGCCCCATGACTGGGACGACACTTCGTTCCCGACCGGCGGCAAGGCACGCGAGCGCGAGCCTGCCGAGACGCCGATCGGTCGTCCCGCCAGCCAGCACTGATCCGAGCCGGCGCCCCCCTTGGGCGCCGGTGCCGTTCGCTGACCCGCCGCCATTCGATCGAGAGCTGACGCGATGCGGCTGCGCTGCGGATCTCGTCTGATCGATCTCGATCCCCCGATCGTGATGGGCGTGCTCAACGTGACGCCCGATTCGTTCTCCGACGGCGGCCGCTATCGCACTTTTGCCGCGGCTCTCGCGCATGCGCAAGCCATGATCGAAGCGGGTGCGGCCATCATTGATGTCGGGGGTGAATCCACTCGTCCCGGTGCCGCATCGGTCCCTGTTGATGAGGAATTGCGACGTGTGCTGCCGGTCATCGAGAGACTGGCCAGTCATACGAGCGTGCCGATCTCGATCGACACGACAAAGCCCGCGGTCATGCGCGCCGCGGTCGCCGCCGGAGCGAGTCTGATCAACGATGTGAATGCATTGCGTGCGCCTGGCGCTCTCGAAGCCGCTGCCGCCGGCGACGCCGCCGTCTGTCTGATGCACATGCAGGGGGACCCGCGCACGATGCAGGCGGATCCCCGCTACGGCGATGTCGTCGCGGAGGTGGCGGCATTTCTGGATCAGCGGGTCGCCGCCTGTCTTGAAGCCGGTATCGCACGCGATCGCGTGATGATCGATCCGGGGATCGGTTTCGGAAAGCGTCTGGAGCATAATCTCGCCCTGCTCGCGCACCTCGACGTGCTGACAGGGCGCGAGCTGCCGGTGCTGGTCGGGGTGTCACGCAAATCAATGATCGGCACGCTGGTCGGCCGTCCCACGGACGAGCGACTCGCAGGCGGAGTGGCCCTGGCTGCGCTCGCCGTGAGCTCGGGGGCGGTGGTGATTCGAGCACACGACGTTGCGCCGACAATCGATGCAGTGAAAGTTGCGACAGCCGTCCGCGCGGCTCGTCGGAGCGAGGGGAGAATGACCACGTGACGAGACAGTACTTCGGTACGGACGGCATCCGGGGCCACGTCGGACAGCATCCGATGACGGTCGATTTCGCATTACGACTCGCGAGCGCCGCTGCCCGGGTCCTCGCACCCAACGGCGGTGTCGCACTCGTCGGCAAGGACACGCGCCTGTCGGGGTACATGTTCGAGTCCGCGCTCGAGGCAGGGTTCGTCGCATCCGGCATCGACGTGATGCTGATCGGTCCACTGCCGACGCCTGGTATCGCCTACCTGACGCAGCGTTTCGACTGCAGTTTCGGCGTCGTCATCAGCGCTTCGCACAATCTCTACGAAGACAACGGGATCAAATTCTTCGATGCCGAAGGGAGCAAGCTGTCGGATGCGGTCGAAGCCGAGATCGAGCAGCACCTCGACGACAGCGCCGTCACGCGGGAGTCGGGCGCCCTCGGCCGCGCGGTGCGCGTCGATCGCTCGCGCGTCAAATACCAGGAGTTCTGCGCGTCCACGATTCCCGAAGGCACGAGCCTCGCCGGCTTCAAGCTCGTGATCGACTGTGCCAACGGCGCAGGCTACAAAGTCGGTCCGCGGCTGCTCGCGGATCTCGGTGCGGATATCGTGCCGATCGGGTGTTCACCCAATGGGCGCAACATCAATGACGGTTGCGGCGCGATGCACCCGGAGCTGCTGCAACTGACGGTACCCGGCGTGCGCGCCCACGCGGGCATTGCACTCGACGGCGATGGCGATCGTCTCGTCATGGTCGACGAGTATGGCCAGATCGTCGACGGAGACCAGTTGCTCTACATCATTGCGCGCGCCCGCAAGGCTCAGAACGCCCTTCTCGGTCCCGTGGTCGGCACGGTCATGAGCAATCTCGGGCTCGAACACGCGTTGGCCGCCGAAGGGATCGAATTTCGCCGCGCCAAAGTGGGCGATCGTTATGTGCTCGGACTGCTGCGGGAGACTGGCGGCATCCTGGGGGGAGAGACGTCGGGCCATCTGCTGTGCCTCGACCGGGCCACGACGGGCGATGCGCTGGTGGCAGCACTGCAGGTGCTCGCGATCATGAGGGACAGCGGACAGAGTCTTGCGGAACTGTCCGCGCCGGTACGCCGCTATCCGCAGGTGCTCGAGAACGTCCGCGTCGCGCAGCGCATCGACCCGCTTGCCTCGCCGTTGATCCAGGAAGCCGTATCACTCGCGCAGCTGAAACTCGGCGACTGTGGGCGCGTGGTGTTGCGTCCGTCGGGGACTGAACCGGTCATCCGGGTCATGGTCGAGGGCCGAGATGAGCGCACCGTGCGGGAGCTTGCGAGCTCCCTCGCAGCGACGGTTGCTGCGGCTGCAGACGTGGCGTGACACGGCGCGACCCGACCGGCTCGAGCGCCGTCGCAATCGCCTGCCTGGCGGTTTGATTTCCGGACCCACCGCCGTTAAGCTTCCGCGCCTTTCGCCAGCGGCTCGCTGTGCCGCGGCGATGCGCCCGGCGCTCACGGTGCGCAGCGCCAGGGGGTCAAGTGACACCACGTATGCGTCGACCCGTCGTTGCGGGCAATTGGAAAATGCACGGCTCGCGAGCGGAAAACCTCGAGCTGATCGAGAGCCTGTTGCTCGACCTGCCCGCCGAAGGCGAGGCTGAGCTGATCGTCTGTCCGCCGTTCGTCTACCTCTGGGAGGTCGGACGGCTGCTCAAGGATTCGGAGATCGAGCTCGGCGCGCAGTCCGTGTGCGCAGAACCGATCGGGGCGTTCACCGGAGAAGTCGCGGCGGCAATGCTGCGAGACGTCGGTTGTACGTGCGTGATCGTCGGACATTCGGAACGGCGCACGCTGTATCGCGAAGACGACTCGCTCGTCGCCCGCAAGTTCGTGGCTGCACAGTCGCAGCGGCTGCGTCCCATTCTGTGCGTCGGCGAGACGCTCGAGGAACACGAGGCCGGACGGACGCTCGACGTGATCGGCCGTCAGCTGGGAACCGTGATCGATGTGGCGGGCGTCGCGGCGCTGGCCACAGCGATGGTTGCCTACGAACCTGTCTGGGCGATCGGGACGGGCAAAAATGCGACGCCGGATCAGGCGCAGAGCGTCCATGCGTTCATACGGTCCTTGATTGGCGGCCACGATGCTAAAATTGCGGGTGGGTTGCGCGTACTGTATGGCGGCAGCGTGAAGGCCGGCAATGCGGCGGAGCTGTTCGCGATGCCGGACGTCGACGGCGGTCTGATCGGCGGTGCATCGCTGAAGGCAGACGAATTCGTCAGGATCTGCGCCGCGGCGGGATGAGGACTGGCAGACTGGATCGAGTATGAACTGGGTACATACATTCGCGATCGTCGTGCACGTGTTGCTGGCGGCGAGCATCATCGCGCTGGTGCTGTTGCAGCGCGGGCGTGGAGCGGACGCGGGCGCCGGGTTCGGTGCCGGTGCGTCCGGGACGGTGTTCGGTGCGAGGGGCTCTGCGTCGTTTCTCTCGCGCATGACTGCGACCGTTGCGGCGCTGTTTTTCGTCACGAGTCTGGCGCTCGCGTATCTCGGCAGCCAGCGCTCCGCGCCGGTGAGCGTGCTCGATACGGCGCCGGTCAGCAGGCCGGGATCGCTGCAGTTGCCGGAGACGCCAGTGCAGGGAACGTCGGGGACGGAAGGTGAGCTCCCACCAGCGGCCATTGCCGAACCGGACAGCGTTGTGCCCGACCAGCCCGAGGTGCAGACTCCGCCGGCCGGTTCCGGTGCAGAAAGTGCGCCGGAGGCCGTCGAGCCGGAGGAGCCGACGAACTGAACGGCGCAAGCGCAATGTCTCTTTTATGTTCGTGCGGATGTGGTGGAACTGGTAGACACGCTATCTTGAGGGGGTAGTGGCGTAAGCCGTGTCGGTTCGAGTCCGACCATCCGCACCAAACTTTTGTGGTTCGCTACTTCGTCGCCGCATGACCGTCCGCGGTGAATTCGGCTCCTGCTCCGCACGACTTGCGACGGTGTCCGCATCGCGGTCCCTGATCGGGCTCACGCCGCAGTCCGCGCTCCCTCATAGGGTTACCGCGCCGCAGCGTCCTGTTACAATGTGCAATTCAACCCGGTCCCGGGCTGCACGTGCCCACCGATGCTCGAGAATTACCTACCCATCCTGATCTTTTTGGGGATCGCCGGTATGCTCGGCGCTCTGCTGCTCGGGCTCGGCTTTCTGCTCGGGCCGCGCCGTCCTGATCCCGAGAAACTGTCGGCCTACGAGTGCGGCTTCGAAGCCTTCGAAGACACGCGCATGAAGTTCGATGTCCGCTATTACCTCGTAGCCATCCTGTTCATCGTGTTCGATCTGGAAATCGCTTTCCTGTTTCCGTGGGCGGTGTCGCTCGACGCGATCGGCATGCTCGGCATCGCCGCGATGGGCGTCTTCCTCCTGATCCTCGTCGTCGGTTTCGTCTACGAGTGGAAGAAGGGTGCCCTCGAATGGGACTAGAGACAGCGAACGAGTCCGCGGCTCAGAGAGGCTTCGTGACCACTACGGTCGATACGGTGGTCAACTGGGCGCGCACGGGTTCGATGTGGCCGATGACTTTCGGCCTCGCTTGTTGCGCCGTGGAAATGATGCACGCGGGTGCCGCGCGCTACGATCTCGACCGGTTCGGGGTGATCTTTCGCCCGAGCCCCCGGCAGTCGGACGTGATGATCGTCGCCGGCACACTGGTCAATAAAATGGCACCTGCATTACGCAAGGTCTATGACCAGATGCCGGAACCGCGCTGGGTCATCTCGATGGGATCCTGCGCGAACGGCGGCGGCTATTACCACTATTCGTACTCGGTAGTGCGCGGGTGCGATCGCATCGTGCCGGTGGACGTCTACGTTCCGGGCTGCCCGCCAACCGCCGAAGCGTTGCTGTACGGCATTCTGCAGCTGCAGAACAAGATACGTCGTACCAATACCATCGCACGCTAGGAGCTTGCTGCATGTCCACGCGCATCGAGACCTTGGCCTCGACGGTCGCCGCACGCTGCGGCGATCGCGTGCAGCGCATCGAGTCGCGTGTGGGTGAGGCCGTGTATGAATTGACCGATGCGGCCGGGCTGCGGGAAGTATGCCTCGAGCTGCGAGACTCGCCCGAGTGCGCATTCGAGCAACTGATCGATCTGTCAGGGGTCGACTATCTGGAGTACGGGCACAGCGAGTGGCGCACGGCGAGTGCCACGCAGTCCGGTTTCAGTCGTGGCGTCGCGCGCGGCGTGAACGACCCACCGGCGGCTGCGCCGCCGCGGCGATTTGCAGTCGTCTATCACCTGCTCAGCGTGACCCACAACTGGCGCTTGCGGCTCAGGACCTGGTGTACGGACGGCGAGCCGCCGCTCGTCGACTCCGTGGTCGGCGTCTGGCCTTCCGCGAACTGGTACGAGCGTGAGGCGTTCGACCTCTACGGAATCCTGTTTCGCGGCCATCCAGACCTGCGCAGGATCCTGACCGATTACGGTTTCATCGGTCATCCGTTCCGTAAGGATTTCCCGTTGATCGGCAACGTCGAGGTCCGTTATGACCCGTCGCGCTCGCGGGTCGTGTACCAGCCCGTGTCGATCGAGCCGCGAACGCTCGTGCCGCGGGTGATCCGTGAGGACAACCGCTACGACGAGGCTCTGAAGGAGCCGGTGCGCAATGGCTGAGATTCAGAATTTCACGATGAACTTCGGACCGCAGCATCCGGCGGCGCACGGCGTGCTGCGGCTCGTGCTCGAGATGGAAGGGGAAGTCATCCACA
>Ga0268386_10000731_pt1 | contig 21407 bp, 16 predicted proteins | sample RVTome_15_FD_200260 | JGI IMG/M metagenome (GOLD analysis project Ga0268386, IMG submission 200260) | Soil microbial communities from uranium-contaminated site in the Upper Colorado River Basin, Wyoming, United States - RVT150D86... ...
GCGCCGCCAGACAGTCGTTAGCGGGAAACCACGAGCTGCGGCGGGTTCGCCCCTTCCCGACTCGAGTAGTAGGCGCTGTTCGTGTTGCCGTCGGCGATCAGGAAGTCGTACGTCCCATCACCCGCGATCGAACCGGTCAGGTCGATCTCGACCCAGGTCCCGGCGGCCACGGCGCCGACGTCGCGGATCGCCGGTCCGGTCGGCGGCGGCTGGTTGCCCCAGTTGAGCGTGGCCTCCTCCCAGGCGCCGCTCGTCGGGTAGACGGAGCCGCCGTCGGGGCTGGCGTCGGTGCAGAAGAGGCGCAACGTCACCGAGCTCACCGACCCGCCCGTCCCGGTGACCGCGAACCGCAGGTACGTCCGGTACGAGCCGGTCGCGTCGAGGCGAACCCGCAACTCCGTGCTCGTCGCTCCCGACTCCGAGCCGGGCGAGCTCTGCATCGTCCGCGAGTCCGCCGTCGTGACGAACGTCATGGTCCCCCCGGGCGGTGGGCTCGACGGCGAAGGGCTCGGGGTCGGCGTGGGGGTCGGCGTGGGGGTCGGCGTCGGCGTGGGGGTCGGCGTCGGCGTCGGCGTGGGTGTCGGGCTCGGCGCGCTCCCCACGGTGATCAGGTCGGTCTTCAGCTCGTCGTCTGACCCGGCCGAGTTGGAGGCCGTCAGCCGCACCGAATACGTCCCCGCTCCCGCGTAGGCGAAGATCGGATTCTGGGCGGTCGAGTCGACCGTCCCGTCGTTGTCGAAGTCCCAGGCCCAGCTCGTGGGGCCGTTTGTCGAGGCATCGGCGAACGTGACCGACAGCGGCGCGGCACCGGACGTCGGTGACGCCGTGAACGCGGCAACGGGCGGCACGGGCGCGCTGCCTCCGACCTCGTAGCCGACGATGAGCTGTGGCGGGTTGGCGCCCTCGCGACTCGAGTAGATCGCGCTGTTCGAGTGGTTGCTGTCGAGGGCGAAGCTGAACGTGCCATCGCCGGTGATGGCGGCGCCGAGATCGATCTCGACCCAGTTCCCTGCCGGCGGGGTCGCGCCCGCCGTCGCGATTGGCGAGGCGGGCAGGGCCGGCGCGTTCGACCAGGTGATCCCGCGCTCCGTCCAGCCGTTGGTCACGGTGAACACGCTGCCGCCGTCAGGGCTGGGGTCGGTGACGTAGAGCCGCAGCCGGGCCGACTTGACCGGACCGTCCAGGCCGCTCACCGCGAAGCTCAGGTACGAGCGGTAGATCGTCGAGGAGTCCCGGACCCGGAGGGCCGTGTTCGTGCCGTAGTTCTTCGACGCGCTCGACGAGTAGACATACGAGTCCGCCGCCGGGGCGAACGACGCGAATGTGAGGGCCGCTCCGACCGTGAGATGACCGACCTTGACCTCGTCGTCGCTGCCGGCGGCGTTCGACGCGGTCAGCTTGACGGTGTAGGTTCCCGGCGCCGTGTAGGTGAAGACCGGGTTCTGGGCGGTCGAGTCGACCGTCCCGTCGTTGTCGAAGTCCCAGGCCCAGCTCGATGGCAGGTTCGTCGAGGTGTCGGTGAAGGCAACCGGGAGCGGCGCAGCGCCCGACGTCGGTGTTGCCGAGAACCCCGCGACCGGCGGCTCCGGAGCGGGCGGCGTGCCGCCGAGAGGATCGAAGCTCCACCAGTACCGGTTCGCGTCGTCGTCGCCCGCGAGCACCAGGAGCCCGGTGGTGCTGTTGACGTTCTGCTTCGTCGATGTCGCGTCGTTCATCTCGGGAGAGTCGGCGTCGCGGATGATCGCGGTGCCGGCGCCGGTCGGGAAGGCCAGCGTCGAGAGCGGGGCCGTCTTCTCGTAGATCGTTCCGCCCGCCTGGCCGCTCGTTGACGGCGGCTGGGGGCCGGTCATGACGACGTGGGCCACGTCGGCTTCGTCGTCGATCACGATGATCGGGCGGGTGTGGCTGTCGGAGACGCGACCGGCGACGCTGCTCGACCACTGGCCGGTGGCCGGGTCGAAGACCAGGACCATGATCAACGGTGCGGATCCGGACGTGTGGCTGGTCTTGATCGCGGCGTAGATCCGGCCGCTCCCGTCCGACTGGACCGACTTCAGGTTCACGTGGTCGTCGGCGACACCGGGGCCCTGGAGCGCGACCTTCGAGCTGTCCCAGACGTTGTCCGGATCGCCGTCGACATGCGTGGCGAAGTAGACCTTCGAGTCGATCTGGTTGCTCCAGACCAGCCCGATCTGCCCTGGCCCGCCGGCCCTCCGGAAGCTGACGACCGAGGCGATGTCGTCCGGGTCGACGCTCGTTCCGGGCGCGGGCAGGATGTACGGCGTGACCCAGCTCGAATCCGAGCCGTTCGTGTGGCTGACCATGACCCGACTGTTCTGCGTCCAGGTCGCCCACAGCGTGCCGGTCGAGTCCTTGTCGATGACCATCGCCTCGACCCGGTAGTTGTGGATCGTCGCCGGGAATCCGATGTCGAGCGTGTAGGACTTCGCGGTCGTGTTGTAGCTGAATCGATACAGGCGGGCGGCATAGCCGGACGTGTTCGTCGACGAGAACCGGTGCGAGGCGACGTATAGCTTGGTGCCGTCCCACAGGATGTCGGAGCGGGTACCTGGCCGGTCGTCGAGCCGGACGCCGGTGTCGACCCAGGAGTTCGTCGGGAGGTCGAGCCGCTGGATGTGGAAGTCGGCCGAATCGGCATCCCACAGGCTGCCCCACCAGTACCCATCGTTCCACCAGACCTTGCTCTGGGGCTTCGAGCCCGCCGACGAGCCGCTCGACCCGTCGTAGGACGGTCCCATGAACCCGATGTCGCCCGGGTCCGCGAGCACGGTTGCCGCCGGGAGCATCGATCCGGCGAGGGCGGTCAGCCCGAGAACGGCGATGAGCCGACGAATTCGCCCGGCGCTGCGGCCGAGTTGGTGGCGATTCGATGGCATGCCGTCCCCGTCTACGCGCTTGTCCGGTCCGGGCCCACTGTACGCCCCGCGCCGGTGATGATGCCGACCCGCCGCAGATTCGGCCGGCTGGACGGTTCGGCCGGCGCCGATCGTGTCAGCTACTCCGGGTCGCGATGTCGCCGACCTCGATCTGGGGCTCCTCGGCGACGGCCGGCCGCTGGCCTTCGTGGCGAACTGCGGCGATCGGGGTCGGGACGTCGTGATGGTCATGATAGACCGCCGCGATGATTGCCCCGCTCGTCACCCCGTCGGCCGGGAACACGGCGACGCGAGGCTCGACCGCGAGCGCCTCCGGCACCGCCGACCGGATGCGCTCGAGGGCGGCGGCCGCAGCCGTCTTCGTCGCCTCCGGAAGGAGCATCACGATGTGGTCGCCGTCGATCCAGACGCGGTCGATCCGTCGGGCCGCGGCGGCGATCTCGTCGCGCAGGCGCTCGAGCGCCGCAGGATCGGCCGGCTCGGCGGTCTCCAGGCGGGCGATGCCGAAGTGGCCTTCGAATCGCCGGGCGCGGGCGAGCTCGCGATGGAACTCGGCCCAGCCACTCGCCGCGTCCGCGAGGGCCGCACCGTGCCGGGCGCCACCGTCGGCCGACCCCGGCCGCAGGGCGCGCACGGCGGCGATCGAGCCCGCGCCGCCGAGCAGCACGCCGACGCCGAGCGCCACGCCGGGGACCGGATCTCCCAGAACGAGCCCCAGGACGAGCCCGAGCGCCGCCCCGGCGAGGGCAAGAACGGCGAAGATCGACGCAATCATCGACGGCCGGCACGCCGCGACGCGGCCACCGGCTAGTCGCCGACCGCCAGCTCGGCGCCGATGGGGATGCCGACCCGCTCCTGGGCCATCGCGCGACTCGTGGCCACGGCCGCCTCCGTATCGACGGGAACGCGGTGGCCACGCCCGAACGACGAGTAGACGAAGCCGGCGTCGACCATGGCCTCCGGATCGAGGGCGTTCCGGCCGTCGACGACGATCCTCCCGCGAACGACGCCGGCGATCTGTGCCCACGGTAGCGTGACGAACTCCGGCCACTCGGTCGTGAGGGCGACGGCGTCGGCGTCGGTCAGCGCCTCGATGGCACTGCTCACCACGGTCAGCCGCCGGATCTGGGCCCTCGCGTTCCGGCGTGCCGACTCCATCGGGTCGAACGCGACGACGGTCGCGCCGCGGTCCAGCAGCATGCTGGCGATCTCGAGAGCCGGTGCCGCCCGCAGGTCGTCGGTGTGCGGCTTGAACGTCAGGCCGAGGAGCGCGATGCGACGCCCGGCGACACCGCCGACCAGGTCGTCGATCCTGTCGACGAACGTGAGCTTCTGACGCAGGTTGATACCGTCCACGGCAGCGAGCAGCGGGGTGTCGTGCCCGAGCGCGGCCGCCTCGCGGACGGTCATCGTGACCTGGTGCGGCAGGCATGACCCGCCGAAGCCGATGCCGGCCCGCAGGAACGATCCGCCGATCCGGGGGTCGTGGGCCATTCCCTCGATCACCCGCTCGATCTGAGAGCCGTACAGGTCGCACAGCGCCGCGAGCTCGTTGGCGAACGAGATCTTCGTCGCGAGGAACAGGTTCGCCCCCAGCTTGGCGAGAATCGCGTCCATCGCCGACAGGACGAGGACGGGCGACTCGACCTGGGCGTAGAACTCGCGCAGGAGTGCGACGCCGCGGCCGTCCGGATCCGAGGCGACGCCGATGACGACGCGATCCGGCTCGAGGAAGTCCTGGACGGCCGTCCCCTCCTTCGTGAATTCCGGGTTCAGCATCACGGCAATCGACGCGCGGCCCGCCGCCGCTCGAAGCTCCTCGACGTAGGCCGGCAGCTGGGCGATGAAGTCAGGCGGGCAGGTGGATCGCACGACGACGGCGCCGTCGTCCGGGATGTGCGGGACGACCTCGGCCAGGCAGGCACGGATCGTCTTCGTCTCCCAGTGCTGCTCCGCGTTCACCGTCCCCACGGCGACGAACGTCAGGCTTGCGGCGGACGCGGCCGTGGGGCCATCGCTGGTGAAATTCAGCCTGCCGTTCGCCAGGTGGCTCTCCACGAGCTCCCCCAGCGCCGGCTCGTGGAACGGAACGCGACCGGCGAGTAGCGCCGTCAGGCGCTCATCGAGCCTCTCTACCCCGGAGACTTCGTGGCCCCATTCGGCCGCGCCCGCAGCCGTGACGAGTCCGACGTAGCCTTGACCGACAACGGTGACCTTCAATGTTCAATCTCCCCCCACTTCCGACCAGCATGCACGGAACGCGGGGCACTACGGTCAGCGGCTTGCCCGGCCGGCGGGAACGAGTGCCAGGAGGTTCCGTGAATAGAGATGAACTGAAGTAGACCATCGAAGTACTAACGTCCTGCGCGCTCGGTAGTACAACTGTATGGGCTGCGGGTGTGCCGTTCAATAACGATTCGTCCCCTGTGGCGTGTCGTTTGCGCTTCAGCGACACATCTTCGTTGACCGGACGCACCGCGCGGGCCGCCGGCGCGGGCCGCGGATGCGCGCCCGCGCGGTGCCGCCTACCATGTGCCCGCGCGCCTGAGCGGCGCCGGAGGAGTCGTGCCCGGAGTGCCAATCCTGATCCTGGCGATCGTTGCCTCGGCGATCGTCTTCGCGCCCCTGTCCAGCTGGCTGGCGCTTCAGCGCGGCCGGTCCTGGTTGGCATGGTTCTTCTTCGGTATCGCTCTTGGTCCGATCGCTGCGGCGCTGCTCATTGCCGCCCCGCCGGGACGCTGTCCGGCCTGCGGCACGCGCAGCCGCGGCTGGCCTCGCCATTGCGCCGGTTGCGGACTCGCCTTCTCGGGCGACGGTTCCGACGTCGCCTCGATCGGGACGGAGGCGGCCGGATTCGCAACCGGGACTGTGCCCTCCGAGCTCGCGACGCCCACCGCGACGCGAGCCGCGGCCGCGGCCGCGTCGCCACCCGCGCGGCGCACGTCGCGTGGCGGCAGGCGAGCCGGGGCGGCATCGCACGTCGCGCCGACGGGTGACACGAGCCGGCGCCCCGCGACGGCGCTCGGCCGCCGGGCCACCGAGGTTCAGGCGCCACCGCCGGCCCCTGCCCGTCGGACGATCGGAACGGTCGCAATCTTGGGCAGCGGGATCTTCATGGGTGGCACGGAGCCGCTCCAGATCGGCAGCCGCTACTTCCTGGCGCAGGTCGGTTCCGAGCTGCAGATGCTCGGGCCGATGCACATCAGTCCCTCGGCCGTTGCCGCGCGGATCGCCCTGGCGGGCACCCAGACGACCGTGGTCGCCGATCGGCTGTTGATCACAGGAGGAGACGGAGGCGGCGGCCCGACACTGGCCTTCTCGGCGGTCGCAGCCGAGCCGGGAGTCGACTTCCAGGAGCAGCTCCTAGTGCGCGGAAAGCGCACGACGGTGACGTCGTGACCGGTCCGCGGCTGCGGGACGTGGCCTCGCCGGAATCGATCGCCTCGGTGCTCGTCGCGCTGCTGGCCGTCGCGCTGATCGCGACCCAGGCGGTTGCCGGGATGGGGCGACCGTCGGTCGTCCGTGAGTCGCCGGCGCCGACCGTGAGGCCGAGCCCGTCACCGACGATGGATCCCGCGATCCGCAACGCGCTCGCGACGGCCCTCATCGTCAACCAGAACCTGTCGGGACGCGCCGCCGCGCTGGAGTCGGCAATCGGAGTCGAGTCGCCGCTCGCCCCGGACATCGCCGCCGTCCTGCGCTCGGTCAACGCCGACCTGACGATCGGCAAGGAGGCTGCCGCGCGGCTCCTCCTGGCCGACGAGACGACCACCCTCGGGGCCGATCTGGTCGCGTTCTACGACACCGTCCAGGGCCGCACCAACGAGACCCTCGGGACGACGATCCGCAACGTCCAGGCCTACGTCGACGGAGCCCGGGCGGTCATCGCGCTGCTCGCCGGCCTGCCGCCGCTCAACGATCGGATTGCCGACGCGCTCGCTCGCCGCTCGCCGCCATCGCCATCCGCCCGACCCGCTCCGACCGGCCCGTCGCCGACCGTCGTGCCGTCCGTCTCGCCGAGCGCGCCACCGCCGAGCCCCTCCGCCCCGCCTGCGTCTTCCTCGCCTCCGGCGCCCTCTCCATCTGCGGCGACGATCGGCCTCGTCGCCAACGGCGGCTTCGAGAGCGGGCTTGTTGGCTGGCAGCTGCAGCTGGATGACGTCGCCCGGGCGACGCTGGTCCACGAGCCGGCTGGAGGTCCCGACGGCTCGGCGGCCGCCCGGGTCGACGTGGCCACGGGCAGCGCGGCGCGCTCAGGCATCTCGCTGATCAGTTCGAGCCTGGCGATGGACACGGGCGTGACCTACGTGGTCGAGGTGGCCATCCGGGCTGCCTCGGCGCGGGACGTGCGCGTCAGGCTGATCGACGGCAACGGCCAGACGACGACCGCCCGCGTGTTCCAGGTGACGACGGCGTGGAAGGTCGTCCGATTCGACGCGAAGCAGCTGCTTGCCGATTCCGACGTCCGGGTCGGGCTCGATCTCGGCCGTTCGGATGCGACCGTGTGGTTCGATCAGGTCGTCGTCCGGCAGGCGGCCACGCCGTAAGCCGCGTTCGTCCCGCGTCTCGACGGCGCGCTTCGGGCGGTGGCTACGGCACCCGGCTGAGCCGAACGTCGTCGAAGCGCACGCCGCCACCGGTCGACGTCGCCACGCAGATCTCCGAGACCTGCGTCGCCTCGGCCTCCCGGAACGGCACACCGTCGACCTTCAGCAGCTCCGTGCCGTCGTCGGCCGCGAGCCGCCAGTCGTACGTCTTCGACTGGAGGTGGACGGTCAGGCTCGAGCGGTACCAGGCGTCGAGGCGGGTGGGGACGGTCGTCCGGACCCTGGTGGCGCCGGAGTAGTAGACGAACGTCCCGCCCTGGCCGAAGCGAACCGACGCCGCCTCGGCGCCTCCGTCGCGGAGGCTCGTGATGACCGCGTCGGCCGCGTCGATGGCCTCGGCGTTGATCCGGACGTCGGCGGTGAGGACGCCCGAGGCCGTCGGGGCGAAGTCCTTGCAAGCCCGGATCGGATCGGCGCCGGTCGCGACGAGCTGCGCGCTCCGGTTCCCGTCCGGCGCGTCGGCGACGACCACCAGGGTGCCGACGGCGTCTGCCGGCCGGATCCTCCAGCCGTTCCCGATCGGCCCGTTCAGAGGCCACGGTTCGAAATCGTCGGTGAAGACGGGCATCGGGCCGGCCGGCGACGGCGCAGCGGTCGGGCTGCCGGACTGGCCGGGCTCTGCGCTCGCCGAGGGTGTCGGGGCGACTCTGCCGTCCGGCGGCCCGATGACGGCGTGCCAGTAGACGCCGGTCTCCTCGTCGAGGCCCTGCACGACGAACCCGGACTCGAGATCGATCGGCTGCTTCGTCGCGGACACGTAGGCGATATCGGGGAGCGTACTGTCCGCGATCAGCGTGAGTCCCCGGCCGGCCGGGAACTCGAGGCGATCGATCGCGCTTCGCTTCAGGTGGACCGATCCGCCATAACGGGGCGACGAGGCAAGGACGTAGGCCTCGGCCGCACCGGAATCGACGACGGTGAAGGGCAGCCCCAGGCGGTCGCCGACGCGGGCCACGAGCGCCTGGCGCCAGGCGCCGGCCGCATCGCGGACGAGCAGGATGATCGCCGGGTCTCCGCCATCGGCGGCCGGGTCGTCGGCGACGGCGGTCTCGACGGTGATGAACAGGGCTCCGGCACCGTCGGTCGCGAGACCGAGCGGCTCGTCGGCGAGCGGCAGGCCGTCGAAGAGGACCTCCGCCGGGGACCACCGTTCCGGCGCATCGTCGTCGGCGCGGCTCGCGGCGCGGATGGATCGCGTCGGGGTGTCGCTCCAGACCAGCGACACGCCCGAATCGCCGTCGGCGACGATGCCGGCGACGTCGCGATCACCGACCGGCGTCGCGCCCGCCACCGGTTCCGACGGCGTCCAGACGGCGTCGTCGTCGATCGAATGTGCGACGAACACGCCCCCTTCCTGGACGAACGCGGCCCACAGCCGACCCGTCCCGTCGCGCGCCAGCGACACGGCCGTCACCCCCCGCTCGGTGATGGGCACCGGGAAGTTCGGGTCGAGCACGTAGCGACCCGCCGGATCGCGGCTGAAGCGGCTGAGCCGGACTCCGTCATGGGTGGAGCGCCCCGGCACGCCGCTGGCAACGTACAGCCGGTCGCCCGACCAGAGGACGTCGACCATCGCCCCCGGCCGCTCGTCGAGCCGGACGCCGGTGTCGGCCCAGGCCGAGCCGTCGTCGCTCAGCGCGAAGATCCGCGTCTCGCGGGTGACCGGGTCGATCATCGCCGCCCGCCAGCCACCGTCGATCGTCCAGAGGCGCGACTGGAGCGGGCGACCGGGCGGTTCGACCGGCGGGCCGGGCAGCAGCGTCACGGTCCGGTAGGCCCGGACGGTGGCGTCCCCGGGCGCCGGGGTCGAGGGGCGGTCGCTGCCGGGTGAGGCGGGCGAGGGACCCGGCGCCGGGCCGGGCCGGGCGGCGACGGAGATCGCGACGGCCGCACCCAGGACGACCGCTGCGGCGATCAGGACGATCGCGATCCGGCGCCGTGCTTCGGTCATCGCGGGCTGGTCCCTATCATCGACGCGTGGCAAACGTCGCGATCGCGGCCCTTGTCGTCCTTTCGCTCGGTGCCGTCCTCCTCGTCGTCCTCCAGATGGCACCGGGCCTGCCCCGGCGACGCATGCGGGCGCTCGTCGGCCTCGTGCCCGGCGTCGTCGGGGCGTTCGTCGTCGCAGCACTCATGACCGACATCGTGCCGGATAACTTCGAATCGATCGCCCTGCCGTGGGTGATCGTCGCGGGGTCGATCGGAATCGTGCTCCTCATCGTCATGAACCTGCGAGAGCATTGACCGTCGAGCCGAGCGTCACGATGTCGTCGACGGCGACGGTCCGGCGGCCGTCGACGGGTTCCGCCTCGATCGTGATCTCGTGCACGGCAGCCGCCGGCCAGGAGACCGTGAACAGGACCTGACGGGCGACGAATCGCGTCGAGCGGAGGTCGATGACATCCGCCCTCGTGCCGTCGACGCTGACGATCATCCGGCCCCGGGTCGGACCCGTGGGGCCCACGATCGCGATCGCCTGGGCCGTCCCCTGCCAGGTGAGCGTCGCGCCGTTGCCATCCGTGGACAGCGCGGAGCCGCCCGAATACGCGCCGAAGGCGACGGGTTCCCATGGGCCGTCGAGCTGAACCGTCCGGCCAGTGGCCTCGATCCGGCCGACCGCGACGTCGCCAACCGTCGCCCACGGCCCGGGCGCTCCAGGACCGGCGGCTCGGACGCGATAGGCGTAGACCGCCCCCGGGCGGAGCGAGTCGCCGGACGCGTTCCCACTGGGTCCGATCGCGAACGGCGCCCAGTCGCCGCCGTCGACCGCGCGCTCCAGCTCGACGCTCGCGCCGGCGGCGGTCGGAGGGTCCCAGCGAACCGCGACCGCGATGCCGGCGGCCAGCGGCGACCCGAGCCGGACCGCCAGGCCGCTGATCGGCGCTCCCGGCGCCGCGGGCGACGGCGTCGGCGAAACCGCGCCCCCCGGGGTCGCCGGGACATCCGACGCGAGCGTGGCTCCGGGGCTCGGCGACGTCCCGGCGGCCCCGGTCTCCTCGATGGGAATGCCGTTGGTCAGGGTCGTCCAGGCGATTGCGGAGTGGCCGAAGTTCCCGTACGGGCGCCGGGCGAGCATGATCGGGACCCAGCGGCTGTCCTGCCACCGGGCGTAGGCGAGCTCCCACATCGGCCCGACGGCGGGCGTCCGCGGGCGGGGATGGTCCGGCCAGTCCTCCGGCCGGTGCCAGTAGTCGGCCAGGTAATCGACCGCGCTCCGAAGCGAACCGCCGCCGGCCCCGACGTAGTCCCACAGGTCGATGCCACGCCGTTCGGCGATCCGGGCCACGGCGAGCTTGTACTGCAGGGCCTCCTGGGTGTACAGGATGCCGGCCGATCCGCGCCGCGTCTCCTCCGGAATCCGCCCGTCCGGTCCGATCAGGTCGATCAACGCCCGCCACTTCGCGATGGCCCGCTCGAACGCGGGCTGGTCGCCGGCGTAGTCGGCCGCCACCACCCGCAGGAACGTCCCCGCGTCCCCCCAGTTGTTGATGCGCTCGGATGCCGCGGGCAGGAGGACCTCCCCCATCCAGCGGCGGAGGTCGGCCGTGTCCTGCTCGGTCCACGACTCGGAATCCTCGATGAGATCGGCCCCGAAGGCGAACCCGGCACCGGCCCGCCCGAGAATGAGCGAGGTATGGCAGCCGCCGTGGTCGTGGCAGGTGTCGGCGGTCGTCGTGGCCGTGTCGACCCAGGCCCGGATCGTACGCCGGGAAGCGGCGGCGTAGCGCTCCTCGCCGCTCAGCACATAGGCGAGCCCCAGCCCGTACGCCCGTCGAGCGTCGTCCACGAACACGTTGTCCGTGCCGACGACGATGAGCGGCTGGGTGGGCTCGGGGTCCTCGTCGAACGCGCCATCCGCCCACTCGAAGAGGTCGGCGACGGCCGATGCGTAGGGCTCCTCCCCCGCCTCGGCCAGGCCCTTGTGCCGCCGCAGCTCATCGACGCTGACAAGGTAGCCGCGGGACTCCACTGCCGGCGCCCCCGTCGGGGTCGACGGCGACCCATCTCCGGGCGTGACCGCCCGGCCGTCGGGCAGGTTGGCGATGACGACGATCATGCCGACGACGATCGAGGCGATCGGGGCGAGGAGGATCGCCCGGCGGACGGGATCCGACGGGCGCGGCACGGCCGGACGCGCGATCGTCGAGCCCTCGACAGGCTCGTCGGAGCCGCCGGGTCCGGATGGGAGACGTCCTTCGTCGCGCTCCGTGGCCATGGCACCTCGTGGGGTCGGGGCGAAGGGGCGTGATTGTAGCCCGCGAAGCGACGCCGCCCGAGAAACGCCGGAAGGGCGGCCCGTGGGCCGCCCTTCCCGTCGGACGTGAGCGATGCTCCACCCGGCTAGAACACGCGGTACGCGACCTCGGCCGGCGCGAGGAGGAGCTCCTTGACCTCGTCGTCGACCTTCAGCAGCGAGATGTGGGCCCCGGCCATCTCGAGCGACGTGCAGTACTCGCCGACGTAGCTCCGGAAGACCTTGATGCCCTTGTCCGCGAGCTTCTTGTGCGCGGCGCCATAGAGCAGATAGAGCTCGCTGATCGGCGTCCCGCCCAGGCCGTTGACCATCAGCGCGACCTCGTCGCCGCTCTTGAACGGCAGGTCCGGCACGATGGCGTCGAGCAGGATGTCGACGATCTCGTTGGCGGAGACGATCTTGGCTCGCTGGCGGCCCGGCTCGCCGTGGATGCCGATCCCGATCTCCATCTCGTCGTCGCCGATCTCGAAGAGTGGCGTGCCGCGGACCGGCGGGGTGCACGAGCTCAGCGCGATGCCCATCGTCCGGACGTTGGCGATGACCTTCTCGCCGACCGCGACGCACTCCTCCAGCGTGCCGCCCTTGTCGGCTTTCGCGGCGGCGGCCTTGATGACGAAGAAGTTGCCGGCGACGCCGCGCCGACCGATCGTCCACGTCGAGTCCTTGACGGCCACGTCGTCGTTGACGAGCAGGTAGCCGATCTTCTGGCCCTCGGCCTCGCACAGCTCCTTCGCCATCTCCCACGCGGTGCGGTCGCCCGTGTAGTTGTTGACGATGAAGAGCACGCCAGCGGGCGTGTCCATCAGCTTGGACGTCTCGGTGACGAACTCGACGGGCGGGCCGGCGAAGACGTCACCGGGGCAGGCCGCATCGAGCATCCCGGGCCCGACGATCATCGTGTGGGCCGGCTCGTGGCCCGAGCCGGAGCCCTGAATGATCGAGACCCGGTCGGGCTTCGGCATGTCAGCCCGATAGATGAGGTTGTACTTGGGCTCGTACTTGAGCGTGCCATCGCTGGCGAGCGCGATCCCCTCGAGGAACTCCGGGACGAACTGCTTGGGATCGTTGACGAACTTCTTCACCTGTTCACCCTCCTGTTCGGTTGCCGTACTTCTCGCGCCATGCGGCGCTGACTGCCTGGAAGATCACGCCGATGGCCGTGGCCCCGGCGTCGACCGATCCGATGCTCCGTTCGCCGGTGTAGGCCGCGCGGCCCCGCTTGGCGATCATCGGCTTGGTGGCCTCGGCGGCCTCGATGGCCACATCGGCCGCCTTCTGGACGGCGGCGACACCGTTGTCGGCGGCGGTTGCCGGGTCGGCCAGGCTCGCCTCGAGGCTGTCGACGGCCGGGACGAGCGCGTCAAGCAGCGTCTTGTCGCCGAGATCCGATTGGCCCCGTTGCTTGATGCCCTCGATCGAGGCCCGCAGCATCGCGATGACGTCCGCGCCCTCGAGCTCGGTCTTGTCGCCGGCGGTGATCCCGGCCCGCAGGAACGCGGTGCCCCAGATCGGCCCGCTCACGCCGCCGACCTTGCCGGAGATGACGAGCCCGATCTTCTTGAGCACCGCACCGACGCTCGAGTGGTCGAACGCGTCGTAATCGCTGTCGACGACCTCGAAGCCGTTGCGGAGCGAGAAGCCGAAGTCGCCGTCGCCGACGACCGAATCGAGTTGTGCGAAATACTCCGCGTTGTCGACGATCGTCTTGGCCATCGTCTTGATGACGAGGTCGACGTCGTCGAGCGCCGGTTGTGCCATAGAAACCTCCTCGGGGGACCGGTGGTCGTGGAGGCACGTCAGGGCGCGAGGCAGCGCTCCAGATCGGCCAGGCTGATGTAGTCGGCGGGTCTCGCGGCGCCCCGGTTCGCGACGACGCGAGTCCGTTCGCCGCCCGGATCGCCGAGCGATGTCACGACGAGAATCGCTTCGCTGTTGTCCTCCTCCTCCGTATAGCCGTTGACGGTCATCACGCAGCGCAGGCCTGCGGCGTTGGCGGCGAGCAGGCCGTTGCGTGAGTCCTCGACGACGAGCGTTCCCGCGGCCGGGACACCCAGCCGCTCGAGGGCCAGCAGGTAGATGTCGGGAGCGGGCTTCTTCTTCGGGACGACGTCGCCCGCGAGGAGGACGTCAAAACGGCCGGCGCGCTCCGGGCCGACCGCCTGCTCGAGGATCGCCCGGACGGACGGCTCAGCCGAGGTCGATGCGACCGCGAGTTGCCAGCCGGCGTCCTGGGCTTCGCCAATGATCCGGCGGATGCCGGGCCGTGTCGGAAGCCGGCCTGCCGCGACCATGTCGGTGTAGATCTCCGTCTTGCGCTTGTGCCACTTCGCGAGCTCGGCGGCACGGCCCTCGGGATCCTCGGGCAGGCCGTTGGACCGAGCGAACTCGGGGGTGAGCTCGCTGGCCATCCGTTCCTTGCCGCCGGCGATCTGCAGCTTTCGCCCGTACTCCTCCTCGGACCACTCGATCGGCAGGCCGAACTCCCGGAACGTCTGGTTGAACGCCGGCCGATGGCCGTCCCGCTCCGTGTCGGCCAGGACGCCGTCGCAGTCGAAGATGAGCGCGGTCACCAGGCCTTGCCGTCGCTTCCGAACATCCGGATGTGGTCCCTGGCCATGTCCATGACCGCCGCCCGCTGGCGGGCGAAGAGCTTGGGCGGGTCGTACTCGCCCGGATGCTCGGTCATGTAGTCGTAGCCCGACTGCATGAACTGGATCTTCAGAGCGGTCGAGATGTTGACCTTGGCGCAGCCGCGGGCGATCAGGTCGCTGAACTGGTCGGGCGTCATGCCGGTCCCGCCGTGGAGCGCGACCGGGACGCCCGTGGCCTCGACGATGTCGGTCACCCGCTGGTTGTCGAGCTTGGGCGCGGCCTTGTACATGCCGTGGGCGTTGCCGATCGCCGGGGCGTACACGTCGACCCGGGTCGTCGTGATGAAGTCGAGCGCGGTCGCGAGCGCCTGCTCGTTCTCCCGCTCGTCCTCGGCCATCTCCTCGACACGCTTGAACGGCTCGATCTCGCCTTCGACGAGCGCCCCGTAGGGCCGGGCCTCCGCGACGACCTCGACGGTCTGCTGCTTGTTCTCCTCGACGCTCAGCTTCGAGCCATCGAAGAGAACCGAGTTCCAGCCCTTGGCGAGGCACAGGCTGATGACCTGGCGGTCCGGACAGTGGTCGAGATGGAGCGCGACCGGAACCGTCAGGCGGTCGGTCATCGCGGTCCACATCGCGAACAGGACGTCGGCGCCGATCGCGGTCACGGTCTTGACCGAAGTCTGGACGATCAGGGGGGCGCGAAGCTCCTCCGCCGCGGCGAGCACGGCTTCCATCGTCAGGTCGTTGACGACGTTGATCGCGGCGACGCCGTAGCGGGCCTCGAAGGCACGATCGACGATCTGCTTGGTCGGGACGACTGGCATCACGCACCTCCCGCCGGGGACGCGATCGGGCGCTCGGTTCCGGCTGCTCTGCTGGGGTTCGCGCCGGCTCCGCCGGCAAGGTCGAGGACGGCTCGGGCATTGCCCTCGTCGACGATCAGGACGTCCACGATGCCGCCCCGGAGTGCGCCGAGGATCGCAAGCGTCTTCTCGGGCTCGCTGGCGACCGCGACCACGCTTCCGATGCGTCTGAGGTCGTCGATCGAAAGGGCGACGACACGGTCGGTGTGCGGGGCGGCAATCGGGCCCCCATTCACGTCGACGTAGCTGCCGAGGACATCGCCGACGGCCCCCTGATCGCGGAGGCGGGCGATCTCGTCGAGCGAGAGGCATCCCGTCCGGACCATCGTGCAGCCGTCGTCGGTGCCGCCGATGCCGATGAGCGCGACGTTCGCCCGGGCTGCGATCGCGAGGGTGGCGGCCACGGCCTCCTGCTCGAGGAGTCGATCGCGGACCTCCGCGCTCTCGACGTAGGCCGGGGCGTACAGGCTTTCCGCTCGCCCGCCGCACTTCTCGGCCAGGGCGCGGCAGATCTCGTTGGGATTCGTCGGCGTGTCGATGCGCGGCGATCCGCCCATCGCGCTGACGAACACGGCGTCGAGGGCGCCGGGCGGGCGGAAGAACCGCGGGACCTCGCCCGTGTCCCGGCCGTGGCCGACCGCGACAACGTCACCGCCGCGGAGCCGACGCTCGAGGTACTTGGCGGCGCTGCGGGCGACGGCGGCGCGCTGCGTCTCGGAGTCCGGACGGAACGGGGTCACGATGGCTTCCGCCAGGCCGAAGACGGCCTTCAGCTGCGCCTCGAGCTCGAGATTGAGACCGGGCGGCCCTTCGATGTGGATCTCGACGACACCTGACGCCCGGGCCCGCTCGAGGAGGCGCTGGACCTTGGGTCGCGACAGCCCGAACTCCTGGCCGATCTCCTCCTGGGTTCGGCCATCGACATAGGACCTGTGAGCGATCCGGGCGAGCAGCTCGCGCTCGTCCCAGCCGATCTCTTCAGTCACGCTCGCCCTCGTCCCGTGAGCAAATGCTCAGTAGCGGGCAGATGATCAGTTTAGCATCGACCGTGCCCGCCGGCAACACGATCCGGATGGCTCGGGCGTTCCGGCGAGCCGGGTCCCGTATCCTGTTCGCCCATCCACTGGCAGCGGAGAGACGCGTGGGATCAAGAGACCGATCGGACGGTGAGCGCGTCACGGTGGGATGCCCACCGCGGCGGCATGTCGTCGGCTCAGGCGGCTTCGGCGAGGCGGCGTGCGAGCAGGCGTGACCGCGCGAGGTAGTGGCCGTCGAGGATCCGCTCGGACACCCGGCGGAGACCTCGCGGCGTCCGCCGGCTCGTCCGCGCCGCCCACCTGTCGAGGACGAGCAGCAGTTCGTAGACGCCGATCGCGTGCCGCGGAACCGGCTCCGAGCCGTAGTAGCCCGCGAGGAACGCCGGCTCGAGGCGTTCGAACGTCGGACCGAAGAGCACGCCCCGCGTGACCGCGTTGGCGCGGCTCATGTGGAGTGCCACGAGGAAGGCGGCGACGTCCTCGTACGCCGGCGCCTGCCAGCGCGCGAGCAGGTCGATGACGGCCAGCCGGCCCGTGGCGTCGACGAGGATGTTCCGGGGGGCGAAGTCGCCGTGGGTGATCACCAGCGGGAGGGGGTCCGGCAGGCGGGAAACGGCATCGATGCCGGCCGCGACGAGCGGGTCGAGCTCGTTCGAGCCGCGCGCGGCCGCCAGGAACGATCCGTACGAGGCGAACGCTGCGGCCAGGTCCGAGCGGGCCGCCTGTCGAACCTGCTGGGTTGACGGTGGCGTGTCGTGCAGGATGCGAAGCCAGCGGCCGGCCGCGCGGGCCAGGGCCGTCGGCCGCCGGGCGGCGCCCCGCTGGAACGGTCCGCGCATGAGATGGCGGTGCAGCGGCTCCCCCTCGAACGCCTCCATGACGACGGCGCTCGACTCGGGCAGGAGGCCCAGCGGCCGGACGGCGACGAGCTTCGGATCGCCGACCTCCTCGAGCCGCGCCTCGACCATGCGGAGCGCCTCCAGCTCGAGCCTGCGCCGGTCGGCCTGGTCGGTGATCGCGACGAGTCGAGGGCGGTCGCTGTTGTCGGGGACCCGTTCGCCGGGACCGGCCTTGACGATCAGCCGCGCCGGCGGCGCCCAGGTCCGGGGCACACTGACCCGGATGACGTGCGCGGACGCCCGGGCGTCGACCTCGTCGACGTCGGGCCGGATCGCGCCATCGGCATCGGGGTACCACTCCCGAACCCGCGGCTGGAGCTCGGCGAGGATCGTTTCGATCAGGGCGTCCACCTGCCCGAGACTACCAGCCGGGGCGAGAACGCCGGAGATCCGACCGCCCGGCGGCTCGGGCAGGGCTCCGGCGGGCCGGCCATGATCGATCCGGAGGCGGTCGAGTCCGGCACGGAAGCTCCGCCGCTCCGCGAGGAGACCGGCCACTTCCGGGGCTCGACCCTGCTCGTCTTCGGCAAGTTCATCGGGCTCGGCCTGGACCTCGCGACCCAGGTGATCATCGTCCGGGCGCTGTCCCGTACGGAGTACGGCGCGTTCGCCTTCGGTCTATCGGTCGCCTCGCTGGCCGCGACTGTCGGGCTGCTCGGCCTCGACAAGACGATCTCGCGGTTCGTGCCGCTCTACGACGAGCAGGGCGACCAGCGCCGGCTCGTCGGGTCGTTGCTGCTCGCCTTCGGCGTCGTGGCCGGAGTGACGATCGCGATGCTGCTGGCGCTCCTCGGGCTCCAGTCCCAGCTCGGCGAGGAAGTCGTCGAGAACGAGCTCGCCCGCCAGCTGCTGCTCATCCTGTTCCTCCTCGCCCCGATCCGGGCCTTCGACAGCCTGCTGACGGCGACCTTCGCGAGCTTCGGCAAGGCACGCTCGATCGTCCTGCGGCGGAACGTCCTGGCTCCCGGCCTCCAGCTCATCGTCGTCGTCTTCGTCCTCCTGGCGGATCAGCCGCCCGAGTTCCTCGCGATCGGCTACGTCGTGGCCGGCTTCGTCGGCGTTGCGGCATTCGGCCTTCTCCTCGTCCAGCTTCTCGCGAAGAAGGGGGTCGTCGGCCGGATCCGGCGCCGCGACTTCACGGTTCCGGCCCGGGACGTGCTCGGCTTCAGCCTGCCGCTGATGTCGTCGGACGTCGTCTTCCTGCTGCGAACGTCGGCCGTCGTCGTCCTCCTCCAGTACTTCTCGAACTCGAGCCAGGTCGCGGCGTACGGAGCCGTCCTGCCGCTCGCTCGCCAGAACCTCGTCGTCTACCAGAGCTTCGCGTTCCTGTTCGTCCCGGTCGCCTCGCGGCTGTTCGCCCGGGGTGAGCAGGCTCGTCTGCGCAACATGTACTGGCAGACCTCGGCCTGGATCGCCGTCGCGACGTTCCCGGCGCTGGCCGTCTCGGTCGCGCTCGCGACGCCGTTGACGGTCTTCCTGTTCGGCGACGCCTACGCGGACGCCGGGACGGTCCTCGCCGTCCTCGCGGTCGGCCACTACATCAGCGCCGCCCTCGGGTTCAACGCGCTGACGCTTCGCGTTCAGGGCTCGGTCCGGTACATCGTCGGCGTGGACGTCGTGGCGGCCACCGTCAGCGTGGCGGCCAGCTTCCTGTTCATCGAGCGGTTCGGCGCGATGGGAGCCGCCGTGGCGACCTCCGCGACGCTGATCGTCCAGAACGTCCTCTACCAGGTCGGGCTCGCCCGATCGTCGGTCGGTCTGCCGGAGCGACGGCACGCGGCGACCTTCGTGGGGATCGCCGTCGCGGTGGCCGGCCTGACGGTCCTCCAGGTCGCGTTCGGCCCGCCGCTGCTCGTCGGGATCGTGGTCGCCGGTCTCGTCGCCCTGGCGCTCCTCGCGGCGAGCCGGCGGTCGCTGGAGATCGGCCGCTACTTCCCGGAGCTGCTCAAGGTGCCGGTACTGCGGTCGCTGATCGGCGGCTCCGAGACAGAGGCGGGGCGTCGTGTCGCCTGATCCATCCACGACCCTGCTCGACCTCCACGGGCTGCTGACGATCGCCGTCGCCGATGCCCGGGCCGACGAGGTCGGGCGCGTCCGTCGCCAGCTCGGCCCGCTGCCGGAGGTCGCGGCGGGCGAGGCCGACCTGGTCGTGCGCTTCGTCGACCGGCTCGACGTCCGCGGCACGCTCCGGCCGCTCGGCCGCGAGGCGGCCTACTCGGACGACGACTTCCTCGTCCTCCGAGGTCCCCGGAAGACGAGCGTCCGGGTGCGGATCCCGGTCGGGGACATCGGCAGCCGCCCGCTCGAGATCGTCGCCGAACGGGGAGCGCCGGCGATCCCGTTCCTGCTCCCGATCGTCGCCGTGACGCTCCTGTCGAAAGGCGTCGTTCCCGTCCATGCCAGCGCGTTCGTTGTCGACGGCCGCGGAACGCTCGTCACCGGCTGGGCAAAGGGCGGCAAGTCCGAGGCGCTCCTGGCCTTCGCCGATCACGGAGCGGCGTACGTCGGCGATGAGTGGGTCTTCGTCACCGGAGACGGGGCCTCGATGGCCGGCCTGCCCGAGCCGATGCGCATCTGGGACTGGCAGCTCGCGATGGTGCCGCGCCTGCGGGCGAGGATCGGCGTTGGTCGCCGGCTGCGCCTCGGCGCCGCCGCGGCGACCACGGGCGTGCTGTCCGGCACGGCCCGCCTGCCGGTCGTCCGCTCCTCGGCGCCGGGCGACCTGGCTCGGCGGCTCGGAGCGATGGCCGAGAACCAGCGATCGCTGCAGATCCCGCCCGAGCGGGTCTTCGACGGCCGGGTCACGACCGGCCTCGTCCCGCTCGACGCGATCGTGCTGATCGAGAGCTCCGGCGATCCGCAGGCGTCGGCCGAGCCGGCGGACGCGGCGGTCGTTGCCCGCCGGACGGCCGCCACGGTCGTCCATGAGCTGCTCGACCTCGAGGCGCTCCACCTCACCTGGCGGTACGCGTTCCCGGACCGCCGAAACGCCTTCCTCGAGAGCCTTCCGGTGCTGCTCGAGGAGCGACTCGTCGCCGCCTTCACGAACCGGCCCTGCGTCCTCGTGCGGCATCCGTACCCGCCCGACATCCCGTCTCTCCACGGGCTGATCTCGGATGCCCTCCCGCGACCGGCCGCCGGGGACGCCTGACGGTGCCGCGGGTCAACGCAATCGTGCCCCGCGGCGGGTGGCGAGCCGCCCTCCTCTATCACGCGGACGATGGACTTGACCTACACTCGCCAGCGTCGATCCCGGCGGCGCCGCCGGTGCGCTCCGCTGAGGAACCAGGTCTGCAATGAACAACACCGACGGGGCCGGTTCGGCGTCACCCGCACCGCCCGCCAGGTTCGGCCGGAGTGTGGCCCTGATCGGCGTCGACGGCGCGGGCAAGTCGACGGTCGCCAAGGAAGTCGTCCGGCGATTGCCGCTGGACGCGGAATACCTCTACATGGGCGTCAACCTCGAGGCCAGCTCCGTCATGCTGCCGACGACGCGCCTGGCGCTCGCCATCAAGCGCCGCCGGGGCGGCCGGACGGACATGACGGTCGGCCACGAACCCGGCGCTCGGATGGGTCCGCTCGGGACGATCCGGCGTCTCGTCCGGATGGCGAACTGGCTGCTCGAGGAGACGTACCGGGCGGCCCTCGCCCGGCGGATCCAGCGGCGGAACGCCATGGTCGTCTTCGATCGCCACTTCTTCTGCGACTACTACGCCGGCGCCATCGCGCCGCGCGGGGGCCGCCGGACGCTCGACGTCCGGATTCACGGCTACGTCCTCGATCGCTGGTATCCGCGGCCGGACCTCGTGCTCTTCCTCGATGCGCCGACCGAGGTCCTGATCGCCCGCAAGGCCGGAACGCCGGCCTTCGTCACGCAGCGCCGCGCCGAGTACCTCGAACTGGCCCGCGTCCTGCCGGCTTTCCAGATCGTCGACGTCGACCGACCCACCGAGGAGGTCGTCGAGGACGTCACCCGGAGGATCGTCGCCTTCCTGAACGGTGAGACGGCGGCTGCCGATCCGGATCCGGCGACGGCGGCCGGACCGATCGACGACGCCGGCGCCGAGCCGCCGACGGATGCCGGGGCCCCGACGAGCCCCGAGATCGCAAGGGGCGGAGCACCGAGTCCGACCGCCACCGGCGACCCGACCGCCGACGCGGAGTCCGAACGGGCGGCTGCCGCGACGGCGCTTCCACCGGCCGACGCCGAGGCGTCGCCGATCGCCATCGAGACCACGGATGAGCCGGAAACCCG